>Ga0315271_10000347_pt1 | contig 24632 bp, 25 predicted proteins | sample C3_top_MG_FD_204664 | JGI IMG/M metagenome (GOLD analysis project Ga0315271, IMG submission 204664) | Sediment microbial communities from Yellowstone Lake, YNP, Wyoming, USA - C3_top | ecosystem: Environmental > Aquatic > Freshwater > Lake > Sediment | place: USA: Wyoming | collected 2017-08-01
ACACGCAACGCGATGCGCAACGCCGCCAGGGCGGATCAGGGCCTCCCGGATGACCCGGACTAACGGGGCTTTAAAGGGTCCGTTCTGAAGTCGTAGACGATTTCGCCGGGTTTCACCAGACCGAGTTTTTCGCGAGCGGCAAGTTCGTAGGAAGCGCGTCCCTCCTTCATGTCCCGGAGTTTTCGACGCAAGGTCTCGTTGTCGCTCTCGATGCTCTGGACCCTCTGTTCCAGGATGACCCGATCGTGAGCAAGCAGCCTGATCCTGAAGACACCCTGGTCCCCGAAGACCGACAAGACCAGGAGCACAAACGCGAACACCCCCATCATGCAGAGCACGAGGAGACCGCGGTGCTGACGCCATTGCAGGCTGCGGCGAAAAGATCGCTGCTGCTGATTACCGGTGGACATCGCGCCGCATGCTAGCAGATCGGGGGCTGCCGCCGCAATCCCGGAACATGCTCACAATTTTGCTCGCGGGGGTGTTCCGGACGCGGCCGGCACGCGTGCCAGCGGCCGGCGCGGCTGCTTCGGGGCCGGCGCTATGATCCAACGACACCGCAAGCAGCGCTCAGCCTCTGAAATCGCGTCCTGCTCCGGGTAGACGTGGCAGATTTCGCAAAAACTTGTGCAGCGATCCTCCGGTTCCTCCATCGCCATCTCGTTGCGCCGACGCAGCGCGGGGGTGTCGGCGTAGCCGGTGAAGCGCACCCGGCGCATCCGGTTCCATCGAGGCAGGCGGGTGTGACGGACCTTGCCGAGCGCGCGGTAGAGCCCCTCCGCCGCCTGGTACCCGGCCGCGATCGCCTGGATCACCGAACCCGGGCCGGATAGGTAGTCGCCGCCGTAGAAAATCGGGATCGCGAGCCCCGGGGCCGACGGCAGGCGTCCGACGAACGCCCCCTTCCAGAGCGGCGTGCGCGGCGGCGGGGTGGAGAACATGCCGTAGTCCGGGGAGGAGCCGACCGCGGTGAGCACCGTCGCCGCCGGGAGCGTGAATTCCGTCCCGTCCCAGAGCACGGGACGCATCCGTTTTTTCTCGTCGATCTCGATGCGCTGCACTCGCTTGCACAGTGCCGACACCACGCGCCCGTCGGCGATCTCGAACGAGACCGTGGCGCTCGCGGGTACGAGCATCACGCCTTCGACGAGCGCCTCGTCGCATTCCCAGGTGTGGGCGGGCATGGTTTCGCGCGTCTCGAGGAAGATCACGCGCACTTCGGATGCGCCGAGCCGCAGCGCGGTCTTGGCGACGTCCATGGCGACGTTTCCACCGCCGATCACGAGGGCCGGACCGGTGAGTGACTGCGCAGTTCCCAGCTTGGCCTGCTTGAGCAGATCCAGACCGTCAAGGAAACCCTGTTCGGGCGGCCCGCAGTGCGGCAACCGCACCGTGCGCTGGCAGCCGAGCGCGAGGTAGGCCCCGGCAAAACCCTCGGCCGCCAGATCGGCCAGCTGAAAATCCCGGCCCAATCGGCGCCCGAAGCGCGTCTCGATGCCGGACGCGAGGATCGCTTCGACCTCGCGCCGGTAGATTTCCTGCGGCAGTCGGTAGTCCGGGATAGCCGCGCCGGGCATGCCGCCCGCCTCTGTCTCGGCTTCGAAGAGCGTCACCGCAAAGCCCATGATCCGCAGCACCAGCGCCGCCGACAGTCCCGACGGGCCGCCGCCGACCACGGCGATCTTTTCCGGAAACACCGGCTGCGACGGCGCCGCCGAGCGGTAGAAGTCCAACGTCTCGCCGTGGTGGCCGTCCGCGACAAAACGCTTGAGGGCGCAGATCCCGATCGGCTCGCCCTCGCGCCCGCGGCGGCAGTCCTTCTCGCACGGGTGGTGGCAGACGCGCCCGATGCTCGCCGGCAGCGGGCACAGGTGCATGATCTGCTCGAGCGAGGCGAGAAAACGCCCTTCGCGGACATGGGTCACGTAGTGCATGCAGGCCAGGTGCGCCGGGCACGCCTCCTGGCACGGCGGTCGCGCTTCGGCCCGCCCGCGGGCGACATCGAGCGCGGCGATCACCCAGATCAGCGCCAGCGCGCCGAGGGTCATCCAGCGCCCGGCGTTGGGCTCGACCTTCAGAGTCGTGTAATACGCAACCCCGATCCCGACGATCACGAAGTAGAACAGACCCCCCGCCGGATGTGCGGACCAGACGTGACCGAGTCCGGGAAACAGCAGGGAGAGAACCGATCCAACACGACGGCGAGGCCGATCCTCCGCGGCGCGCATCAATCGCTCACGAAGATCGAGTTGTCCGACACAGCGCCGGCAGCGCCAGGAGAGGCGTTTCTTGACGACCGTGCAGTAGTGGCACTCGGCGTACCCCGGCGGGGCACCAACCCCTGCCGCGCCCTCGGCCCCGGCGGGCACGGCGCCCTCCGGCCGGGTCTGCCCCGCCCGCGTATTCACGGGGTGGAATGATACGGCCTCATCAGGCATGCGGTCAAGGACGGCGATGACGCGCGCGTGCCATGTTCAATGGTCGTCGCGGGTGGTAGAATATCAAAATTTACTCTCGTCAAAGGAGCAGGCGACAGAATGGATACGGTGAGCATCGGCGTCCTGGGCGGCAGCGGCCTGTACCAGATGAAGGAACTGACCGACCAGGGCAGCGTGCAGGTCAACACCCCGTTCGGCATGCCTTCCGACGAGATTGTCGTGGGGACTCTCGCCGGCAAAAGGGTGGCGTTCCTGCCGCGGCACGGCCGTGGGCACCGTCTCCTGCCCTCGGAGATCCCCTATTTGGCCAACATCCACGCCCTGCGCCAGATCGGCGTCCGGCACCTGATCTCGGTCTCAGCCGTGGGCAGCATGCGCGAGGCGATCGCGCCCGGGCACATCTGCCTGCCGGATCAGTTCATCGACCTGACCCAGGGGCGCCCGCGCACCTTTTTCGGTGGCGGCGTCGTCGGTCACATTCCGTTCAACAAACCTGTCTGCGCCGACCTCGCCGAGGTGCTCCACCGCGCCGGGAAGAAGTCCGGAGCCGTGATGCACACCGGCGGCACCTACCTCTGCATCGAGGGACCGCAGTTCTCGACGCTCGCCGAGTCCAGGCTCTATCGATCCTGGGGCGTCGATGTCATCGGGATGACCAACCTTCCCGAGGCTCGCCTCGCGCGCGAAGCCGAGATGTGCTTCGCGACACTCGCCCTGGCCACCGATTACGACTGCTGGCACGAGACCGAGGAGGTCTCGGTGGAACAGATTCTCAAGATCATCAACCAGAACGTCAGCCTGGCCCAGGAAATCATCCGCCGCGCGGTGACGATGATTCCGGCCGAGCGCGGCTGCGGCTGCGGCAACGCCCTCGCGCACGCGATCATCACCGACAAGGCGGCGATACCCGGCGAAACGCGCCGGCGCCTCGATCTGATCCTCGGGCGTCACCTGGCCTAGGCCCGCTGAACCGACATGGGAATGATGGGACGTCGCGACGGGGTTTCCTGGTGGATGGCCGTGAGCATCGCCGCGGTCGTGCTCGCGCTCGATCAGGCGACGAAAGCCTGGGTGCTGCACGCCCTGCCGGGAGCGCCGCCGCTCACCGTCATCCCGGGCTATTTCGACCTGGTGTACAGCCGCAACACCGGCGGCGTGTTCGGCCTGCTCGCCGGGGCGCCCTCGTTCGGCCGGCGGGCCTTCTTCGTCGGCGCGACCGCGGTCGCCATCGGCGTGATTATCGTCTTCCTGAGACGCTGGGGACACGAGAGCCGTCTGTTGACCGTCTCGCTCGCCCTCGTCGCCGGCGGCGCGATCGGCAATCTCGTCGACAGGTTGCGCTTCGGTAGCGTCGTGGATTTCATCGACTGGCACTGGCGCGCCTACCACTGGTACACATTCAACATCGCGGACAGCGCCATCTCCACCGGCGCCGTGCTGCTCATCGTGCATTCGCTGCTCCCCGAGCCGTCTCCCACCTGCGCCGGGCGGCCTGCCCCGCCCCCCCCCGGACCGGAGGCCTGAGGCGTGTTCCCGGTTCTTGCGCGCTTCGGCCCCTTCGGCCTTTTCGGGCACCAGGTCGGTCCCTTTACGCTGCACACCTACGGGATGCTGGTCGCGCTCGGTTTCCTGGCCGCGCTCGTCGTGGTCATGCGCGGCTCACGGCGCGAAGGGCTCCCCTCCGAGCCCGTGCTCGACCTGGCGTTCGTCGCGGTGCTCGCCGCGATCGTCGGCTCGCGCCTGCTCTACGTTCTTTTCAACCTTCAGGAATACCTCGCCGAGCCACTGCGCATCTTCAAGATCTGGGAGGGTGGGCTGATCTTCCACGGCGGCCTGCTGCTGGCCATCCCCGCGTGCTTTTATCTCGTCCGCCGTTCCAGCCTGCCGGCCTGGGCGACGGCGGACGTCTTCGCTCCGGCCATCGCGCTCGGTCAGGCCATCGGCCGCATCGGCTGCTTCGCCGCCGGCTGTTGCTATGGCGCACCCTGGGATCCGCCCTTCTGCGTCACCTACACCCACCCGGACGCCCTTGCGCCGCTGAACGTACCGCTCTTCCCGTCGCAGCTTTTCGCGTTCGCCTCGGGGATCGTCGTCTTTGCGGTGCTCGTGGCCTACCGCCCGCGACGTCGCGCCCCTGGACAGGTCTTCTGGCTCTATCTCGTTCTCGCCTCGGCCGCCCGGCTCGCGGAAGACGCGTTCCGCGGCACCGCTGCGAAGAGCGCGCTTCTGCCCTGGCTGAGCGCCACCCAGGCGATCTCGCTCGGCATCGGTGTCGTGGCGCTGCTGATGTTTGCGGTCTTCGGCAGGCGCTCCACCCGCCTCACCCTCCCGCGCTAACAGCCTACAGGCCGAAGTCGGCCGCCGTCACGATCTTGTAGCCGGCCGCGCGCAGCGCCGCCTCGATCGGCTTCGGGTCGGTCGTCTTGACGCGGAAGACGACCAGGCGCTTGTTGGTCGGCCCGGGGAAAAAGGTCGCGATGCTGACGATGTTGAGTCCGAGGTCCTTGACGATCTGGGTGATGCTCAGGATCTGCCCCGGCGTGTCGTCCAGTTCGAGCGTGATCCTCGAGCTGTCCACCTGCAGCCCCATCTCCTCGATGAAGGCCGCCAGCATCATAGTCCGGTTGATCAGGCCGACGAGCCGGCCGTCCTTGAGCACCGGGAGCCCCGAGACGTCGCTGTCGTGCATCAGGCGCGCTGCCTCCTCGATGGTGGCGTCCTGAGGCACCGCGACCACGGTGCGGGTCATGTACGCGCTCACCTTGAGGCGCGAGAGCTGGTAGTTCATCTCGTTGACGGCGAGCGTCGTCGCCGTCGAGGGGAGGACGTGCTGCAGATCGATCCGCGAGAGAACCCCCACGATCCGGTCGCCCTCGACCACGATGAGCTGGCGGACTTTTTTCTCGCGCATCACCTGAATGGCTTTGTCGAGGCCGTCGTCCGGAGCGCAGACCGGGACATTGCGTGACATCCTGAGACCGACGAACATTGCAGACCCTCCCGTGCGGTGAGCGGTTATCAGTCGAGACGATGGGTTTCCCCCGCGCGCGTCGGCAGCCGGGGAGCCGCCGCGGTCGGAACGGTGCCGGCGCGAAATACCTCGACGACGGCGTCGAAGCTCTCGGGCGACGCAAGCACCCCGCGCTCGGGGTCGATTTTCGCGAAGACGACCCCGGGTGGCACCGGGAAAACGGCCGCTGGGCGCCCCTCGACGGCCGCCGTCATGAAGCCGAGCCAGATCGGGATCGCAGCGCGCGAACCCGTCTCGTGCCAACCGAGGCTCTCGCGGCGATCGAGACCGACCCAGACACCGGTGACCAGATCGGGCGTGAAGCCCATGAACCAGGCGTCGACGTAGTCGTTGGTCGTCCCCGTCTTGCCGGCGACGGGACGGCCGAGTTCCTTGACCTTCCAGCCGGTGCCGTCGGAAACCACCGTCTGAAGCATGCTGGTCAGAACGTGGGCGCTGTCGCGCGAGAGCACCTCGGCGGCCGAAGGGGCGTGCTCCTCGAGCACCTTGCCGGAACGATCCTTCACCGAGAGAATGGTCAGCGGGTCGTGGCGGACCCCGCCATCTGCGATGGCCCCATAGGCCGTGTTCAACTCCTGAAGCGTCACCGAGGAGGAACCGAGCGCGAGGGTCAGATCGGGCGCCAGCGGCGAGACGACCCCCATGCGCTGGGCGGTGGCGACGACCTTCTGCACACCGACCGCCTGCATCAGCTTGATGGTCACCACGTTGCGCGAGTGGTTGAGCGCCACACGCAGCCGCGTCGGACCGAAGAACTTGTCCTCGAAATTCGAGGGGCGCCAGACCTTGACCTTCGCCGCGTCGTCGCGGTTCTCGAACTCGATCGGTGAGTCCTCGATGATGCTCGCGGGCGTCCAGTCGCCGCTCTCGAGGGCGGCAGCGTAAATGAATGGCTTGAAGGCCGACCCCGGCTGGCGCCGCGCCTGCAGGGCCCGATTGTACTGGTTGCGGGCGAAATCGAAGCCGCCGACCATGGCCAGCACCGCCCCGGAGTGAACATCCTGGCACAGCAGCGCGCCCTCGACGTCCGGGTCCTGCTCCAGCGCGACGCGCGCCCGCGAACCCGGGCCGACGGGCGAGAGCACCCGCACCAGCAGCAGGTCGCCGGCGCGCAGCACCTGCCGGGGGGATTTCATGCGCTCCTCGCGGCCCTGCCCGTAGACCCAGCGCATCTCGGCCACGGGGAGCACCCCCTCGCCGGGACCCACACGCACGATCGCCTCGCGGTCGGAGACCTCCCGGACGACGGCCGGGACGATATCGCCTTCGACCAGCCGCTCCGGCCACGTGTCGATGGAGCGAATCAACCCTTCGATCTGCGTCGTTTCCGCGGTCCCGAGCCTCTTCGCCGGCCCGCGCCAGCCGCGGCGTTTGTCGACCTCGCGCAACCCGGAGCGCACCGCATCCTCCGCCGCGACCTGCAGGCGGGGATCGAGCGTCGTCCTCACCTCCAGACCGCCGCGATAGACCGCGTCGGACCCGTACGTCTTCTCGAGCGTCCGCCGCACGAGTTCGAGGAAAAAGGCGCCTCGCTGCGCGCTGCCCCCCTTCTGCATGCGCAGTGCCAGGCCCGACGCCGCCTTCGCCTGCTCGCGGGTGATGGCCCCCGTCTCGGTCATGCGGGTGAGAACGTAGCCGGCCCGCTTGAGCGCACGCTCCGGGTGCTGAGCGGGGGAGTAGGCCGACGGGGCCTTCGGCAGGCCGGCGAGCACCGCGATCTCAAGCAGGTTGAGTTGGTCCACCGGACGGCCGAAGTAGGTCAGCGCCGCGGCCTGGACGCCATAGGCGCCCTGCCCGAGATAGATGTGGTTGAGGTAGAGTCCCAGAATGTCCTGCTTCGTGAAATGTTTCTCGATCCGGTAGGCAAGGATCGCCTCCTTGATTTTCCTGGCCAGCCGCCGCTCCGAGGAGAGGAACATATTGCGCGCCACCTGCTGGGTGATGGTGCTGGCGCCCTGCACGACGCCGCCGGCGATCGCGTTGCGCACGGTCGCCCGCAGCACCGCCTTGAAGTCGAGCCCGTGATGCTCGAAGAAGGAGGCGTCCTCGGCGGCGACAAACGCGTCCTGCAGGGTCTTCGGGATGCGCGCGAGCGGGATGATGACCCGCCGCTCCACGAAGAACTCGCCGATCACCGAACCGTCCGCGCCGTAGACTTTCGTCACCAGGCTCGGGTTGTAGTCGCGCATCGCCTCGACGGGGGGCAATTCCGCCGCGTAACGGGCCACCAACCCGAGCACCGCGGCCACGGCGAGGACCCCGACGGTGAACAGCGCGAGCAGCAGGCGCGCAACAACCGTCCGCAGGAAACCGGCGCGGCGCGGGCTGCGGTGGCGCTCAGGCACTCCGCCCCCCGTGAGCAGGACGGTCGAGAGTGAACATCAGGTGATGCTGAAAACCCGTGAGGGGACCTTGCCGTCGAAGAGCCGCATCTGAGTGATCTCCTCGTACGGGAAACTCACGGGATAGCAGCCGGAGAAACAGGCGTAGCAGAATGATTCGGGGTCGGGGTTGACGACGGATTGCAGCCCCTCGAGGCTCAGGTAGGCGAGCGAGTCGGCCGTGATGTAGGTGCGGGTCTGATCCAGCGAGTGGGTGGCGGCGACGAGTTCCTGGCGCGTCGGGGTGTCGATGCCGTAGTAGCAGGGGTGGGTCGTCGGCGGGCTGGAGACGCGCATGTGCACCTCGGCGGCCCCGGCGGCGCGCAGCATTTTCACGATCTTGCGGCTCGTCGTGCCGCGCACGATCGAGTCGTCGACCACCACCACCCGCTTGCCCTCGACCACCGAGCGGACCGGGTTGAGCTTGAGCTTGACGCCGAAGTGGCGGATCGATTGGCGCGGCTCGATGAAGGTGCGGCCGACGTAGTGGTTGCGGATCAGACCGAAATCGAAGGGAATCCCGGCGGCCTCCGCAAAACCGAGCGCGGCGGGCACCCCCGAGTCGGGCACGGGGATGACGACGTCGGCCAGCACCGAGGACTCCTCGGCCAGACGGCGCCCGAAGCGCTTGCGCACGTCGTGCACGGTCCGCCCGAAAACCACGCTGTCCGGCCGCGCAAAGTAGATCAGCTCGAAGACGCAGTGCGACTGCGGGACCGCTTGGAACGGCCGGTACGAGCGCATCCCCTCGCGGTTGACGACGATCAGTTCCCCGGGCTCGACCTCGCGATCGAATTTCGCGCCGATCAGGTCGAGCGCGCAGGTTTCCGAGGCGATGACGACGGTCTCGCCGAGCCGGCCGATGACCAGTGGCCGGAAACCGTTCGGGTCGCGTACGGCCAGCAACTGGTCGTCGGAGAGGATCAGCAGCGAATACGATCCCTTGACGTGGTGCAGGGCTTCGACGAGCCGACCGGCCAGATCGCGGTGCTCGGAGCGGGCCATGAGGTGGACGATGACCTCGGTGTCCATGGTCGACTGGAAGATCGCCCCCTCGCGCTCGAGGTCCTGACGGATGTCGACGGCGTTGACGATGTTGCCGTTGTGGGCTACGGCGATCGACCCGAAGCCGGTCTCGACCACGAACGGCTGGGCGTTCTTGATCTCGCTCGACCCCGCGGTCGAATAGCGGTTGTGGCCGATGGCGTGGTCGCCGGGGAGTTTGCGCAGCACGTCCCGGTCGAAGATGTCCGCGACCAGTCCCATCGCCCGGTGCGAGAAGAGGTCCCGGCGGTCGGAGGAGACGATGCCGGAACTCTCCTGCCCGCGGTGCTGAAGCGCGTGAAGACCGAGGTACGTCAGATTCGCGGCCTCCGGGTGCCCATAGATGCCGCAGACACCGCATTTCTCGCCAAGCTCCAGCGTCACCGTAACCTCCCCGTTCGTGGAAAGCCGCCCCGCGGCCGGCATTGCTGGATATAATAGGGCAGCATGGCGAAAATGCAAATGACCCGCGCCCGTGCGCTGCTCGGATTCCTGGCTGTGCTGACGGCTGCGGGAGCGCTGCTCGCCGGGTGCGCCGGCCCCCGCGGCCGCGGCGGGCCGCCGAACTGGCGTGAAGAGGGACTGGCCTCCTGGTACGGCGCCGATTTTAACGGGCGGCGCACGGCCAACGGCGAGCGCTACAACATGTACGCGATGACCGCGGCGCACAAGACGCTGCCGCTCGGTACCCAGCTTGTCGTCACCAACAGGCAGAACGGCCGTCGCATCCGGGTGCGGGTGAACGATCGGGGACCTTTCGTCGCGGGCCGCGTCGTGGATCTCTCCTTGGCGGCCGCGCGGGCGCTCGGGTCGGCCGAGGCGGGTGTCGTGCCCGTGATCCTCGAGGCCGACTTGCCGGCTTCGGCCTTCGCGAATGCCGGAGCCGCGAGCCCCCCCCGGCGCCCCGCCGCCCCGCCGCCGCTGGTGGGGGCTTTTGCGGTCCAGGTCGGAGCATTCGCGGTCGAAAGCAACGCCCGCGGACTCGCGGCGCGCCTGCCGGCACCGCCGGGAGCAGCCAGGGTGCTGCCCTTCGAGGAGAACCGCGGCACCTGGTGGCGGGTGCGCGTCGGCGGGTACCACGACGAACTCGAGGCGGGCACGGCAGCGGCGGCTTTCGGGGAAATCGGTTTCCCCGGCTTCGTCGTTCGTGAAGATTAGCCGGGCTGCGCGGCTGCCAGGATGCGCGGGACGCCGGGGGGCGCCGGGGGCAGTTCGATCTCGCGGTCGGTGAGAAGCTGCCACGCGGCGGTGTCCGCCAGAAGCCGCCGCATCAGCCGCGCGTGAAGCTCGTGTCCGCTGCGGATGCCAACGAAATGGCCGAGTACCGGGTAGCCCAACAGTGCCATGTCCCCGAGGCAGTCGAGAATCTTGTGGCGCACGAATTCGTCGCGAAAGCGCAGCCCGCCCTCGTTGAGGACCGCGTCCTCAGTGAGGATCACCGCATTGTCGGGCGAGCCCCCGCGCGCCATCCCGTGCTCGAGGAGGGCCTCGACGTCCCGCCTCAGCCCGAAGGTGCGGGCCGGACCGATGCCGCGGGCGAACTCCCGTTCGTCGTGACGATAGCTCGCGCGCTGCTCGCCGATGAGCGGGTGGTCGAAGGAGATCCGGCAGGTCACGTCAAGCTCGTCGGCCGGGTAAAAGCCCGCGGCGCGCGCGTCTTCGACGATCTCGACCGGGCGCAGGATGCGAAGGTGCGGTTGCACCTCATCCTGCTCGATGATGCCTGCATTGCGCACGAGGTCGAGAAAAGGCAGCGCGCTGCCGTCCATGATGGGCACTTCGGCGGCGTCGACCTGGACCAGTACGTTGTCGATCCCGAGGCCTGCGAGCGCCGCGAGCAGGTGCTCGACGGTGCCGATGCTCACCCCCCGGGACTCGATGGTGGTCGCGAACGCCGTGCTCGTGACGTTGCGCACCGCGGCGGCCACCGACGGTCTCCCGGGCTGATCGACGCGCTGAAATACGATCCCGCTCGACGGCGGCAGGGGCCGCAACTCGAGATTGACGATGAGGCCCGAGTGCAAGCCGATGCCGCAGCACGCCGCCGGCTGGGTAATCGTCCGCTGCGACCGCAGCCGCATCGTCACGGCGCGGCGCCCGTCTGACTGACCTGGCGTCGGAAGGGCTTGGCGACGATGCGCGTGCGGCCCTGCTCGGTGACGACCCGGATCAGCACCGCCTCGCAGCCCTGCTCCCGTTTGATCTTCTCGACCTTCTCGGCAAGCGCCTTTTGAAAACTCTCGACCCGCAACTTTTCGGTCGATTCGCCGCTCGCCTCGCGCTGCCGACGGTAGGTCTCGAAGAACTGCTCGAGGTGTCGCGGTTCGTGCAGCGGGTCGGTGGCCAGATATTCCCCCGGCTTTGCCGCCGTGTGCGCCGGATGCCGCGGCTCCGGTCGCGGCTGGACGGTTTGACGGGCGACGCAGGCCCCGCCGACGCGCCCCTCCTCCTTTTCGCGCAGCTTCCTCGACCACACCGTCCGGAACGAGTTGTAGCGGGCGACGAGGGAGGTGTATTTGAAGCCGAGCGTGGGGTTCTGGATCGGACGACCGACGTAGGCGCGCACGATCGCGAGGACCGAGTTTTCCACGGCGGTTGGCTCGCATCGCTCGAGACCGCAGAAAAACTTGTCGTACGCCTTCTCGAGCTGGTGCAGCAGCGTCTCGAGCTGGGCGATGTCCTGCTCAGGCTTGGTCGCCACGCCGGTCTCCCTCCACCTCCGCGCCCCTGGTTCTCTACCCGGGCTGGAACACCAACTGGATGGTGCGCGCTCGGGGACCGTGAAATTCACAGAGAAACAGACCCTGCCACGGGCCGAGGAGCAGTTCGTCCCCCTCCACCGCCAGGACGACCGAATGGCCCAGCAGGCTGGCCTTCACGTGCGCCGCGGCGTTTCCCTGGTGGGTCCAGGGTCCCGTCCACGGCACGAGCCGCTCCAGGTGGTTCACCAGATCGGCGACGACTTGCGGGTCGTTGCGCTCGTTCAGGGTGAGCGCCGCCGTGGTGTGCGGCACGAAGCAGTGCACCAGCCCGTGGTCGATGCCCGCCTCGCGAACGGCCTCACGCACCGCCCCGGTGATCTCCACCACCTCCGAGCGCTGGTGGGTTCGCACTTCAAGCCCCTGTGGTCTCACGTTCCGCTCCCCCCCGGTCCCAGCCATCGGCACCACCGTGCCTCCGGCATCTTCTCACATCCCGGTGCAAACGTGAACGGGTCGCGGATTCTCACATGGCGGCGTCCATGCGGCTCAGACCGGTGAAGGAGCCGACGGCCAGGCGATGCTCGCGCCCGCGCTTGTCGCGCAACAGCAAGGTCATGCCGGTGGCGGATCCCTGCGGGAAGTAGCGCATCTCCTCGGGACGGCAGGACACGATCGCCGCCGCCTCCGGAACCTTGAAGGGCCGTTCACCGGAAGCCGCGCCGACAAGCACCAGGCGCTGCTCGCCCGGAAGACAGCGTACGGTGAGAACTCTGCGCTCCAGAATCGCGCGGCGCCGGGCGTCATCGAGGAAGGAAGCGATGCGGCGGGCGCCGGCCTCGGCGCGAACGGAGTCGAGTGCAGGCTGGATGGCCGGAGCGGCCATGACGCCGGCCACCGCGAGCAGGACCAGCACCAAAACGATTTCGATTAAGGTAAAACCGGACCCGGACCCAGATACCCCCGGGTCAGAGTCTTGGTGGGCAGACAGCTCAAAAGGGTCCAGGTGCAAGGCGGGTAAGTCCCGAGGAGTGAGGCAGGCTTGTGCCAGCCGCAGCGTCCCCCCCCACTCGCTGCGTCCGCAGGGGGTAAGGAGCCCACCGCAGATGGGCCCTCTTCAGCTGCCTGCGCTTAGTCGCCTTCGTCGTAGCGAATTTCCTTCTTGCCGTCGCCCGTCGAGGCGAGGTCGAATGCGCCACCCCCATCCTTGACCTGATAGGTGAACTCGTTGCCCCAGGGGTCCTTGGGAACTTTTCCCTTCTGCAGATAGGGCCCCTTCCAGCGGGGCGAGGAGGACTGGACCAGTTCGCCGAGCGTGGCCGGGTACTCGCCGACGTCGAGCCGGTAGCTGTCCAGGGCCAGCGCGATGATGTCCATCTGGGTGCGGGTGGTCTGGTTTTTTGCCTGGTCGATCTTCGGGAAAAACGCCTGGTAGACGATCGTCGAGAACAACCCGAGGATCACCATGACGACCAGCAGCTCGATGAGCGTCAGTCCGCGCTCGTCGCCGAGCGGACGCCGCCTCCGGCCCGGCACGCCGGTCGTCAAAAGGCCAGCTGGTTGACGCTGAAGATCGCCCATAGTATCGACAGAATGATGGCACCGATAACAAGACCCATGAGCAGAATAATAATTGGTTCGAGCAGCGAAAGCAACCGTCGCGCCGCGGTCTCCACGTCCCGGTCAAAGCTCGCGGCGACGGTGAGCATCATTTCCTCCAGGCGACCGGTCTCCTCGCCGACGGCGACCATGTGCAGAAAAAGCGGGGGGAAGACGCCGGCGCGGCGCAGCGGCTCGGCAACCCCTTTCCCCTCCTTGAGGCCGGCCTGCACGTTCGCCAGCGAGTTGGAGAACACCGAGTTGGTCAGGGTGCCGGTGACAATCTCGAGCGCGCGCAGGATCGGCACGCCGCTGGCGATGAGGGTGCCGAAGACGCGCGCGAAGCGGGAAACCTGGATCTTCACCGCAAGATCGCCGGCGAGCGGGAGTTTGAGAACGTTGCGGTCCCACCAGACGCGCCAGGCCGGCGTGCGGGCCCCCACCGCCACGGCAGCGCCCGCGGCGGCGGCCCCGCCCCCGAGCAGCCACCAGAACCGCCGCAGGAACGCGCTCACGGCCATCAGGACGCGCGTGGGCGCCGGCAGCCGGGCCCCCATGTCCCCGAAGACCTCGGCGAAACGCGGGACGACAAAAACCATCAGAACCGTGACGGCGCCCGCCGCGAAAACACTGAGAAAAAGCGGATAGAGCAGCGCGGAGACCACGACGTCGCGGATCCGCTGCCACTCCTCGAGAAATTCGGCGAGACGTTTGAGGATCTGATCGAGCGCGCCGCCGGCCTCCCCCGCCCGCACCATGCTCACGTAGAGCTCGTCGAAGACCTGCGGGTGGCGGGCGAAGGCGTCGCCGAGGCTCGTCCCTTCCTCCACGCTGCGGCGCACCCGGGCGATGACGTCGCGAAAACCAGGGTCGTCGGCGACCTCCCCGGCAATCCCGAGCGCGTGGTCGAGGGGAATGCCGGCCTCGAGCAGCACTGCAAGCTGGCGCGAGAACCCGGCAAGACGCCGCCCGCCGCCCCTGGCGAAGCGCGGCCGTCCCGACGCCGCCTCGCCCTCGCTCACCGCGCTCACCGTCAGCGGGAAAAAGCCGAGTTCCTGCAGGCGCGCGGAGACCGCACCGGAGTCGGGGGCTTCGATCCGCCCGGTCACCGCGGCTCCCTCGCGGTCCGTGGCCCGGTACGAATAGGTGGGCAGGGCCTACTCCTCCTGGGTGACGCGCAACACTTCCGCCGGCGTGGTCCGGCCCCGCGCAGCCTTGTCGAGACCGTCGCGGCGCATCGTGCGCATCCCGGCGCGAATCGCTGCCTCGCGTATCGCCCCGGCGCTGGCGCGCGCCAGGATCAACCCGCGGATGTCGTCCGTGATCGGGAGCAGTTCGAAAATGCCCACGCGCCCGCGAAATCCCGTGTGGTTGCACGCCTCGCACCCCGCCCCCGCGCGGTAGCCGCCCGTGTCGTCGGGGTCGGCCCCGAGCGCGAGCAGCAGCGCCGGATCCGGCGGCGCGGGGGCCGCGCAGTCCGGGCAGACGCGCCGCACCAGCCGCTGCGCCATGATGCCGATGACCGCCGAGGAGATCAGGAAGCCCTCGACGCCCATGTCCTCGAGGCGAGTGACGGCGCCGGCGGCGTCGTTGGTGTGGATCGTCGAGAAGACGAGGTGTCCGGTGAGCGCGGACTGGATCGCGATCTCCGCGGTCTCGCGGTCACGGATCTCGCCGACCAGGATCACGTCCGGGTCCTGGCGCACGATGGAGCGCAGCCCACCGGCAAACGTCAAGCCGATTTTTGGGTGCACCTGGATCTGGTTGATCCCGGTGATCTGGTACTCGACGGGGTCCTCGATGGTGACGATTTTCTTGTCCGGCGAATTGAGCCGGTCGAGCACCGCGTAGAGCGTCGTGGTCTTGCCGCTGCCCGTCGGTCCCGTCACCAGGATCATGCCGTACGGCCGCGCGATGAGCCGCTCGAAGCGCGCGAAATCGGCGCCTGCGAATCCGAGGGTCTCGAGATCGAGCAGGACCTTCGAGCGGTCGAGCAGGCGCAACACGAGACTTTCCCCGAAGGCCGTCGGCACGGTCGAGACGCGGATGTCGATCCCGCGCTCGGCGACGCGCACCCGGATGCGGCCGTCCTGCGGCAGCCGGCGCTCGGCGATGTTCATTTTCGCCATCAGCTTGACACGGGAGATGATGGCGGCCTGCAGGCGCTTCGGCGGCGACTCGACTTCGTGCAGGACGCCATCGATGCGATTGCGAACGATGAGCCGCTCCTCGAAGGGCTCGAAGTGGATGTCGCTCGCGCCGGCCTCGGCGGCCCGGGTTATCAGCAGGTTGACGAGGCGGATGACCGGCGCCTCGGAGGCCATGTCCCGCAGGTGGTCGGCATCCTCCTCGGCGGGGCCGGCGAGGACCTCGATGTCGCCTCCCCCCATGTCGTCGATGATCTTCTGAACGGTCGTCGAACCCGTCCCGTACAGGCGCTCGATCGCCTCGAGGATCTCGGCCTCCTCGCCGACCTCCGGATCGACACCCATGCCGGTCCAGGCGCGGATCGCCTCGAGGGTCGAGGCGTCGGTCGGGTCCGCCATCACGACGCGCAGCCGCCCGGATTCAGCCGCAAGCGGCAGACAGCGATAGCGCCGCAGAAACTTGACCGCGACGGCCGGCCCGTCGAGCGGCGCGTCGGGGTACGAGCCGGCTTCAACAAACGGCAGCCCGAGACGCGCCGCCAGGGCGCGTGCCGACTCATTCCCGATCGGTTCCCCCGCCGCCATACGCTCCCCCGTCAGAACAGTTTGCCGAGAAGAAAGCCGATGAGCACGCCGGTCATCAGGATGGTCGCCGCCACGCGCGCCTCGAACACCTGGCGTCCCTTGCCGATGTTGATGCCGACGAGCGAGGTGAAAAAAGCCGCGCCGTTGATCAGCAGGAAGAGCGGCCAGGTCAACAGCTTGATGATGATCGGGCCCGCGATGGGGAACACCCCGACCCAGGTGATGAGCAGGGCGAAAACGACGCCAAAAATGTGCGTCAGCATCCCCCAGAGAACCACGCTGGCGGCGATGACCGAACCCTTCCAGTGCCGCTGCAGACCGAGGGCGACGAAGCCGAAGAGCACGAGCCAGAACAGAATCTGACGCCCGTTGCCGCGCAGGAAAACACGAAGTCGTTCGCGACGCGAAACGGCGGGACTTTCGGACATGATCGTGGATGATAGCCCCAAACCAGCCGGTGCGGCAAGGATCCGTGCGTGCCCCTCGGCGGCAAGTTCCATTTCAGTACCCGCTACCTGTCCGGGGACCGGGATACGTCGTCGATTTCGTCTTGTCCGACCAGTTCTCCCACGCCCATCCCCGGGCAGTCGGCGGCTTCCCGTTCCCATGCGGCGCGTGTTGCGACGATGCGCGCCCAGAACGGCCAGGTCCTGCACTGTCGCGGACGAACCTCGTAGGCACGGCACCCCGACCCGCTCTCGAAGAGCACGCAGCGACCATCGGCCTCTTCCCGCAGGCTCAGTCCCCCATCGACGCGCCGGGCGTACCGCGAGATGAACCCGGCTGACTCCATCCCGAGTCGGGCGGCGATCGCGGTCGCCTCCTCGCTCTGGAGCCAGACGTAGCCGGGCGCTCCGGTGCAACAGGAGCCGCAACGCTGGCAGCTGAAGCGCAAGCCGTTGGCGTACCAGGGGATCGTGCTCATGAGAGCTTCTCCCCGGCGTCTTCCTGACGGGCGAAGAAGTTCCTGGCCGCCGTCCTGGCAGTTCGGACGTCCGGCGCATTCTGGATCTCCTTCCAGAAATGATGGCCGAATTTATAATTTTTCGCGAAATACCCGGTGAATTCGCGCAACCGGTAGAGGTCGCGCGGGGGGGGGTAGTGCTCGCTCAGGAACTTTGCCAGCCGGCGGTATACGGCGCTGCGCGTCCGCAGCCGGAGGGGCGGGACCGGCAGCCCCCAGCGCGAAGCGATCTCGCGGAAGACCCAGGGACGCTCGACCGCGGCACGCCCGATCATGACGCCGCGGCAGCCGGTTTCGGCGAACATCCGCTCCGCGTCGGCAGCCGAACGCACATCGCCGTTGCCGATGACGGGGATGCGCACGGCGGCGGCGACCGCGGAGATCGGCTCCCAGTGGGCCGGCCGGCACAGCTTCTCGCGGGCGGTGCGGCCGTGGACCACGATGGCGTCGGCACCCGCCGACTGGAGCATCTGCACGAATTCGAGCAGCCGGGGGCGATCCTCCTCGGCGCGAATCTTGAAAAGCAGCGGCCCGGTAGTCGCCGCCCGCATCGCTTCCGCCATGCGCCAGGCGCGCCCGAGATCGCGCGTCAGCGCCGCTCCCGCACCCTGCTTGAGAATCTCGGGCGCGGGACAGCCGAAGTTGAGGTCCCAGGCCTCCGGCCGCCAGGCCTCCCCGGCGGCTACTGCCGGGGCGATCTGGTCGGGTTCGGCGGCAAAAATCTGCAGGCAGAGCGGGCGTTCCTTCTCCCTGGATGAGAGGAAGGACGACTTCCCGGGGACCTCGTGGCGCAATGCGCGGGCGCTGAGCATTTCGGAGTAGAACATGCCGACCCCGCCGAGCTCGCCGAGCAGCTTGCGGAGCGGCGCGTGCGTCAGCCCGGCCATCGGCGCGAGGATCAGCGGCGGGAACACTCGCAGGGCCCCGATTTCGAGGGGCGCGGGGCAAAATTGGGTCGGGACGGGGTTGGGAACTGGCACCGGGGCTACTTCAGAAGCTTGATGTAGGTGCGCGACTGCTCCCCGAGATCGCCCGCGGGTTCCAGCTCTACGACCCGCCGGAACTGCTCGACCGCCTCACTCCGCCGGCCGAGCTTGAAATAAACCATGCCCAGCTCATACCGGGTGCGAACGACGTCCGGGCGCAACTGCAGGGCAGCCGTGAAGGCTTTTTCGGCGTCGGCGAGGCGGCCGAGCTGCGAATAACACATGCCCAGCTCGAACCGCCCCTCGGGATTGTTGGGGAGAATCGCCAGAGAACGCTCGTAGGCCTCGGCCGCGACGGCGAAATCCTTCAGCAGGTAGGCGGCCTTGCCGAGGTTGTAGGAGGCGAATTCCGGCGTCGGGTACGAGAGATTCTCCAGCGCCTTGCGAAACTCCGCGACCGCCTCGGAAAGCTTCCCCTGGGAGAGATAGATCAGCCCGAGGTTGTTGTGCCCCTCGGCATAGCTCGGGTCGAGCTTCAGCGCGTGCAGCGTCTCGCGCTCGGCGGCCTGGTAGTCCTGGTTGTACAGGTACAAGGTCCCGAGGGTCTGGCGGTACCGGGCATTTTTCGGATCGAGCTTGATCGCCAGAGTTAGTTCAGGGTAGGCCGCCCGGCGGTTGACCTCGCTCTGGATGCCCCCGGACTGCTGCAGCGCCGCCGTGGCCATGCGGAAGTGGGCGTCCGCATCCTTCGTTTGCTGGCCGTAGAAGTCCGCACACGCGGCGAACCCGCAGAGCAGGGCGCCAAGACAGGCGAGCGAAACCCGGCGACCGGCCACGGTCACTTGAGCACGTCGATGACGATGAAATCGGTGCGGTAGGCGGTGCCCGCCACCGAGCCTACGGGCAGGCCGGTGCAGACGGAGAAGGTTCCCGATTCATCCACCGCGAGGCTGGTGCCCGCGATCTTGACCGTTTCCTCCGACGTGGCGCCGGTCACGTCGGTGATGGTCCCGTTGAAGACGTTGACGCGATACGTGCCGAGCACGCCTTTATTCGCGTCCAAAGCGTCAATCTCGATGAACACGTCGTCGACATCGACATCGCCGGTGTTCCGGGCTATCCCCCAAAACAACGCCCCCCCGGCGGAACAACCCGCTTCCTGCCCGGAGGCGCGGTCGACGTTTATCGTTCCCTGCACGGTGACTTCCGCCAGAGGCTGTTCAGGCAGGAACTTGTCGCCGAACAGCGTGCACCCCGGCGCGAGACCGACGACGGCCGCGAGCAGCACGACTCCAGGCAGGCGGAAACTGCGATGACCTCGGATCACGGGGTCATTATTTCCGCAGCGCGGGAAATCTGTCAAGCCCGTCGCTCGGCCGGGGCTCACGCGCTGATCACCGCAAGCGCGCCGGCGCACCGCGGACACACCTCCGGGTGGGAAACAGCCTCCCCGACGCGGGTCGACCAGCACCAGCAGCGGGAGCACTTGACGCCAGGCGCTCGCGCGACGGTCACGACCGGCGCCGCAGCGGCGGGGTCCTCGCGCACCGCGACGGCCGAGACGATGAAGACATCCTTGAGTTGTTCGCCGAAGCCCGCGAGAAATGAGCACGCCGCGGCATCGGCGGTGATCGTCACCGCAGCTTCGAGCGACTTGCCGATCTCCCCCTTGGCGCCCTCGAGCGCCTTGTTCACCAGGCGGCGAATCTCGATCAGGCGCTCCCAACGCGCGAGCAACTCAGCGGCACCCGTCGGCGGCGTCGTCGGCGTGAACGTCTCGAGAAAGACGCTCTCCCCTTTGTCGGAGCGGACGGGCATCGCCTGCCAGATCTCCTCCGCCGTGAACGAGAGAATCGGCGCCATCAGCATGACCAGCGACTCGAGGACCCGGTGGAGCACCGTCTGCGCGGCGCGCCGCGCCGGGTCGTCGGGGGCGAGGACATAGAGGCGGTCCTTGAGCACATCGAGATAGAAGGCCGAGAGATCGACCGAACAGAAATTCAGCAGCGCGTGGTAGACCACGTGGAACTGGCAATCGCGGTAGGCCTCGAGGACCCGCTGCTCCACCCGCGCCAGGCGCGCGAGCGCCCAGCGATCGATCTCGAGGAGCGCTTCGGGGGGCGCGGTGTGACGCGCGGGCTCGAAGTCCGCGAGGTTCCCGAGCAGGAAGCGCGCGGTGTTGCGGATGCGAAAGTAGGCCTCCGCGAGCCGCTTGAGAATCTCCTGCGAGATACGGATGTCGTTCGTGTAATCCTCGGCGGAGACCCAGAGCCGCAGGATCTCCGCGCCGTACTGCTTGATGATCTCCTGCGGCGCGATGACGTTGCCGACCGACTTGGACATCTTCTTGCCGGCGGAATCGACGACGAAGCCGTGCGTGAGGACGCTGCGGTAGGGCGCGCCGCCGTGGGTGGCGACGCCCGTGAGCAGCGCGCTGTGGAACCAGCCGCGGTGCTGGTCGGATCCCTCGAGATAGAGATCGGCCGGCCACGAGAGTCCGGGCCGCCCCTCGAGGACCGCGGCGTGGCTGACCCCGGAGTCGAACCAGACGTCGAGAATGTCGGTTTCCTTGCGCAGATGCGTGCCGCCGCAGCCGGGGCAGGCCGTGCCCGCCGGGGCGATTTCGGCGATGTCGACGTCGAACCAGAAGTCGGCCCCCTCGACGGCGACCCGGGAAGCCACCCGCTCAAAGATCTCGGGCGGGGCGACAACGCCACCGCAGTCTTCGCACAGCAGCACGGTGATCGGCACCCCCCATGAGCGCTGGCGCGAGATGCACCAATCGGGGCGGTGGGCGATCATCCCCGCGATGCGCTCGCGACCCCACGAGGGAATCCAGCGCACGCGGTCGATCTGCTCGAGGGCCGCCGTGCGCAGCCCCCCCTGCTCCATCGAGATGAACCATTGGCTGGTCGCGCGAAAGATCACCGGGTGCTTGCAGCGCCAGCAGTGCGGGTAACTGTGGGTGACCTGCCCCTCGCGCAACAGGTTACCGGCGTCGCGAATAGCCGCGACGACGACGGGGTTGGCGTCGAAGACCTTCTGGCCGGCCACGCGCTCGACGTCGGCGGCGAATCGCCCCCGGTCATCCACGGGGCTGTAGACGTCCAGACCGTACCGCTGCCCGACCACGTAGTCCTCCTGGCCGTGGCCCGGAGCGGTGTGGACCAGGCCAGACCCGGCCTCGAGGGTGACGTGGTCGCCGAGAACGAAACGCGATTCGCGGTCGAGGTACGGGTGACGGGCAACGACCCCTTCGAGGTCGGCCCCGCGCACCTCGCGCACGATGGCGAAGACCTCGCGTCCGGCCTCCTTCATGACGGAGCCGACGAGGTCCTTCGCGACGAGGTAGTACTCGCCGACGCTCTCGACGATCGCGTAGGTGAAATCGGGGTGCGCCGAAATCGCGAGGTTCGCCGGGATCGTCCAGGGCGTGGTGGTCCAGATCACCGCGAAGGCCGGGTATTCCGGGAGACCGTCGGCCAGCGACTCCCAGCCGCGCACGATGGGGAAGCGCACGAGGATCGACGGGGACTTCTTCTCCTCGTACTCGACTTCCGCCTCCGCGAGCGCCGTGCGGCAGGAGATGCACCAGTGCACGGGCTTGTGTCCCCGGTACACGCGACCGGCGGAGAAGCATTTCCCAAGTTCGCGGACGATCGCCGCCTGGTAGGGATACGCCATCGTCAGGTAGGGGGCGTCCCAGTCGGCGAGCACGCCCAACCGCTTGAACTCTGCACGCTGGACATCGACGAACCCCTCGGCATATTTCCGGCATTCCTTCCGAAACTGTGCAGTCCCGAGTTCCTTTTTCTTCGACCCCAGTGACTTGTCAACCTGAAGCTCAATCGGCAGGCCATGACAGTCCCAACCTGGAACATACGGTGCATCATATCCCTCGATGTTCCGGGACTTTACAACGATATCCTTAAGTATTTTATTGAGCGTGTGGCCCATGTGGATATGTCCGTTGGCATACGGAGGGCCGTCGTGGAGAATATAGGTCGGCCTCCCGGAGCGGCGCGAACGCAAGGTTCCATACACATCCCGGGACTCCCAGAATTCCAGCATCCCGGGTTCCCGACGCGTCAGGTCAGCCTTCATCGGAAACGCAGTCCGCGGCAGGTTCAACGTGCCTTTGTAGTCCACCGGTCACTCCTCTCAAGACCGCCACACACCGTCAATTCGTTCGATTTTTATATCGTGAACCGGCTGAAATGTCAAAGAAATAGAAGTTTTTTGACACTTCGCGACCGAGGCGTATACTCGCGGGCATGATTGCCATCAACATCGCTGCGGCAGCGCCGCCCGATTCTTTCCCGCGACTCTGTCCTCGCACGACCATCGGAAGGCACACCCCGGGCTGTCAAAAGGTTTCACATGGACAATCCCGATAAATTCAGAATACTTAGCCCGCTCGCATTTTTCCTTCTTCACGTCGTGTATCTCACGGTGTGGAGCCCGGACCCTTTTCTGACCAAGTGGATCGACGGCTCCTTCACGTTTTTCCTGGCCCTGGTGCTGTGCAACATCATCCGCGCTCGCATCGTGGCCAGGGCCGAACCGGGCGATCCGCCTGATGATGCGGGCCACGGCCAGGTTGGCCCGGGGCACGACTCAGCGCCGTGAGTACCGCGCTTCAGCGTCGTGCGTACACCTTCTTTGCCCCGTGGTACGATCTGGCAATCGAATCCGCGACTCGCCAGGCGCGCGGAACAAGCCTGAGGCGACTGCGCCCCGGCCGTGACGACGACCTGCTGCTGTGCGGCGCGGGGAGCGGACTCGACTTGCCGCACCTTCCGGCCGACTCCACGGTGACCGCCCTGGATTTCACGCCGGCCATGCTCCACCGGGCGCGGTGCCGCGCGAGTCTCGGCAATCAAACCGTATTCTTCGTCGTCGGCGATGCGACCGCCCTGCCCTTCTTGTCGGAAACGTTTGACGCCGTCATCCTGCACCTGATCCTCGCGGTCATCCCCCGGCCCGATCGCGCGCTTGCCGAGGCGGCCCGCGTTTTGCGGCCCGGCGGCCGCCTGCTCGTGCTCGACAAATTTCTGAAACCCGGCGCTCGTGCCCCGGTTCGCCGCATGGCCAACCTCGCACTCGCCCCTTTTCTTACCAGAACGGACGTGGTCTTCGAGGATGTGCTGTCCGCGGTGCCCGGTCTGCGAGTGACCGAGGACCGCCCTGCGCTGCTGGGGGGCTGGTTTCGGTTCATCACGGTTGAACGGGCGACGCACCCCTGAGAAAGCCTCGCTCCGTTCAGGCTGCGGGGCCCTGACGCGGCGAATCGTTTTTTCCGTCCCCATTCCTGGAACTTCAAGGCCGAAATTGCGTCTATCCCAGTAGGAAAAGAAACTCGTGATGGCAGCGGGGAGTATGAATGATCAGGAGGATGTGGTCATGATGGCGGCGGCGGCTGGTGCGGTTCGAGGTCGGGTGCTCCTCGTCGAGGACGAAGATCTCCTGCGCTGGTCGATCGAGCGCTATCTCACCAAGCGCGGCTTCGCCGTGACGGCGGTGAACGACAGCTCCGAAGCCATGGTGCTGCTCGCCGGCGCGGCCCACGATGTCGTCATCACCGATCTGGCCATCTCCGGCGTCGGCGGGCTGGCAATTGCGGCGGAGGCGCGGCGGCTACACACCGAGACGCAGGTCATCATTATCACCGGCCAGGGCTCGAAGGACACGATCCTGCAGGCGCTTCGCCAAGGCGTCGCGGACTACATCGAAAAGCCGTTCGATCTTGAGCTTCTCCTGCTGACCGTCGAGAAGGCCCTCGAGAAAACCCTCATCCTGCGCGAGTTGATCCAGCTCGCTCGCACCGACGGGCTGACCGGCCTCTACAATCAGCGGCACTTTTATTCCGTGCTCGAGACGGAGATCAACCGCGCCCGCCGCCAGGGCCGCGCGCTCTCCCTGCTCCTCGTGGATGTGGACGATTTCAAGCGCTACAACGATCGCTTCGGCCATCTTGCGGGCGATGCTGCGCTCACCCGCATCGCCTCCTGTCTCAAGAAGGCCTGCCGCCGGGACATCGACACCGCGTATCGCTACGGGGGCGACGAATTCATTCTCGTGCTCCCGGAGGCGGATCGACAGACCGCCGCGGGCATCGCGGCCCGCGTCCGTTCGCTCCTCGTCGACGAGGGGATCGCGCTGACCGTCTCGATCGGTGCCGCCGAGCTGCGGGAGGGTCAGAACCTCAAAGCCTTCATCCGCGAAGCCGATCGGGCGATGTACCGCGACAAGAGCGGCGACGCGTCCGGCGCGCTTCCCCACGCAGGTTGACGGCGGCTTCAACCTGACGCTTTCCGATGTTGGCGTTGCATCGTGCCGCGCCTTGTCTCCCCGCCGATAATTCACTACAATCCCGCTCATGCTCAAAGACCACAACCAGCCGCACTCGCATTCCCTCGAGGAGGCGCTCGAAGGCCTCTGGAGCGCGAAGGAGCGGGGTAAGGAACAACTCGCCGCGATCCAGGAGGTGACCAAGGTCACCCTCGGCCCCGACCTCCTCGCCGAACTGACGGGGCAGGGCCTGGTGACGGCGCAGGCCGACCGCCTCCAGCTCACCCCGGCCGGCGAGGATGCGGCGCGCCAGGTCATACGGCGCCACCGCCTCGCCGAGCGGCTGCTGCACGACATCCTCCACATGACGGTCGAAGCCACCGAGGAGAGCGCCTGCGAGTTCGAGCACATGCTCGCCGACCAGGTGACCGAGAGCATCTGCACGCTGCTCGGACACCCGCGCGAGTGCCCGCACGGCTCGCCGATCCCCGAAGGGCGCTGCTGCCGCGAAGCGCGCCAGAGCGTCG
>Ga0315271_10000348_pt1 | contig 24613 bp, 21 predicted proteins | sample C3_top_MG_FD_204664 | JGI IMG/M metagenome (GOLD analysis project Ga0315271, IMG submission 204664) | Sediment microbial communities from Yellowstone Lake, YNP, Wyoming, USA - C3_top | ecosystem: Environmental > Aquatic > Freshwater > Lake > Sediment | place: USA: Wyoming | collected 2017-08-01
GGTTGACGTCGGCAGAAACCGTCAGTACCTTCTTCTTGCGCTTTTCGATCAGGTGCTTGGCCAGCTTCGCCGTGGTCGTCGTCTTGCCGGCGCCCTGCAGGCCGGCCACCAGGATCACCGCCGGCGGCTGGGTGGCGAGATTCAGGTCAGCGACGCCGCCACCCATCGTCGCGGCCAGTTCGCGGTGCACGATGCCGACAAGAGCCTGACCCGGGTTCAGCGAGCCCACAACTGCCTGGCCAAGGGCCTTGTCCTTGACGCGGGCGATGAAGTCGCGCACCACGGGCAGTGCCACGTCGGCCTCGAGCAGGGCCATGCGCACCTCGCGCAGCATGTCGGCGACGTTGCTGTCGGTGATGCGGGCCTGCCCGCGCATGGTCTTGACCAGGCGCGACAGGCGATCGGAAAGCGTTGAGGCCAAGAGAGCAGGCGGCCGCGGCCGAAAGTACACTGACCACATGAGTTTAGCTTTGTGGGTATGTGGCCGATGGGCCTGACGCTGGCCTGGTCTGCCGGCCTCGTCGCGGTGCTGGCCTATGCCTGTGCCGCGTGGCCACTGGCATCACGCGCGCGCTGGCCCGAGGCCGCGCTGGCGCTGGGATGGCTGGCCCATGCGCTGACGCTGGCGCTCGACATCCTGGGCATCGGCGCCCTGGTGCCCGGTGCACGGTTCGGCTTTGCGCCAGCGCTGTCGGCCACGGTCTGGATCGCGCTCGCGGTGCATACCGTGGAGAGCCGACTGCTGCCTTTGCCCGCGGTGCGGCGCGTGTTGGCACTGGCCGGGGCAGCCGTCGTGCTCTTGGCCGCCGCCTTTCCGGGTGAATCACGACCGCATGCGGGCTCGCCTTGGCTGCCGCTGCATTGGCTGCTCGGTGTCGTGTCGTATGGCTTGCTTTCTGTGGCGGTGATGCACGCCTGGTTGCTCGACATGGCCGAGCGCCGCCTTCGCAGTCACTCGGGGCTACCTGCTGCATCGGTGCCGGGTGCGCACGGTACCCTGCCGCTGATGCAACTCGAGCGCCTGACCTTTCGCTTCGTCGAGGTCGGCTTCGTCGTCCTGACCACCGCGCTGCTGCTCGGTGGGTTGATGGCGGCGGGTCATTGGGAACCCCACAAGACGGTGTTTTCGCTGCTCGGGTGGGCCACCTTTGCCATGCTGCTCGCGGGACGTCATTGGCGCGGCTGGCGCGGCCGCCAGGCCACGCGTTGGGTCTACAGCGGCGCTGTGTTGCTGCTGCTGGCGTACATTGGTTCGCGCTTCGTGCTCGAAGTCATTCTGCACCGCGGTGCGTGAGGGGGCGACGGCGTGAAGGCCCTGGTCGTCTTGCTCGCGCTGCTGTTCTTGGCGTGGCTGATTTTCGGCAGTGCGCGCAGGCGTGGCCGCGATGCGCGCCGGGACAACACAGGGGCGCCCGGCGCGAACGCGCCGTTAGAGGACATGGTGGCCTGCGCCCATTGCGGCGTGCATCTGCCTGCCAGCCTGGCATTGCAGGCGCAGGGTCGCAGCTACTGCAGTGCGGCACACCGCGACGTCGGGCCGCGCGCGCTGTGACGCCGCGATGACCGACGCCGCAGCCACTGGTGGTGCAATGCGCGATCGCCGGCAAGGCGAGCGACGCCAAGTGCCGCGCGGCGGCGAGAGTTGGTCGGCAACCGTGACGGACGAGTCCCTGTTCGATGCCATGGGCGTCGGACTCGATAGTGACGTGCGCGACGGCGCCGCCGGGAACGCGCCGCGGGCGCGTGTCGCGCCGACGTGGGGCCAGAGCTCGCTGCCGGCCGACAGCCGCTTTTTGTCGCGCCAGGCGCGGCGCATCGTCTCCGCCGGTGGCAGTACCTTCGAGCGCCTGTACCGGATCTTTATCGGTGCACGGGTGGTGCTCGGCTTGGCGCTCCTGCTCGCACAGTTCGTTGGCAATGTCCTTGGCGTGCGGGCCCCGCTGGCAGTGACGGTGTGCGTGCTCTATGCGGCGCAGGCACTGACGCTCTGGCTGCTGCCGCGCTTTCGTCCCAGCCCTCAAACGCACACGCGACTCAGCCGAAGCCAATGGCTGGCCACGATCGGCTTTGATCTGCTGACATTTTCGGCATTGCATGCACTCGACCCGGGCTCGGCGTTCAACTACGTCGCGCTGCTCGTCCTGCCGGTGCTGATGGCCGGCGTGCTGACCGCGCGTGTGCCAGCGCTCGCCACAGCCGCGGCGGTGTCGTTGATGCTGCTCGTGGCGGCTTGGCGCACGGGCCACAGCCTGGGCGATATGGCAACCACGATGACACCCGCCGGTCTGGCCGGTGTCGGCTTCTTTGTCATCACGTTGCTGACTGGCGAGTTGGCCGGGCGCCTGGCCCGGGAGGAGCAAACCGCGCGTGGCAGCCTCGAACTGGCGCGTCAACAGGCTCAGTTGAATCGGTTGGTCATCGAGGAGATGGTCGACGGCGTGCTCGTGATCGATCGCCGTATTCGTGTCCGAGCGGCCAATCCAGCGGCCCGGCGGCTGCTCGTGCTGCACGGCCTGGGCCGCGCGGCGCCGTTCCAATTGCAGGACGAATCCGCCTGGAGCGAGCTCTCCGCGGTTGTCAAGCAGGCCTTCGACGTCGGCCACTGGCCCGAAGGGGTGCGTGATCTGACACTGCACTTCCCGGGCGGCACGACGCGCGCACTGCGACTGCGCGCACGCTTTACGCGGCCGCGTTCGGGCGACACAGCAAATGGTGGCCTGATGCCGGGCGTGACTGCCGGCGAGGCGTTTTGCGTGGTTTTCGTCGAAGACTTGCGCAGTGTGCAGGCGCGTATGCGCCAGGAGAAGCTGGCGGCAATGGGCCGCGTGTCGGCGGGCATTGCGCACGAGATTCGCAATCCGCTGGCCGCCATCGCGCAGGCCAATGCGTTGCTGAGCGAGGAGGCGGTCGGTGCCGAGCAGAAGATGCTGACTGCGATGGTTGCCGACAACGTCGAACGCTTGAAGCGCTTGGTCGACGATGTGATGGAGGTCGCGCCGGGCATCGACGCCACGCCACGCACCATCGATCTGGGAGCCGAGGTCGGTCGCATCGTTGCCGACTGGGCGCGCACGAGCGCGTTCGAGCTGGGCAGCGGCAGCCGCCTGCAGGTCGATCTGCCGCAGCGACCCCTGGCCGTGCTGTTCGATCCCGAACACCTGCGCCGCGTGCTCGTCAACCTGCTCGACAACGCGCGCCGTTACGCCAGCGACCGCCCCGGTGCAATTGCATTGCGCGCCGAAATCCTGGGCGGCACGCAGGCGCGGTTGTCGTTGGCCAGCGATGGCGACCCGATCCCGCCCGACATCGAGCCCTATTTGTTCGAACCGTTCTTCTCGACGCGCAGTCGCGGTACAGGACTGGGCCTGTATATTTGCCGTGAACTGTGCGAGCGCTACGGCGGCAGCATCGATTACTGGAAGCACCCGGACGGCAGTGCTCACTGCAACGAATTCGTGATGACGGCACGGTTGGCAACGTCGACATCTCCGGCGCCGAGCCGGACTGGCCCGCTGGCATGAACCGATCGGACCGTCACGGGCAGCAACGAATTTCACCGGTGCCGTTGGCGAAAGCCCGCGCGCCGCGTCCAAAGGTATGCCAATGACATCCAACGCTCCTGCCCACTTCAGCCTGCTCGTCGTTGACGATGAGCCGGACTTGCGCACGCTCTATGAGCTGACACTGTTGCGCGAGGGTTACGACGTCGACACGGCCGGCTCGGTCGAGGAGGCGCTGTTGCAGCTCAAGGATCGCACCTACAGCGCGGTCATTACCGACATGCGCCTGCCCGATGGCAGTGGATTGGATCTGCTGACCAAGCTCGAGCAGGGCGGTCGGCGCGAAAAGGCGATCGTCATCACTGCCTACGGTTCGGCAGAAAACGCCGTCGAAGCCCTCAAGGCCGGTGCCTACGATTACCTGACCAAGCCCGTCGACCTGCGCCAATTCCGCTCGGTCGTGGCCTCGGCGCTCGGCAGGGCGCCGCAGTCCGCGCCGACGGTGGTGCCTGCCAGCCTGCCCAGTCAAGGCGGAGCAACGTCTGGGCCGCCGCGTCACGCGCGCCAGTTATCGCGGCCTGCGCCGCCGGACCTGACGCGCGGCGACTTGCCACCGCCGTTGCCGGCGGTCGAAGTGCTGGCGCCCGCGCTGCGCCGCCTTTCCGGCGATTCGGCGGCGATGCAGCAGGTGCGCTCGCTGATCGAGAAAGTGGCTCGCAGCATGGCACCGGTCCTGATTCAAGGCGAATCAGGGACCGGCAAGGAGCTGGTTGCGCGCGCCATTCACGATGTCAGCCCGCGCGCGAGCCAGCCATTCATCGCCGTCAATTGCGGCGCCATTCCCGAGCACCTGCTCGAAGCGGAGTTCTTTGGCTACCGCAAGGGTTCATTCACCGGCGCGTCGGAAGACCGCGACGGTTTCTTCCAGGCCGCGCACGGCGGCACGCTGTTCCTCGACGAGATCGGTGACCTGCCCTTGGCAATGCAGAGCAAGCTGCTGCGTGTGATCCAGGAGCGCTTGGTGCGGCCGATCGGCGCGGTCACCGAGGCGCCGATCAACGTGCGCGTGTTGAGCGCCACGCACAAGGACGTCGCCGCCGAAGTCCAGGCCGGGCGTTTTCGCCAGGACCTGTTCTACCGCCTGAACGTGATCCAGATCCGCGTACCGCCGCTGCGCGAACGCGCCGACGACCTGGCGCCGATCTGCGCCGCGTTGCTCGAGCGAATTGCCCGCGACGCAGGTGTTTCGCCGCCGCCGGCGTTGTCGCGCGACGCCTTCGCGCGGCTGGCGCATTACTCGTTTCCGGGCAATGTGCGCGAGCTCGAAAATCTGCTGCACCGCGCCGTGGCCCTTTCGGGCGGCGACATCATTGGCCGCGACGAGTTGGGGCTGGCCGATGATGTGTTCGTCGAGAGCGACGTCGCCGAACTCGACGCACGCATTGCCCAGGCCGTGGCGACACCGGCCGCGGTCGCCGAACCGAGCCTGCCAACCGACCTGGTGGCGCATCTCGACGACGTCGAGCGCGACATCCTGACACGCGCGCTCGAACGTCACCGCTTCAATCGCACCGCGGCCGGTGCCAGCCTGGGCCTTTCGCTGCGCCAGATGCGTTACCGAATGGCGCGCCTGGGCGTGGTGGTGGCCGGCGCCGATACCGGCGACTGAGAATTGAAGCGCGCGGTCTGGCAACAGGGCTGGTGGCGCCACGCGCGACGCCTGCCGTCACCCAACTTCGGCGCCCGCCCGGCTGCAGAGCGCATCACGCTGGCGGTGGTGCACTCGATCAGCTTACCGCCGGGCCAATATGGTGGCACCGAAGTCGTCGACCTGTTCACCAACCGGCTCGACCACGGCGCGAATCCGCACTTCGAGAGCCTGCGCGGCCTTCAGGTCTCGGCCCACTTCTTTGTCCGCCGTGGTGGGTGTGTCCTGCAGTTCGTGTCCTGCGACGAGCGGGCCTGGCATGCCGGTATTTCATGCTGGGCGGGACGCGACCAGTGCAACGACTATTCGGTCGGCATTGAACTCGAGGGTCTCGAGGGCGCGCACTTCGAGACGGTGCAGTACGCCGCGCTAGCGCGGCTGCTGCGTTCGCTGGCACGCCGCTATCCGATCGATACCGTGGTCGGCCACGAGCACATTGCGCCGGGCCGAAAGTGTGATCCGGGCCCTGGATTTGAATGGACCGCGCTTGGCCACTTGCTCGGCAATCGGCCTCGCGTAGCGGCGCAAGTGCTTGCCGAATATCGGGGAAGGTCCGGATAAGAACGCTAGCGGTAGTGGCTTGTCCTGCCGCGACACCCCAGATATAGTGTGTCGCGTGATATCCTGGATTTTCTTCGAGAGCGCCGCCGCAACCCATGTCGCCGACCTGGATCGCCGCGGCGATAGCCGAAGCGGGCAGTCGCATACGGCGAATTTGCCTACACGCGCGTGTGTTGCCCACGCGGTTGCCTGACTGCGCATCGGCCTGCCGCTTCGCGCCGCCTCCGCTCTTTGCCGCCGCCGCTTGAATCACGCTCGTGGCCCGTGCCGTTCCAGTTCTGACCCTGCATTTCACTTAGAGGCCTTGTCCATGCAAGTTGCTCCCGTTATCGCCACTGCCGCCGCCATGCCGGGCACGATGCCCGCCGCGGTGACGGCCGCCTCGGCCTACCAGGGCTACCAAGTCATTCGCCGCAACGGGTCGGTGGTCGCATTTGAGCCGAGCAAGGTGGCGGTGGCGCTGATGAAGGCATTTCTGGCGGTGCATGGCACGCAGGGTGCGGCATCGGCCAGCGTGCGCGAAACGGTGGACGGATTGACCGAAGCCGTCGTCCGCGCACTGCTGCGTTCGCGACCTGGCGGTGGCACCTTTCACATCGAAGACGTGCAAGACCAGGTCGAACTCGGCCTGATGCGCGGCGGACACCATGAAGTCGCGCGGGCCTACGTGCTGTACCGCGAGCGCCGAGCCCAGGAGCGCGCCCGGCAGGCGAAGGCGCGCGCTGCGCCGACGCCCCCGGCGCTGACAGTGATCGACCGCGGCCAGCGCGTGCCGCTGGACGATGCCAAGCTGCAAGGCCTGGTCGAATCAGCCTGTGCCGATCTGGGCGCCGACGTCAAGGCCGAGCCGATCCTGGCCGAGACGCGGCGCAACCTGTATGACGGCGTACCAATCGACGAGGTCTACAAGGCCTCGATCCTGGCCGCCCGCACGCTGATCGAGAAGGAGCCGGCCTACACCCGTGCCACGGCCCGGCTGCTGCTGCATACGATCCGTCGCGAGATCCTCGGTGACGAGGTGACGCAGGGTGAAATGGCCACGCGCTACGCCGAATACTTCCCGGGCTTCATCAAGAAGGGCGTTGCCGCCGAACTGCTCGACGAGAAGCTGCTTCAGTTCGACCTCGTGCGCCTAGGGGCAGCCCTGAAGGCCGGACGCGACCTGCAGTTCGATTACCTCGGCCTGCAGACGCTGTATGACCGCTACTTCCTGCACATCGATGAAGTGCGCATCGAGATGCCGCAGGCCTTCTTCATGCGCGTGGCAATGGGCCTGGCGCTCAACGAGATCGACCGCGAGGCGCGCGCCATCGAGTTCTACGGCGTGCTCTCCAGTTTCGATTTCATGTCCAGCACGCCGACCCTGTTCAACAGCGGCACGCGGCGTTCACAACTGTCGAGTTGCTACCTGACCACGGTTGCCGATGACCTCGACGGAATCTACGAGGCGCTGAAGGAGAACGCGCTGTTGTCCAAGTTTGCCGGCGGCCTGGGCAACGACTGGACCAACGTACGTGCCCTGGGCTCCTACATCAAGGGCACCAACGGCAAGAGCCAGGGCGTAGTGCCGTTCCTGAAGGTGGTCAACGACACCGCGGTGGCCGTCAATCAGGGGGGCAAGAGGAAGGGCGCCGTCTGCGCGTACCTGGAAACCTGGCACCTCGACATCGAGGAGTTCCTCGACCTGCGCAAGAACACCGGCGACGACCGGCGCCGCACGCACGACATGAACACCGCGAACTGGATTCCGGACTTGTTCATGAAGCGCGTCATGGACGGCGGCGATTGGACCTTGTTCTCGCCCAGCACCTGCCCCGACTTGCACGACAAGTTCGGGCGCGAGTTCGAGACCACTTACTGCGCTTACGAGGCCAAGGCCGATCGCGGTGAGCTGAAGCTCTTCAAGCGCATGCCGGCGCGCGACCTGTGGCGCAAGATGCTGACGATGCTGTTCGAGACCGGGCATCCCTGGATCACGTTCAAGGATGCCTGCAACGTGCGCTCGCCGCAGCAGCATGTCGGGGTCGTACACAGCTCTAACCTGTGCACCGAAATCACGCTCAACACCAATGAGAGCGAAATCGCGGTCTGCAATCTCGGCTCGGTCAATCTGGCGCAGCATCTGAACGAGGGCCGCATCGACCAGGGCAAACTCAAGCGCACCGTCGCCACCGCGATGCGCATGCTCGACAACGTCATCGACATCAACTACTACGCGGTGAAGAAGGCGCGCGACAGCAACCTGCGTCATCGCCCGGTGGGCCTGGGCATCATGGGCTTTCAGGACGCGCTGTACCAGTTGCACCTGCCCTATGCCAGCGCCGAAGCCGTCGAGTTCGCCGACCGTTCGATGGAAGCGGTGTGCTACCACGCCTACTGGGCGTCGACCGAACTGGCCGCTGAACGTGGCCGTTACTCGAGCTACCGCGGCTCGTTGTGGGACCGCGGTGTACTGCCGCTCGATTCGCTGAAGTTGCTGGCCGAACAGCGCGGCGGCTACGTCGAGGTCGACACTTCGACTTCGCTCGACTGGGACGCGCTGCGCGCGCGCATCGCCGAGCACGGCATGCGCAACAGCAATTGCGTGGCCATCGCACCGACCGCGACGATCTCCAACATCATCGGCGTCGACGCGTCGATCGAACCGTGCTTCGGCAACCTGTCGGTCAAGTCCAACCTGTCGGGCGAGTTCACGATCGTCAACGAGTACCTGGTGCGCGAGTTGAAGAAGCTCGGGCTGTGGGACGACGTGATGGTGATGGACTTGAAGCACTACAAGGGGTCGTTGCGGGCGATCGATCGTGTGCCCGATTCGCTCAAGCAGCTCTACGCCACCGCCTTCGAGGTCGACGCGTCGTGGTTGGTCGAGGCCGCGGCCCGGCGCCAGAAGTGGATCGACCAGGCGCAATCGCTCAATATCTATATGGCCGGTGCCTCAGGCAAGCGCTTGGACGAGACCTACAAGCTGGCGTGGATACGCGGCCTCAAGACGACTTACTACTTGCGCACGATGGGGGCCACGCATGTCGAGATGAGCACCGTCAACCGTGGAGGACATCACAACTCCGTCAGCTCGGGAGGAGGCAGCGTTGCCGCCGGACAGTCCGTGTCGGCACTCGACACGGCGGCAGTGCAAGCCAAGGCACAGATGAAGGATGGCGCGGCGAACGGCGTGATGTTCTGTGCTCTCGACGACCCGACATGCGAGGCTTGTCAGTGACGCGAGGCCGATGCGTTCACGGCGCTCGCACGATGCATGAGCGCAACAACGTGGGCGCCCGAATGTCAAGAAATGCTTGGTGTTTGCGCACAACACTCAGATAATTCAACGTACAGGAAACCACTACATGCTGGTCTGGGAAGACAACGTCAGCAACAGGACGACACCGCCGAATCGCACCGCGCAAGAGCCTTCACGTGAGGCGCGGGCCATGGAGTCGTCACCCCTTCCGTTTCATCCGATGCCGCCTTTGCAGGGCGTCAGTTTCGCCGCTGCTGCGACTGCCGGCGCCGAGGCGGCAATCAGGCCGGCAGCCAGCGTGCGCCGCGATACCGGCATGGACACACGTCGCGTGTCGGCTGCGGACAAGCGCATCATCAACGGCCAGACCGACGTCAATCAATTGGTGCCGTTCAAGTACAAGTGGGCCTGGGAGAAGTACCTCGCCACCTGCGCCAATCACTGGATGCCGCAGGAGGTGAACATGTCGCGCGATATCGCGACCTGGAAGGACCCCAACGGGTTGACAGACGACGAGCGCCGTCTGATCAAGCGCAACCTCGGATTTTTCGTCACGGCCGACTCGCTGGCGGCGAACAACATCGTGCTCGGTACCTACCGCCACATCACTGCGCCGGAGTGTCGCCAGTTCCTTCTGCGGCAGGCCTTCGAGGAAGCGATTCACACCCACGCCTACCAGTACATCGTCGAGTCGCTCGGCCTGGACGAGAGTGAGATTTTTAATGCCTACCACGAGGTGGCGTCCATCCGCGACAAGGACGAATTCCTGATTCCGTTCATCGATGCGGTGATGGACCCGCACTTCACCACTGGCACGCCCGAGAATGACCAGACGCTGCTGAAGAGCCTGATCGTGTTCGCCTGCCTGATGGAAGGCCTGTTCTTTTATGTCGGGTTTACGCAGATCCTCGCGCTGGGGCGGCAGAACAAGATGACCGGTGCTGCCGAGCAGTATCAGTACATCCTGCGTGACGAGTCGATGCACTGCAACTTCGGCATCGATCTGATCAATCAGATCAAGCTCGAGAACCCACAGCTCTGGACCGCCGCATTCAAGACAGAGATCAAGGGCCTGTTCCTGAAGGCCGTCGAACTCGAGTATCGCTATGCCGAAGACACCATGCCGCGCGGCGTGCTCGGTCTGAACGCGAGCATGTTCAAAGGCTACCTGCGCTATATCGCCAACCGGCGTGCGACGCAGATCGGACTCGAGGAGTTGTTCCCGAACGAGGAAAACCCATTTCCTTGGATGAGTGAAATGATCGACCTGAAGAAGGAGCGAAACTTTTTTGAAACCCGCGTCATCGAGTACCAATCGGGTGGCGCGCTGTCCTGGGAATAGCGTTGGCCGCAGAGCCAGCCGTATTCTCGAAACCGTGAGATCAAGACCCGCGTTGTGTGAGACCAGGCCGCTCGAAGCCCGGACCACATGACGCAACCCCGTTCACCGAACCGGGGAGCCGGTAATCCTGCCGGACAACCCTCGGGCGGTGAATCGCCGCAGGCGGTCGAGCTCGACCGATGCGGTGCTCTTTGCAACTTGATCAAGGAGAATTGAAATGGCAACTGCGAAGAAGAAGGCACCGGCCAAGAAGGCTGCTGCGAAGAAACCGGCGGCGAAGAAGTCTGCGGCCAAGAAGCCGGCGATGAAGAAGAAGGCTGCGGCGAAGAAGCCGGCAGCCAAGAAGCCGGCAGCCAAGAAGGCCGCCAAGAAGCCAGCGGCGAAGAAGAAGCCGGCTGCCAAGAAGGCCGCAAAGAAGAAGGCCGCGCCGAAGAAGACGGCGAAGAAGGCCGTCAAGAAGAAGGCTGCGCCGAAGAAGGCCGCAAAGAAGAAGGCGGCCGCGAAAAAGCCTGCAGCGAAGAAGAAGGCTGCGCCCAAGAAGGCTGCACCGAAGAAGGCTGCCCCAGCGGCGGCCGCAGCGCCTGCGGCCCCGATGGCCAAGACGGCATTGAGCCCGGCGGCCGCATGGCCGTTCCCGACGGGCAACAAGCCCTGAGGTTGGGAGCTTCGTCGCAGGCCCAGCGGCTTGCGACGAGCGCCCGCCAAAGAAGGCAAACCCGGCTTCGGCCGGGTTTTTTTTGGCGGCGCGCGGGGGGGTCTCCGCGCGGCCCTACAACTTGCTCATCACCTGGGTGTCGGCGAAGCCCTGAGCCCCTTCGCGGTGCGCCAACGTCGGCGCCTTTTCGTCGCCCTCGGCGAGTGCGTTCTCGATCAGCGTGCGCGGATGCACGTGCGCCCGCGCCTTGACGAGATCAGAGTGCGCGCTGTGCGTGCGTCGCAACTCGGTGATGGAGCGATTGAGTTGGGCAATCTGCTCGCGGGCCTGGGCCGAACGCTCGACAGCGCCATTGCGGGCCTGCTCGGAGCGCTCCAGGCGGTCCCGCAACTCGCTGATAACGCGACTCAGCGGCCAGTAACAGGCCGCGGCGCCGACCATGGCGCCGCCAATGGCAGCGCCGGCAAGAGTCAGGAAATGCAGGGTGTCCATGGGCGTCGGATTTGGCGGGCACTCACGCAGTGACTGTAACGGCGTGCGCAGTGCGGTGCGGCGTCGCGGGCGGCTACGGACTCAACAAGGACGGCTCGATCCGGTGATTTTGCCCACCACGGCAGGAAATCTTCAGCGCGCCCAGCCGATTGCCGAGCGCAGCGCAGCGCTCGAGCGCCCATCCGCGCTCGAGACCGAACAACAGCCCGGCACGAAAAGCGTCGCCGCAACCGGTGGGATCGAGCACTTCGTCGGCGGTGACGCCGAGCGCCCGTGTCACACGCCCCTGCTGCCAGACGTCGCACCCATCGGCAGCGAGCGTCACAACCACGCCGCGCAGACCCGGGGTGCGCGACAGGGTTTGCAGGTCGGTGGCCATGCGCTCGCACAACATGCGTGCCTCGTAGTCATTGAGTGCGACCCAGCTTGCCCGTTCGACGAAGTGGCGCAACTCGGCGCCGTCGAACATCGGCAACTGCTGTCCCGGGTCGAAGACGAACGGTACGCCGGCGGAATGCAACTGCTGCGCATGCACGAGCATGGCTTCGCGTCCGTCGGGGGCGATGATGCCGATCGCCAGGTCCGTGCGTGCAGGCACCGGGCTCAGGTGCGACTGCGTCATCGCACCTGGGTGGAAGGCAGTGATCTGATTGTTGTCGGCGTCGGTGATGATGATCGCCTGCGCGGTGTAGTGCTCGGGCTCGACGCGAACCGACGAGTTGTCGATGCCCAGCGACTCGAAGCGCGCCAGGTAATCACGCCCGTCGTTGCCGATCGCGGCCAGAACGACCGGTTCGCCGCCCAGCAGCTTCAGGTTGTACGCGATGTTGCCGGCGCAGCCACCGTACTCGCGGCGCAGCGTGGGCACCAGGAACGACACGTTCAGGATGTGCACCTGCTCGGGCAGGATCTGTTGCGCGAAGCGGCCCGGGAAGTTGGTGATGGTGTCGAACGCGAGCGAACCGCAGATCAATGCTGGCATGGGGCCTCTGATAGTCAGGGATAGAAGATTTCGATGCTGTAGCCGGTGATTCGCCGTTCGCCGGCGTCCAGCACGGCCTGCAGCGGCAGCTCCGAGCCCGCGGCGACAGTGGCCGCCACGGTGTCGCCGAACTCTTGCCGGCCGATCACCTTGCGCGCCAAGACTTCACCGCGACTGTCGGTCAGTGTCACGTCCAGCGCCGGCGCCGCCAGCGCCACCGTGTCGCGGTTGCGCAGCAACACTTGCAGGCGGTACAGCGACGGATTGTCGAGCTGGGTCAGGCCGCTGTTCTCGACGACCAGGCCCTCGAGCCGGCGCAGCGGATCGATGTTGCAACCCAGCGGAGCGCACAACAGAGCCAGCAGTGGCGAGGCTTGTGGCCAGCGTGTGGCGATGGTGTCGCGTTGCAGCAGCACGACCTGCACGGCCAGCAACAAGCCCAGCAGCGTCGCCGCCGTCATCAGCGCCCGACGTATGCGTGGACGTTGCCAGCGCGCGGCATTGTCGGCCTGGCGCAAGAACCCCGGCGCGGGTTGCGGCGCAGCTGGGCCCGAGCCCGCCTCGTCGGACGCGGGATCGTCGAACTCGGAGCCTTCACCGCGACCGACGGCATCGTCGTCGAAATCACCGTGCCGCAGCCGTTGCGTCCGGACTTGCGTTTCGCTGCGAGTGTCGATGTCGGCGTCGTCGTGCGCCTCGCTGACAACGGCCGACTCACGGTCGCTGTCGTCAATACGCATGGTGCGCTGCGCAACCTGTGCAGTCTGGGCTGCGTCCTTGTCGACACTGGCCAGTTCGGGGCCCAGGTCAGCCTGCTGCGACGGCGTCCAAGTCGGTGCGGCCTCGCGCTCGAGGTCGAACAGCCCTTCGAGTGCACTGAAGACGCTGCCGCAGCGGCCGCAGCGGACCCAGCCCTCGGACACCTTGAGCTGGTCCTGAACGACGCGAAATACCGTGCCGCAAGCCACGCAACGTGTAGCCAGGCTCATGGCATGTCCTGCACGCGCGTATCGACTCGACGGCCCACCAGCAACACCCAGCCTTCCTCGCGGTCGGACACCTCGAGCACCAACCAGGGCGCATAGGCGGTGCGCAGTTCGTCGAACTGGCGCTCGAGAATGCCGGCCAGGACCAGATGGCCGCCAACGGCCACCTGCGCGCCGAGCAGCGGCGCCAGCAGCACCAGCGGTTTGGCCAGGATGTTGGCCAGGACCAGGGCATAGGTTCCGCCACCGTGACCCTGTGCAAAGGTGCGCACTGTCACGCGATTGGCGCTTGCGTTGGCCTGTGTTGCCGCAACCGCGGCCGGATCGATGTCGAAAGCATCGATCTGCTGCGCACCGTGCAGCGCGGCGCCGATGGCCAGGATCCCCGAGCCGCAGCCATAGTCGAGTACGCGCGGCCAAGCCTGGGCGTGGTGCGCGATCCAACGCAGGCACATGCGCGTCGTCGGGTGCGTACCGGTGCCGAATGCCATTCCCGGGTCGAGCCGGATCACGCGTTGCGCCGCCGCCGGCGCCTGGTGCCAGCTTGGCACCACCCAGAACGTGCCGGTGATCGCCACTGGCGCGAACTGAGCCTGCGTCAGGCGCACCCAGTCCTGTGCGGGCACGGCCCGCAGTGCCCGCAGTCGCACTGCACTTGCCCAATCCTGCGCCAGCAACAGCGTCACCGCGGCGGTGGCCATGGCCTCGTCGGCGAACAAGGCACGCAAGACCGAGTGCTGCCAGCCTGCCCCCGGCGCAGGCTGGTCGGGTTCGCCGAACAGGGCCAGCTCCGCCTCGGTGTCGACGTCGGCGTCTTCCACCGAAACCGACAACGCGTCGAGTTCGTTCATCAACGCATCGGACACCGGCTCGACCAAGTCCGCGCCCGCGCTCAACACCAGCTCGTGCATCGCGCGATCAGCGCTTGTGCTGTCCGAGCCAGGCTTCGAGGTAGTGGATGTTGGTACCTCCCTCGATGAATTTCGCATCGACCATCAGCTCGCGGTGCAGGGCGATGTTGGTCGAGATGCCTTCGACAACCGTTTCGCTGAGTGCGGTGCGCATGCGTGCCAGGGCCTGGTCGCGGGAGTCAGCGTGGACGATGATCTTGCCGATCATCGAGTCGTAGTTGGGAGGAACGAAGTAGTTGGTGTAGGCGTGCGAGTCGACACGCACACCCGGCCCGCCCGGTGCATGCCACATCGTGATGCGGCCCGGTGAGGGCGTGAACTTGTATGGATCCTCGGCATTGATGCGGCACTCGATGGCGTGGCCGCGCATCTGGATGTTGCGCTGGGTGAAGGGCAGCTTCTCGCCGGCCGCGACGCGGATCTGCATCTGGACGATGTCGACGCCGGTCACGAGTTCGGTCACCGGATGCTCGACCTGCACGCGGGTGTTCATCTCTATGAAGTAGAACTCGCCGTTCTCGTACAGGAATTCGAACGTGCCGGCGCCGCGGTAGCCGATCTTCTTGCAGGCCACGGTGCAGCGGTCGCCAACGCGCTCGATCACCCGCCGTGCGATCCCCGGCGCGGGCGCCTCCTCGATGATCTTCTGGTGCCGGCGTTGCATCGAGCAGTCGCGCTCGCCGAGCCAGACTGCGTTCTTGTGCTCGTCGGCCATGACCTGGATTTCGATATGCCTCGGGTTCTCGAGGAACTTCTCCATGTACACAGCCGGGTTGCCAAAAGCCGCGCCGGCCTCGGCCCGGGTTGTCTGCACGGCGTGCAACAGCGCCGCCTCCGTGTGCACCACGCGCATGCCACGGCCGCCGCCGCCGCCCGCCGCCTTGATGATCACCGGGTAGCTGATGGCGCGGGCGGTCTTGATGATCTCCTTCGGGTCGTCGGGCAGGGCGCCCTCGGATCCCGGGACGCAGGGCACACCCGACTTGATCATGGCCTGCTTGGCCGCAACCTTGTCGCCCATGGTACGGATCGACTCCGGCGTCGGCCCGATGAAGACAAAGCCGCTGCGCTCGACGCGTTCGGCAAAGTCTGCGTTTTCGCTGAGAAAGCCGTAACCGGGATGGATCGCCTCGGCGTCGGTCACTTCGGCCGTCGAGATGATCGCCGGCATGTTGAGGTAACTCTGCGCCGACGCTGCCGGGCCGATACAAACCGCCTCGTCGGCCAGCTTGACGTACTTGGCGTCGCGGTCGGCCTCCGAATAGACCACCACCGACTTCACGCCCATCTCGCGGCAGGCGCGCTGGATCCGCAGGGCGATCTCGCCGCGGTTTGCGATCAGTATCTTTTTGAACATAGGCCGGCGGGCTCGCTCAGCTGCGTCGGTCGACGATGAACAGGGGCTGGCCGAATTCGACCGCCTGACCGTTCTCGCACAGGATCTTCGCCACCGTGCCGCTTTCGTCGGCCTCGATCTCATTCATGATCTTCATCGCTTCGATGATGCACACCGCCTCACCGGCCTTGATGGCCGAGCCGACCTCGACCAGCGGCTTGCCGCCCGGGCTGGCCGCGCGGTAGAAGGTACCGACCATCGGCGACTTGACGACGTGCCCGGTTTCGGCGATGGCGTCCGCCGCAGCCTGTGCCGCGTCGGCCGCGACCGACGCAGCGCTGCGGGGTGGCGCCATTGACATGGTCGGCATGGGTGCCGGCATCATCATTGTCGGCACGGCCGACACGTGGGGGTCGGATTTGACGATGCGCACCTTGCCTTCGGCTTCGGTGATCTCGAGTTCAGAGATGTTGGAATCCGAGACGAGGTCGATCAAAGTCTTGAGTTTTCGCAGGTCCATAGCCGGATCTCCAGGAGGTCGGTGCGTCGGTAGCTTGCCGCATCGCGCTATCTACTGTCGCCAACGCTACTACTTCGCGGCCCAAAAGCACGGAATGGCAGGGGATCATTCGACGTTGGCAAAGGCCCGGACTCTACGCCATTTGGCCGCCGATGGCAGCATTTTGCGGGCAACAGCCTACCCGATCGCCTTGGCCCACTCTGCCAACTGGTCGAAGCTGGTTTCGCCCATCCTCCGTTGCGCGACGTTGCCGTTGCGCGCGAACAGCAGCGTGAACGGCAGGCCCCCGCTCAGGTTACCGAGTCGCCGTGACAGGTCAATGCCGTCGAACCCGGTAAGGCCGATCGCGTACGAAACCGGCGTGCGGGCCAGGAATTCGCGTACCGGTTGCACGTTGTCGGCGGCCAATCCGACAACGCGCCAGTCCATCGGCCCGAACTCGCGCGCGAACCGATCGAGGGCCGGCATCTCGCGCACGCACGGCGGGCACCAAGTGGCCCAGAAGTTCAGGACCAGGGGCTGGCCGCGCAACGTGGCCAGGTCCAGGCGGGTGCCGGTCGGGGTGTCGAAGCTCGCCGACCAGAAACCTTCTTCGGCCTCCGAGTTCCCGCCGCGCCGGCGCCAGACGGCCCAGCCTGCCCCCGCCGCGACGGCGCCGGTGGCGACGCCCGCCGCCACGATCAAACCGCGCCGATCGGGCCTCATGGCCCCACCTCGGCATCGAGCAGGCGCCGCAACGCGCTCGCGTCGCCACGCCAACTGCGGCCGCCGGCATCGGGCTTGAGCGCGCCGCGCAGGTCGTCGACGTCGCGTATGGCCAGGAACAGGGTGACGGTCGCGCCCAGTTCGGGGCAGCCGTCGGCGATGCTCAGCAGCGGGACCGGCTCGCCGCCGCGGCGGCCTCCTTGGCCCGCCGGCAGGCTGGCACTGTCATAAGGAATACCGAGGTTGATCAGCGTGATCTCCATGGTCTTGGCATCGTCACAGTAAAGGTCAAGGTGCAGGCTCGACAACCGTGTTGCCGTGCCGCGCCAGGCGGCGCCGCCCAAGTGCGGGCGAAAGGCGGCCAGGCGCAACATCCATTTCAATGCCAGCTTGCGCAGGGCGCGCAACTCTGCCGGTTGGGTGTCGGAACAGTACAGGCTCAGGTGGCAGCGAACTTCGTCTTCGATGGCTGCATTGGTCGGCAGGTTGACGCGACCTTGGCCCCGCACAACCTTGCGCTTGGCGTCGGCATACTCCAACCCCTGCTCGACCACCAGCCGGGCTGCGGCGGCGGCCAACTCCGTTGCCAGCCCGCTCATCGCCACTGTGCGTCGCGCGCCGGCGCGACCCCTCCGAGTTGGCCATAACCGGGGCTCATGGCAGCTCGACCGCGCCCATGCGTGCGACAACGGTTGCCGAGCGACTGGCCAGATACGGGGAACCGGGATTCCTTTCGAAGCGCTTGGGCGCCGGAAGCATGACGGCCAGGCGCGCGGCGGCCGGGGCACCGAGCTGGGCCGCGTCGACGTGAAAGTAGTGCCGCGCTGCGGCCTGTGCCCCGAACAAGCCTTCGCCCCACTCGACGTGATTCAGGTAGATCTCCAGGATGCGGCGCTTGGACAAGGTCCATTCGAGGGCAAGCGTCAGCACGAATTCCTGCGCCTTGCGCAGCGGCGTGCGTTCACCCGACAGGAACAGGTTCTTCGCCAACTGCTGCGTGATGGTCGAGCCACCGACGAGTTTGGGCGCGGCGCGCGCCCGGCCGTCGCTGGCCAGGGGTTTGCGTCGCTCGGCGCGGGCTTCGGCGTTCTGGTTGCGTTCCCAGGCGCGCTCGATGGCATCCCAGTCGACGCCGCCATGTTCCGTGAACGCGGCGTCTTCGCTGGCGATCACGGCCCGCTTCAGGTTGACGGCGATGCGCTCGTCACCGACCCATTGCTGGCGCCAATCGATGCGGCCCTTTTCGCGCAGCAGGCGCCAGGCTTCACTGCGCTGGAAGGTCGTCGAATGCGGGTCGACGACCGCCATCAGTGCGACGCGTGCGATGAAATACAACTGCAACGCCAGCAGGGTGATCAGCAGCAGGCTGACGATCCGAAGCAGGTGTTGCAACGCTGCGTGCTTCATCGCGACACCTCGCTCACTGGCCGCTGCCGCTGCTGAGCGACGTTTCCAGGCCTTCGTCGCGGGTGAAGCGAAAGCGCGAGGTGACGACGATCTGGTCGGCCTGGCGCCGCATCGCGTCGGAAAAGCGGCCGAACGGCCCGGCGGCGCGAACAATCGCAATCGCCCGGCGGTCGAGGATCCGCGAGTTCGAGGGCCGCACGACGTCGGCATCGACGACCCGGCCGTCGGCATCCACCGTCAGGTTCATCGTCAACTCACCGTACAGCTTCTTGCCCTGGTACTCGGGAAAATCGCGTGTGCCACGCTCCTCGACCTTGCGCCGCAGTGCGTCGTAGTAGATCGCGTACGCGGCCTCGCGCGTGGCCGGGCTGATGTAACGCTTCTTCGGTCGCGCGTTCTCCTCGTTGATGCGCTTTTCGATCTCGGCCAGATAGCGCAACAACTGGCGCCGCCGCTCCTCCTGCGCGCGCTCCTCGGGCGTGCCGGCCTCGCGCGGCGGGTCGGGCGGCGGCAGCAGCGCCACCTCACGCCGGATCTGCGCCAGCAATTGCTGCTGCTGCTCTTGCAACTCCTTGATCTGTCGCCTGGACTCTTCGGTCGTCTCGCCGAGTGCGATGGTGGGCGACGGTGGCAGTGGCGACGTGGCCCGCCCACTGGCCGCCTCGCCGCCGCCGGCCAGGTTGGCCTGTGCGATGGCCTGCGCTGTCAGCGGCACTTCGTCCGACCGCGCATTGACCAGTACGACCTCGAGCGGCGTGTCCTTGAACAAGCGATTGAAGCTCTCCGGATCGACGAAGCGCACCGTCAGCAGCACCGCGTGTACCGCCAGCGATACCAGCAGGGCCACCTGCAGGGTCGTCAGTTGAGCCAGCCAGCGCCCGCCGCGCGACATGCGCTGCAGCCGCTGCGACGGCGTCAGTCGGCTGTTGACGTATTCGCGGCGGGGCATTCGCGTCAGGGCGAGGTGGTCGCGGCCGCGTCGGCGGCGGGCTCTTCGAGGTCGATGGCCAGTGTCAGCGGTGCCGCTGCGGTGGCCTCATCGCTGTCGTCGTCGGTTTCGGTGGCCGGCGCCGGTGCCGCATCAAGGCGTGCCAACAGGCTGGCGTGCACTTCGAGAGTTAGCGCGTCGCTGCCGGTGATGCGCACCCGCACCAGCGTGCCGCGCGGCAGGCCCTCGCAACCCAGCGCCTTGAACACCAGCGGCAGTGTCTCGGCCCGCACCAGACCCTCCTTCATGACGGTCGCGTCGAGTTCGGTCACTTCGTGCTGGGCCAGCCAACGCAGCGTCCAGTAGCGTTCGATGCCGTGCTGAAAATCGGCATAGGCGCTGTAGGCCGCGTCGAAGGCCGAGATGACGGAGAACAGCTGGGCGTCACGCGGCTTGAACGGTGCCGCCAACGCCGCGGTGCGGCCGTGGCGCGCACAGGCGACGATCTGCCATTGATTGACCAGGTCGACGTAGCGCCGCAGCGGCGATGTGGCCCAGGTGTACTGCGCTACGCCGATGCCGGCATGCGGCGCAGGCTTGACGCCCATGCGCACCTTGACGCCGGGGGCCAGGCTGGGCTGGCTGCGGTAGATGCCCGGCACGCCGCAGGCGGCCAGCCAAGCACCCCAGGTGCTGTTGGCCAGAATCATGGCCTCGGCGACGATCAAGTCCAGCGGCGCGCCGCGCGTGCGCGTGCTGATCTGCACGCTCTCGTCGCCGCGCGGTTCGCTGCCGTCGCCACCTTCGAGGCGAAAGTTGTAATCGGGCCGGTTGAAGGTCTCTGGTTTGCCGCGCACCACCTCACGCTGCGCTTTGAGCGCGCGCGCCAGACGCCATGCAAACGCCAATTCGGCGGCGAACGGATAGTTGGCGGCGGCGCGGCCTTCGAGCGAGGCCTCGCTGATGACCGCGTCGAGCTTGTCATGGCGCAGATTGGCCGCGATCGGCACACGTTCGAGGCGGGTTTCGCTGGCCCGGACCTCGAGCGTGACCTCGTCGAGCGTTACATAAAGGCTCACCGCCGGGCAATCGCTGCCTTCGACCAGCGTGTAGGCCTGTACCACCGCGTCGGGCATCATGGTCAGCTTCCAACCCGGCATGTAGACGGTCGACAGGCGCTCCGCCGCGGCGCGGTCGATGGCGGATCCCGGCTCGATCGCCAACGCCGGCGCGGCAATGTGGATACCCAGCGTGACCGTGCCGCTGCCCAGGCCTTGTACCGACAATGCATCGTCGATTTCGGTCGTTGCCGAGTCGTCGATGGAGAACGCCCGGCATGCCGCCAGCGGCAAGGCTTCGGTGATCGCCGGCGCATCGAGCGCGGGGGTGAAGCCCGTGCCGCGCGGGAACTGCTCGAACAGGAAGCGCTTCCAGTGGAATTGATAGGGGCTGGTGATCGCACCGGCGGCCTTGAGCAAGTCGAGCGGCGCACGCTGTGATCGCCTGGCCGCCTCGACGACAGCCTTGTACTCGGGCGCGTTCTTGTCGGGCTTGAACAAGATCTTGTAGAGCTGCTCACGCACCGGGGCCGGGCAATGGCCGGCTTGCAGCTCGCCGGCCCAGGCGTCGATCTGCGCCGCCAGCTCCTTCTTGCGCACGATGCCGATCAGCGCGGCCTTGACGGCCTCTTCGGGGGCCTTCCTGAACTGGCCCTTACCGAGACGGCGAAAGTAATGCGGCGCTTCGAACAGGCGAAACAAGGCAGCCGCCTGCTGTTCCGCGCCGGCCTTGGCGCTGAAGTAGTCGCGCGCCATATCGGCAAAGCCGAATTCGGCGTCCGGTGCGAATGTCCAGGCCAGATCGAGGTCGATGTCGCGCGACAGCGCCAGCGCCCGCGCCATCAGTTCGGCGGGGGCCGGCTGCTCGAAGCGCAGCAGCAGGTTGGCGGCCTTGACCTTGACGCGCTTGCCCGAGTCGAGTTCGATCTGCGCCGAACTGTCGGCTTCGGTCATCACGCGGCCGGCATGAAACTTACCGGCGTCTTCGAACAGGGCGTACATAGGCGTGGAATTGTCGCCGACCCGCGGCAACGCGAAGGCTCAGCGTTGCAGGCCGAGGAATGCAAGCACGTGCGGCAGGTGGGTGTCGAAGTCCGACAACGCATGGTCGCCCGCTTCGAGCAGCCGCTGCGTCGCTCCGGCGTAGCGGGCCGTCATCTCGCGCCAGTCGAGCACCTCGTCGCCCTTGGCGATGACGGCAAAGTAGCGCTCGGGGTGGGTGATCACGCGCGGTGTCATGGCGCGCAACTCGGTCACGTACTCGGCGCGGAAGTCGAAGTGATCGCTCGGATCGTGGAACGAGCTCAACTCACCGATGTAGCCTGCCAGGTCGCGCGACGGGTCGATGGCCGGATTGAGCAGCACCGCGGGGCACCCGATGCGTTCCGCGACCACGGTGGCATAAAAACCGCCGAGCGAGCTGCCGACCACCGCCATGTGCTCGACCGGCCAGCTCGCCAGCTGCTGATCGACCAGCGCCAGCGCCTGCTTGGGCGATGGGGGCAACTGCGGGCACCACCAGTGCACGTCGGGCCGCTGCGCTTGCATCCAGGCGCGCATGAGCTGCGCCTTGGTCGATTTCGGCGATGAACGAAAGCCGTGCAGGTAAAGCAGGTGGGTTATGGTCATGCGCCCCTCCGACGACGGGCCGCGCACGTCGGCCCACGCTCGCCCTCGGCCAAGGCGGGCCGTCGTGACGAAGCTGGGTCGCTGTCGCGTCCTCGCCAGCCCGGCGCGGCGGCACACATGCTCAGCCGAACTTCGCGCGCAACGCGGCCATCAACTTGGCGTGGATGCCGCCGAAACCACCGTTGCTCATGCACAGGACATGGTCCCCCGGCTTGGCCGCGGCCACCACCGCGCTGACCAGCGCATCGACGCTGTCGGCCACCACCGCCAGCCCACCCATCGGCGCCAATGCATCACGCGCGTCCCAGCCGTAGTTGCCCTGCAGACAGAACGACAAGTCGGCCTCTTCGAGGGCCCAGGGTAGCTGGGCCTTCATGGCACCCAGCTTCATCGTGTTGGAGCGCGGTTCGAACACCGCCAGCACGCGCGCCAGGCCGACGCACTGGCGCAGCCCGGCCACGGTGCTGCGGATCGCGGTCGGGTGGTGCGCGAAATCGTCATACACGACGACGCCACCGGTCTCGCCGACCTTCTCCATGCGCCGCTTGACGTTCTTGAACGATGCCAGTGATCGCGCCGCCGCCTCCGGCGTCACGCCGACATGCTCGGCCGCGGCAATCGCGGCCAGCGCGTTCAGCTGGTTGTGTTCGCCCTGCAGGCCCCATTCGACGCGGCCGATCTTCAGGCTACCTCGCAGCACGTCGAAGGCCTGGGCCTCGCCGCGCGCGCGCAGCGCGCCCGGCTCCTCGCGCAGCGCCCCGAAGCGTACCACCTCGCTCCAGCAGCCCCGCGTGAGCACACGCTGCAAGGCCTCGTCCCTGGCGTTGACCACCAGCCGGCCCTGGCTCGGCACCGTGCGCACGAGATGGTGGAACTGGATCTCGATCGCGGCCAGGTCGGGGAATATGTCGGCGTGGTCGTACTCGAGGTTGTTCAGGATCGCCGTGCGCGGGCGGTAGTGCAGGAACTTGCTGCGCTTGTCGAACAAGGCGGTGTCGTATTCGTCGGCTTCGATGACAAAGTACTTGCCGGCGCCCGAGCGCGCCGAAACACCGAAATTGAGCGGCACGCCACCGACCAGAAAGCCCGGCTTCAAACCGGCGGCATCGAGGATCCAGGCCAGCATCGAGGTCGTGCCGGTCTTGCCATGCGTGCCGGCAACCGCCAGCACGTGCTGGTGGCGCAACACATTTTCGGCCAGCCACTGCGGGCCGCTGGTGTAGTCGGCGCCGGCGTCGAGGATCGCTTCCATCAGCGCGAAATCCTGTGACCGCGCGCGTGACACCACGTTGCCGACGACGAAGACGTCGGGTTTGACTGCCATCTGGTCGGCGCCGTAGCCCTCGATCAATTCGATGCCCAGCGCGCGCAACTGGTCGCTCATCGGCGGGTAGACATTGGCGTCGCACCCGGTCACCCGGTGCCCGGCTTCGCGCGCGATGGCCGCGATGCCGCCCATGAACGTGCCGCAGATGCCCAGGATGTGAATGTGCACGGCAGGCCTCAGAGCGTGGCCAGGGCCTCGCGCGCGGCGGCCAGGGTCACGGCGATGTCGGCCTCGCTGTGGGCCGCGCTGACGAAGCCGGCCTCGTACAGTGCCGGCGCGAAATACACACCGCGTTCAAGCATGGCGTGGAAGAAACGGTTGAAGCGCTCCTTGTCCGTGCCCATCACGACGCCGTAGTTCTGTGGCAAGGCATCGGCGAAGAAGAAGCCGAACATGCCGCCCTCGCTGTCGCCGACCAATGGCACGCCGGCGTCGCGCGCCGCAGCGGCCAGACCGGCGACCAGCGACTGCGTGCGCGCACCGAGGGCCTCGAAAAAGCCTGGCTTGGCGACCTCACGCAGCGTGGCCAGGCCGCAGGCCGTGGCCACCGGGTTACCCGACAGCGTGCCGGCCTGGTAGACGGGTCCGAGGGGGGCCAGTTGCTGCATGACTTGGCGCGGACCGCCGAAGGCCGCCAGCGGCATGCCGCCGCCAATGACCTTGCCGAACACGCTCAGATCGGGCGCGAAGCCTGGAATGGCCTTGGCGTACAGGCCCTGGGCGCTGCCCAGCGCAACGCGAAAGCCGGTCATGACCTCATCGAACACCAGCAGCGCGCCGTATTGGGTGCACAGCTCGCGCAGCCGCTTCATGAATGGCAGGCTGGCGCGCACGAAGTTCATGTTGCCGGCGATGGGCTCGATCATCACGCAGGCCAGCTCTCGGCCATGGCCCGCGAAAGCCTGCTCCAGCTGCTCGATGTTGTTGTATTCCAGGACCAGCGTGTGCTGCACCACCTCCGGCGGCACGCCGGCCGACGTCGGGTGGCCGAAGGTTGCCAGCCCCGAACCGGCCTTGACCAGCAGCGCGTCGGCGTGGCCGTGGTAGCAGCCTTCGAACTTGACGATCTTGCTGCGGCCGGTGGCGCCACGCGCCAGCCGCAGCGCACTCATGCCGGCCTCGGTGCCGCTGGAGACCAGCCGGATCTGCTCGACGCTGGGCACATGGCGGATGATCTCTTCGGCCAGCTCGATTTCGCGCTCGGTCGGGGCGCCGAACGAAAGGCCATCGCGGGCCGCGCGCAGTACCGCTTCCAACACCGCCGGATGGCCGTGGCCGAGGATCATCGGGCCCCAGGAGCCGATGTAGTCGATGTAGCGCCGGCC
>Ga0315271_10000349_pt1 | contig 24575 bp, 10 predicted proteins | sample C3_top_MG_FD_204664 | JGI IMG/M metagenome (GOLD analysis project Ga0315271, IMG submission 204664) | Sediment microbial communities from Yellowstone Lake, YNP, Wyoming, USA - C3_top | ecosystem: Environmental > Aquatic > Freshwater > Lake > Sediment | place: USA: Wyoming | collected 2017-08-01
CCTGAGAGTGGCGCGCTGGTGCCTCCGGAGTTCCTGCGGGTGCAGTGGACGAGGCTGCCCGGCGCGCTGCCGACGCCGCAATTTGTCGACCACGTGAAGCACCTGCTGGAACATCCCGGCAAGGCTGCGCCGGCCGCGAAATCGGCTCCGGCAGCACACGCCGCTCCGGCGGCCGCGGCCAAGTCTGGTCTTCCCGGCTGGGCCTGGGGTGCGCTGGCCGCAGTCGTGGTTGGGATCGTGGTCTTCCTGGTCGCGCGCCGCCCCAGCGAGCCTTCCGCACCCGCCCCGGCTTCTGCTCCCGCGCCGAAATCTGCCGCGATCGCGGCGCCGGTGGCGCCCGTCATCTCCGACAAGTCGATCGCCGTCCTGCCGTTCACGAACATGAGCGAGGAGAAGGACAGCGGCTTTTTTGCCGACGGCATCCACGAGGACATCCTCACGAACCTCGCGCTGGTCCGCCAACTGCACGTCGTCTCGCGCACCTCGGTCATGCAGTATCGCGCCACGACCAAGTCCATCCGCCAGATTGGCGAGGAACTGGGCGTGGCCTACGTGCTCGAGGGCAGCGTGAGGCGCGCCGGCAGCAAGGTGCGCGTCACCGGCCAGCTGATCAACGCGCGGACCGACGAGCATGTCTGGGCCAAGGCCTACGACCGCGACCTCACCGACATTTTCGGGATCCAGGCCGAGCTGTCGCAGGAGATCGCGGGGGCGCTGGCGGCCGCGCTTTCCCCCGAGGAAAAATCGCTGCTCGAGCGGCGTCCGACCGACAATCTTGCCGCCTACGACGCCTACGTGAAGGCGCGGCGGTTTTCCGGCAGCGTCAACCGCAAGGATATCAGCGAGTGTGAGCAGCTGCTGCTGCAGGCGGTGCAGCTCGACCCGAAATTCGCCGCGGCGTGGGCCACCCTGGGCTCCCTGCATGCCTTCCAGTATTTTGGCGGGGTGGACCACACGGACGAGCGGCTGGCCAAGGCCAAGACGGCGATCGACACGGCGGTGCGCCTCGCGCCCGACGCCCCCGAGGTGATCGAGAACCTCGGCGATTATTATTATTACGGCTTCCGCGACTACACGCGCGCGGTCGAGCAATACGAGCGGCTCGCGGTACTGCGGCCGAACGACGGGGTCGTCTATGGCTCGCTCGCGCTCATCCACCGCCGGCAGGGCCGGTTCAAGGAGGCCATGGCCGAATTCCGGCACGCCGTGCAGCTCGAGCCGCGCGGCACGAAATATGTGAAGTCGCTCGCGGAGACCGCACAATTTCTCTGCCTCTACGACGAGGCCCTGCCGATGATGCAGCGGGCGATCGAGCTGTCGGGCCATGAACCCACGACCGTGGCGCTCCTGCCCCTGATCCCGTTCAATGCCACGGGTTCGACGAAGGCCGGGGAGGAGTGGCTGGCCGGGATGCCGCCGGAGCAGGCGCGCACGCCGACCCAGAACTACCTGGCCAAGAACTGGGCCCTGCAGACGGGCGATTTTGCCGGGTTCGTCGCCCTGGACCGCCGGCAGCGCTATGCGGACACGTTTGGCGAGGCGAAGGGCATCCAGGATACGAACGCGGCGTTTGTGTTTGCCGCCCTGGGCGACAAGGCCGCCGCGCGCACGCGGGCGGCGGAAGCGGTGAGCGACCTGAAGGCCCAGCTGGAAAAGCAGCCGACGAACGAGGCGCTCTGGACCAACCTGGGTATGGCCTACGCGCTGCTTGGCGAACGCGCGGAGTCGCTGCGTTGCGCGCAGAAGGCCGTGGACCTCGTGCCCGAGTCGAAGGACGCGATCTTCGGGCCGGGCTACACCTTTAATTACGCGGTGTGCCTGGCCTGGCTCGGCGACAAGGACCGTGCGCTGGCCGAATTGGCGCGGCTGCTGCGCACGCCCCGGGGCGAGAACATCTACACGGCCAAGGCGGCCGCCTGGTGGTTCCCGCTGCACGGCGACCCGCGCTTCGAGGCGTTGGTGAACGACCCCAGGAACAACGCGCCGATGCTGTGATAGATCTGAAACGCGTAACGCTTAACTTTTAACGCTGAACGCTGAATGACTGAACCGCATGGTGCAACCGGGAGGGCGAGACGTTGAGCGTTGAGCGTTCAGAGTTGAACGTTGATCGTTCCGCGCCCAGCGGCGCGGTCTTCTTAAGCTATGCCCGTGAGGACACGGACGCAGCGCGGCGCATCGCCGACGCGCTGCGCAGCCGCGGCGTCGAGGTGTGGTTCGACCAGAGCGAGCTGCGCGGGGGCGACGCCTGGGACGCGAAGATCCGCCGGCAGATCAACGACTGCGCGCTCTTCCTGCCGATCATTTCCCGCCACACGCAGGAACGCGGCAAGGGCTATTTCCGGCTCGAGTGGAAGCTCGCCGTCGAGCAGACATATTTGCTCGCGGAGGGGATTCCCTTCCTGGCGCCCGTCGTCGTTGACGACACGAGCGAGGATGGCGCCATGGTCCCGGCGGAGTTCATGAAGGTGCAGTGGACGCGGCTGCCCGGCGCGCTGCCGACCCCGCAATTTGTCGAGCATGTGAAGCACCTGCTGGAGAGCCCGGGGAAAACGACCTTGGAGGCGGGACGCCCACGTCCCGCACCACGCGACGAGGGCGTCGCGTCCCCAGGGAAGGTGGGCCGCCGCGTCCCCGCGGCGGCATGGCTGCTGGCACTGGCCGTAACCGTCATTGCGTTGGCCATGATCTGGTGGCGGAAACCCGGGACGGAGCCGAATGCGGGCGCCGGGACGCGCCCGCCCGCCGTGGAAACCCCGGCCGCTTCGCCGATCGACGCCAAATCCATTGCGGTATTGCCGTTCGACAACTTGAGCGACGACAAGGACAACGCCTTCTTCGCCGACGGGGTGCACGAGGACATTCTGACCGACCTTGCCAACTTGGGCGGGCTGAAGGTCATCTCGCGCACGTCGGTCATCCAGTACCGCGGCACGAAGAAGCCCATCCGCCAGATCGGCGAGGAACTGGGTGTGGCCTTCATCCTCGAGGGCAGCGTGCGACGCGCCGGCAACAAGGTGCGCGTCACCGGGCAGCTGATCAACGCGCGGACCGACGAACATGTCTGGGCGAAGACCTACGATCGCGACATGACGGACATCTTCGCGATTCAGGGGGAATTGGCCACGGCGATCGCCCGGGCGCTGCATGCCGCGATTACGCCGCAGGAGCAGGCCACGCTGGCCGCCCAGCCGACGGCCAACCTGCCGGCTTACGAACTTTACAAGCTGGCGCGGTTCAAGAGTCAGGAAGGATTTGGCGGGCGCGACCAGATCGACGAGATCATGTCCCTGCTCGAAAGCGCGGTGCAACTGGACCCGAAGTTTGTCGATGCCTGGGCGGAGCTTGCGAGACAGCGCCTGGCCCAATACCATGTCGGCGGTGCGCTCGACCAATTGGCCCGCGCCCGGGAAGCCCTCGATACGGCCGGCCGGCTGGCGCCGGATGCCTTCAGTGTCCTGCAGACCCAGCGGCTGATGTATTACTACTTTGATAATGTGGCGGAGCGCGTCAAAGTGTCGGAGCGAATTGCCCGGCTTTATCCCAACCGCGCCGAAACCCGCATCATCATGGCCAGCGAAGCGTGGTTCGGCTCCCGGTGGCAGGAGGCCCTGGACGAGGTGCGGCGGGCGGTGCGCCTCGACCCGCGCGGTCTCGACACGCTGAACTTCGCGATGGTCTACCTGCTGGCCCTGCGCCGTTATGACGAAGGGGAGGCGCTGAGTCGCGTGGCCTTCGAAGTGCACCCGCCGACGCCGGAGATGCGGTTCAACCATGCGTTCGAGCGGTTTGTGGCGACGGGCTCGAAGGCGGAGGGCGAGGCGCTGCTGGCCGCGCTTTCGCCCGAGGCGCTGCGCTCGGATCGGCGGGCGATCGCCTTCGCCGGCCAATGGTCGTACTTCCAGGGCGACGCGGCCACGGTGATTCGGCTCTGGCAGGAAAGCGGGGCCAATTGGCGTTTCAGCAACCAGGATGCGCGCTACGACCTGCTGTCGGTTGCGACGTGCTATTGCAAACTGGGCCAGCGGAGCCTGGCGCTGCCCCTGCTGCAGAAAAACCGGGACTTGCTGCAGGCGCAACTGGCCGACGAGCCGGACCACCCGCTAAAGTGGGATGATCTCGCTTTGACGCTCGCCCTGCTCGGGGAGAAGGACGGGGCTGACCGGGCGCTGGCAAGATTGCGCGATCTGATCGCGGCCACGGTTAACCAAACCCACAAGGTCAATCTACAGATGGACATGGCCTGTACCTTGGGGTGGCTGGGGCGGAAGACCGAGGCGATCAACCTGGTGGCATCGACCATCAATCGGCCGGCCCTCTACTACCCGGCGCGGATGCACACCCTGCGCCACAGTGTCGCGTGGTGGCCGCTGCAGGGTGATCCCCGGTTTGATGCGTTGGTCAACGACCCGAAAAACAACGAACCGTTGTTTTGAACCATGGCTGATTCCCCCAAAGCCGTCTTTTTGAGTTACGCCCGCGAGGACGCGGACGCCGCGCGGCGGATCGGGGACGCGCTGCGCAGCCAGGGCATCGAGGTGTGGTTCGACCAAAGCGAACTGCGCGGCGGCGACGCCTGGGACGCCAAGATCCGGAAGCAGATCAAGGAGTGCGCCCTGTTCCTGCCGATTATTTCCAACCTGACCCAGGAGCGCGGCGAGGGCTACTTCCGCCTCGAGTGGAAACTCGCCGTCGAGCGCACGCACCTGATGGCCGAGGGCATGACGTTCCTCGCGCCCGTGGTGATCGACGACACCCCGGAGGGTGGGGCGCTCGTGCCGGCGGAGTTCATGAAGGTGCAGTGGACGCGGCTGCCCGGCGCGCTGCCGACTCTGCAGTTCGTCGAGCACATCAAGCACCTGCTGAAGAGCCCGGGGAAAACGACCTTGGAGGCGGGACGCCCACGTCCCGCACCACGCGACGAGGTCGTCGCGTCCCCAGCTAAGGTGGGCCGTCGCGTCCCCGCGGCGGCATGGCTGCTGGCACTGGCCGTAATCGTCATTGCGTTGGCCATGATCTGGTGGCGGAAACCCGGGACGGAGCCGAATGCGGGCGCCGGGACGCGCCCGCCCACCGTGGAAACCCCGGCCGCTTCGCGGATCGACGCCAAGTCCATCGCGGTCCTGCCGTTCGCAAACATGAGCGAGGACAAGGAGGCCAACGCCTTCTTTGCCGACGGGGTGCACGAGGACCTGCTGACGAGCCTGTCGTTCGTCCGCGACCTGCACGTGGTCTCTCGCACCTCGGTGATGCAGTACCGCAACACCCTCAAGCCCATCAGCCAGATCGCGTCGGAACTGAAGGTCGCCTACGTGCTGGAGGGCAGCGTGCGCCGCGCCGGCAACAAGGTGCGCGTGACCGGCCAGCTCATCCGGGCCGCGACCGACGAGCACGTCTGGGCCAACAGCTACGACCGCGACCTCTCGGACGTGTTTGCGATCCAGTCGGAGCTGGCGAAATCGATCGCCGGCGCGCTGCAGTCCGTGCTCTCGCCGGCGACGAAGGCGCTGCTGGAGCGCCGGCCGACCGAGAACGCCGCGGCCTACGACGCCTACCTGCGCGCGCGGCGGCTGCTCGATTCGGGCGTCTTCGCCGATGCCCAGGACCAGGTCGTGCTCCTGCGCCGGGCGGTGGAGCTGGACCCGGGTTTCGCCGTGGCCTGGGCCACGCTCGCTTCGCGGGAGAGCTTTGTATATTTCAAGAAAGAACAGACCCCCGCGCAGCTGGCCCGGGCCAAGGCCGCGATGGACCGCGCGGTGTCGCTGGCGCCGGATGACCCGGCGGTGATCGAGTCCCTGGGGGATTACTATTACTACGGCCATCGCGACTACGCCCGCGCCTCCGAGCAGTACCTGAAGCTCGCCCAAATGCGGCCGAACGCGGCCGAGGTTTACATGTCCCTGGGCAACATCCAGCGCCGGCAGGGTCACCTGGCCGAGGCCCTGCCCAACTATCGCCGCTCGGCGGAACTGGACCCGCAGAATCTGTCCTACGTCAGCAACGTCTTCTATTCCCTGGCGGGCTGCCGGTTATTCCCCGAGGCCGAGGCCCGGGCTCGGCGGTTCGTGGCCGAAAATCCCGGGCATCTCTCGGGCCTGGCGACCATGGCCCAAGTGGTGCTGGCCGCCCACGGTTCCGACGAGGGCGCGAAGATCCTGGCCGCGCTCGAGGTGCCGAGCCAGGACCGGCCGGAGCACCGTTACGTCAGGCTGCTCGTGGCCCGGGAGAGCGCCAACTGGGCGGAAGCCATCCGGCTTGACCGCGAGCAGCGCTATTTTGACGGCGATGATGACAACCCGCGGTTTCTGCAGGACGTGATGGCCGCCGCCACGCTGGCCGAGGCGGACGATCCCGCCGGCAGTCGCCAGCGGGCCACGGAAGCCTTGGCGGACATGAACGCCCTCCTGGAAAAGCAGCCGAACAACGCCCAGCTCTGGGCCGCGCTCAGCCTCGCGCACGGCCTGCTGGGGCAGCACGACGACTCGGTCCGATGCGGCCGGAAGGCGCGCGAGCTGCTCCCGGAATCCCGCGACGCCATGACCGGCATCTGGATCTCCGGCCTCTGCGCCTCGGCGCTCGCCTATGTCGGCGAGAAGGACCAGGCCCTGGCGGAGTTCGAGCGCCTCCTGCACGTGCCCTTTGGCACCAATGTTTACCTCGATCGCGGCATCACCTTCGGCACGTGGAAACCGCTGCGTGACGATCCGCGCTTCCAGAAACTCATCAACGACCCGAAAAACAACGAACCGCTGTTTTGAACATGGCCGACTCCCCCAAAGCCGTCTTTTTAAGCTACGCCCGCGAGGACGCAGACGCGGCGCGGCGGATCGGGGACGCGCTGCGGAGCCAGGGCGTGGAGGTGTGGTTCGACCAGAGTGAGCTGCGCGGGGGCGACTCGTGGGACGCGAAGATCCGGAAACAGATCAATGACTGCGCGCTTTTCCTGCCCATCATTTCCCAAAGCACGCAGGAGCGCGGCAAGGGTTACTTCCGGTTCGAGTGGAAGCTGGCGGTCGAGCAGACGCACCTGATGGCCGAGGGCATCGCGTTTCTCGCGCCGGTCGTCGTGGACGACACTCCCGAAAACGGCGCCCTCATCCCGCCGGAATTCCTGCGGGTGCAGTGGACGCGGCTGCCCGGCGCGCTGTCCACGCCGCAGTTTGTCGCGCATGTCAAACGACTGCTGGAGAGCCCGGGCAAGGCGACGGCGGAGGCTGGACGCCTGCATCCCGCTCACCGCGAGAAAGGCGGCGCGTCCTCCCGGAAGGTGGGCCGTCGCGTCCCCGCGGCGGCATGGCTGCTGGCACTGGCCGTAACCGTCATTGCGTTGGCCATGATCTGGTGGCGGAAACCCGGGACGGAGCCGGATGCGGGCGCCGGGACGCGCCCGCCCACCACGGAAAAGCCGGCCACGCCCGGCGTAGCCGACCTCTCCATCGCCGTCCTCCCGTTCGCGAACATGAGCGACGACAAGGAGAACGGCTTTTTCGCCGACGGCGTGCATGAGGATCTGCTGGGCAACCTGGCCAACATCGGCGCCCTCCGGGTGATTTCCCGCACCTCGGTGATGGGATATCGCGACACCAAGAAACCCATGCGCCAGATCGGGAGCGAACTGGGGGTGGCCTACATCCTGGAGGGCAGTGTGCGCCGCACGGGCAACAAGGTGCGCGTGGCCGGCCAGTTGATTGACGCCCGCACCGAGGGCCACGTCTGGTCCGCCTCCTACGACAAGGATTTGAGCGATGTCTTCGCGATCCAGACCGCGCTGGCCACGGAGATCACCACCGCGTTGCGCGCGGTGCTCTCGCCTCAGGAGAAGGCCCGGTTGGCCCGCGCTCCCACCGTCAACGCCTCGGCCTATGATTTGTATCTCAAGGCGCGTGACCTCCTCAACCGGGAGGGTCGGAATATTGAAACGCTGCCCCGGGCCGAAGCGTTGCTCCAGAGCGCGCTGGAATACGATCCCAAGTTTGCGGCCGCGTGGGGTGATTTGGCTGGAGTCATCGGCCAGTTCTCCAATTATTCCTACGACCCCACCGGGGCCCGCTTGGCCAAAAGGCGGCAGGCCGTCGAGACGATGGAGCGTCTTGCGCCGAACGACCCGGAGACCTGGGTCGCGCTTTCGCAATTTCTCATCCACGAGAAAAACTACGCGCGGGGAGAGAGCTACCTCCAGCGCGCCGCCGAGGCCCTGCCCAACAATGCCTATGTGATCCTCCAGGTGAGCGAAATGGACCGGCGCCATGGGCGCTGGACCGAGGCCCTCGGCCATTTACGGCAAGCCTACTCGCTCGACCGGCAAAACCCTGATTCCCGCGACGCCCTCGAGGAGGGCCTGATCGGCGGCCGGCGCTACGAGGAGGCGGCGGCATTTGCCCGGGAGGATTCCAGCTCCGATGGCTTTTTCCTGGCGCTGGTGCCCTTCTTCGCGCGGGGCTCGACCAAGGAGATGGAGGCTTGGATTGCGGCCCACCCGCAGGCGAACCGCGAGTATTTCGTGGGCTGGGGATTGCTCACCGGCGCTTCGGCCGACTTTGTCCGGCAGCTGGACGAGACCCGGCGCGGATCGCCCAGTGGTTTTTTCCACCCGGTTCAGGAAGCGAATTATGCCGCGGCCTTGATGGACATGGGCGAGACCGCCCGGGCGCGGGAGGCCGCGGCCATAAATATCGCCCACCTTAAGGCCGCCGGGCCAACCGGCAGCTTGAGTCTCGCGACAAATCTGGCGCTCCTCGGCGAAAAGCCGGCCGCCTTCGAGGCCATTGCCGAGTCCGATAAGCCGGAGAGGGCGGCCGGCCTGAACCCCGATTTCCTCCTCGGCGTGGATCGGCGGCCGGCGATTCTGGCGTTGTTGGGGGAAAAAGAGCAGGCGCTGGCTGAACTCACGCGCCTGCTGAAGGTTCCCTGTGGACTCAACGTGCACCGTATCCGCCGCTCTTGGATGTACAAGAGCCTGCGTGGCGACCCGCGCTTCGAGGCGCTGCTCAATGACCCGAAGAACAACGAGCCGCTGTTCTAGTTTCCCTCTTCAACCCAACCATCCGCCCCACTGATGAACCCCGCAGCCGCCGACGATTCCGCCCCCGCCACGATCTTCAACGACGACGTGTGGGAGGACCTGCTCAACTATATCGAGGAGAAGCGCGTCATCCCCATCATCGGCCCCGAGCTGCTCAAGGTGCGGACGGAGAACGGGCCGCAGCTCCTGCTGGAATGGCTGGCCGAAAAGCTGGCCGCGCGCCTCGGCGTCGAGGCCGGGCCGCTGCCCAAGCCGCTCACGCTGAACGACGTCGTCTGCAGTTACCTGACCGGCCACGGCCGGCGCGAGGAGGCCTACACCCGCCTCCGCACGATCATGCGCGAGGCGGCCTTCGACCCGCCGCTGCCGCTGCGGCAGCTCGCCGAGATCACGGACTTCAACCTCTACGTCTCGATGACGTTCGATCCGCTGCTCGAGCAGGCGATCAACGCGGTCCGCTTCGGCGGCGCGGCCAACACCGAGGTCATCGCCTACGCGCCCAACCGCGTGGCCGACCTGCCCGTCGAGCGCGACGACCTCCAGCGCCCCGTCGTCTACCACCTGCTCGGCCGCCTGTCCGCGTCGCCGACCTACGTCATCTCCGACGAGGACATGCTAGAGTTTGTCTGCGCGCTGCAGAGCGAGCACCTGACCCCGGAGAAGCTCTTCCACGCGCTCGAGCACAACCACCTGCTCGTGATCGGCAGCGATTTCTCCAACTGGCTCGCGCGGCTGTTCCTGCGCATGACCAAGCGCCGCCGGCTGTCCGACCCGCGCGACGTGGGCGAGATTTTGGCCGACAGCCACAGCCTGACCGACGTGCGGCTCGTGTCCTTCCTGCAGCAGGTCAGCGTGCGCACCCGGATGTTTTCCGGCGCCGAGGAGTTCGTCGCCGAACTGCACCGCCGCTGGACGGCCCGCCGGGCGGGCGCCGCGCCCGCGGGCGGCTCCGCCGCGCCGGTGCGGTTCCTGCCGCCGGCCCGCGAGATGCCCGAGAACGCGGTCTTCATCAGCTACGCCCGCGAGGACCTGCCCGCCGTGCAGAAACTCAAGGCCGGCCTCGACGCCGCCGGCATCACCACCTGGTTCGACCTCGACCGGCTGGAGAGCGGCGACGACTACGACCGCAAGATCCGCGGCAACATCGCGCGGTGCTCGTATTTCGTGCCCGTCATCTCCGCCACGACGCAGCGGCGGCACGAGGGTTATTTCCGCCGCGAGTGGAACTATGCCGTGGACCGCACGCGCGGGATGGCCGACGGCGCGGTGTTCATCCTCCCCGTCTGCATCGACGGCACGACCGAGACCGATGCCGTGACGCCCGAGAAATTCAAGGCCATGCACTTCGCGCGGCTGCCCGGGGGCGACCCCCCGCCGGAATTCACCCGCCGACTCCAGGAACTGCTCGCGGCCAAGCCGCGATAACGCTCAACGCTGAACGCTTAACGTTTAACGCCCAAGTTCTGATGCAGGATGCCAAATACGATCTCGAGGACCGGCTGCTGGAGTTTTCCGTGCGCATCGTGCGGGTGACGGAATCAATGCCGGCATCGCGCGCCAGCAACCACCTCGCCGATCAGCTTTTACGCTCCGGAACATCGCCCTACGGCAATCACGGCGAGGCGGAGGGTGCAGAATCGCGGGATGATTTCATCCACAAGCTTAGAATATGTTTCAAGGAACTGCGTGAGACCCGCCGCTGGCTGCGCCTGATCGCGCGTGTTCCGCTCGTGGCCAAACCTGAATTGCTGAATGACCTGCTCGTCGAAGCCGACGAGTTGATCCGCATCTTTGCCGCCAGCATCCGCACGGCTGAAAATAATCGCGCCGACCGCCACGCCAAAGTCCGTAAAGCCCCATGACCAAGCCCACTCCCGGCACTCCGAATTCCGACTTAAATGTTCAGCGTTCAACGTTAAACGTTGAGCGTTCCGCCGCCCTGGCGGCCGCCCCCGTCGCGACGGTCGACGAACAACACCCGTGGCTCGGTCTCGTCTCGTACACCGAGGAGACCCGCGGCTTTTTCCATGGCCGCGAGGAGGAGGCCGCCGAGCTCAGCCGGCGCGTGCAGCGCAAGCTGCTCACCATCCTGTTCGGCCAGTCCGGCCTCGGCAAAACCTCCATCCTGCAGGCCGGCCTGGTCCCGCGGCTCCGGCCCGAGGGCTTCTGCCCGGTCTACGTGCGGCTCGACTACGACCCGGCGTCGCCCCCGCCGTCGGAGCAGATCAAGCGCGCGGTGTTCCGCGCCACCGCGGCAGCCGGCTCCTGGACGCAGAGCGGATCGGCCGTGACCGGCGAGACGCTGTGGGAATTCCTCCACCACCGCGACGACGTGCTGAAGGACGCGAACGGCCGCACGCTCATCCCGATCCTGATCTTCGACCAGTTCGAGGAGATCTTCACGCTGGCGCAATCCGACGACGCCGGCCGGCGCCGGGCGCAGGAGTTTCTCGCGGACCTCGCCGACCTCGTGGAAAACCGCCCGCCGGTCGCGCTCGAGGCGCGCATCGACCGGGACGAGGCGGACGCCTCCAAGTTCGATTTTGCCCGCGCCGACTACCGGATCCTGATCTCGCTGCGCGAGGACTACCTCGCGCACCTTGAGGGGTTGAAGGGGCAGATGCCCTCCGTCACGCAAAACCGCATGCGCCTGGCGCGCATGACCGGGGCGCAGGCGGTGGCCGCCGTGCGCACGACTGCGCCGCACCTCGTGGGCGAGGCCGTGGCCGAGGCCGTGGTCCGGTTTGTTGCCGGTGGCGCCGAGCTCTCGCACGCCGAGGTCGAGCCGTCGCTGCTCAGCCTGATCTGTCGCGAGCTGAACAACACCCGGCTGGCCCAGGGCCAGGCCGAGATTTCCGCCGACCTGCTGGAGGGCTCGCGCGACACCATCCTGACCGAGTTCTACGAGCGGGCGCTGGCGGACCAGCCCGCCGGCGTGCGCATCTTCATCGAGGACGAGATGCTGACGGAGTCCGGCTACCGCGAGAGCGTCGCCGAGGAACGCGTGCGGAAGGCCTTCGTGGCCGCCGGCGCCGCCCCCGACGCCCTGGCGAAGCTGGTGGACCGGCGGCTCCTGCGCGTGGAGGACCGGCTCGACCTGCGGCGCGTCGAGATCACGCACGACGTGCTGTGCAGCGTGGTCGGCGCCAGCCGCTCGGTGCGGCACGAGCGCGAGGCGCTCGAGGAATCCAAACGCCAGCTGGCGCTCCAGAAGGAACGCGAGATCGCGACGCACCGGTCGCTGCTCCGCGCCCGGCTGATCGCCGCCGTGGCCAGCGTGCTGATGCTGGCGGCGGCCGGCAGCGCCGTGTTCGGTTTCATCAACCTCCGCCGCGCCCGCGTGGCCGAGGCCCAGGCGCTGGCGACCCGCCAGCTGGCCGAGCGCGCCCGGACCGAGGCGGAAAAACTGGTCGGGTTCCTGATCGAGGATTTCTACCTCGAGCTCGAGCCGACCGGCCGGCTCGACACGATGGGCAAGCTCGCCCAGCAGGCGGTGGCCTACTACGACGGGCTGCCGGCCGAGCTGCTCACGCCGTCCACGCGCCTCTACCGCGGCATGGCGCTTGTCCGGCAGGGCGCGGCCGAGATGGGCCGGGGCGACATCGCCAAGGCCCGACAACTGCTCGACGAGGCGCGGCAGGTGTTTGAGAAGCTGCGGGCCGAGGGCGACCAGGGCGAGGCGACCACCATCGGCCTGGCGCTGGCGTTGTTCACCAAGTCGGGACAGATGATGGGGACCGGCGTGCAATATGCGCCGGACCTGGAGCGGGCGGCCGCCCTGTTGCGCCCGTTCGTGAAAAAGCCGGACTGCTCCCGCCAGGCGCGGCGCGTGTATGTGGACATCCTGAACGTCTACAGCCATTTCCAGCCCAAGAAGGAGGACGGCATCGCCACCTGCGAGGAGGCCCGCGCCGTGCTCGTCGGGTTGGGGGCGCTGGATCTTACCGACCTCAATGCCGCGTCGGCCTACGGGGACACCACGGATTCGGAGGCCCGCCACGCCCTGGTGCTGGGCCGCGTGGATGACGCGGAGCGGTTGGAGCGCGAGGTCTACGAGATTGCCGAAAAGGTCCTCCTGCAGCGGCCCGGGGACCTGCGCTCCATGCTCAACCGCGTCCTGGCGGCGGACCTGCTGGGCACCCTCGCGGAGCGGCGCCACGATTATGCCGAGGCGATGGACTATGCCCTCAAGGGCGAGCGGGCGGGGGAGGAGTACGTGCGTTCGAACCCTTCGGACCTGACCGTGTGGAACATGTGGCTGCGGGCGCGCGTCCAGCTGGCGTACCTGTTGTACGAGCGGGGTCGGATCAGCGAGGCGATGGCCAAGATGTATTCCTTGGTGGCGCTGGAAAACGACCCGCGCCGGCCGTCCAGCCTGGGCGGGCAGATGAATTATTACTGGGCCGAGCTGCTCAACTTTGAGGCGCAAGCCGGGCACCAGGCCGCGGCCGAGCATGCGCTGCAGGAAACCCTGCGGACGACGGGCGAATGGGCGAAGCAGTTTCCCGAGGGCCGGGTCGAGCGCCAGCTGGCGGCCGAGGCCCCCGCGCTGCAGCGTTGCCGGCTGCTCCGCATCCAGGGCAACGACCAGGAAGTCGTGACGATCGCCCTGGCCGCCGTGGATCGGCTGGCCAAGATCAAGATCCCGGAAGGCAACACCAGCGGGCGGCAGATGCAGAGCAACATCACCCGGAACGCCCTCGGCCTGGCCTCGGCGGCCGCCTTCCACCAAGGCGATTTCGCCCTGGCCGAATCCACGATGCGCCGGTTGCGCGACATTCCGCCCAATCCCAACCGCGAAATCGACCCGGTGGCCGAGGACGCCTGGAACCGGGTGCGGCTCGCTCGCGCGATCGCCCGGCAGGGGCGGGGAGAGGAGGCGCGGACCATTCTGGAGCCGGCAATGGCGTATTATCGCAAGGAATTCGGCCGGGGCGCCGATGACAACGAGTTCCGGCCGACCTTCGCCCATGCCCTCTATGCCAGTGCCATCGCCCAGGCGGACGACGCGGCGGGACGCGAGCAGCGTCAGGCGCTCCTGACCGAGGCTGAAATGGTGTTGGGCGGCCTGACCGGCGGCGTGGGGCAGTGGGTCGACAACCGCCAGCTCGCCGACTGGATCGCGGCCGCCCGGGCCACCCCGGGCGGCTGAACCGCGCGCACCATGCCCGGAGCCGTCTTCCTTTCCTACGCCTCGCAGGACGCCGACGCCGCGCGGCGGATCGCCGAGGCGCTGCGCGCGGCCGGCATTGAGGCGTGGTTCGACCAGAGCGAGCTGCGCGGCGGCGACGCGTGGGACCAGAAGATCCGCCGGCAGATCAAGGAGTGCGCGCTGTTCATGCCGGTCATCTCGGCGAACACCCAGGCGCGGCCCGAGGGATATTTCCGCCTCGAGTGGCGGCTGGCCGACCAGCGCACGCACCTGATGGGCCGCAACCGGGCGTTCCTCGTCCCGGTGTGCGTGGACCAGACGCCGGATGCCAACGCCGACGCCCCCGATTCGTTCACCGCGGTGCAATGGACACGGCTGCCGGGTGGCGAGACCCCGCCGGCGTTCGTCGAACGGGTGAAGCGTCTGCTGCCGGGCGAGTCCTCCGCGCCGGGCCCGGAGTCCGGAGAAAAGCACCGGTCAGCCGGCCAGACGATGGCCCAGGCGGTCGCCGCCACCCGGTCAACGGAGGGTCATTCCGTGGCGGTGCTGGCCTTCGCCAACCTGAGCAACGACAAGGAAAACGAGTATTTTTCCGACGGCATCAGCGAGGAGCTGCTGAACGTGCTGGCCAAGGTGAAGGGATTGAAGGTGTCGGCGCGGACCTCGGCGTTTCATTTCAAGGGCAAGGACACGCCCATCCCGGAGATCGCGCGGCAGCTCGGCGTGGCCTACGTCGTCGAGGGCAGCGTGCGCAAGGCGGGCGACCGCGTCCGCATCACCGCGCAGCTGATCAAGGCTGCGGACGGGTTCCATGTCTGGTCCGACACCTTCACCCGGGATCTGAAGGACATCTTCGCGGTGCAGGACGAGATCGCCGGGCTCATCGCCCAGGCGCTTTCGCTCAAGCTGGGCGCCACCTCCGCGGCGCGGGCGGTGAATCCCGAGGCTTACCAGCTGTTCCTGCAGGGCCGGGCGATCTTCAACCGCGAGGTGCCCGGCGAATACGCCAAGGCGATCGAGTGCTACCGGGCGTCCATTGCCATTGATGACGGCTGCGCGCTGACGTGGGCCTGGCTGGCCCTGGTGTACTGCATGTCCGCCGGTTCCGGCATGTATTCGATCGAGGAGGGCAACCGGCTGGCCCGCGAGGCGGCGCAGCGGGCGATCGCCCTGGATCCGGTGCTGGCGAAGGGCCACTTTGCCCTGGGCTTCGAGGAATTGATGCACGGTTGGGACTGGAAGCAGGCGGCCGCCCTGCTGGGGCGGGCGCTGGAACTCGCCCCGGGGGACGTGGAAACCCGGAGCATGGTGGCGCACCTGGCGGGAATCATGGGGCGGAGCGACGAGGCCATCCGGCTTGCGCGCCAGGCCGTGGACCTCGATCCGCTCAACTATTTTTCCACCTACACCCTCGTCCGCAGCCTCGGCTTTGCAGGGCGCTTTGACGAAATGGAAAGACAGGCGGAGCGGGTGATCTCGATCAATCCCGCCGGGCTGCGCAGCCGGTTGTTTCTGTTCCTGGCCCGGTTGTTCCAGGGCAAGATCGACGAGGCCGCCCGGGCCGCGGAGGAAGTGCCGCCGGGCTGGGCGCGGCGGACGGCGCTGGCCTGCGCGCGGTTTGCGCAGGGACGGCTCGAGGAGTCGGAGGCGGCCCTGGACGAGCTGAAGGCGAAGGACGGCACGCACGCCGCTTATCAGGTGGCCCAGGTCTACGCCTTCCGCGGCGAAGTGGACCAAGCCTTCAAGTGGCTGGATGAGGCCTACCGGTTGAGGGATTCCGGCACGGTGCTGCTGAAATGCGATCCGCTCATGCGCAAGCTGCACGGCGACCCGCGCTGGCTGCCGTTCCTGCGGAAACTCAACCTGGCCGACGAGCAGCTGCCATGAGCGGAGGCGCGCAGGCCGGGAGCCGGCTTCCCCATTGCACCGGCTTCGGGCTGCGATTTGATGCCGGCATGAAAAGCATGCTTCTGCTCGTGTGCGGTTTCGTGGTGGCGGGCCGGGCGGCGGAAACGCCGGCGCCGTTTTTTGTCGAGTTGGTGGAAGGCAAGTCCGTCGCGTCGTCGGAGCTGCGCGCGCTGACGGCCTCGGCCGCCGGCGAAAACCTGGCCGACGCCGCCGGGCGTTTTTCCGCGACCCGGCGCGTGGTGGCGCCCGCCGGGGCCGGCTACACGCGCACATTCGTGACGGTGACCAACACCAGCGGCGCTGATCTGGCGGTGGCGCGCATCGTGTTGCTCGACGCGGCGGTGGCAGCGCTCGACGACGGCACGGCACACGTGGTCGGCGACTTCAGCGGCTCGCCGGTGGTGACGGACCGCCGGTTTTTTGGCGTGGAGCATCCGCTGGCGGACAACCGTGTCGCGGAGGGCCGCGTGCGCTGCGCGCTGCCGCTGATGCAGCCACTCCGGCCGGGCGAGGCGGTGACGGTGTCATTCGTGGAGGGCAGCTACCGGCCCGGCCAGCTCCGGCGCGACTTCCTCGCCTACGTCGAGTGCGAGCGCGCCCGGCCGTACCAGCCGTTCCTGCACCACAACAACTGGTACAACCTCGGCTGCGGCCGGAAATTCACCGAGGCCGAGGTGTTGGGCGACGTCGCCTTCTTCGGCCGCGAGCTGGTGGAAAAGCGGGGCGTGAAGCTCGACGGCTTCGTGCTCGATGACGGCTGGGACGACGTGCACTCGCTGTGGCGGTTCCACGCGGGCTGGCCGGTCGGCCTGAAGAATGTCACCGCCGCCGCGGCGCGCTACGGCGCCGCGCCGGGGATCTGGCTCTCGCCCTGGGGCGGCTACAGCAAGGCGCACGACGCGCGCATGGCCGCCGCCGCGCCGCAGGGGTTTGAGATGCGCGACGGCAACTTTTCCCTGGCCGGGCCGAAGTACTACGCGCGGTTCAGCGAGCTCTGCATGGGCGTGGTCCGCGACAGCGGCGTGGCGTATTTCAAGTTCGACGGCATCGGCTCGATCGCGGAGACGGGGCGGATCGACCCGGCCGCCGGGCGGGATTTCGACGCGATGCTGCGGCTCGTGCATGACCTGCGCACGCAGCGCCCGGACATCTACATCAGCCAGACCACCGGCACGTTTCCGTCGCCCTGGTGGCTCTTCCACGTCGACAATATCTGGCGCGAGGGCTCGGACCACGATTTTGCTGGCGTGGGCACGAACCGGCAGCGGTGGATGACCTACCGCGACGCCGAGACCTACAAGAACGTGGTCCGCCGCGGTCCGCTGTATCCGCTCAATTCCCTGATGATCCACGGGCTGCTCTACGCGGTGCGTCCGGACCAGCTGCGCACGGACCCGGGCGGCGACTTTGTGAGCGAGGTGCGCACATATTTCGGCTGCGGCACGCAGCTGCAGGAGATGTACCTCTCGCCCGAGCTCCTCACGCCCAGGAACTGGGACGATCTCGCCGCGGCCGCGAAATGGTCGCGCGCGAACTCCTCCACGCTGCGCGACGTGCACTGGCTCGGCGGCGACCCCTACAAGCTCGAGGCCTACGGCTGGGCGGCGTGGTCGCCGGCCAAGGGCATTGTCACGCTGCGCAACCCCTCCGACCGGCCGGCGACGTTTGCCTTCGAGGCCGGCGCGGCGTTCGAGCTGCCGGCCGGCGCCACCGGGATGTTCCGCGTCCAGAGCCCCTACGCCGACGCCCCCGCGCCATTCTCGACGGTGCGCGCCGGCGAACCGATGACGATCTCGCTGCGGCCGTTCGAAGTGCTGGTGTTCGAATGCCTCCCGGAGGCGGGCCGCTGACATGGGCGACGCCAGCAAAGCCGTATTCTTGAGCTATGCCTCGCAGGATACTGCGGCGGCGCGGCGGATCGCGGACGCGCTGCGGGCGGTTGGGGTCGAGGTTTGGTTTGACCAGAGCGAGCTGGTGGGCGGCGATGCGTGGGACCACAAGATCCGGCGGCAGATCAAGGACTGCGCACTGCTGATCCCGATCATCTCGGCGGCGACGCAGGCGCGCACCGAGGGGTATTTCCGGCTCGAGTGGCGGCTGGCGGACCAGCGCACGCATTTGATGGCGAAGGGCCGGCCGTTCCTGCTGCCCGTGGTGATCGACGAGACGCGCGATGCCGCCGCGCATGTGCCGGAATCGTTCCTTGAGGTGCAGTGGACGCGGCTGCCCGGCGGGGAGACCACGCCGGCGTTTGCCAGCCGCGTGGCCAAATTGCTGGGTGGAGAAATGGAGGCGGGACGCCCTCGTCCTGCCGAACGCGGCGAGGGCGCCGCGTCTCCAACCACCACATCCCACCGGCCGGCCTGGCTGCGCTATGCGTGGGCCGCGGTCGGGATCACCCTCGCCATCTTCTACGGGCTGCGTCCGCTGTGGCGGCCGTCCCGGGGCGAACCCAAGCCGGCAGCGACGGCTGAATCCACCGCGGCCGTGTCGCCAGCGCGCAAGCTGGCCAACCAGGCGCGGGCGCTGATCGACGACGATCCGCTGGCGGTGCGGGAAAATTTTCTGACCGCGAAACGCTTGGGCGAGCGCGCCATCGACCTCGATCCCGGCGACGCCGAGGCCTACGCGATCACGGCCCGAGCGTGGTGCGTGTTGATCGCCGATTATCGGGACAGTTCGCCTGCCAGCCTGGCCTCGGTCCGCAGCCGGGCGGAGAGCGCGATCCGGCTGGCGCCCGATTCCGTGGAAGCGGCGCTCGCCCTCGCCACGGTCGATCTGCTGGCCCGAAGTCGACCGGCGGAGTTGGAGCAGCGCCTCACCTCCCTGCTGCAGCGGGTGCCGGACGACCGGCGCATCCTCCGGCTGCTGCAGCGGCTGGCCACGAACCAGAGCCATGCCGAGGAAGTGCAAAAATGGGTCGACCGGGCGATCGCCCTGCCCGGCGGCGACCCGGAGTCCCTGAACAACCGCGTGAACCTTTACTGGGCCTTGAACGAGTATCCGCAGATGGCGGCGACGCTCGAGCAATCGCTCGCCCAGCGCACCACAGCCCTCGCGTGTCACTTCAAGCTGATGTTGTTGGTGTGGGGGTGGGGTGACCTGCCGGCCGGCCGGGCGTGGGTGGAGCAGATGCCGGCTGCGCTCCTGCAGGAGGACCGCGTGGCGATGCTGGCCTACCTGACGTGGTATTGGTCGCGCCAGCCTGACAAGGCGCTCGAGGTCCTGCAGCGCTTCCCACGGCCGTTCATCGAACAAGGGGCGCTGTTTGTGTCCACCGATTACCTTGCGGGCAATGCCCAGCTGCTGGCGGGGCATGCCGAGGTGGCCAAGGTCGCATTTGCGGCCGGCCTGAAGGCGGTAAATGAACGCCTGGCCGCGGAACCGAACAACCCCCGCTATCTGTTCGAGAAGATCCGGCTGTTGCTAGGATTGGGACAGCGCGCCGAGGCGGAACAGTCGTTCCGCATCTTGCGGGAACTGGCCGGGCCCGACGCCGCCCTGATGCAGATCGCGGAGATCCTCGTCCTCACCGGGGCAAACGACGAGGCCATTGCAGCCGTCGGGCGCAGCATTGACCGGAGCCGCTCGCGCTGGCCCGTCGCGGTGAACCACCTGCGCTACGACCCGGTGTTCGATCCCCTCCGCGCGGACCCGCGCTTCCAGGCCATCGTCGCCAAGGGCGAGGCCCAGCTCGCGGAGCTCCGGACGGGTGGCGAACACGTTTCATCCGCGGGCGCGGTGCCCAGGAAATGAGCGAGCCGGGCAAAGCCGTCTTCCTCAGCTACGCGTCCCAGGACACGGTGGCGGCGAAGCGCATCGCCGACGCGTTGCGCGCCGGCGGGGTGGAGGTGTGGTTTGACCAGGAGGGCGGACTGGAGCATGGCGACGAGTGGGACGCGAAGATCCGGCGGCAGATCAAGGAGTGCGTGCTGTTCATTCCGGTCATTTCCGCCAGCACGCAGGCACGGCACGAGGGATATTTCCGCATTGAGTGGGACCTCGCGGCAGAACGCGCACGCGGCATCGCGAGCGGCGTGCCGTTCATCCTGCCGGTCGTGATCGACGACACGCGCGAGCCCGACGCCCTGGTGCCGGACCGCTTCCGCACGGTGCAATGGACGAAGCTGGCGGGAGGCCACGTCGCGCCCGACGTGCTGCAGCGGTTCCTTAAACTCTGGTCGCACCGCACCGGCGTGCTGAAACACGAGGCGGCGGTGAGCCACAGCCTGCAGGCGGCATCGCCCGCGCCGGCGGTGGCCGGCGGGGTGAAGCGCCAGCCAGCCTGGCTTTGGGTGGTGCTGGCAGTCGTGGTGGCGGTGCCGGCCTATCTGATCCTCAAGCCGCGGCGCAGCCCGGAGGAGATCGCGAAGGTGATGGCGCAGGTGCAGACCGTCGTGGCGGATGCGACCAAGGTTTCCACGGCGCCGAGCGAGACGGAGCAGTTGGTGAAGCAGGCGCGCGATCTGATCTACGATCCGGACTCGGCGCGCAACGAATTCGGCCTGGCGGAAAACCTGCTGAAACGCGCCACGGACCTCGCGCCGACCTCCGGCGAGGCCTGGGGCGCGTCGGCGCTGCTGAACCATTATTTCTATTCGCGCGCCTATGACCGGGAGCGACCGCGGCTGGCCCGCTCACTGGCCGAGGCGGACAAGGCGCTCCGGCTCAGTCCGCATAACACCGATGCCCTGCTCGCCATGGCCCTGCACCGGGAGGCCATGGGCGAAAAGGAGCGGGCCCGGGATTTCCTCGAACAGGCCCACGCGAGCGACCCGCAGAACTACAAGGTCATCCGTGCGCAGTCATTGCAGCTCACGGACTGGGTCGAGCGGGCGCGCTTCACCCGCGATGCAGCCGCCCGCGTGTCGCGCCCGGCGGAGCTGTATTATTACGCCGCCAACGACTTCGATTTCGCCGGCCGGTGGGACGAGGCGCGCGAGATGAACAACCGCGCGATCGCCGCGCAGCCGTTCTGGCGCGCCTTCGTGCAGGGCGCGGTGATCGAATACGCCGCCACTGCTGATCCCGCGAAGATGGACGCGTGGCTCGACCGCGTGTCCGAGCTCAAGCGCGATGAGCCGCGGGTGGCGTTCATGCGCTCCCTGGCGGCGTTCCTGCGTCGCGATGGGACGGAGGCGGTCCGGGTGCTCAACGCGCTGGCCGCCGATTATCTGGAGGACAATTATTACACGGGCCCCAAGTCCTACCTGCTGGCGCTGGCGTATGAACTCGCGGGCCAGACGGAGCGCGCGCTCGAGCAATGGCAGCTCACCGAGCGCGTGGTGCGGGAGAAACTCGCGGCCAACCCCAGCGACCGCTTCATGCGGCCCATGCTGGCGGTCGTGCTCGCCGCCCGGCAGCGGACGGACGAGGCGCGCCAGACCGCGGCAACCTGCGCGGCCGACGAGCGCGTCTTGCGCGACTGGATCGCCCGGGAGATTCTCGCGGGTGCCTATGTGAGACTCGGCGAACCCGACCGGGCGATTGCCCTGCTGTCGGGCGAGCGCCGTTCCACGCAGGTCTGGGGCAACGTCTCAGCGGCCACCCTGGCCGCCGAGCCGCGGTGGGACACATTGCGCGACCGGCCGGGTTATGCGCAGCTGCTGGAGGAACTCCGCCGGGCCGAAAACGGCGGAACCGGCCGCCCGGCGCCGCCCGCAGTCGTGACCGCGCCGCCCTCCGAGGCCCGCCGGCTCGCCGAAAAGGTGCGCGCGTTGTTCGACGCCCTCGAAAGCACGCGCGACGACTACAAGCTGGCGGAGGAATTGATCGCCCAGGCCAAGGCCAGGGACGCGATGGACGCCGAGGTTTGTGCCGCCGAGGCGCAGTTGCACGAGCGCTATCTGCAACGCGGCTGGGACACTTCCGACACGCGGCGCGAGGCGGCGCGCGCGGCGGTGCAGCGCGCGGTGCGGCTCGACCCGCAGTCGTTCGAGGCGCGGTGGGCGCAGGCGGGGCTGCTGGCCTACACCGGCAGCGACGGCGAGGAGAAGGTGCGGCAGTTGCGCGAGCTGCGGCGCGAGCGGCCGACCGATCAGCGGATTCTCCGCACGCTGGGCACGGGACTCGATCGTCTGGGCCGCTTGGAGGAAGCGAACCTGATCTTGGATGAATCAGCGGCCCTGCCCGGTGGCGACCCGCTCGCGCTCTACATCAAGAGCCAGAATTATTGGTGGGTCGGCCGCACGGCCGAGGCCGAGGCGGCGATTGAGGCGTCGATCGCCCAGAAGCCGTTTACCGGAGCGCTGCTGATGAACGTCTGGTATAAGGCGACCCTCCACGGCGATCTCGAGAGCGCGCGGGCGCTGCTGAACCGCATCAGCCCCGCGGAAATGGTGGAGGACCGCGCCTGTTTCTTCGCCTTTTACGTCGAGTGGCTGGCGCGGCGGCCCGATGCGGCGATTGCCCGCCTCGCCGTCATGCCGCGCGACTGGATTAACGACTCCTTCCATCGCGGACCCAAGGGCACGCTGGTCGGCGACGCCCACCAACTGGCCGGCCGGCCCGACGCGGCGGCCCTGGAATGGCGGGCGGCGCTCAAGCTGGTGGACCAACGGCTGGCGGCGAGTCCCAACGACTGGCGATTGCTCGGCAATCGCCTCGGCCTGCTGGTCCGGCTGGGCCAGCGCGAGGAGGCGGAGCGCCTGCTGGGCGTGGTGAGCCAATTGCTGGGGTCGGATCCCGATGCAACCCGGACCGTGCTGAGTCGGGCTTACACGCGGATGGGTCGCAACGCGGAAGCCATCAGCCAGATCTCCGCCGGCTTGAAACGAGACAAGCGGGCCGTGCAGTTCACCAGCGCCGTCCTGCGGCTCAGCCCCGAGTGGGATCCGCTGCGCGGCGAACCCGCCTTCGCCGCCCTCATCGCCGAGGCGGAGGCCATTGAGAAAGCGGTGGCAAACCCGGGCGGCGGCGGCGCGGCCGTTCCCGCGCCGATCATTGACGAGAAATCTGTCGCCGTGCTGGCATTCGCGAATCTCTCCGACGACAAGGGCAACGAGTATTTCTCCGACGGCATCAGCGAGGAGCTGCTGACGGTGTTGCAGAAGATCCCCGGCCTGCACGTCGCGGCACGCACATCCTCCTTTTATTTCAAGGGCAAGGAAGCCACGGCACAGGAAATCGGCGCCAAGCTGGGAGTGGCGAATCTCGTCGAGGGTAGCGTGCGGAAGGCGGGCAACAGCGTGCGGGTGACCGTGCACCTGAGCCGGGCGGCGACGGGCGAGGAGCGCTGGTCCGAGAGCTACACGCGCGAGCTGAAGGATGTCTTTGCGCTGCAGGAGGAATTGGCCGTGGCCATCCTCGGCGAGCTGCGCGGCCAGCTGGTCGGCGGGGAGAGCGCCGCGACGGTGAAGGCGGCGGTGAGGGGTGGCACCAAGGTGCCGGAGGCCTACCAGGAGCACCTCCAGGGCAAGTTTTTCGCCAACCGGCATTCCGAAAAGGAAATGGTCCAGGCGCAGGCCCACTTCCAGCGGGCGGTGGAACTCGACCCGGGCTTTGCCCTCGCGTGGGCGGGGCTGGCCCAGTCCCACATGTGGTTCTGCTCATTTTCGACCGAACTGGGGCGGGTGGGGTTCGACAATCACCTGGCCAAGGCCCGCGTCGCCGTGGCGCAGGCGATGGCGCTCGAGCCCGAAATGGCGGAGAGCCTGCTGGCGAAGTCGCTGATCCAGCTCAATGTGGATTTCGATTGGCAAGCCGCGGGCGAGACGCTCCGGAAGGCGCGCGCGAAGGCGCCGGCGGATCCGGCCCTGCTCCTTGCCGCGGGCAACGTGGCCGCGGCCATCGGCGACAATGACGAGGCGCTGGCCTGCTTTCGGCAGGCGGTGACGGTCGACCCGGTTAATCCGACGGCGCGGTCTTTTCTCGCCCTCCAATTGGTGACCAGCGGCCACTACGCCGAGGCCGAAGCCGAGTTTCCGCGGGTGGTGGCGTTGAATTCCGCCGCGCCCTGGGCGCACGCCGGCCTGGCTTTGGCTTACCTGTTGCAACATCGCTACGACGACGCCTTGGCCGCCGTCCGGGATGAGTCGGCGGAATATGCGCAATTGTTGATCAGCGCCTGTGCCCGCTGGAGCCAGCAACGGCGGCCGGAGTCCGATGCCGCGCTCGACCGCTTGGTCGCCATCGGCGCGGGTACCGCCGCCTACCAGATCGCGGAGATCCATGCCTACCGGGGTGACCTGGATCGCGCCTTCGAGTGGCTTGCGCGAGCCCGGAAGCAGCGCGACAGCGGACTGATCGAGCTCGAGCTGGATCCCTTGTTCGCATCGCTCCATTCCGACCCGCGCTGGGCGGCGTTTCGCAAGGAGCTGGGCCTGCCCGACGACCAGTTGAAATGAGCGCCGCGGGCCAATCCACCGATTGGTCGTGGTCCGGGCCGCTCCCACCGTCGGCGCGGCGGAACTCCACGTGGTCAGCGTGGAGCTCAAACCCTGCTAGGCGCGGTTACTCAAACTTACGGGTCGGCTTCCAGGCGGCGCGGTCGGT
>Ga0315271_10000350_pt1 | contig 24571 bp, 21 predicted proteins | sample C3_top_MG_FD_204664 | JGI IMG/M metagenome (GOLD analysis project Ga0315271, IMG submission 204664) | Sediment microbial communities from Yellowstone Lake, YNP, Wyoming, USA - C3_top | ecosystem: Environmental > Aquatic > Freshwater > Lake > Sediment | place: USA: Wyoming | collected 2017-08-01
GGAATGACCTGCGTGGCCGGAGCCTGAGGGAACCGCGCCATGCGTCCGCGACGCGCGGCGCGCACTCCTGCCGCCGGTGAATCCGCCAAGGCGGGCAAACCGCCGGCATCGCCCAAGGTGCTGGCGGTGCGCATGCTGGCGCGCCGCGACTACAGCCGGGTCGAACTGACCCAGCGCCTCGCACATAAGGGCATTCCCCGCGAGGAGATCGAGCAGGCGCTCGACGCGCTCGCCGCGGACGGCTATCTGTCCGACGCCCGCTATGCCAACGCGGTGGTAGCACAACGCAGCGGACGGTACGGCAAGCGCGCCATCGCCTACGCTCTGCGGGAAAAGGGCATTTCGGCGCCGGACGCGCAGGTGGCGATGGCGCCGCTGGCCGACACCGACGAACTCGCCGACGCCACGGCCCTCTGGCAGCAGCGCTTCGGCGCGGCGCCGGCCAACCAGCGCGAAAAGGCGCGCCAGGTCCGCTTCCTGCAATCGCGCGGGTACGGCTTGTCCGTCGTGCTGCGGGTGCTGCGATCGGCCGGCGCGCCGCCGGACGAAGAGAGCTGATGACGGCGGCGCAGGAGCCTGCAAGTGCGCAAACCGCCATCCACCCCTTCTAGACCGCAGTAGCACCTAAACAGTAATCACCAAACCTGCTGCCCGGTTTGCGTGCGGCGCAAAATGAAGGTCCGCTCAGCAATCCGGTGCCAGACGTAGGGATCACCACGACGTGGGTCTCCTACCGGCCAGTTGCAGCCGTTCCCGACAAGGATGAGAATCGCGGCACAGCGGACATTGAATTGATATGGTGCCGCATTCCGCGGGCGATTCCCAATCGGGAGGGGCGCAACATGAATTCGACCAAAGGTGGTCTGAAGATCATCGTGCTGGTTGTCGCAGTGGCCAATCTTCTGCCGTCGGCGCCGTGCGCCTCCGCCGCTTCGCCAATGTTGGACTGCAAGAGCCTCGCCAATCTTAAAATTCCAGCCACCATTATCGTCAGTGCCGAACCTGTTGACGCAGGGGCCTTCAAGTCCCCGGAGGGCACCGCGCTTCCGGAATTAAGGGCATTCTGCCGCGTGGCAGCGGTCGCCAAGCCCTCCAACGACTCAGACATCAAGTTCGAGGTCTGGCTACCAGCTTCAGAATGGAATGGTCGACTCTGGGGAATCGGAAATGGCAACTTTGCGGGATCGATCAGTTATCGGGGTCTTGGAAAGCGACTTGCAGAGGGATACGCGACGGTGGCGACAGATACTGGACATCATGCCGACTCGATGGACACGGCATGGGCAAGCGGGCACCCCGAGAAGGTCGTCGATTTTGGACACCGGGGGGTCCACGAGGTCGCGGTTCGCGCAAAGCGTATTGTCGCCGCCTTGTACAGGCGCAAGGCTAGTCGTGCCTATTTCGGCAGTTGCTCCAACGGAGGGCGCGAAGCGCTGATGGAAGCGCAGCGCTACCCCGACGACTACGACGGTATCATTGCAGGTGCGCCCGCTGGCGACTGGACGCACGGGTTTATCGGTAATGCGGTGATGCAGTTTGTCTGGCTCGCGGACAACTCACGTCGTGTTCCTGCCAGCAAGATTCTTGCGCTCCAATCTGCGGTGCTAGCCGCGTGCGACGGCCTTGATGGCGTCAAGGATGGGGTGATTGAGGACCCCCAGCGTTGCAACTTTGACCCTTCGACACTTGCGTGCCAGGGAACCGAAACGGACCGCTGTCTCACGTCACCGCAACTTGAGACTTTGGGCAAGCTCTACACCGGCCAAGTGCTCCCCTCAGGCAGACGCCTCCACGGCTTTCCGCGAGGCTCGGAAGGCGGTTGGCAGGAGATGCAATTCGAATCCGCCTCAGGGGCAAGCGACGGCTTCAAGTATGCCAGTGGGTTTTTCAGGGACTTCGTGTTCGAAGATCCAACATGGGATTTCCATAGTTTCGATCCCGAGCGTGATGGTCAATTGACTGACCGGAAATTGGCATCGATCCTGAATGCAACCGACCCCGACCTTCGAAAGTTTGCCGCGCGAGGTGGAAAACTGATCATGTACCACGGTTGGAGCGATGCGGTGATCCCAGCGTATGCAAGCATCGACTATTACCAGCATGTTGTTGACCGGATGGGCGAGAAGACGGCTGGCAAGAGCGTTCGGCTGTTCTTGGCGCCCGGCATGGAGCACTGCGGAGAAGGGCCAGGACCCAACTATTTCGGTCAGTATGATGCCGCAGGAACGGGTGATCCCGAATACAAGATCGGAGCCGCGCTACAGCGCTGGGTCGAACAAGGAATTGCCCCGGAATGGATCATCGCGACGAAACGCCAGAACGACGATCCCAAGAGCGAAGTCGTACGGACGCGCCCGCTTTGTGCCTATCCGCGCGTTGCGAGATATCGCGGCGAGGGCAGCACCGACAGTGCCGCAAGTTTCGACTGCGTCGGCGCACCTTGACGATCAACCATCGAGCTGAACGACTGATCTAGGAGTGTCCGCTTGCGGACCGTTGATCCGACCGCATCGGGTCGACCTCGGTCCATCATTCATCGCGAATGCCAAGCTCCCGCGCAATCTTGGCCTTGGTCTTATCTCCAATGGCAGCCAATCGCACGGCTTCAAGCTTGAATTCCCGAGTGTGGTGCCTGCGTTCCTTGCGTTCCATGACACAGACCTCCTACGGTCATTGTGCCTGTCTGGAACTGTCCACGAAACGTGGGTAACTTCAAGTTCGGCCATGAAAGGACGGTCGGCAGGCCGGCAAGAATTGCCCGTAAGCAGCCGTATGATCGCTTGCAAGACTGGCGGCGAACATCATCCGCAGTGCAGAACGATCTGCAGACCCGGGGCCACTCGAAGCGTTGCGCCCGGCCACCGCATCTTTGCGTCGGCTCTGTAAATTGCGGACCTGTTACGGCGCTCCGGTCGGCGCGTCGTGGCGCTGGATTTACTATCCTTCGCGAGCATTGCCGCGACGGGGTTTGCTCGCGATGTGCTGCCTGGTGCTTGGGATCGGCCTGTTTCCGTACGTGGTGCCATTGTCGGTCATGTTATGGGACGCGGCATCATCGCCAGGCGTACAGGCCCTGCTGCTCGCGGGCACGCTGGTCATCCTGCCAATCGTGTTCATGTACACGGGCTGGTCGTAATATTTATGCCGCGGCAAGGTGCGCGCCGTATCGTGGTATCACTAGCGTGACGATGCGCAACGGCTCGGCCTTCCGAACGACGGTCCGATTGCAACGTCCACGGCCTTCGCGTGCGTGCGGAATTTACCTGGCGCGGCGGATTTTGCGCGCGGCACTGGCGGTTGATTCTTTCGTCGGGTGCGGCAGACGCCAGGGCACCGAGAAAAACTTCTCCACCAGGAATTGGATGACCGCATCGACCTTCGGTGGCCGGCGCCGAGTGGGTGTATATACCGCGTTCACGGGCAACGGTTCCGGCTGGTGCTCATCGAGCAGGATGGGCACCAGGCGACCGCTGCGGATCGCCGGTCCGACGATGATGTCCGAGAGGCGTATCACGCCCAGTCCCAGCAGCGCAAGTTCGTACATAGTCTCCGCGTTGTTGACCGTGATATTCCCTTTGACCGCCACCGACCGTAGCCCGTTTGCACTTCGAAACGGCCATTCTGCCTGACCGGCAATGCCCGGAAGCGTGAGGCAGTTGTGGCGCGCCAGGTCCTCCGGTTTGCGCGGCACACCATGTTTCTGGAGATACGCGGGCGCGGCGGAGATCACTCGTTCGAGTTCGCCTATGCGGCGCGCGCCGAGATTGACGTCACCCAGGGGCCCGACGCGGATCGCGAGATCGATCCCGGCTTCGACGAGATCGATCGGGTATTCGGTGACGACGAAATCGAGCGTGATCTCCGGATAGCGGGCCAGGAATTCCGGCAACGCGGGAAGCAGCGCGTACGTCGCGAACGCCGTCCCCAGGCTTATCCGCACGCGGCCACGCGGCTGTTCGCCGAAGCGCATGACGTCGGACTCCGCGTCTGCGATCTCGCCGACGATCCGCTGCGCCCGCTCGAAATAGATCTCGCCCTCCGCGGTCAACGCGAGGCGGCGCGTCGTGCGCTGCAGCAGGCGCACGCCCAGTCGGCGTTCGAGACGCGTCACGAGTTTGGATACCGCGGAAGGCGTGACGCCAAGATCGTGTGCGGCCGCGGTGAACCCGTGGCACTCGACGGCGCGAACGAAGGCAAGCATCGCCAAGCTTGATTCCATGGGCCAAAGGGTCCATCTGCAATTGATGCCATTATGGCACAAATGTTGTTCCCCGCAGACGGATTGTGGTCGTTTGCGGCAGGAGTTAATGTTCAACTGCAACCACAAAGTTGACGTTACAAAAGGAGCCCTCCATGTCCCGCTTCGATCCCAACACCTATCCAGACCGCCTCGAATTCGAAGCCTATGCGCACCGAATTCGCGCCAGGGAACTCGGCAAATTGTTCCATGCGGCCGGCGCATGGGAGCAAGACCGGCAGCATGAACTCGTGGGCCGTCTCGGCAAATTCGCGACCGTCACTTTCTCCTATTTGCATCGCCATTCGACACACTGATTGCTGCTGGGGTTGTCGCGTGCGCTCTCCGATCTGCGGCTGGTCTGTAAGCTTCAAACCGGGTCGGCGGCCGGACCAGATCAGCGACGCCTTGCAATCTCCTTAGTGATCGCCTAGCAGATGGCTTCGAACGCGTCGGGCATGAAGCCCGCGCCCGAGGGTAGACAGTCTTCGCTCAGTAACTCCCACCGTCTTCCGCCCGCTGCATATTCGAACGCTTGTCTCTGCCAGGGTATGCGCATAGGAGCGTCGTTCGCTTGCGTGCAAACCACCTATGCGTCACCAAATTTAGGCAATTCGTAGAACAGCTGCTTACTAAAATTCCCTTTGTCCTCTTTTGTGGGTGCACGAGGGGCGGCAATGGGTCGATAGTTCACATTCCCGCATCGGCGCGTGCGGTTCCTTGCTGCGCGGTGCTGATGTTCGACCGAGGCCTGCTAGGCGATCGGTGAACCGTTGGCGCGCAGATAGCAACTGCGCGATGTGCGCCCGTCAATCCAACGGAAATCTACGGTCAACGATTCCGGCGGCAGTGGTCGGGCCCTGAGGCCAAGGATGTTCGGCTCGGCAGCAAACCGCAATTTGGGCGTGGACGGTACGAGACGGCGGCAAAACCGGTTAGAATCTAAGCTTTTGATTCCGCGAGGCGTTTTGCCCTGCAACGGGCGCGCCATGCCTTCGAGACCGCCATGCAAGTCGCCGACATCCGCCGCAAGTTCATCGAATATTTCGTCGCCCGTGGCCACACGGTCGTGGCCAGCTCGCCGCTCGTGCCCGGCAATGATCCGACGCTGCTCTTCACCAATTCCGGTATGGTCCAGTTCAAGGACACGTTCCTGGGCACCGAGAGGCGCAGCTACGTGCGCGCGGCCTCGGTCCAGCGGTGCCTTCGCGCCGGAGGCAAGCACAACGACCTCGAGAACGTCGGCTACACGGCGCGGCATCACACGTTCTTCGAGATGCTGGGCAACTGGTCGTTCGGCGACTACTTCAAGCGCGATGCAATCAAGTACGCGTGGGAACTGCTGACGACGCATTACGGCCTGCCGCCGGAAAAGCTGTGGGCGACGGTCTACATCGACGACGACGAGGCCTACGACATCTGGACGAAGGAAATCGGCATCCCGGCCGAACGCGTCGTGCGCATCGGCGACAACAAGGGCGCGCAGTACGCCAGCGACAATTTCTGGCAGATGGCGGACACCGGCCCGTGCGGCCCGTGCTCCGAGATCTTCTTCGACCATGGTCCTGCGATCTGGGGCGGGCCACCGGGGTCGCCCGATGCCGACGGCGACCGCTACATCGAGATCTGGAACCTCGTGTTCATGCAGTTCGACCGTCAGAAGACGGCCTCGGGCGAATTCACTATGACGCCGCTGCCCGCGCCCTGCGTCGACACCGGCATGGGATTGGAGCGCCTCGCCGCCATCCAGCAGCACGTCCATTCGAACTACGAGATCGACCTCTTCGTCGCGCTGATCAAGGCCGCGGCGCGCGAGACGCAGACGACGGACCTCGACAATCCGTCGCTCAAGGTCATCGCCGACCACATCCGCGCGTGCTCGTTCCTGATCGTCGACGGCGTCATCCCGGGCAGCGAGGGCCGCGGCTACGTGCTGCGCCGGATCATCCGCCGAGCGATCCGCCACGGCTACCAGCTCGGACAGAAAAAACCGTTCTTTCACAAGCTGGTGGCTGACCTCGATGTGCAGATGGGTGATGCGTATCCGGAATTGCGCAAGGATGTCGCGCGCGTGACGCAGGTGCTGGCCGCCGAGGAGGAGCGCTTCGGCGAGACGCTCGAACACGGCATGAAGATCCTGGGCGCCGCGCTCGACGCGCTGGCCAAGACGGGCGGCAAGACGCTGGACGGCGCCACGGCCTTCGCGCTCTACGACACGTTCGGCTTTCCGCTGGATCTCACGGCCGACGTGTGCCGCGGGCACGGCGTCGCCGTCGACGAGGCGGGCTTCGACGCGGCGATGGAAGCGCAGCGCGACCGCGCGCGCGCCGCCAGCACGTTCAAGATGGGCGCGCAGCTCGACTACGCCGGGCCCAAGACCGCATTCCGCGGCTACGATTCGCTGTCCGAGGAGGGCCGTGTCGTCGCGCTGTACAAAGAGGGAGCCAAGGTCGACGCGCTCGCCGCCGGTGACCGCGGCGTCGTGGTGCTCGACCGCACGCCGTTCTATGCGGAGTCCGGCGGCCAGGTCGGCGATCGCGGCGAACTCACCAAGGGCGGCACGTGCCTGACGCTGTTCGCCGTCGGCGACACGCAGAAGGTCCAGCCCGACGTTTTCGGGCACATGGGTGAAGTGAAGACAGGCGAACTGCGCGTCGGCGACACGGTGGCGGCGGAAGTCGACCACGACGCGCGCGGCCGCACGATGCGCAATCACTCGGCCACGCACCTCATGCACAAGGCGCTGCGCGAAGTGCTGGGCGATCACGTCCAGCAGAAGGGCTCGCTCGTCGACCCGGACAAGACGCGCTTCGACTTCGCGCACAACGCGCCGGTTACGGACGAACAGGCCGCGCGCATCGAGCAACTCGTCAATGCCGAAATCCTGGCCAACGTGGCGACGCAGGCGCGTGTCATGCCCATCGCCGACGCGCAGAAGACCGGCGCGATGATGTTGTTCGGCGAAAAATACGGCGACGAAGTCCGCGTGCTCGACATCGGCACGTCGCGCGAATTGTGCGGCGGCACGCACGTCGCGCGCACCGGCGACATCGGACTCTTCAAGGTCGTTGGCGAAGGCGGCGTCGCCGCCGGCGTCCGGCGCATCGAAGCCGTCACCGGCCGGGGCGCGCTCGACTACATGCAGTCGCGCGACGCGATGCTGACCCGGGCCGCGGGGCTGTTCAAGGCGCCTGTCGGCGAGCTCGAGGCGAAGATCGCGCAGATGCTGGAGCACGGGCGCAACACGGAGCGCGAACTCGCGCGCCTGAAGACCAAGGCCGCGGCCAGCGCAGGCGACGACCTGGCCGGCAGCGCCGTCGACGTCAAGGGCGCGAAGGTGCTCGCGGTGGCGCTGGACGGCGCCGACGTGAAGGCGCTGCGCGAAACGATGGACAAGCTGAAGGACAAGTTGAAGAGCGCGGCGATCGTGCTGGCCAGCGTGGCGGATGGCAAGGTCACGCTGATCGCCGGCGTGACCAGCGATCTCACGGGCAAGGTCAAGGCAGGCGAACTCGTCAACCACGTCGCGCTGCAGGTTGGCGGCAAGGGTGGCGGGCGTCCGGACATGGCGCAGGCCGGCGGCACGGATCCTGCGGGTCTCCCTGCTGCGTTGAAGTCGGTGCAGGCCTTCGTCGAACAGCGGCTGTGAAAGCGCCACGCGCAACGTCGCCGCAATTCGCGAGCGACAACTGGTCAGGCATCTGTCCTGAAGCATGGACCGCGCTGGCGGCGGCCAACGCCGGGCACGCGCCGAGCTACGGCAGCGACGACTGGACGGCCGCCGCGGTCGCGGCAATCCGCGCCGTGTTCGAAACCGAGTGCGAAGTATTTCTGGTGTTCAACGGAACAGCCGCGAACTCGCTGGCCCTGTCCGCGCTATGCCGCGGCACTGATGCCATCGTCTGCCACGCCAGCGCGCACATCAACGTCGACGAGTGCGGCGCACCCCACTTTTTCAGCGGCGGCGCCACGCTGCTGACAGCGGACACGCCGCACGCGAAGCTCACCGTCGACGCGGTCGAGCGGCTCGCCGTGACGCCGCACGACGTGCATTCGGCTCGGCCGCGCGCGCTGTCGCTCACCCAGTCGACCGAGCTCGGAACGCTGTACACGCCCCTCGAGATATCGGACCTCGCCCAATGTGCACACGCGCTGGGCATGAAGGTCCACGTCGATGGCGCGCGCTTCGCCAATGCCGTGGCGGCGCTGGGTTGCGCGCCGGCGGACCTGGCCTGGCGCGCCGGCGTAGACGTGCTGTCGTTCGGCGGCACCAAGAACGGCATGCAATTCGGTGAGGCGGTCGTGTTCTTCGACGCGGCGCTGGCCGAGCAATTCGGCCGCAAGCGGATGCAGGGCGGCCAGCTCGCGTCGAAAATGCGCTTCCTTGCCGCGCCCTGGGTAGGCGTGCTCGAGGATGGCGCGTGGCTGCGGCATGCGACGCACGCCAATGCGATGGCGACGCGGCTCGCCGCGGCCGTGGGCGACCTTCCCGGCGCGCGACTGCTGGCCCCCGTCGAGGCCAATGGCGTGTTCGTCGACCTGCCGCAATCGGTGATCGATGCGGTGCGCGCGAAGGGCTGGCAGTTCTACAGCTTTGTCGGTGCCACCGGCGTACGTTTCATGTGCTCGTGGGACACGACGGCCGCCAGCGTCGACGCCCTCGTCGCCGACCTGCGCGGCGCGATGCCGTCCTGAACCTCCCCGCAGCTCCCGCCAATACCGCGGCGCCGCGCGCCTAGGCCAAACGGCGCATCGCGGCAATCGCCCGCGTCACCTAGAGTCACTGCAAGCCCGGCGCGTCCTTCGCGCGCAGGCATTGCGATGCGCTCGACTGTCGGACTTGCACTCGTGGCCTTTGCCTGCGGCGTCGCGTGGCTGCAGTCGTGCGCGGCCTTGCCCGCTCATCCGGCGTGGTTGGCCGGCGCGGCGGCGTGCGCGCTCGTCTTCGCGTCCGTTGCCCGCGCAAGGCTGCGGCCGGCATGCCTGGTGCCGTTCGCCGTTGCTGCGGCGCTGCTGGCGGGCTTCGGCTATGCCGCCTTTCGGGCGCAAATCCGTCTCGCCGAGCAACTGCCGCCCGCGTGGGAAGGCGAAGACATCGAGATCGTGGGTGTCGTCGACGACCTGCCGGCCAATTCAGCGCAAGGCACGCGCTTCGCGTTCGCGGTCGAGCGCGTGCGCACGCCGCGCGCCGTGGTCCCGTCGCGGCTTTCGCTGGCATGGTTCGCGCCGTTGCGTCCGGCGTTCGGCGACGAGGAGGCGCCACTGGTCCACGCCGGCGAACGGTGGTACCTGACGGTGCGGCTGAAGCGCCCGCACGGCACCGTCAACCCCGGCGGCTTCGACCTCGAGGCGTGGCTGCTGCAGCAGGGTTTGCGCGCCACCGGCTACGTGCATCCGGAGGGTGTCAATGCGCGCAGTGACCTCTTTGCCGGACGTCCCGGCGATCACGTGCAGCGCGCGCGCGAGCAGGTCCGCCAGCGTATCGTCGCGGCGCTTGGAGCGGCGCCTTACGCAGGTGTCATCGTGGCGCTGGCCATCGGCGACCAGCGCGCTGTTCCGGAGGCGCAATGGACGGTGTTCAGCCGCACCGGTGTGTCGCATCTGGTCAGCATCTCCGGGTTGCACGTCACGGTGTTCGCGGCCTTCGCCGGTGGCCTCGCGTATGCGCTCGCCCGGCGCAGCGCGCGGCTGACCGTGCGCATCCCTGCGCGCAAGCTGGCGGCGGCCGTCGGTGTCGTCGCGGCAGGGACCTACGTTCTGCTCGCCGGTGCGGAGGTGCCCGCGGTGCGAACGTTCGCGATGCTCGCCATCGCCGCGGCCGGCCTGTGGTGGGGCCGCCCAGGCACCGCCGGAATCGTGTGGCTGTGGGCTCTAGCGGGCGTGCTGCTGTGGGACCCATGGGCAACGCTCACGCCGGGGTTCTGGCTTTCCTTCGGTGCTGTCGGGCTGCTCCTGTACGCGTCGGCGGGCCGGCTGCGCGCCGCAACGCCGGCCGGATTGGGCGCGCGCCTGCGCGACGCGATCCGCGAGGGCGCGCATGCGCAGTGGGTTGTCACACTGGGTTTGGCGCCGCTGACGCTGGCGCTGTTCCAGCAGGCGTCGCTGATCGCGCCGGTCGCCAACGCGGTGGCCATTCCGGTCGTCACGCTTGGCGTGGTGCCGCTCGCGCTGCTCGGCATCGTCGTGCCGGTCGACATCCTGTTCCAGCTTGCGCACGCGATTCTTGCGTGGCTGATGCGCTTCCTCGAGGCGCTGGCGGCGCTGCCGGACGCCACCTGGCAGCAGCATGCGCCGCTGCCGTGGACGGTGGCCGCCGGTGTCATCGGTGCGCTGTGGTTGCTGGCGCCGCGCGGGATTCCCGGACGCGCGTGGGGATTCCTCTGGATCCTGCCGCTGTTCGTCGTGCGGCCGGAGCCTCCGCCGCATGGCGCATTCCGGCTGACAGTGCTGGATGTCGGGCAGGGGCTGTCTGCCGTGGTCGAAACGCGCCGCTACACGCTCGTCTACGATGCCGGCCCGCGATACACCGAGACCGCGGATGCCGGTGGCCGCATCGTCGCGCCGTTTCTTCGCGCGGCCGGGTTGCGGCGCGCGGATGGACTGGTCATCAGCCACCAGGACCTCGATCATTCCGGCGGGACGCTGTCGCTGATGCAGGTAACACCGGTCGGCTGGTTCGCGTCGTCGCTGCCGGCCGAGCACGGAATCGTGGTCCGCGCGCAGGCGCAGGCGAACGCAAACGCGAACGCGGGCCATGAGGTCATGGCGTGCATCGCCGGGCAGCGCTGGACCTGGGACGGCGTGGTGTTCACGGTGTTGCATCCGACGCGCACCGAGTACGACGATCCGCACGCCAAGACCAACGACCGTTCCTGCGTCGTGCGCATCGATTCCTCCCACGGCAGCGCGCTGCTGACGGGCGACCTGGAAGCGAAGTCCGAAACGAAGCTGCTGCGCGACAATCCCGCCGCGTTGCGCGCCGAAGTTCTGGTCGTCCCGCATCACGGCTCGCGCACGTCCTCCACGCCGGCTTTCATCCGCGGCGTCGCGCCGGCGATCGCCGTGTTCGCCTGCGGCTACCGCAATCGCTTCGGCCACCCGCGGCCGGACATCGTCGCACGTTATGCCGCGGAATCGGTGCAGATGTTGCGTACCGACATCGAAGGCGCCGTCACGCTGACGTTCGCGCCGGGAACCCCGCTGCGACCGGTGTCGGCGCGCGACCAGCGGCGCCGATACTGGATGGACGCGCCGGAGCGCGGGAATCGGGAGGACGAAATCGACCCCTCGCCTTGATCATCGCCCGGCGACAACGGCGGTTGACCCTCGTCGCCAGCGCTGCGTAGACTTGTTCCGAATGTTCATCATCATCAATCGTCTGCGCCGCGGGCGCCATGCCGCGTTGGTTCTGGCCCTCGCCGGCGCGGCACTTGCGGCCCCTCTGCTGCACGCACAGGATCGCACTGCCAAGGTGCCGGAACTCAAGCTCTCGACGGCGCAGTCGCCGTCGTTTCCTCTCGGGCGCGCCGGCGAACGCTGGGCGCAACTGGTGAACGACGCGGCCGGCGCCGCTTACGAAGTCAGGCAGTATCCGGGGGCAACGCTTTCACTGCGCGACCCCGGTCGCGAATTCGGCGCGCTGAAGGACGGGCTCGCCGATCTCGCCGTCGGGTCCGCGCTGGCGTGGTCGGGGCAATTCCCGCCGCTCGGCGTCTATGCGCTGCCGTGGCTCGCTGCCGACCCTCGCGAGCAGGCAGCGCTCGCCGGCGACGCGTCGCTGCGGGAGGCCGTGTTCGCGCGTATGGAGGCGTCCGGCGTGGTCGGACTGGCCGTCGCTGCGCTGGGCGAACACGTGCTGGCGACGGCCAAGGCGCCTGTCGCGACACCGTCCGCTTGCAGTGGACTGCGCGTGCGCGTCATGCCGCTGCGTCACGTCATCGATGTCTATGCCGCGCTCGGCGCGCTGCCGCAGGCAATGGGCTTTGCGCAGGCGCAGGCCGCGCTCGCGGCCGGAACGCTCGATGGACAGGACGCGATGCCCACGACGCTGGTCGCGACGCGCGCCTACGCGTCGGGCCAGAAATTCGTCACGCGCTGGGGCGCCTTCGCCGACGTCATGGTTTTCGCCGTGCGCAAGGGCGCATGGGATGCCTGGACCGAGGATCGGCGCGCGCTCGTGCGCGCTGCGGCGGAACGTGCGGCGCGGGAGGCCAACGCGCTGGCGCAGGAGGATGCTGCGCTGGCCCAGCTGACGCAGGACGGCGTGACCATCGTCCGGCTCTCGCCTTCGCAGCGCGCGGCGCTTCGCGACGCCGCGCAACCGGCCATTGCCGCGTGGAGCAATGCGGTCGGTGCGGATCTGGTCGACGCTGCGCGCGCGGCCGTGGCCGGCGTTGCCAAGTGAGTGCGCAAACGGGGAAGCAAATGAGCAGGCGCGTTCTCGGCGCAGCTGCGGTTACTTGGCCGGCGGAACGTATGCCGGAACCTTGTTGCGGATCGGCGGGATGGACTTGAGGTAAGCGAACGCGGCCTTCAAGTCGGATTCGGACAGGTGCCGGTAGGCCTCCCAAGGCATCGGCGGCTGGATCTCCCGGCCGACGCCCATGTGCTTGCCGGACTTGATCGTCTGGACGAAATCCTTCTCCCGCCACTTGCCGATGCCGGTCTCCGGGTCGGGCGTCAGGTTGATCGCATGAGTGATGCCCCACGGTCCCGCGAAGGCCGTGCCGGACGCCGAGCCGACGTTGTTCCAGGCCTCGGTGAGCGGCGGAGGCGGCGGCAGGACGATACTTTCCGGATGGCCGGAGAGCATTCGCGACATGTCGGGCTCGGGGCCCTTGGGACCCATCTTCAGCGGCGTGTGGCAATCGTTGCAGCCGCCGGACTGCACGACGAATTGTCCGCGCTTGACCTGCGGCGACGGGTCGCCGGCGAGGGCGGGCAGTGCGACGCAGGCGAACGCAAGGAACACGACGGCACAATGTTTCATCGGTACGACCTCCCGGGACATTGAAATGCGGAACAGCACGGCGAAGGCACGCTGCTTCAATTCACATATCGCCCGACGCGCACCGCGGTCTCGCCTTTTTTCGGGCGGCGCGTGGGCATCACCAGCACGCTGTCGGCGTAGGGCGTGCGCACTTCGACATCTCCGTCGCGCGCCAGCAGCGTGCCGGCCTCGGCGATCACGTCGAGGCCCTCGACCGGAAGGGCGAACCGGAACGCGTCGGAGGCGATCGTCACGACGTGCGTGATCTCGACTGCCCGTTGCGCCGGGAGCGGCGCCGCGTCGAGATGCGCATCGAGGAACGCGCTGTCGGCCATGCCGAAGTGACGCAGGAAACGCAGCGACACCTGGCGCGCGACCGCGGGCGATGCATGCTCCCAGTGCTGGCCGCATTCCACGAGCAGAGCATTGCGCGGACTGGCTGGATCGTCGAACGCCGCGTAGTCGCGCAGCCTGCGCCCTGCCTTGTGTCCCGCATCGATGACTACGTGCTGCGGCACGCCGATCGCAAAGGCGAGTTCGAGCCCCTTTTGCTGCTGACCGGCCAGGATGAGGGGCTCGCATGGATCGGTCATCGAGTGCAGGTCGAGCAGGTATTCGGTGGCATCGTAGAGGGGCCGCAGCTCGCGCGCTCGCGCGAGATCGCTCGTTTGCCGGGTGCCGTCGAGGATGTCGGCGGTCCAGAGCCGGTTGAAGTCCTCGTCGACGCAGCGCGAAGTGTAGGGATCCGCCGCATTGAACGTCCGGTACGCAGCGACGTTGGCAAATGTCAGCGTCAGCGTGCCGCGCGTCGGGCGGAAGGCCTCGCGCAGCAGCCAGTCGTTGGATATGGCGCCGCACACTTCGTTGCCGTGCGTCAGTGCCTGGATGGTGACGTGCGGGCCGAGGCGCTCCGAAGTGAACGTCCAGACGAAGGGGACGCCTGTGTTGCCGGCCTGCCAGCGCTCGAGGTCGGGAAACTCGACCTCGATCGGAGGCAGCGGGCTGCGCGCATCCATGGCTGTCAGGTCGCGCAAACCTGGTCCGCGAGCCGGCGCATGAACGCTTCGCAGCGGGCAATCTGCTCGACCGCCACCCATTCGTTCGGCTGATGCGCCTGCGCTATGTGGCCGGGGCCGCAGATGACCGTGGGGATGCTGGCGTTGTGGAAAAGCGATGCCTCGGTGCCGAACGAGACCTTGCCGAAATGATGCGTGCCGTTGCAGGTCGCGCCCAGCGCGGTGATTTCGCTGCCTTCGTGCGTGTCGAATCCCGGCATCGTCGACAGCGGGTCGAACTCGATGTGCGTCCCCGGCGCCACTGCATGCATGACCGGCAGGAACGATTGGGCATAGGCGGTCACCTCGGCGAAAAACGCGTCGGGATCGTCGAAGGGAAGGTGCCGGATCTCGAAGTCGAACGTGCAGTCGCGCGGCACGATGTTGAGCGCCGTGCCGCCGCGGATGGTGCCGACGTGCACGGTGGTGAACGGGACGTCGTAGGCGCCGTCCTGGCGGCCCGCGTCGCGGAATTCGCGCGCGCGGCGCGCGATCCACGCGACGATCTCGCACGCGATCTGCACCGCATTGATGCCGTGCGGCGTCAGCGACGAGTGCGCCTCGAAGCCGCGGACGCGGCAGCGCCACGCCTTCTTGCCCTTGTGCGCGACGACCAGCTGCATGCCGGTGGGCTCGCCGACGATGCAGCCGAGAGGCTTCAAGCCCCTGGCGGCCACGTCGGCGATCAGGCGCCGCACGCCGATGCAGCCGACTTCCTCGTCGTAGGACAGCGCGAAATGGACCGGCCTGTGCAGGGTCCGTCGCACGAATTCCGGCACGAACGCCAGCCCGACGGCGAGGAAGCTCTTCATGTCGGTGACGCCGCGCCCGACCAGCCGGTCGGCCTGCACCGTCACGTCGAAAGGCGGTGTATCCCACGGCTGGCCGTCGACCGGCACGACGTCCGTGTGGCCGGAAAGGACAATGCCCCCGGTCGTCGCGTTGCCGTCGCGGGCGGGAAGGGTGGCGAACAGGTTGGCCTTGCGCTGGTCGTCGTCGAAGGTCAGCGACGACGCGATGCCGTGGCCGTCGAAGTAGTTGCGGACCCACTCGATCAACGCCAGGTTCGAATACAGGCTCGTGGTGTCGTAGCTCACGAGTTTCCTGATCATCTCGAGCGAGACGAGATCGTCCGCGCGCACGGCGCCGTGGTCGGGTCGGACTTGTGCCAGCGTGGCCGGAGCGTTCATGGCGGTACTCCTGCGGCGAAAGCGGGAGGATAGCACCGCCCCAGGCAATGCATGAAGATGGCCCGGCGCAGCGGGGCCGTTGCCGCTCGCCGGAGACGACAGGGGACGAATGCGCGACAATCAGGCTCCTGTATCAGTATCCGGGATCGCTGTCATGCACCTGCGTTTCAAATCGCTCCTCGCGGCAATGCTCGCGGCGCTGGCCTGCGGGACCCCGCGCGCGGCGCCGCCGTCGGACCTGCCGCTGGAACGGGTGAAGCTTCCTGCGGGCTTCGTCATCGAGCTCGTGGCGCGCGTCCCCAATGCGCGGGGCATGGCGTGGGGCGAGCGCGGAACGCTGTTCGTCGGTTCGGCGTCAGCGGGCAAGGTCTACGCGCTGACGTTGACCGAGCGCGGTGCATCCGTGCGTGTCGTGGCTTCGGACCTGCGCGAGCCGGCCGGCGTGGCATTTCGCAACGGCGCGCTCTACGTCTCCGCCGTGAGCCGCATCCTGCGCTACGACGACATCGAGCACCGTCTCGACCATCCGCCGCAGCCCGTCGTGGTCAGTGACGCGTTTCCGACGGAGGGTCACCATGGCCGCAAGTTCATCGCCTTCGGCCCGGACGGCAAGCTCTACGTTCCCGTCGGCGCGCCGTGCAACGTGTGCGCGCCCGATCCGGAGCGCTACGCGCAGATCTCGCGGATGAATGCGGACGGCAGCGGACGGGAGATCGTCGCGCGCGGCGTCCGCAATTCGGTGGGCTTCGCCTGGCATCCTTCGACCGGCGAACTGTGGTTCACCGACAACGGCCGCGACAATCTGGGCGACGACATGCCGCCCGACGAACTGAACCACGTGTCCCGTTCAGGCCAGGACTTCGGATTCCCGTATTGCCACGGCGGGACGATTCCCGATCCGGAATTCGGCAGCCGCCGCGGGTGCAGCGAATTCGCGCCGCCCGCGCAGGCGCTGGGTCCTCATGTGGCGCCGCTGGGCATGCGGTTCTATGCAGGCAGCCAATTCCCCGCGGCGTATCGCAACCAGGTGTTCATCGCCGAGCACGGCTCCTGGAACCGCAGCCGCAAGAGCGGATACCGGATATCGTTGGTGAGGCTGGACGTCTCGGGCAAGGCGCTGTCCTACGAACCGTTCGCCGAAGGCTGGCTCGACGTCGCCAGCCAGAATGCGTGGGGCCGGCCAGCCGACGTGCTGGTCGCGGCCGATGGCTCGCTGTTCGTGTCGGACGACACGGCAGGCGCCATCTATCGCATCCGCTATCGCGGCGAGTAAGGGTAGTAGACCGGGGCCGGCGCGTAGTACGAATACGACACCGGCGGCACGACGATCGGCGCGCGATGCACAGCCCGGTAGTAGGGCGCGAAATAGGGGCGGTAATAGGGCCGCGCGATGGGCACCCAGGGTGCGCGATAGTAGCCGTGACCGCCGTAGTAGCCGGGCTGGCCGGCGGCAACGCTGAAGCCGGGTCCGCCGACGGAGATGCCCCAGGCCACGTTCCCTGCCTGGACCGTTGGAACGAGCGCTGCAGTGGCGGCAAGAAGCGTGCTGCAAAGCGCAATGGCGGTGAGGGTGCGTCGTTTCATTGGGCGTTCTCCTTTTGGACGCCGGTTCCGCCGAAGGCCTTTGGAACACGCGTCCTGCACTCCAAGAACGCGATGGTCCGATGCCGGGTTGACCGCATCCTTCCGCCGCGCCGGCCCTGTTACAAAAGGAAACGCTTTAAACTGTCGGCTATGCCGCACATGCTGCGGTGCCTGAGAGGAGAATCCGTCGATGCGCCGTTTCCGGAACCCTGCGCTGACTTTCATTGTGCTCGTGCTGGCCACGCAGGTCGTGGCGGCGGACCTGACGATCGGCCTCGCCACCGACGTCACCGCGCTCGACCCGCACTATCACAACGTCACGCCGAACAACAACGTCGCCGCGCACGTCTTCGGCTTCCTGGTCCAGCGCAACGAGAAGTCGCAGCCGGAGCCGTCGCTCGCCACCGAGTGGAAGGTGGTCGATCCGCTGACCTGGGAATTCCGCTTGCGCCGCGGCGTCAAGTTCCACGACGGCAGCGACTTCACCGCTGCGGACGTCGTCGCATCCATCGAGCGCGTGCCGACGGTGCCGAACAGCCCGTCGCCGTTCACTGCCTACAGCAAGCAGATCAAGGAAATCGTCGTCGTCGACCCGTACACGATTCGCTTCAGGACGGCGACACCGTATCCGCTGATGCCGTCGGACATGACGCAGATCGCGATCATTTCCAAGGCGGCCGCCAAGGCGACCACCGAGGATTTCAATTCCGGCAAGGCGGCCATCGGCACCGGCCCGTACAAGCTGGTGCGCTATGCGAAGGGTGACAGGATCGAGCTCGCGCGCAACGACGCGTGGTGGGGCGGCAAGACGGCCTGGGAAAAGGTCACGCTGCGCCTGCTGCCCCAGGACGCGCCGCGCGTGGCGGCACTCCTGTCCGGCGACGTGCAGGTGATCGAGGGCGTGCCGCCGGCCGACGTCGCCAACCTGCGGCGCGACAAGCGCATCAACACGTACAAGACCGTTGCCGACCGCCTCATCTATATCCACATGGACAGCAACCGCGACGTGTCGCCGTTCGTGACGGACAAGGCCGGCAAGGCGCTCGACCGCAATCCGCTCAAGGACCCGCGCGTGCGGCTGGCGATCTCGAAGGCGATCAACCGTCCGGCCATCGTCGACAAGGTGATGGAGGGCGAGGCTGTCATGTCCGGCCAGCTGGTGCCCGACTTCCTGTTCGGGTCGACGAAGAATCTGAAGGTCGAGGCGTTCGATGCGGCGGGTGCCAGGAAGCTGCTCGCTGACGCCGGTTATCCCGACGGTTTCGGCTTGACCATCCACGCGCCCAACAACCGCTATGTGAACGACGCGAAGATCGCGCAGACCGTGGCGCAGATGCTTTCGCGCATCGGCATCGACACCAAGGTCGTCGCCATGCCTTCCGCAACCTATTTTGCGCAAGCGACGGACCTGAAGTTCAGCTTCATGCTGCTGGGCTGGAGCACGGGCACCGGCGAAGCGTCGTCGTCGCTCAAGGCACTGCTGATGACCTACAACAAGGACAAGGGCTTCGGCACGGCCAATCGCGGCCGTTATTCGAACACCAAGGTGGACGCGCTGACGGAAGACGCGCTGCAAACGGTCGACGACGTGAAGCGCGAGGCGTACCTGCAACGCGCCACGGAACTGGCGATCGGCGAGACCGGCATCGTGCCACTGCATTTCCAGGTCAACCTCTGGGCGACACGCGACGGCATCACCTATGTGCCGCGGACGGACGAGAACACGCTCGCGTGGAAATTCGTGCCGAAGAAGTGAAATGACATGAACGCCCCGAGTCCCGTCTGGCCGGCCATCACGACGCTGGCGCAGCATTTCATCGGCAACCGCTGGCACGCGCCGCAGGGTCGCGCGGAACTGCCGATGATCGACCCTTCCGACGGCGCGCCGTTCGCCGCCATCGCGCGCGGCAATGCGGCCGACATCGACGCCGCCGTGCGCGCGGCCCATGCGGCACGCGCGGGCGCGTGGGGCAGGCTGTCGCCAGCCGAGCGCGGTAGGCTGCTGGGCAAGCTCTCGCGGGCGATTCTCGATCACGCGGAGGAACTGGCTCTGACGGAAGCACGCGACTGCGGCAAACCGCTGACGCAGGCGCGCGCGGACGTCGCCGCGTGCGCGCGCTATTTCGAGTTCTACGGCGGCGCCTGCGACAAGCTGCATGGCGAGACGATTCCCTATCCCGAAGGCTTCACGGTCCTGACGTGGCGCGAGCCCCATGGCGTCACCGGCCACATCATTCCCTGGAACTATCCGCTGCAGATCTTCGGGCGCTCGGTGGCCGCCGCGCTCGCCGCCGGCAACGCGTGCGTCGCGAAGCCCGCCGAGGACGCTTGCCTTTCGGTGCTGCGCGTCGCGGAGATCGCAGCGGAAATCGGGCTGCCGGCCGGCGCGCTGAACATCGTTACCGGACTCGGCAGCGAAGCCGGGGCGGCGCTCGTCGAGCACACGGGTGTGCAGCACGTTTCGTTCACCGGCTCCCCGGCGACAGGCACATGGGTCGCGGCGGCCGCCGCGAAGCGCCATTGCCCGGTCACGCTGGAATTGGGAGGCAAGTCGCCGCAGATCGTCTTCGCCGATGCCGACCTCGATGCTGCGTTGCCGGCGCTGGTCAACGCGATCGTGCAGAACGCCGGCCAGACGTGCTCGGCGGGCAGCCGCCTGCTGGTCGAGCAATCACGCTATGAAGAAGTGCTCGCGCGGCTTGGCGAAAGATTCGCCGCGCTGAAGACCGGGCCGGCGCTTGCAGATCTCGACTGCGGTCCGCTGATCCGCGGGACGCAATTGCAGCACGTGCGCGCGTTCCTTGCGACGGCGGCGAAGGACGGCATCGCGACCGTCGCTGCGGGCACCATCGTCGCCGACGCGCCCGTCGGCGGTTTCTACGCCGCGCCGACGCTGCTGCGCGACGTTCCCGTCGACAATCCGCTTGCCTGCGACGAAGTGTTCGGTCCGGTACTGGCGGCGATGTCCTTCGCCGACGAGGCCGACGCGGTGCGCCTTGCCAACGCGACCGACTTCGGCCTGGTGGCGGGCATCTGGACGCAGGATGGCGGCAGGCAATTGCGGATGGCGCGCGCGGTCGCGAGCGGGCAGGTGTTCATCAACAACTATGGCGCGGGCGGCGGTGTGGAATTGCCGTTCGGTGGCGTCAAGCACTCCGGGCACGGCCGCGAAAAGGGCTTCGAGGCCCTCTACGGACTCACGACGCTCAAGACCGTCGTGTTGAAGCACGGATAACCGATGCGACTCCCGAACAAGATAGCGATCGTGACGGGCGCAGGCTCCGGCTTCGGCCGTGGCATTGCGCAGCGCTTTGCCGCCGAAGGGGCCAAGGTCGTCGTCAACGACCTCAACGCCGAGAACGGCGAGCGCACGGTGCAGGACATCGTGGAGGCCGGAGGCCACGCACGCTTCTGCGGCGGCGACGTGGCGAAGGACGCCGACGTCAAGCGCCTGGTCGAGTTCGCGCTGTCGGCATTCGGCGGACTCGATGTCGTCGTCAACAACGCCGGTACAACGCACAAGAACCAGCCGATGCTGGACGTGTCCGAGGAACAGTTCGACCGGATCTATCAGGTCAACGTGAAGAGCCTGTTCCTCACCGCGCGGCACGCGGTGCCGTACTTTCGCTCGAAGAAGAACGGCGTGTTCATCACGATCGCCTCGACGGCCGGCGTGCGTCCTCGTCCGGGCCTCACGTGGTACAACGGCAGCAAGGGCGCCGCGATCGTGACCAGCCGCTCGATGGCGGCTGAGCTGGCGCCCGACAACATCCGCGTGAACGTCATCAATCCGGTCGCCGGCGACACCGGCATGCTCGCCGACTTCATGGGGCAGGACACGCCCGAGCGGCGCGCGCAGTTCATCGCGTCGATTCCGCTGGGAAGGCTGTCGCAGCCTTCGGACATCGCGACCGCGGCGGTGTTCTTCGCCTCCGACGAGGCCGCGTTCATCACCGGCGCGTGCCTCGAGGTCGACGGCGGCCGCTGCGTCTGAATCGGGGCGCGAGGTCTCCGCCGATCAGGCCTTGCCGATAAGCGCCGGGAGATTCGAAAGGTCGATGCCCTGCGCGCGCTGCTGGATCTGCCCGGCATAGCGCGTCCCGAGTTCGCGGGCCTGCGACAACAGCGGGCCGAACGCCGCGCGCAGCTTGTCGGCGTCGAGCGTCCGGCCGCCTGCGTAGTATTGCCTCGCGACTTGTCCCAGCGCCCACGTCGACGCAAACGCCATCCCCGAGCTCGCCGCCTGTTGGCCGATCGATCGTCCGATGCCACCGGCGACGCTGCCGAGCAGGCCGCCTAACAGCTTGCGGCCGAATTGCTCCAGGTACTGCGCGGTCAGTCCCACGCCGAGCGTGGCCAGGAAATCCTTGACGCTGCTGCCGTCGAGTTCATAGCCGTAGGCCAGGCCTAAGCGATAGACGAGCTTCATCTGCAGCGGAATGATGGCCATCGAGGCAAGCGACTCCGGGAGCAGTTCGAGCGCGGCGTTGGTGATGGCGGCGTTGAGTATCGACGTGTCGAGCGCGGCGGCATCCGGTGCGGGGCGCGTCGCCGGGGAGGGCGCGGCGGCAACCACCGGCATCGTCGTCGCGGCGCTCGCCATGTTGCTTGATGTCTCCGCGTAGGACTGTGCCGCCGCTGCCGGCAGCGCGAGCGCCGTGGCGAGTCGGGCCAGGAACCCCGACTCCGCATCCGTCGTCGCGCCGTCCGCGTGGGCAACGCCCACCGCCGTTTCATACGCGAACTGGCGCGACTGCTGCGTGACCAGCGGCTTGACCACTTCCGCGATGTCGGGCTTGCGCTGTGTCAGGTCCTGATAAACGGCCGCTACGTCGAGCCTGCCGCCTGCCGCGCCGTTCAGCTGGCCGACCAAGGCTTCAACCGCTGTGCGTTCGCGTTCGTCGCGCATGCCGTCGGCAAACGCCGCCATCAGGGCAACCGCAAGTGTCGCGCGTTGTTCGGCTTCGCTCATTTCGCTCAATTTATCTTCTCCGTTCGGGATTGCCGCGTAGGAATTCGCGTGAATCAGGCGACGACGCCTGCCGCCCTCAGCGCCGCGATCTTCTCGTCGTCGTGCCCAAGCGAGCGCAGGACGGCATCGGTGTGCTCCCCCAGCGCCGGACCGCCGCGCGTGAAACCGCCGGGTGTTGCCGAGAGCTTCGGCACGATCCCCGGCACCTTGAGCCTCGACCCGTCAGCGAGCGCGATCTCGCGGATCATTTCCCGCGCCGCGAAATGCGGGTCCGCCGCGATGTCGGCGACGGTGTAGATCTTGCTCGCCGGAACTTCTGCTTTTTCCATCGCCGCCAGCACTACCTCCGGCGTGCGCGTCGACGTCCATGCTTCGATCTCGTTGTCCAGCCACGCCTGCCGCGCAGCGCGGCCGTCGTTGTGCGCGAGTTCCGGGTCGGCAGCAAGATCGGCGCGGTCCATGGCCAGTGCCAGACGCCGGAAAATGGAGTCGCCGTTGCCCGCGATCAGCACATGGCTGCCGTCGCTGCAACGATACGCGGACGTGGGCGCGATGCCGGGCAGGATCGATCCGGTGCGTTCGCGCACGACGCCGAACGCGTCGAACTCGGGCAGCATCGATTCCATGACGGAGAACACGGACTCGTACAGCGCGACGTCGACCACCTGGCCGCGGCCGCTCTTGCGCCGCGATTCCAGCGCCATCAGCGCGCCGATGACGCCATACAGGGCGGACAGCGTGTCGCCGATCGAGATGCCGGTGCGCGACGGCGGGCGGTCGGGTGTGCCGGTGACATGGCGCAATCCGCCCATCGCCTCGCCGATGACGCCGAAGCCCGGGCGCTCGCGATAGGGGCCGGTCTGTCCATAGCCGGAAATGCGGACCATGATCACGCCCGGATTGACCTCCGCGATCGATTCGTAGGTCAGCCCCCAGGCCTCGAGCGTACCGGGACGGAAATTCTCGACCACGATGTCCGCGCGTTCCATCAGCGCGCGCGCGATGTCCTGGCCGTCGGGCTGCCGCAGGTCGACGGCGACGGAGCGCTTGTTGCGCGACTGCACATGCCACCACAGCGACGTGCCGTCCTTCATGTAGCGCCAGCGGCGCAACGGGTCGCCGGTGCCGGGCGGCTCGAGCTTGACGACATCGGCGCCGAACTCGGCCATCACCTTCGTGCAGAATGGGCCCGCGATAAGCGCGCCCAGTTCCACGACGTTCAAGCCCGCAAGCGGACGCGAGCCCAGGGAGGACTCTGCCATCAGGCCTTGCGGACGATCATCTGTTCGAGCGCGGCGACGATCGGCGTGGCGAACTCCATGCCCTTGCGCTTGACCAGCGACTGCGCGAAGTCGGGCAGCATCTCGTGCAGGTCGCGCAGGTTTTCCGTCTTTTGCAGCCGCATCATCAGTCCGTACCCGCGAAATCCCAGGTGCTCGTTGATGGCGTTGCTCAGCGCCTTCTGGGCGTCGAGGAAGGTCTGGACCTCGTCCGCGCTGCGTTCGACCGGCTCGGATTGCGACTCGGCCGTCGAGCGCGCGCCGAAGAGCCGCGATACCAGTCCGGCGCGCTCCAGGTCCTCGAATGCGGCGGCGTCGGCATGGAACGCCCGGCCGCGGGCCAGGATCTGCGCCACCGTATGCTTGCCGTCGACCAGGATCAGCAGCCGCCGTACGTCGATGGCGAGGCCCAGCCGCCGCTCGACGAGTTCCTTGGATCCCAGTTCGGTCTTGACGTAGATTTCGTCCAGATTCATTTTTTGCGTTGTCGGTGGTGTGCGGCGACAGCATGTGCCGCTGCGCGCATCGTGCATCATACCGCCGGCGGGCCGGCAGTGGCCATCGGCAGCATTGCGCGGCGTGACCTCGAGCCGCCGGGTGTTGCGCGCGGGGCCAGAGGGGTACCGCCCCCCGGTCCGGCTTTGTGAAATAATCAGGCACGGAGGGAATCTAGAGGCGGCCACCCCGGCAGCTGCCAGACCCTCGGCTCTTGCGGTCATCGCCTTCATGCTCGACGCTTCTGTCCATGCGCAACTCGCGGCGATCCTGCCGCCGGCAGCGTTGCTGACGTCGCCCGAGGACACGCGGCCGTACGAGTGCGACGGGCTCACGCTCTTTCGCGCGCAGCCCGCCGCGGTGGTGCTGCCCGAGAACGAAGCCCAGGTCGTGGCCATATTGAAGGCGTGTTACGGCGCGCGCGTTCCGGTGGTCGCGCGCGGCGCCGGAACCAGCCTGTCGGGAGGCGCGCTGCCCGATCCGCGCGGCGTGGTGCTGTCGCTCGCAAAGTTTCGCAAGATCCTGGCGATCGATCCGCTGACGCGCACGGCGACGGTGCAGCCGGGCGTGCGCAACCTCGCGATTTCAGAAGCGGCGGCCGTCCATGGTCTTTATTACGCGCCGGACCCGTCGTCGCAGATCGCTTGCTCGATCGGCGGCAACGTCGCCGAAAACGCCGGCGGCGTGCATTGCCTCAAGTACGGGTTGACCGTGCATAACGTGCGCCGCGTGCGCGGCGTCCTGATCACCGGTGAGGTCGTCGAGTTCG
>Ga0315271_10000351_pt1 | contig 24543 bp, 22 predicted proteins | sample C3_top_MG_FD_204664 | JGI IMG/M metagenome (GOLD analysis project Ga0315271, IMG submission 204664) | Sediment microbial communities from Yellowstone Lake, YNP, Wyoming, USA - C3_top | ecosystem: Environmental > Aquatic > Freshwater > Lake > Sediment | place: USA: Wyoming | collected 2017-08-01
ATAATCCTTTGGTCCGCGGTTCAAGTCCGCGACGACCCACCAACAAAAGGCAAAGGCTTGCGGATAAAACCGCAAGCCTTTGCCTTTTGTATGGCCGGGTATATTTTATCTTGTTGTTTATATTGTGGATTGTAAAATGTATTGATATGGACCCATGCAAATGATTTTGTATTGAATGATAGCCAACTGATTGAAAATAAATAGAGTAGTTAGCTACCTGCCTGTAAGACATCTTCCTACAACAGAATTGGAAAGCCTCTGATGCTTTTGTATTTCTTCCCCATGCAAAATGTGATCGTCAATTAGGACATCATTTGCCACCAAGGGGAACGAAAATGAATGCAAGCCAGATACACTCAGAAATCAAGGATACTAATCTTTCATACATGCTATTGGCACAACAGATGATTAAAGATGACAAAGTTGCTGCTATTTTTAGACTGGGAGTAAGCGATGACATGGCCAATTTGATCGCTGATTTAACTCCGGCACAAATTCTTAAAATGTCTTCCTCTAATATGATGCTGTGCAGCTTTCGCTTCGATGAGCACTTGTTACTGAATATGATTTCCGATTTTAACAAGGACAGAATGATGTCGCAGGCTCACGCAACCATTCTGATGACTGCGCAGCCAGTGGAAGCTTTGGCAGCTTAATAAATAATTGGGGGCATTATGCGCAGCAAGAGTGTAGTTAATGAAGCACGTGAAATTCAGTTATGTATTGATTTGATTAATCTTGGTGCGCGCTTGCAACTGCTGCAGGAAGAAACCTCACTCAGCCGCGAACGCTTGCTCAGACTGTACAAAGAGGTAAAAGGGGCTTCGCCTTCAAAGGGTATGCTGCCTTACTCGACAGACTGGTTTATGAGCTGGCTGCCGAATATTCATGCCTCCGTGTTTATGGATATCTACAAATATGTAGTAAAAAACGCCGGTATAACTGGGGCAGAGGCACTCATTAAAAGTTACCGTTTATACAAAGAACAGTTGGGTATTACGGAAAATGAGCCCGTGTTAAGTATTACACGAGCCTGGTTTATGCTGCGCTTTTTCGATGCGAAATTGCTTCAGCTCACTGACTGCAAAGAGTGTGGCGGATATTTTGTGGTGCATACCGATGAGCTGTGCAATCACTATTCATGCGGAATTTGCCGCCCGCCTTCGCGTGCCGGTAAAACAAAAAGGGCTGCACAAGCGGAATTAAATGCGCTAGCCTGAGATTGACTGCGCAACTGCTTTGCAACAAGACGCCGTTAGTACTGACTAAAATTATCAGTAATTAACGGCGTTTTTTTTTGGTGATGCAAGTTATACTTTATGAAATAGCATTGGTTTTAGGTATTGTTTCCGTGATGAAACTATTTAATACCTGCTAATCTGACGACCTATATTGCTTGATTTGCATTCTTTGGGGGGCTGGGCTCATGTTGGTAATACTTGGATATGTCGTGGTCGTACTCTCCGTGTTTGGCGGTTTTGCACTGGCTGGCGGGCACTTGCACTCACTGTGGCAGCCCGTTGAGGTATTGATGATCGCGGGCGCTGGTTTTGGTGCCTTCATGGTTGGAAATACAGGGCCCGCAATAAAAGCGACGTTAAAAGCCCTGCCTAAAGTATTCAAGGGGGCGAAGTATACAAAAGACAATTATATGGAGTTGATGGCCTTGCTCTATGAGTTGCTCGGAAAAATTCGCAAAGAAGGGCTAATGTCAATTGAAGGAGATGTGGAAACGCCTGAGGAAAGTCCGCTCTTCGCAAAGTATCCCAAAGTATTGCATGACCATCATGTAATTGAATTTATAACGGATTATTTGCGTATCATGGTCAGTGGTAACCTCAATGCGATGGAACTTGAGAATTTAATGGATGTGGAAATTGAAACCCACCACCATGAAGAAATGGTGCCCTCGCATGTCATCGCCAAGCTGGGAGATGCACTGCCTGCCTTTGGTATTGTGGCTGCGGTAATGGGTGTGGTGCATACCATGGGCTCAGTCGGAATCCCCCCTGCCGAGCTGGGTATTTTGATCGGTGCGGCATTAGTTGGTACTTTTCTGGGTATCCTGCTGGCGTATGGATTTATTGGTCCCTTGGCAAATAACCTGGAACAGAAAGCTGAGGAGTCCAGCAAAATGTTTCAGACCATCAAAGTGACACTGCTCGCCAATTTGAATGGTTATGCTCCCGCGATGGCGGTTGAGTTTGGCCGCAAGGTGCTGCTGTCGACAGAGCGTCCAGGATTTACAGAATTGGAAGCCTTTGTAAAACAAAAGCGCTAAACAACTATAAATAACAAGTGAGCTTAATTTATGGCGACAAGTGACAAGCGGCCAATCGTAATTAAACGCATCAAGAAGGTGGCGGGTGGTCATCACGGCGGAGCCTGGAAAATTGCCTATGCCGACTTCGTAACTGCCATGATGGCGTTTTTTTTATTGATGTGGCTGCTGGGCTCGACAACGAAAGGAGATCTTAAAGGGATTTCAGATTATTTTAATACCCCACTCAAAGTGGCAATGTTTGGCGGGGAGGGCAGTGGTGACAGTTCCAGCATCATTAAAGGCGGTGGTAAAGATTTAACAAAAACCGTGGGGCAGGTGAAGGAAGGTGATTTGCCCAGTGAGAAAAAAATAGTCAATCTCAAGGCGGTAGCAGAAGAGCTATTGCGATTGGAGAAAATAAAAGAGATAGGCAAGCTTAAAGAGCTAAAAATGAGTATCGAAAAGGCAATCGCTAGTAACGCAAAACTCAAGCAATTTCAGAATCAAATTTTGCTGGATATCACCACGGAAGGTCTGCGCATTCAAATTGTGGACGAAAAAAACCGTCCCATGTTTAGAAGCGGTCGTGCCGATCTGGAGCCCTACACCAAAGAAATTCTGCATGAAATTGGCAAGACGCTCAATATGATGCCCAATAAAATCAGTTTGTCCGGACATACAGATGCAAAAGCTTATGCCTCCGATAGAAAAGGCTTTAGCAATTGGGATTTATCAGCAGATAGAGCGAACGCCTCGCGCCGGGAGTTGATTGTGGGCGGGATGGATGAGGAAAAAGTGGTGCGTGTTGTGGGGCTTTCTTCTGCGGTTCTGTTTGACAAGGAGAACCCGTTTAATCCGGTCAATCGCCGTATCAGTATCATCGTAATGAATAAAAAAGCCGAGGAAGCCGCGCAAAAAGACGGCGGGTCCGTGGAGCTTGATGCAGAAAACGGTGACCCTCAGCAAGCACTCATGGCGGGAAGCGGGGTATTGCCCATTGCCGCTTCGTCTGTACCGGCATTGGTTTCTGCACCCGTGGCGGCAGCACCCGTTACCCAGCAAGCAGCACCCGCAAGCAAATAGAAGCCCGCTGCATAAGCTCCTTAAACAACAGGCCGTTTAAGGAAGCCTTAATTCTCTCTAAAGTTTTACCCGCCACTGCCGCTATAAACAATGAGATGGTGAATGTTTGCATCATATGGTTTGCAGGTTTAAGAGTATTGAAGGGGTGGAAAAATGTCCGATTTGTTCAACAGTATCAATGCGCGTACCAAACTGGCCGGCACCAATAAGCTGGAAATTCTCATGTTTACCCTGGGGGTAGATAATCGCAGCGGGCGCCGTGAAACCTACGGTATCAATGTGTTCAAGGTGCGCGAGGTCATGCGTATTCCATCTATTACCAAAGCGCCTGATATGCCATCCTCGGTCGAGGGTATGGTGAGCTTGCGCGGGGTGCTGGTCCCAGTGATCGATTTGGCCAAGTACACCAACATGCAGACCGATACTCAGCCTTCCATCATGATTGTGACTGAATACAACGGTCATACCCAGGGATTTCTGGTTGAGGCGGTAGATACGATTTTGCGCCTGGACTGGGCCTCCATGAAGGTGCCACCCGAGATGCTGAACGCACAACTGGGTGGATTAGTTGTAGCGATTACCGAGTTGCCGGACAAGCGCCTGGTAATGATGATGGATGTGGAAAAAGTGCTGTCCGATACAGGTAATTTTGGTACGGATGAGGTTTTGTTTAAACATATCAAGCCGATCGGTGCAGGTAATAAAACAGTATTTTACGTGGATGACTCACCGGTGGCGCGTAAGCAGATCTCGCGCACACTGGAGGCGATGGGGGTGAACTATATTTCTGCGGTGAACGGCAATAAAGCCTGGGCGGAGTTAAAAAGGCTGGCTGATTCCGCCGATGTTGCCCACATACCGGTGAGTGATTTGTTCCAGGTGATACTCACCGATGTTGAAATGCCCGAGATGGATGGCTATATGCTCACGCGAAAAATAAAAGAAGATACGCGCTTTGCCAATATTCCAGTGCTCATGCATTCGTCGCTATCCAGCCTGTCCAACCAGCAACTGGGCAAGGCAGTGGGGGTGGATGAATATGTTCCGAAATTTGAACCGCAAAAACTGTCACAGACCTTGACACGTCTGCTGGGTTGAAGGGAGTCATTATGTCTAATACACAGGTAGCCACGAGTGGAAGCATTTTGGATGCGGTGGATGAGCGCACAAATCTGGCAGGTTCCAACAAGATGGAAATTTTGTTGTTCTCTATCGGATCGAATGAAACTTTTGGCATTAACGTGTTTAAGGTTAAAGAAGTGACGCGTGCGGTGACTATCACCAAAACACCCAATATGCCGCACGGCGTTGATGGCATTGCCAGTTTGCGCGGGCATGTGATGCCGGTCCTGAATTTGGCCAGTTTTATGAATCTGGGTAATTCTGAGGAACAGAAAGTCATGATGGTGGCCGAATATAGCCGCCATGTGCTGGGATTTTTGGTGCGTGATGTGGATCGAATTATCCGCGTTGACTGGGACAAGGTGCATGCCGCCGAAGGAATGTCCAGCAGTGGAAACCTGATTACCGCGATCACGGAGTTACCCAATGGCACCCTGGTGTCCATACTCGATGTAGAGCAAATTTTATCTACGGCATTTGGCGATGACGTGGTTGGAAAAATTGAAAAGGTGGATAAAGGGCATGAAAAGTGTGTCTTTTTTGTAGATGACTCTGCGGTCGCGCGTAAGAAAATAGCCGAAGTTCTGGACAAGATGGGTGTGAAAAATATTCAGGCTACCAATGGGCTGGAAGCCTGGCAGCGATTAAAGGGACTGGCGGATTCAGCGCAGCATGCACGGGTTGATTTGCACAAACAGATTCAAGTTATATTAGTAGATGCTGAAATGCCAGAAATGGACGGATACGTACTGACGCAACACATAAAGGCAGACAGGCGCTTTGATAACATACCCGTGGTTATGCACTCATCATTGTCATCGGAGGCAAACCGTGCAACAGGAAAGCGTGTAGGCGTGGATTATTACGTGGCTAAATTTGATTCGACGATGTTATCAGATACACTTCACCCGCTGCTGGCGTGAACTGATTGGAGGTAAAGTGCAGAAGCGGGGGAGTTAAACCTTCGAAGAAAGCGAAATAATGATATTCATTTTCCTTTTGCACTTTTAAGCAGTCCTCTATTAATTATTAAGGAGAAACATTGTGGCAGATCCAAATATGAAAATTCTGGTGGTGGATGATTTCTCGACGATGCGCAGAATCGTTAGAAATCTGCTCAAGGAATTGGGTTTTTCGAATGTGCATGAGGCTGAGGATGGTGTTGATGCACTAAAAAAATTACGCTCTGAAGAATTTGAATTTGTCGTGTCTGACTGGAATATGCCCAATATGACCGGCATCGAATTGCTGCGGGAAATTCGAAAAGACGAAGCCTTGAAGCATCTGCCCGTGTTGATGGTCACTGCCGAGGCGAAAAAAGAAAATATTATTGAAGCAGCGCAGGCTGGGGCATCCGGTTATGTGGTTAAGCCATTTACGGCCATCACACTGGATGAGAAGTTGAAAAAAATCTTTCTTACCATGCAAAAGTGAGCAATGCCATGAGCAAAAAAGCGGCGGCAAATAACGACTCGGACGATCTTGAATCATTATTCGACAGCATTGTATCGGGTAATAAGGACGGGCCGAAAGGAAAATCAGGTGATGCCGCGTCTGCAAGCGGGGCAGCTGTAGCGGATGATGGTGTCTTTAACGAGATTGGACATTTGACACGTTCCTTGCACGATAGTCTGCGTGAACTGGGTTTTGACATAAACCTGCAAAAAGCCGCGTCAGCCATACCCGATGCGCGTGACAGGCTCAACTACATTGCCACCATGACGCAGGCAGCTGCTGAGCGTGTGCTCAATGCCACTGAAGCAGCCCAGCCTATCGTCGACAAAATGGAAGCAGGTGCAAAAAACCTGGCGGGTGAATGGCAAAAACTTTTCGACAATAAGCTGGACGTGGATCAATTTAAACAACTGGCGATGCAGACACATGCTTACCTGGTGGAATTACCCAGGCAGACAAGGCAGACAAATGCAAGTTTGACAGAAATTATGATGGCGCAAGATTTTCAGGACCTGACCGGGCAAGTGATCAAAAAGGTAATGGATGTGACACAAAATCTGGAGAAGCAACTGTTGGAATTGCTGGTGAATAACGCACCTGCCACGATTAAAATTGATTCAAGTTTATTAAATGGCCCTGTGATCAATGCGGCTGGGCGAACCGACGTGGTTACCAGTCAGGCTCAGGTTGATGATCTATTAGAAAGTCTGGGGTTCTAAAATGGGTGACTTCACTGGGATGGAAGATTTATTGCAGGATTTCCTGATGGAAGCCTCCGATTTACTGTCCGATGTGGACAGCAAACTCATGGATCTGGAAAGATCACCGCAGAACAAAGAGCTATTGAACGTGATTTTCCGCGGATTCCATACGATCAAGGGCGGTGCCGGTTTCCTTAATGCACACGAACTGGTCACCCTGTGCCATCTGACCGAAAACCTGTTCGACAAATTGCGCAATGCCGAACTGCAACTGGACCCCGCATTGCTTGATGTGATTCTCGCCGCAACTGGGGAAGTGCGCTTGATGTTTAATGATCTGGGCAAAAGTGTGCAGCCTCAAGCTGCACCCGCTGACATGTTGGCATCCCTCGAGTCAGCGCTTGAAGGCAAGAAAGTTAAGGCAACCCCTCCCGCAACACCAAAGCGTGCAGCCGCAGTGCCTGCCGTTACAGGCGCGGGGCAAGGGGCTGCTCAGGGCGGTCCCGACTGGGGTGTGTTGTATAACGCTGTGCTGGGAAAGACTTCTCTGGCTATTTCTGAGCGAGAGGTGGCTGAAGTGAATACGAATGCAGCTGCTGTGGAAATCGATGAGGAACAACTCAAAAAAAGCGCTTTTGGTCGCCGCGCGGATGATATACCCGGTTCCAGTGCGGCACCTGCCGCAGTACGTCGCGATACTGACGCACCGGCCAAAGACAACACCATACGTGTTGATACCGACAGGCTGGATCAGGTGCTCAATCTTTCCGGTGAAATTGGCCTTACCAAAAACAGATTAACCCATTTGCGCAGCGATATATTGCATGGACGCACCAGTCCTGAAACACTCAAATCACTGGATGAGTCCGTCAATCAGCTTGATATGCTGGTGGTTAATTTGCAGAACGCGGTGATGAATACGCGCATGCAGCCCATCGGGCGCTTGTTTAAAAAATACCCCCGTTTGGCCCGTGATCTGGCGCGCCAATTGGGCAAGGATGTCGAGCTGGAGCTGACAGGTGAAGCAACTGAAATCGACAAAACCATGATCGAAGATCTTAATGATCCCCTGGTGCACCTGGTGCGTAACGCGGTTGACCACGGTGTGGAGAGTGCCGAGCAACGTGCTGCTGCGGGTAAGCCCAGCAAGAGCGTCGTGCAGCTTAGCGCACGGCAGGAGGGTGATCACATTCTCATCAGCATCACGGATGATGGAAGGGGCATGAGTCCTGAAGTATTGCGCAACAAGGCGGTACAGAAGGGATTGATCACAGCGGAAGAAGCCAGTGCTTTGAGCGAAGACCAGAGTCTGAATCTTGTATTTATGCCGGGATTTTCTACCAAGGATGAAATTTCCAGTGTGTCAGGCCGCGGTGTGGGCATGGATGTCGTCAACACCAATATTCAAAAGCTCAACGGTACGATTGAAATTAAATCAATCCCGGGCAAGGGTTCGATGTTTGTCATAGTCTTGCCTCTGACGCTGGCGATACTTCCGGTATTGCTTGTACGTTTGAGCGATCAACCGTTTGCGGTGCCCCTGTCCATGGTGCGCGAAATTATGTCGGTGGAAGCCGAAGGGCAGCAACTGATATCAGGCAAGCCCACCATGGTGGTTCGTGGTGAAGTGCTGCCCGTATTGTCACTGGCCAAGTTAATCGGCTGGAAGGAATCGGGCAAGTCCGAGGTCGGCGTGTTGATGCAGATGGGAAGTTACAGCTTTATTCTGACGGCAGATGGTTTTGATGGCCATGATGATGTCGTCATTAAATCACTGGATACTTTCCGCCCCAAGGGCGTGGCAGGTGTAACCATGTCGAGCGAAGGAAAAATTGTACTGATTCTGGATATAAAGGAACTAGTCCATTAGATTTAGCGGAAGAAAAAATGACCGATACATCTAAAACAATAATGCCGCTTGAAATGGATAGGCTACGGGGAAAAGTTATTGTGCCACTGATGGCAGGTACAGTAATAGCGGCATTCCTGTTGCACTGGGCATTCTCCGACATGGGAACTTCCTGGCTAGCTATGCTGGTGCATGGTGCAATTACACTGGCCGCTTTATCTATCACATGGCTGATACCCAGGAACACCGGCAACAAGGATTCAGTGAAATCTAATCAGCTTGAATCACAACAATTCAGCGCGGTGGAAAATGTGTTGATGCAGACGCACCCGCAGTTTGCCATACATTTTGCGGGCGCCAGCGGCGACCTGGACCAGGTACAGGCTTTGCTCGCGGATGCGATCGAAAAACTGATGGACAGTTTCAGTGGCATGCAGAAATTGATTAATAGCCAGCAGCATGCAGCACTTCACATGGTAGGCAATAACAACTCTGGTGATAACAATCAAACTGAAGATTTTCTGGCTGAAATTACCGCCACTTTTCAGCAACTGATTGTAACGATCGTCAATAACAGCAAAGTAGGCATTGAGCTGGTAGAAAAAATGGATGTTGTTACCGATAAAGTGGGCGAGATATTGACTGTATTGGCGGATATTGACGGTATCGCCAAGCAGACCAACCTGTTGGCTTTAAATGCTGCAATTGAAGCGGCACGTGCGGGTGAGTATGGAAGAGGATTTGCTGTCGTGGCAGACGAAGTGCGCAAACTGTCCGGCCGCTCCGAACAGTTTAGCCAGCAGATACGCACTACCGTGAGCGGCATGAAAGAGGCTATAACCACTGCAGAAGCATCGATTGCGCATATGGCTTCCCTGGACATGGGTTTCGCGGTTGACTCCAAGAAAAAAGTGGGTGAGGCGCTGGGACGCGCGCAGAAGGTTAATGAACATATGGCGGTGGTGATTGAGAAACAGGCCCAAATTTCACGCGAAGTAGATGAGGTGGTTGGTCGTGCAATTTCATCATTGCAATTTCAGGACATGGTAGGACAATTACTCCAGCACTCCAATACACGTATCAGTGGCATGCAAGCTGCCTGGAATCGTATGGGAGACTGGTCAAAGGAAGCGGCACAGGGACGGGCCGCTTCCTTTGACAAGATAGACAAAATGCGCGCAGAAATCGGAGACATTTTTGCAGGCGCAGATGCTTTGGGCTTGCGCAATCCGGTACGACAGGAAAAAATGGCTATCGGGGAAATTGACTTGTTCTAGATAAATATTGTGGAAATTATTTTGGGGGAGCAGTAATGGCAAAAACTATTTTAAGTGTGGACGATTCAAACTCAATACGTCAGATGGTGGCATTTACCCTGAAGGGTGCCGGATATGAAGTGATTGAGGCGGTGGATGGGCAGGAAGGCCTGGATAAAGCCCGTGCCAAAACTGTTGATCTGGTCCTCACTGACCAGAACATGCCGCGTATGGATGGTATAACACTGATCAAGAGTTTGCGTGCCATGCCAGCCTATAAAAGCGTGCCAATTTTAATGCTTACAACTGAATCAGGCGAAGCCATGAAAGCCCAGGGTAAGGCAGCCGGTGCGACGGGCTGGATAGTCAAGCCGTTTGATCCGGCAAAATTACTGGAAGTGGTCAAAAAAGTGATCGGCTAACAATTTCTAAGACTTACAGAAATCCAGCGGGAGCCCGACTCACTCCGAACAAGTTCTTGGACAGCCACCAGCGACGCTCATCCCCCGAAAATCTGTGGGTGGTGCGTTCTCTGGATACAGGGTTTTTTTGAGAGCAATCGCCCGATGTATCGGGCTTGCACGTGACGACCGCATAAAAATCAGCAATTTTAATCATCAGGTGATTTTGCGATATGAGTTTTGATCTAAGTCAATTTTATCAAGTATTTTTTGAAGAGGCCGGAGAGCATCTGGCTTCCATGGAAAGCCTGTTACTGGCGCTGGATGTATCCGACCCAAGTATGGACGATCTCAACGCCATTTTCCGTGCAGCACACTCCATTAAAGGCGGCGCGGGTACATTTGGCTTTACCGACATGACAGAAGTCACGCATGTGCTGGAAACTCTGCTGGATAAATTGCGCAAGCAGGAGATGCATTTGACCACCGAAATGGTGGACGTGTTTTTGCAAGCCGGTGACGCAATCAGCATGCAACTCGCGGCACATCGCGGTGAAGGTGAGGTAGACCAGGCCGAGATCAAGACAGTGTGTGACAAACTGGAGCGGCTATCCTCTGTGCAAGGGGGAGCCGCAGCTCAAAAGCAGAATGCTGACACCGCCACTGCCATTAAAAATCCGGAAAAATCTAAAAAATCCGGGAAATCAAAAAAATCAGAAGAAAAATTGGCTGCGCAAGAGCACGATGATTACGGCTTCTTTGATGCGATACCCGCCCCTGCGAGTGATGACGGTTATGGGTTCTTCAATGATGATCCGGCTGCACTGGCACAAGATAACCGGGGCTATGGATTCTTTGAAGACACGCCACAACAAGTGGCAGAAATCGAAAGCCAGCAGGGCTATGGATTTTTCACTGCCCCACCAGTACCGGCGGCAACACAGGAAAAAATTGCCGCAGTCAATATCGAAACACCAGCCACAACCGAAGTGCATCCGGCCAGACGAGCAGCGGATAAAGCAACTGCTGCAACCGCCGAATCATCAATTCGTGTGAGCATTGAGAAAGTGGATCAACTCATCAATCTGGTGGGAGAACTGGTCATTACCCAGGCCATGTTGGCGCAATCTGCATCATTGCTGGATATGGCGGCGATCGAACAGTTGCAAAGCGGCTTGAATACACTTGAGCGCAACACGCGTGATATTCAGGAATCAATCATGTCGGTGCGTATGTTGCCGATTTCCTTTGTGTTTAGCCGCTTCCCGCGTGTGGTGCGCGATGTGGCGGGAAAATTGAATAAACAAGTCGAGCTTAAAACGCTGGGTGAATCCACCGAACTGGACAAGGCGCTGATAGAAAAAATTGCCGATCCGCTTACCCATCTTATACGCAATAGTCTGGATCATGGCATAGAAATGCCTGAAAAACGTATAGCTGCAGGCAAGCCAGCGCATGGAACAATTACCCTGAACGCGTTTCACCAGGGTGGAAACATCGTCATCGAAGTATCGGACGATGGCGGTGGCCTGAACCGGGGAAAGATACTGAGCAAGGCGAAGGAGCGCGGCCTGCCAGTGAGCGACAGCATGAGCGATGAAGCTGTATGGATGCTGATTTTTGAAGCGGGTTTTTCAACGGCCGATGTGGTAACCGATGTTTCCGGGCGCGGCGTTGGCATGGACGTGGTCAAGCGCAATATTGCCGATATGGGAGGGCGAGTTGAGCTCAGCTCGTCCGATGGGCATGGCACGCGCACCACCATACGTTTGCCGCTGACGCTGGCAATTCTCGACGGCATGTCGGTAGGGGTGGGCGGGCAGACATTCATCCTGCCATTGGGGTCAATTGTTGAATCGTTGCAGATTACCGATGATGAATTGAAAACTGTGAGCGGTGACGGGAGAGTGCTGCGCGTGCGCGGTGAGTATCTGCCCCTGGTTGCATTGCATGAAATATTTTCCATCACGGAAGCCGTTACCGAACCTAAAAAGGGTATTGCGGTCATCGTGGAGGCGGAAGGAAAAAAAACGGCATTACTGGTCGATGAATTGCTGGGCCAGCACCAGGTTGTGATTAAAAGTCTGGAATCAAATTTCCGCAAGGTACCCGGCATGTCCGGAGCCACCATCATGGGTGATGGCAAGGTGGCGTTGATATTGGATGTGATGGCATTGAGTTCGCATCATGTGGCGGGGCTGGCTAAAGCGGCGTAAACGTGTCCCCAACCTTGACCCTCCGTGTGCCTGCGGCCCATCCTTCGCTTTGCTCGGCACCGCTACTAAGTCGCGTCCTGCCGCCTTTGGGCTGGTCATTGCGGGAGAGGGGCCAGAAGCGGAAGCATTTGCGCGTACCTGCGCACTGTATATTCCATGCGGCTCGAATGAAAAATCCGCGTTGTGAAGCTTAGTCCCCACTCCCGCCGGGGAGGGTTGGGGTGGAGCAGCACACTTTAAACTATATTTTGCCTCGTCAATAAACTTCAGCAAAAAATTGCCGCTAACAGCACTACATCAAGCCGCGCTGATGAAAGTCAGCAGGGGAAATTGCTGTCCATCAGTCGAAGTGACGCAAGTTTAACCCTCTTTTTATCGAATAAACAGTGATGCTGCAGGTGTTTAATGCCAGCGTGGAACATGAATTTTTAGTTGCTGGTCGGGACCCAACCCGGCCTACTAGAAAACAAACTCGTAACAAGGGAGGCAACAATGGCGACTGAAAATGTGGTGACTGGCGGCGAATTTTTAACCTTTACACTGGGACCGGAAGAGTACGGCATCGACATTCTCAAGGTGCAAGAAATACGCGGTTATGATGCTGTGACAACTATTGCCAATACGCCGAAATTTATCAAGGGCGTGATCAATCTGCGCGGCATTATCGTGCCGATCGTGGACATGCGCATTAAATTCAATCTGGAAAATGTGAGCTACGACCAGCTTACCGTGGTGATTATCCTCAACCTGGCCAGCCGTGTAGTGGGTATGGTCGTGGATGGTGTCTCCGACGTGATTGCACTCACCCCCGAGCAAATTAAAGTTGCACCCCAATTTGGCGCCACCCTCGATACAAAATATTTGATGGGATTGGGCACAATAGATCAAAGAATGCTAATTCTGGTTGACATCGAAAAATTGATGAGCAGCAGTGATATGGAACTGGTGGACAAAATTACGGCGTAAGCCAACTGAATAATGTGAAATTAGACCAAAAGTATACTGAGGGGGATCCAAAATGCGCACCAATTTACCTGTTACCAATAATGAATATATTCTGACTGATAGTGATTCCATTGTTTCCATCACCGACCCGCAGGGAAAAATCACCTATATCAATGATGACTTTAAACGCATCAGTGGCTTCAGGGAGGAGGAGCTGATGGGTCAGCCGCAAAACATCGTGCGGCATCCGGATATGCCGGTAGAAGCCTTTGCCGATTTTTGGGCAACGCTCAAGTCGGGACGGCCTTGGGTAGGTTTTGTAAAGAATCGTTGCAAAAATGGCGACTATTACTGGGTACAAGCCAACGCCACTCCCATTTACGAAAGAGGACAACTTACGGGCTATATGTCAGTGCGCGGCAAACCTTCACGTACCCAAGTCGAAGCGGCGGATGCGGCATACCGGCTATTTCGCGATGGTAAAGCGGGAAACCTGAGAATTCAGGATGGAAAAGTAGTAAAGGCCAATTTGCTGAACAAGTTCAATTTTTTGAAAAATTTAACAATCAAGGCGCGCTTGGTGGCGATCATCGGGGCCCTCTCAACTCTGCTGTTAATTATAGGACTAATGGGTATTTACGGCATCAGCAAGACTAACGGCAGTCTAAAAACGGTGTATGAAGATCGCACCTTGCCGATGGAACAACTGGACAAAACTATTCGAGCTCTGATGGCAAACCGGCTGGCTGTCACCAACGCACTTGTTTTTAGCAGTGACGAAAACGTCAAAAAACAATTGGCTCGTCTTGAAGAAAATAAAGTGATCATAGACAAAAACTGGTCTGATTATATGGCGACATACCTGACGCCTGATGAGAAAGTGTTGGCCGATGAGCTTGAGAAGGAGCGAAATATTTTTATAAGCGACGGATTGCAACCCGCCGCTGCAGCCTTGCGCGCACGAGATTTTAATTCGGCCAAAAATATCGTTGAAAACAAATTTGTACCACTCTTCAGGCCTTTATCTGAAACGCTCGATAAGTTGATCAAGTTGCAAATGAGTGAGGCTAAGAAGGAATATCAATTATCAGAACAACGTTATGAAAACATACGGTGGTTGACAGTCGCACTCATGGTTTTCGGCATATCCATGTCGTTGTGGATGGGTTGGATGCTGGTGCTTGCTATCAGTGTGCCATTGCAACGGGCAATTGGCTATTTAGGCAAGTTGTTCGAGGGTAAATACGACAACACGATCGAGATAGACAATCACGACGAAATCGGTAAGGTGATGGACTCAGTGCAGTCAATCCAGATTAAATTCGGTTTTGATCTGAGCAATGCCACTCGCATGATAAACGAAGCGACCCGCATTCAGATCGCTTTGGATAATGTGGCCACCAATGTGATGATTGCCGACAATGACCGAAACATTATCTACATGAATAAGTCCGTCGATGTGATGTTGAAAAACGCAGAAAAAGATATCAAGAAGGACCTGCCGAACTTTAACCAGGCCACGTTGCTCGGCACGAGTATTGACAGCTTCCATAAAAATCCCGCGCACCAGAAACAATTATTGGCTACCTTCACTACCACTTTCCGTGCGGAAATTATGATAGGTGGGCGTACCTTCTCGCTGGTGGCCAACCCTGTTCTGAATGCAAAAGGTGAGCGACTGGGCGCTGTGGTGGAGTGGAACGACCGCACGCTTGAAGTAGCCACGGAAAAGGAAGTCGCCGATATTGTGCAAGGAGCCGTACTGGGAGATTTCAGCCGCCGCATGGATATGAACGGCAAAATTGGTTTTTTCAAGCAATTAGGCGAGGGCATGAACAAGCTCACTGAAACCAGTGAAGTCGGTTTGAGCGAAGTAGTTCGTATGTTGTCGGCCCTCTCCAAGGGCGATTTGACCGACAGAATCACCAACGAATATCACGGCACCTTTGGTCAACTCAAGGATGACTCCAACGCGACCGTAGAAAACCTCAAGGAAATTATCAGCCAGGTGAAAGAAGCCACAGACACCATCAATACGGCTTCCAAAGAAATTGCAGCGGGTAACACCGACCTGTCCCAGCGCACGGAGGAACAGGCCTCGTCACTGGAAGAAACAGCCGCCAGCATGGAAGAGCTGACTTCTACCGTAAAACAAAATGCCGAGAACGCCAAGCAAGCCAACCAGCTCGCCAAAGGTGCGAGTGAGATAGCGGTAAAAGGCGGAGAAGTGGTGGGGCAGGTTGTGGGCACCATGAGCTCGATCAATGACAGCTCGCGCAAAATTGTCGACATTATTTCCGTGATCGACGGTATCGCCTTCCAGACCAATATTCTTGCGTTAAATGCAGCGGTTGAAGCTGCGCGTGCGGGCGAACAGGGTCGCGGTTTTGCGGTGGTGGCTGCCGAAGTGCGCAACCTGGCACAACGCTCCGCTGCTGCAGCCAAGGAAATTAAAACCCTGATCGGAGACTCGGTGGATAAAGTTGAAATGGGTACCAAACTGGTGGATGAAGCGGGTAAAACCATGGAAGAAATTGTCAACGCGGTCAAACGCGTGACCGATATCATGTCGGAAATTTCCGCGGCCTCACTGGAACAGAGCAGCGGTATAGAACAGGTGAACCAGGCCATCACCCAGATGGACGAAGTGACCCAGCAGAATGCGGCACTGGTAGAAGAAGCCGCAGCCGCGGCAGAATCGATGGAAGAACAGGCGCAGACTCTGGCGCAGGCAGTGGCGATATTCAAACTGGACGATACTGATACCCATCAAACCCGGCGCATTGCAGCCGCACCACAGAGTAGCAGCAAGCCCGTTGAGCGACCCGCTATAACCGCTGCGACCAAGAAACCGGCAGGCAGAACAAAAACGCTGCCAGCAAAAGGTGGTAAGCCGGATGACGGGGAGTGGGAAGAATTTTAATGGTGAATCCTGCCGGGGGTAAGCATTTGAGCTCTGCAAATAGCAGGCGGGGAGCTTTTAATATTATAAAAACAGCCTGGGCAGGGACACGAAGCTTAACAAGGCAACAGGAAAATAAAACATGGCCAGCAATGATGCGGTAAAGGAAGGGCGCGAGTTTCATTTTTCGAAAAATGATTTTGACCGGGTGTGCAAGCTTATCTACGAGCATGCCGGTATAGCGTTGAGTGAATCCAAACAGGAGCTGGTGTATAGCCGCTTGTCACGGCGCTTGCGCGCCACCGGGATCAGCAACTTCAGTGAATATCTTGCGCTGCTGGAAAGCAATAATGCAGCCGAGTGGGAGGAATTTGCCAATTCACTGACGACCAATCTCACCTCGTTTTTTCGTGAAGCGCACCATTTTCCCGTTCTGGCCGAGCATTTGCGCGCACTGCGTGGCAAGCACCCCATTGCAATATGGTGTTCTGCCGCCTCAACCGGCGAGGAGCCCTATACGATAGCGATGACGGTGCTGGATACCCTGGGTCGCGATGCTTCGCAGGTATCGATAGTAGCCACGGATCTGGACACCAAAGTTTTGACAACCGCACGTGCGGGTATGTATCCGGCAGATCGTATCGCCAAGTTGCCGGATGATGTGGTCAAGCGATTTTTTCTGCGCGGCACCGGTGAGCAGGCGGGTATGGTGCGGATTCAGCAGGAGTTGCGCGACATGGTCACGTTTCGCCAGCTGAATTTGCTGGATAACAACTGGTCGGTACGCGCTCCGCTGGATGCGATTTTTTGCCGAAATGTCATGATCTATTTTGACAAACCCACGCAACTCTCCATCCTGAAAAAATTTGCGCCATTGATGCGCAGTAACGGACTATTGTTTGCCGGACACTCGGAAAGTTTTCATAATGCCGACGAATATTTCAAATTGCGCGGCAAGACAGTGTATGAACTTTCTCCCAAGGCACGCAAGAATGCCCTGGATCAAGAGCATAAAAATCACACTAAAGATTCCCGCTAAACGGGTGCTAAAAATGGATGCGTTACATGGCTGATGTAAATGAGCCGACCTTTTCACCCAATCTCTATTTTGATACCGGCTTTGATCTTGAAGCTGCCAAGATTTTGCCGGGTGAATATTACGTTACCAAACGGGATATGGTGCTGGTTACGGTGCTGGGGTCATGCGTCGCAGCCTGTATCAGGGATAAGGTCAGCGGTATTGGTGGCATGAATCACTTCATGCTTCCCGACGTGAATCGTGACGAGAAAAATCCGGCCAATGCATCGGCGCGTTATGGCTCCTACGCGATGGAGATGATGATTAACCAGTTGTTGAAAATCGGTGCGCGACGCCCCAATTTGGAAGCCAAAATATTTGGCGGTGGCAGTGTCATACGAGGATTCAGAACTATCAATGTGGGCCAGCGCAATGCCGATTTTGCCCTGCAATACTTGCTTACAGAGGGTATTGCCATCGCCTCGCAGGATTTGCTTGATGATTGTTCGCGCAAAGTGTATTTTTTTCCCAGTAGCGGGCGCGTACTGGTCAAAAAGCTGCGTACTATGCATAATGAAACCATTCTTGCACGCGAGCAGGCCTATAGTGCCAAGCTTAAAGCAGTGGATATCCAGGGTGATGTTGAGCTGTTCTAGGGGGTTTGCAGTTTTGCAGATCAAGGCGCTTCCAACGTACTAATCAGCGAAAGAGTTTTTATGCTGCAAAACGCCGTCCCGACACCAAAAATAAAAGTGCTGATCATTGACGATTCGGCGCTGATCCGCAGCATCCTCAAAGAAGTCATTAACAGCTATCCAGACATGGAAGCCGTCGGCGCGGCTTCCAATCCCTTGCAGGCGCGCGACATGATCAAGACGCTCAATCCGGATGTGCTGACGCTGGATGTCGAGATGCCGGAAATGGACGGGCTGACTTTTCTGGAAAAATTGATGCGCTTGCGCCCAATCCCTGTGTTGATGATTTCCAGTTTGACCGAGCGTGGTTCAGAAGCCGCTTTGCGCGCGCTTGAGCTTGGCGCGGTGGATTTTTTACCCAAACCCAAGCTGGGTATCAGTGAAGGGATGCGCGAGTATGCCGAAGAAATTGCGGAAAAAATTCGTGCAGCCTATCTCAGCAGGTCGCGCCTTACGAGAAAATTTGCGCCGACTGCCGGCTCAAGCGAAGCTTTGCCAAACCTGGGTAACAGCATTACCAGCACTGAAAAAATCATTATTCTGGGCGCCTCTACCGGAGGCACCGAAGCGATCAAGGAATTTCTGATCCGCTTGCCGGCCGATGCGCCTGGCATACTGATTGCGCAGCACATGCCGGAATCGTTTACCAAATCATTTGCTGCGCGGCTGGATAGCCTGTGCAAAATTAAAGTCGTGGAGGCACAGGGTAATGAACGTGTTCTGCCGGGCCACGCCTTTATTGCTCCCGGGCATTCCCATCTATTGCTCAAACGCAGTGGCGCAAATTACATGACCGAATTGAGCCAGGCGGCTCCGGTGAATCATCATCGTCCCTCGGTCGAAGTGCTATTCCGTTCTGCCGCGATTCAGGCGGGCAAAAACGTGATCGGTGTAATGCTGACCGGTATGGGCAAGGATGGCGCAAACGCGATGCTGGAGATGCGCCGGGCGGGCGCCTATAACTTTGCCCAGAACGAGGAAACCTGCGTGGTTTTCGGCATGCCGCGAGAGGCGATCGCGGTGGGCGCGGTCGACGAGATCGTGCCGATACAGGATATGGCACAGCGGGTGTTGATCAGATTGGCACAGGGTGGCGCGCGCAACATCAGGGTTTAAATGTTTGAGCGATGCGCCTTGAAGAAAATTAGAAAGTGTTTTACAACCGGGAGACGCAAATGAGCATCAACGCCACAGTGGCAGGTAATACCGCGACCATTAGTTTGACGGGCCGCTTTGATTTCAGTGTGCAACGTGATTTCAAGGAGGCATACACTCCGCAACTGGCTAATGTCGCCGTCAGTGTAATCAATGTCAATCTTGAGGGTGTTGATTACCTCGATAGTTCCGCACTCGGTATGTTGCTGATGTTGCGCGAGCGTGCGGCTGCAGCGGGTAAAACTCTGAAGCTGTGCAGGCCCAGTGCAAGCGTGGCCCAAATACTTGAGATCGCGAATTTTTCCAAACTGTTCACGATTGCCTAGTTCACGGCGGAACAGATTAAATGAACAAGCAGGCCATTGAGTTGTTAGTCGTGGACGATGAGGAATTTATCCGCGCTGTGATGGACAAGTTGCTCTCGGATACCGGCTATGCCGTTTCCCTGGCAGCCGATGGTGAAGAAGCATGGGAGATGCTCGACAGCGGGCAGAATAATTTTTCCGCCATACTGCTCGACCGCATCATGCCGCGTATGGATGGTATGGGGCTGCTGGCGCGCATCAAAGCGGACAAGCGATTTGCCAATATCCCGGTCATTTTTCAGACTGCAATCAACCTTCCCGCAGAAGTTGCCGAGGGTATCAAGGCGGGCGCATTTTATTATCTGGTAAAGCCTGTTGATAAAGAGGTATTGTTTGCCATCGTGGAGAGCGCGGTGAGCACCTATCATTTTTCCGATGCTTTTCACCACGCTGCAAGTCAAGAACAAACTAAGCTAGCTCGTATTTTGCAGCGGAGCCAGTTCCAGTTACGTACCCTGTCTGAAGCCCGTACCCTGGCAACCGCATTGTCAAACTATTATCCGAATCCCCAGCGGGTTGCGCTTGGAATTTCAGAGTTGCTGATCAATGCGGTGGAGCATGGTAACCTTGGCATAAGCTATCAGGAGAAATCGCGGCTGTTGCAGGAAGGTGGCTGGGAGGGCGAAATTGAGCGCAGGCTGGCCCTGCCGGAACATGCCGAAAAAAAAGTTGAGGTGCAACTGGAACATGTTACGCATGAGATACGTCTGACAATCAGCGACTGTGGTGTGGGTTTTAATAGTATGAAGTATATGGAATTGTCACCCGAGCGCGCCTTTGACCCCAACGGGCGCGGCATTGCGATGAGCAAAATGCTGAGCTTTGACACACTCGAATACAAGGGAAATGGCAACCAGCTGGTTGCGGTGGTCAGATTATGATTTAGGCAGCGCTGTTGTGTGCGCCCTGCGCACCATATGATGGCAGGAACGCAGCCATATATGACGAAGTAAGCGGTAAAAACCATCCTGTTTCCCGCCTTGAATTTAGCCTGAATGCTGATAATAGCCCTCATAAATAGGGTGACACAGTTATGGCTGAAGATAGCGATCTCGAAAAAACGGAACAACCCTCGCAACAGCGCCTGGATAAGGCGCGCGAAGAAGGTCAGGTTGCGCGTTCGCGCGAGCTGACCACATTTGTTTTGTTGATGGCGGGTGGTGCCGGCCTGTGGCTGATGGGCTCAACCATCATGCAAAAACTGATGAAGCTGTTGCGCGACGGGCTCACCCTGGATAAAGCGCTTGCCTATAATCCCGAGCAGATGTTGCCGCACCTGCATACGCTATCGTACGATGCGCTCCTTGCCCTGTTGCCCTTCCTGCTGATATTGCTTGTCACCGCCACCTTCTCGCCCTTGTTGCTGAACGGCTGGCTGTTCACCCTGCATCCCCTGCAACCCCAGTTGTCGAAGATGAATCCCATCGCCGGCATCGGCCGCATGTTCTCGACCAATAGCCTGGTTGAATTGCTCAAGGCGATTGCCAAGTCACTGGTCGTGGGGGGGATAGGCGCATGGGTGATCTGGCATAACAAGGATGCGGTGATGCTGCTGGTGACGCAGCCGCTGGCGGCGGCGATCCCTCAACTGGGCAATCTGATGTGGGTTTGTTTTGCCACCATCATGGGCGGTATGTTGCTGATTGTGGCGGTAGACGTGCCATTCCAGTTGTATGAGCACAACAAGAAATTGATGATGACCAAAGAAGAGGTGCGCCAGGAGGCCAAGGAGTCCGAAGGAAGTCCCGAGGTCAAGGGACGCATACGCAAGATGCAGCGTGAAATGGCGCAACGCCGCATGATGAGTGAAATCCCGACTGCCGATGTGGTGGTGACCAACCCGACACACTTTTCGGTGGCGTTGAAATATAGCGAAACAGGCATGCGCGCACCTATTGTGGTGGCCAAAGGTTCGCACCTCACGGCGGCACGAATCAAAGAAATTGCCATTGAGCACGGTGTGCCTATTCTTGAAGCCCCCCCTTTGGCACGTGCCTTGTATAAACATACCGAGCTGGGCGATTCCATTCCTGAAGCGCTGTACACCGCAGTGGCCGAGGTACTGGCCTATATATACCAGCTACGGCGCTACCGTAAAGAAGGCGGCATACAGCCCAAAGAACCGAATGAATTGCCGGTACCGGCGGAACTGGATCCGGCAAATGCAACATCCCCTCTCCCCCTCCCTCTCCCGCAAGCGGGAGAGGGAGGAGCGTAGCGGAGGGAAAGGGAAACAAAGTGTTAAGTGCTAGGGATAAATAAGAATGGACATGCTACAGATACTGCAAAATTTTATTAAAAAAGCCGGCTTGCGCAATCTGGCGGGGCCGGTATTGATCGTGATGATACTGGCGATGATGGTATTGCCCTTGCCGCCGCTGCTGCTCGATATTCTTTTCACCTTCAATATCGCGATGGCGATCATGGTGTTGCTGGTGAGCATGAATACCACCCATCCGCTGGAATTTGCGGTGTTCCCCACGGTGCTGCTGATCACCACCCTGCTGCGTTTGTCGCTTAACGTCGCGTCCACCCGCGTGGTATTGCTGGAAGGGCATGCCGGCGCAGATGCGGCGGGTAAGGTGATCGAGGCTTTCGGACATTTTCTGGTGGGTGGAAACTATGCAGTCGGTATCGTCGTGTTTATGATTCTGGTGGTGATCAACTTTATGGTTATCACCAAAGGCGCGGGGCGTATCGCGGAAGTTGGCGCCCGCTTCACCCTGGATGCGATGCCGGGCAAGCAGATGGCGATCGATGCGGACCTGAATGCAGGCTTGATCGGAGAAGATGTGGCGCGCTCCCGTCGCGCTGCTGTGGCACAGGAAGCAGAATTTTACGGCGCGATGGACGGTGCGAGTAAATTTGTGCGTGGCGATGCGGTGGCCGGCATTATTATTCTGGTGATTAACCTGATAGGCGGGTTTGTGGTGGGCGTATTGCAGCACAATATGGATCTTGCCAATGCGGCCAAGAACTACACCCTGCTGGCGATTGGTGACGGCCTGGTCGCGCAGATACCCGCACTGATCATTTCGACGGCTGCCGGTTTAATTGTCAGCCGCGTGGCCAGCGAGCAAAATATCGGGCAACAGCTGGTCAAGCAATTATTCAATAACCCTCCCGTGCTGATTCTGGCTGCAGTCATTATCGCGATGATGGGTTTGATCCCCGGCATGCCCCATTTTGCATTTCTGTTTCTCGCTGCTGCAATGGGTGGTCTGGCTTATTACCTGATTAACAAACCGGCCGAAGTGGAAGAAGACATCACGCCTGTAGATATCTCTGCCATGCCTGCGGTCGAAGCGGCCGAAGCCAGCTGGGAGGATGTGTCGCAGGTGGATGTGCTGGGCTTGGAAGTGGGCTATCGCATGATCACGCTGGTGGATAAGACGCAGGACGGCGATCTGCTGCGGCGCATTAAAGGTATACGCAAAAAATTCACCCAGGACGTCGGCTTCCTGCCGCCGCCGGTGCATATTCGGGATAATCTGGAGTTGCGCCCCAACGCCTACCGCATCACCCTGAAGGGCGCGGAAATCGGCAGCGGCGAAGCCTTCCCCAACCTGTTCCTGGCGATCAATCCCGGCAATGTAAGCGGCACTCTGCCCGGCACAGTGACCAAGGACCCTGCCTTTGGCCTGCCCGCCAACTGGATAGAATCCGGCATGCGCGACCAGGCGCAAAACATGGGTTACACCGTGGTGGATGCGGGCACTGTGGTGGCGACGCATATCAGTCATTTGATCCAGACGCACAGTGCCGAGTTATTGGGGCGGCATGAGTTGCAACAGTTGTTCGACCATCTGGCCAAAATATCCCCCAAGCTGACGGAGGACCTGGTGCCCAAATTGCTGCCATTGGCTGCGGTGCAAAAAATATTGCAAAACCTGCTGGAGGAGGGCATGCATATCCGCGACATGCGCACCATACTCGAAACCCTGACCGAGCATGCCGGGCTGACTCAGGACACCACAACGTTGACAGCCCAGGTGCGTATGGCGCTCGGTCCCGCCATCGTGCAGCAGCTCTATCCCGCGGCACAGGAGTTGCAAGTCATCGGCATCGATAAAGAGCTGGAATACGTACTCTCGCAAGCGCTGCAAGCAGGCGGCGGCAAAGCCATAGAGCCCGGGCTGGCCAGCACCCTGCTGCGTGAAGCGCGCAGCGCAGTGCAAACCCAGGAGCTGCTGGGTTTCCCCACCGTGCTGCTGGTGCCGGGGCAGATACGCGATTTAATGGCGCGCTTCCTTAAGCGCGCCCTGCCGCAGCTTAAAGTTCTTTCCCATGATGAAGTGCCGGGGTTCAAGACAGTGCGTGTGACGGCTATTGTTGGAGGAAAAGCTTGAGGCAGGATTGCTCGCAAGACAGAAATATTTGCGACAACACCAACGTTCGTCCTGAGCCCTTCGGTAAACTCAGGAGAGCCTTGTATGAAGTCATTGCTCAGCGCGTCCTTGGGTAAAATCTCGCACTGCTTAGCGTTTTCCGGCATGCTGACTCAATGCATAGGGCAAAAAACCGTCGCTTGAGTAAGCTGATATTCTCCTATATGCTTGCCTATATGATTGAAAGACGAGCAGAAGTTGTCAATCTCACCCAGTTGAGTCGGGAGAAAATTATGATCCATATTGTCCGCCGCCAGCGCTTCATTTTTTTTCTGCTTTTTGCATTGTCTTTCGGCGTGGCTGCGCCGCTGCAAGCCGCGCCCAAGGTGGCCCCCCCCGCGGTTTATCGTCTGGGCATTTTTCCTTATTTGGCGCCGCGCCAGACCGTTGATTTTTTTGGCCCGGTGGCGGCGAGTATGGAAGCGGCGCTGAAGCACCCGGTCAAGCTGGAAAGCACGCCGACCTTTTCTGATTTCTCTGATGCAATGGTGGCGCGCAGTTTTGACATTGCGCTGATTCAGCCATTTGATTACCCCAAATTCGTGGAAAAACTGGGCTACATCCCCCTGGCACAGATGTCTGTGCCATTGGTCACTGAATTTTACGTGCGCGATGACAGCCGTTTTCAGAAGCTTGAAGACTTGCGCGACAGCATAATCGCCATGCCGCCTGCCCCGTCTGCCAACGCCCGCATGGCGCTGCGCGCGCTGTATGACAACAAGCTGATCC
>Ga0315271_10000352_pt1 | contig 24524 bp, 17 predicted proteins | sample C3_top_MG_FD_204664 | JGI IMG/M metagenome (GOLD analysis project Ga0315271, IMG submission 204664) | Sediment microbial communities from Yellowstone Lake, YNP, Wyoming, USA - C3_top | ecosystem: Environmental > Aquatic > Freshwater > Lake > Sediment | place: USA: Wyoming | collected 2017-08-01
CGACATCGCGACTTCGGGGCTCCGATCGCAGCGTTCGACCCCCACCGGTTGCTGCGGGCGCACGTCTGGGGGATTCCGCTGCCGCGCTGGGACACGCCCGGCATGAGGTGGCCCCGGGCGCACATCTGGCGGGGACAGACGAGTCGCGCCTGCGAACGGCCCGGACGACCTAGCGCATCTGGTCGAGTCATCCCTCGTCGAACGGTGCGCGCTCGGTCGGGTTGTAGAGGTGAGCCCCGCCGCCGTCGTGCTTGGCGAGGTACATCGCGGCGTCCGCGTGGCGCAGGATCGTGCCCATCGTCGGCGTCGCGCCGGTCGCGGCCAGCACCACCACGCCCACCGATGCACCGATCGAGATCGGCCCGGCGGTCGTGGCGATCGGCGCCGCAACCGCGGCGACCAGCTCCTCGGCGCGCCGCATGGCCACCTCGGGATTGTCGAGGCCCGGCAGGAACAGCGCGAACTCGTCGCCGCCCCGTCGCCCCGCCACATCGTTGGGCCGCCGCGCCTGGGCCCGCAGCCGCGTGCCCACCTGCTCGAGCACCTCGTTGCCCACCTCGTGGCCGTACCGCGTGTTGACGGTCTTGAAGAAGTTGAGGTCGATGCCGAGCAGCGTGGCGCCCGGGATGAGCCCTCGCCGGAGCCTGCCGAGCCCCGCATCGAGCCGCCGGTCGAACCCCTCGAGCCCCAGCAGCCCAGTCAGCGCGTCGGGCGAGGGCATCGGGTGGTTGTCCCAGATCAGCAGGATCAGCCCGCCGATGACGACTGGCGCCCACGAGCCCACCTGGAGGTACGCGACGACGAGGACCCAGGCGATGGCGACCTCAAGCGCGTTCACGCGCCCGAACTGGCCCTTGATGATGTCGAGGTAAGCCGAGGGCGAAAGCTCGTCGCGGATCATGACCGTGATCCCCGCCATGCCGGTGGTGATGACCGTGAGCACGAGGGTGCCGGTGACCGCGGCAAGCGCCGTGGCCGTGCCCGCGCTTGCGCTGCCGGCGACCAGCCCCCCGACGGCCCCGGCGACAAGGCCGCCCGCCACCGCGCCGATGACGAAGACCGAGTGGTTCGCCAGCACGCCGTACCAGGGCTGCTGCTCGAGCTCGCGGCGCTCGATGGTCGAGAGGAACGCGACCCACGCCCCCGCCGTCGGTCCGCCGAGGACGGTCGCCGCCGCCACGAACGGCAGGTGGAACGTCAGGACACCAGCGCCGCCGGGCGCGCGCAGGACGCGCAGCGAGCCCAGGAAGCCGAACAGGATCCACAGCAGCGCGCCGCCGAGGTTCCCCGCGAGCGCCGTGCCCTCGAGGCCAGGGTCGATCGCCGGCTGGATCATCACGTTGAGCGTGGTCCAGACGAGTAGCCCCAGACCGGTGACGATCGAGGCGGCGGTGTACAGGAACAGCGCAGCGCGTCGCACGACCACGGCATCGCCCGGATCGGCGGCGCCCGTGCGCCCGAAGGCATCGATCCGGCGCGCGAGGCGCACGGACAAGGCGGGTTTCCGAGGTACGGCATGCGGCTGGTCCGCTTCACGGGATGTCCGAGCGCGGTCATAGCCGTTCGACCGGGCGTCCATCAGGGGGCACTCCCTGGGTAGCCACGTTCACTCCCGGGCGGGGGACCGACCCGGATTGTGCGATCCGTAAGCTCCGCGTGTCCGCCCGCTCTCGGCAGGATGCAGGCCCACCGGGGTCGGTTCGGGTCAGTCGCGCGTGACTGCCGACTCGCGACAGCCATTCCCTGGGGGGAGCTTCATTCCACCGTCGGGTCGTGCTGTCGTCCCTCGCGTGGTCCTCTGGAAGTCGCTGGGCCGCTCGTCGTTCCTCCATCGGACCGGGACTATCGTCACGCTGTTATCCCCCGTCGGACATGGGCCGGGGGTACTGCCCCACGCTCGACATTGGTACCGTCGGGGGGTCTCCGAGCAGCCGCAGGTATACTCCAATCCGCTCGCGCGCCGTTCTCGCGCTCGGGCCCCCGAACGAACCGACCACCCCGCGAGACGCGATCGCCCCTGCGGCGCCCGCATCCGATCGTCGCAGCAAGGAACCGCGCGCAGCATGCTCGACCGCCTCCTCGGCCTCTTCTCCCGCGATATCGGGATCGACCTCGGCACGGCGAACACGCTCGTCCACGTCCGCGACCGCGGCATCGTGATCTCCGAGCCGTCGGTGGTGGCGATCGATGCCAAGACCAAGCGTGTCCTCGCGGTCGGCGCTGAGGCCAAGCGGATGGTCGGGCGGACTCCCGCCTCGATCATCGCGGTCCGCCCGCTTCGCGACGGCGTCATCAGCGACTTCGACGTCACCGAGCAGATGATCAAGTACTTCGTGGACAAGGTCCACGCGAGGGTCGGCATGATCGCTCGGCCGCGGATGCTGCTCGGGATCCCCTCGGGCGTGACCGAGGTCGAGAAGCGTGCGGTCCGCGATGCGGCAATGAACGCCGGCGCTCGCTGGGCGCGCCTGATCGAGGAGCCCATGGCCGCCGCGATCGGCGCCGGGCTGCCCGTGTCCGAGCCGTCGGGCTCGCTGATCGTGGACATTGGCGGCGGCACGACCGAGGTCGCGGTCCTAAGCCTCGGCGGCATCGTCGTGGCGCGCTCGATCCGCATCGGCGGCGACGAGATGGACCAGGACATCGTGGCCTACGCCCGGCGCGAGTACAACCTGTTCCTCGGCGAGCGGACGGCCGAGGACATCAAGATCGCCATCGGGTCGGCCTACCCCGGTGAGTGGGACACCCAGCGCGTCACGCTCCGCGGGCGCGACCTCCTCACCGGTCTGCCGCGCGCCGTCGAGGTGGGGGCGGACCAGATCCGCGACGCCATCGAGGTGTCCGTGGCCCAGATTGTGGACACCATCAAGGACACGATCGAGGAGACGCCGCCGGAGCTCGTGGCCGACATCATGGACCAGGGGATCGTGCTCGCCGGTGGCGGCGCGCTCCTCGCGGGCCTTGACCGCCGTGTCGCCGAGGCCACGCAGATGCCGGTGCACATCGCCGACGATCCGCTGACCTGTGTCGCCCGCGGTACCGGTGTGGTCCTCCAGGAGCTCGCGAGCCCCAGCATGGAACGCGTGCTCGTCGCGGAGACCTACAGCCGGCCGCCGCGCTGACAGCCCCTTACCCGGCCGCCCGACTCGCGGCCCGCCGGAGCCCCACGCCATGACCACCCTGCTCTCGAACCGCCGGGCCCGCCGCCGCGGGATCGTGTTCACGGTCCTGATGGTTGTCACGGTGCTGCTCATGGCGTTCTCGGCCAACCCCGCCATCCTCGAGCTCAAGCGCGGCCTCCAGTTCGCGTTGCGGCCCATCCAGGGCGCGGTCGCCGGGTTCGCCTCGGACGTGACGAGCGTCTTCACCTCGATCGGCGAGATCAACCAGCTGCGCATCGACAACGCCGCGCTCCGCGAGGAGAACACCCAGCTCCAGAACGACAACACGCGGCTCCAGCAGTTCAAGACCGAGAACGACCAGCTCACGGCGCTCCTGCAGCTGCAGAGCGGTTTCGACCACAAGACCGTCGCAGTGCGGGTCATCGGGCGCGAGCTGCTGCCAACGAGCCGGGTTGTGACCATCGACAAGGGGACCGCCGACGGGCTGGCGAACGGCGATGTCGTGATCGTCCAGGGCGGTGCGGTCGTCGGGCGCGTCTCGGAGATCGGGGCCAACTTCGCCAAGGTGACGCTGCTCAGCGACCCGAACTCGGTCGTCATCGGACAGCTCGCGACGTCGGGCAAGACCGGCGAGATCGGCGGCGAGGCGGGCGGCGTGCTGACGATGAAGAACGTCGATTCCTCTGTGAAGGTCTCGCTCGGCGAGGAGGTGTTCACCGCTGGGCTCGAGCTCGCGGGCGGCATCCGGTCGCCCTACCCGAAGGGCCTCGTGCTGGGCTCCGTCGTGGACGTCCAGCGCGATGCGAACGATGTGGTCCAGACCGCGTTCGTGGAGCCGGCCGCAGATCTCGAGACGTTCGAGCTCGCGCTCGTCATCACCGACTACACGGGCGGGCTGCCCCCGGCCGACCAGCAGGCCCAGCCTTGCGGCTCGTCAGGGACGGTCCCGGCGGGCGAGGTCCCCTGCTACACGCCCTCCCCGGCCCCGGCGAAGACCGCGAAGCCCTAGCCCGGGCCGGTCGCGCCGCCTGCGGGTCAGGCCGTTCGCCCCTGCCGCACCAGCATCGCGACGGGACACGCTCTCGAGGTGGACCCCGTCATCGCGCTCGTCTTCGCCTATCGCGTCGCCGGGTCGCTGCCGGTGCTGCGCTGGCCCTTCTGGGGCGCCGTCGTCGCGATCCTGTGCGACCTCTTCGACCTGCTGCTGTTCAACGTCTTCGTCGTATACGGCGGCTGGTCGGGCTTCGACGGCTACCAGACGTTCGACAAGTGGGCCGACCAGGTCTACCTCGCGGCGTTCCTGATCGTCGCGGTGCGCGACTTCCCGCGGGCGGCGCGGCTTGTCGCGGTGGCGCTCTATGCGTTCCGCCTCGTCGGCTTCGCGGGGTTCGAGGCCGGGCTCCTGCCGCGAGAGGCGCTCTTCCTCTTCCCGAACCTGTTCGAGTTCTGGTTCGTGGCGGTGGCGTTCACGCTGCGCTACCGGCCGTCGTTCGCGTGGACGGGCTCGCGCGCCGCTGCCGCCCTCGTCGTCCTCCTCGCCGCGAAGCTTGTCCAAGAGTGGGCGCTCCACGTGGGCCGGCTGTTCGACGGGACCACGTTCCTCGGCGCCCTCGACGCCATCCGTCGGGTGATCCTCGGGCCGTTCGGCGGCGGGTAGGCTGACCAGGAGCAGGCTTAGCCCGGATCCACCGAACGCGTCCCTGCGCCGGGGTTCCTGCTCTCCGGGGTCCCTGCTCCTCCTTCAGATGTGCAGCTGGAGAACCTTATGCGCGGGATTGCGTCCCAACAGCAGGTCTGGCGGCCGAAGCTGCAACCTTCGAGCCCCAATGGTGGCCCCGGGCGCACATCTGGGGCGAGCGACGCCCTCGGGCTCACCAAAGGTGCCTGGGGCGCATATCCGGGGACAAGGCCCCGCCCGACGACGCGGCGCGGCTCGCCAACGGTGGCCTGGGGCGCACATCCGGGAACGGGCTGGCCGAGTGACGCCCGTCTGGGCGCATGACGCCGAGGAGGACCTGCTGGACCCGCCCACCGACGACAAGCCCCTGCGCCGGGCACGCGATGCGGTACGCTCCCCTGCGATGAAGGGTCTCGTCCTTGCCGGCGGTACGGCCACCCGGCTGTTCCCGCTCACGATCGTCACCAACAAGCACCTGCTGCCGATCTACGACCGGCCGATGATCTACTACCCGCTCGAGACGCTCGCGAGCATGGGGATCCGCGAGGTCATGGTGATCGTGGGCGGCAAGAGCGTCGGCGACATCGTGGAGCTGCTCGGCGACGGGCGGCACTTCGGCCTGGACCTGACGTACCGCTACCAGCGCGGCGCCCTGGGCATCGCCCACGCGATCGGGCTAGCCCGCGACTTCATCGGCGACGACGCGTTCTGCGTGGTCCTCGGCGACAACGTCCTGCGCGGCGACCCGCTCGCCCCGGTCGCTCGCCAGTTCGAGGACGGCGGCTTCGGCGCGGGCACGCTGCTCTATCGCGTCCCGGACCCCGAGCGGTTCGGCGTGGCCGAGCTCGACGAGGACGGCCACGTGCTCGGGTTCGAGGAGAAGCCCAAGGAGCCCAAGAGCAACCTGATCCCGATCGGGGTGTACTTCCTGCGGCCCGACGCGTTCGACGTCATCGAGAACCTCGCGCCGTCCGGGCGCGGCGAGTTCGAGATCACCGACGTGCTCAACCACTACATCCCCGGCAAGCGCCTCTTCGCGCCTGTCTTCGAGGGCCAGTGGGCGGACGCGGGCACCGTGCCCAGCCTGCTGCGCTCGGCGGAGATGGCCGAGGCCGATGACATGGCTGGTCGCCTGTCGCGCCCGGTCGAGCGCCCGCGGGACCCGGCGTGACCGACCGCATCGGCCCCGGCGCCCGGCTGCTCGTGACCGGCGGTGCGGGGTTCATCGGCTCCGAGCTGGTTCGGCAGCTCCTCGCCCGCCGCGACGGGACCCGCGTGACCGTGCTCGACAAGCTGACCTACGCCGGCAACCGCGCGAACCTCGCCGATGTCGAGGCCGACGCCGAGCAGGCCGCCCGCTTCACGTTCGTCCGCGGGGACATCGCCGACGGTTCGCTCGTCGGCCCGCTCGTGGCGGACGCTGACGCGGTGATCAACGTCGCCGCGGAGACGCACGTGGACCGCAGCATCCTCGACCCGGAGGCGTTCCTGCGCACGGGCGTCATCGGCGTCCACGTGCTGCTCGAGGCGGTCCGCGCCGAGTCGGACAAGGCCGCCAAGGGCGACCGGCCCGCGGCGCCGCGATTCCTCCAGGTGAGCACCGACGAGGTGTACGGCGAGGTGGCCGAGGGCCACAGCGTCGAGACCGACGCCCTCGCCCCGCGCAGCCCCTACGCCGCCGCCAAGGCCGCGGGCGAGCTGCTCGTCGGCGCGTACCACGTGACGTTCGGGCTGGACACGGTCATCACCCGCGGGTCCAACACATACGGCCCGCACCAGCACCCCGAGAAGCTGATCCCGCTGTTCACGACGAACGCCCTGGAGGGCAAGCCCCTCCCGATGTACGGCGACGGGATGCAGATCCGCGACTGGCTCCACGTCTCGGACCACGCGGCGGGGATCGACTTCGTCCTGCGCCACGGGCTCGCCGGCGAGGCATACAACGTGGCCGGCGGCACCGAGCTGCCGAACCGCGAGGTGATCGGCCGGCTGCTCGCCGCGACCGGTCGCGACTGGACGCTCGTGCGCACCGTGCCCGACCGCCCCGGCCACGACCGCCGGTACGCGATGGACGGGCGCAAGCTCGGCCTGCTCGGCTGGGCCCCGCGGACCTCGTTCGACGAAGGACTGGCGGCGACTGTCACCTGGTACCGCGCCCACGCCGAGTGGATCGCGAGCGCCAAGTCGGGCGACTGGGACAGCTATTACGCTCGCCAGTACGGCGACCGTCTCGCGGCGGGGCACGCGGTCGATCGGACCGCCTAGCGTGCGCGTCGCGGTTGTCGGCGTCGTCGGCCGGCTCGGGAGCGCGCTCGTGGGGGCGCTGGAGGAGGCGCCCTTCACGGGCATGCGCCCGCCGATCGGCTGGGACCTGCCGGACTTCAACCTCGACACCGTGACGGCCGAATCGTTCGGCGCGCTGCTCGACCGCGAGCGGCCCGAGGTCGTCGTCCATACCGCGGCCTGGACCGACGTGGACGGCAACGCTCGCGAGCCGCAGGTCGCGATGCGGCGCAACGGCACCGCGGTCGGGGAGATCGCGCGTGCCTGCGCGACCCGCGGCGTGGACCTGCTGATCCTCTCGACCAACGAGGTGTTCGACGGCGCGCGGACCGATGGGCTCCCGTACCCGCCCGACGCGCCGCGCAACCCGATCAACCCGTACGGCGCGGCGAAGGCGACGGCCGAGCTGCTCGCGAGCGAGGCGTTCGCGGGATCCGCGGGTCGGCTCGCGATCGTCCGGACCGCGTGGCTGTTCGGCCCGCCCGGCAACGACTTCCCGGCCAAGATCGCGGCCGCGGCGATCCGCGCCAAGGCGTCGGGCGGGCCGCTGCGCGTCACCGGCGACGAGATCGGCACGCCGACCTACACGCCTGACCTCGCCGAGGCGATCGTGGAGCTCGTCGGCACCGACGACCCGCCGCCGCCCGGCTCGGTCACGATCCACCACCTGGTCAACGGCGGCCGGGCGTCACGGGCCGACTGGGCGCGCGAGGTGCTGCGGCAGCTGGCAATCGACGTCGAGGTGGTCGACGTCCCCGCCTCGACCTGGCAGCGCGCGTCCAACCCGCCGCTCTGGGCGGTCCTGGCGCCCACGCCGATGCCCTCGGGCATCCCGATGCGCGACTGGCGCGAGGCGTTCGCCGACGCGGTGCCCGCGCTCCGGCGGGGTCTCGCAGGCTAATCCGCCGGCGAATCGTCGGGGCGCAGCACGTTGGGCGAGGCGACCCACACGTCACCGGCATCGGTCTCGACGCAGACCTCACCGAGCGCCGTGAGCAGGAGGGCTGCACTTCTCGAACGCGACTCCTGCCCAGGCCCATGCCGCCGGTGAAACCACGTTGCAGTCGCCTGCCTCAGGGGGACAGCGGGGGGTCGCCGTCCCGGCGCGCGCGACGCCACCGCCCAAGACCGCACCGAACCCACCCGTACCTCCTCCGAGGGGGCACCATTGACCCACGGGGGGAGGGACTATCCCGCGATTGGCCCGAGGGCTCCGCAGGACGACGCTTCAAGTGACCACCACTCCACGTGGAGCCGCCGCATTGCGCAAGCTCGCCATCGCCCTCGCCGCACTTCTCGTGGCGGGCGTTGGCGTCCTCGTCCCGGCCGGTGCGGCACCGGCACGTGCGGCGACCCCGGCGAACCCCAAGATCGCGATCATCGTGGGCGCCACAGGCTCCGTGACCCCTTCGTACCGCGCCGACGCCGACGTCCTCTACGCCGAGGCGATCAAGTACTCGACCAATGTAGTCAAGGTCTACAGCCCGCACGCAACCTGGTCGAAGGTGGCGGCGGCCGTCAGCGGCGCGTCGATCGTCGTGTACCTCGGCCACGGCAACGGCTGGCCCGCTCCCTATCCGAACGACGCCACCTACAGCCAGAAGGACGGCTTCGGGCTCAACTACGACGTCAACGGCGACGGCAAGTACACCGACAGCGAGCTGCGGTACTACGGCGAGCCGGCGATCAAGACGCTCAAGCCCGCGCCCAATGCGGTGGTCCTCCTGTTCCATCTCTGCTACGCCTCGGGCAACAGCGAGCCCGGCCTGACCGACCCCACGCTCTCCGTCGCCCGCCAGCGCGCCGACAACTACGCGGCGGGCTTTCAGGCGATGGGCGCGAAGGCGGTCATCGCGATCGGCCACAGCAACGACCCGTACTACATCAGCGCGCTGTTCACGATGCGCGAGTCGATCCGCGACTACTTCCTCCGCGCGCCCGACTTCCACAACCACCTGCTGACCTACGCCTCGGTCCGGACACCCGGGCGCACCGAGCTGCTCGACCCCGACAAGTCGACCCCGTGGGGTTTCTGGCGCTCGCTGACGGGCGACATGACGCTCAACACCGCCGACGTCACCGGCGCCGCGTACGCCCAGACCGGCGGCGACCCGGCCAAGATGGCCGTCCCGGGCAACGCCACGCCGAAGGCCGACGCGACGAACCTGTACGGCACGGTCGAGGACGCGGTCGCGGGGACGAACCCGGTCACGACCCTCGCGGCCACGACGATCGTCCGCGTGGACGGCCTCGCCGGGGCCACCGCGCCCGACGGCTCGCCGGTCTACGCGGTCCACCTCGACGACGCCACCCCCGGCTTCATGGTCGGCTCCACCCTCACGCCCCGCGACTCGCTCGCGCCCAAGGTCTGGGCCGTGGACGATGGGCCCGGCGTGCTCTCACCCGACGGCAACGGCGTCGGCGACACGCTGCCGATCTCCATCCGCCTGTCCGAGACCACCAGCTGGACCGTCACGATCACCGATGAGGGCGGCACGCACCTCGCGACGTCTTCAGGCCAGGGCGACACGGCGGCGATCACCTGGGCGCCGGCAGCCCACTCGCTGGCCGACGGCACCTACCACTGGAACCTCACCGCGACCGACGCATACGGCAACGGCCCGCTGGCCGCGACCGGCGACGTTGCTGTTGACCTCGTCGCGCCGACCCTCGGGGTCACGGGCGACACCGCCACGCGCGCCTTCAGCCCCAACGGCGACGGCGTGGGCGATTCGATTGGGTTCCCGGTCACCTCGACCGAGGACGGGACGGCTCGCGCCTCGATCCGCGTCTCGGGCGGCAGCACGGTCGATACCGAGGTCGTGCCGCTCGCGAACCGCGCCGCGACCGTGACCTGGGACGGCAAGACCACCAACGGGTCCGACGTCCCGGACGGCACGTACATCGTCCGGCTCGCTGTCCGAGACCTCGCCGGCAACACCAGCACCTACCTCGAGCGAACGGTCATCGTGGACCGGACGCTGGCCTTGGTGACCACGTCCAAGACCGTGTTCTTCCCCCAGGACGGCGACACGCTCGCACCGACCGTGGCCTTCCACTTCTCGCTGGCCGCAGCCGCCACTGTGGACTGGACCGTCGTCGACACCGCTGGCGCGGTCGTCCGGACCATCAAGACCTCCGAGGCACTCGAGGCGGGCACCTACGCGTTCACCTGGGACGGGCGCAACGACGCGGGCGGCTACGTCCCGCGCGGCACCTACCGGTCGCAGGTCGTGGCGACGGACTCGCTGACCACGCTCACGCAGCGCGCGGCGGTCCTGGCGGACGCGTTCCGCATCATCGCCTCGGACACGACGCCCGGCCGCGGCCAGAAGATCACCGTCACGGCCTATTCCGCCGAGGGCCTCGACGCCGCCCCGCGGCTCGCCGTGGTGCAGCCCGGGATCAGCTCTTGGGGCGCGACGATGACCAAGGTCTCGACCGGCGTGTACCGCATCACGGTCACGCTCAAGCCGTCCTCCACGGGCACGGTCCGGCTCAAGGTCTACGGGCCCGACTCGAACGGCGTCGCGCAGGCGAGCAACATCTACCTGCCGCTGCACTAGCTCGGTCGGAATCGTCACCGGCCCTCGAGCGTCGTCGCCTGCCCCCCGGGGGCCAGTGCCTGGCGCTCCTCGTGGTTCCGCTCGTCGTTGCGGCCAGCATGGAACCGCACCGGACCCCACCAATTGCCACCGTACTGGTACGGGGTGGGACCTTCGGGCGATCGACGCGAGAACGCTCGAGGCCTACGGTGTGACTCCACGCCGGATGGGCGCGGCCAGCCGACCTGGTCCGCTCGCCCCGCGCTCGCGGTCAGGCGGGTGCGTGGCTGCCGGCTGGAGCCGAGGAACCCGTGATCCGACCGACCCCGACCCGCCGCCTCCGCCGCTCCGCCCCCGTGGCGCTGCTCGTGGCGATCCTCGCGATCGGCATGCTGCCCGGGCCCGGTCTCGCGGGCGGGCGGGCCCCCGACGCGCCCACGACGCCCTCGCGAGCGCTCGACACGTCCGCGACCGCCACGACCGCCGACGGCGCGGCCGACGTGACGACGACCGCCACGACCGCGGCCACCTCGCCCTCAACCGTCTACGAGGCGTGGCTCGCCCACGAGAACGACAAGCTCGACTTCACGCCCGGCGCCCGCGTGAGCGTGGGGTTCACGCCGCGCTCGACCGACGTCTGGCCCATCGGCGGTCGCGTCCCGAGCTCGCTCCCGGCCGGCCGGGCGACTGGGACGGCGATGGCCGCATCCCGTCAGGGCTCCGGCGGGTCGGTCGTGCCAGCGCCCGTGACGAGCGCACCGTGGGTCCTGGCCAGCGGCTCGACCGCCTCGGCCGCTGCCGTCACCCCCGCCTCGACGACCGGCCTGCGCCGCCAGGTCTTCGGCTTCCTGCCCTACTGGGAGATCTCCGGGGCCGCGACCAGCCTCAACTACGCCGTCCTGACGACCATCGCGTACTTCTCGGTCGGCTCGGACACGGCCGGAAACCTCAAGAAGCGCAACGCGAACGGATCCCTGACGACGGGCTGGGGCGGCTGGACGAGCTCGGCGATGACATCGGTCATCAACGCGGCCCACTCGCACGGCACGCGTGTCGTCCTCACCGCGAGCGTCTTCGCCTGGACGAGCTCCGGCGCGAACACCCAGGCGGCACTCCTGCGCAGCGCGACGGCGCGGGCCAACTTCGCGACCCAGCTCGTGGCCGCCGTGCGCGACCGCGGCGCCGATGGCGTCAACCTCGACTTCGAGCCGCTTGTGTCCGGGCAGGAGGCCAACTTCGTCGCGCTCGTCAAGACCCTGCGCGCCAAGTTCAACGCGATCCACTCGGGCTACCAGATCACGTTCGACACGACGGGCTTCATCGGGAACTACCCGATCGAGGCGCTCGTCGGCTCGACCGCCGCGGACGCCGTCTTCATCATGGGTTACGACTACCGCACGTCGTCGGCGTCCACCACGGGCTCGGTGGACCCGCTATCGGGCCCGAGCTACGACCTCACGGACACCGTCCGCGAGTACACCGCGCGGATCAGCCCCTCGCAGGTGATCCTCGGGATCCCGTGGTACGGCCGGGCGTGGTCCGCCTCGTCGGCCTCGCCCCGGGCCGCCAACGTCAGCGGCACCAAGTACGGCCAGAGCACCGCGGTCAACTACGAGAACATCCCGGCGCTCATCGCCAAGTACGGCCGCCACTGGGATGCGGTCGAGGCGAGCCCGTACATCGCCTACCAGCGCCAGAACTGCACGACGACCTACGGGTGCGTCACCAGCTGGCGCCAGGTCTGGTACGACGACGCCACCTCGCTCGGGCTCCGCTACGGGCTCGTCAGCGACTACGGGCTGCGCGGGGCCGGCATCTGGGCCCTTGGCTATGACGGCAGTTACCAGGACATGGTCCGCGCCCTGGCCGACGCGTTCCTGGTGGACCACGCCGCGCCTGAGGCTGGCATCCGCGCGCTCTCCGTCAAGTATCCCGACGAGGGGATCGTGGTGGCGTGGTCGTCGGCAGATGTCAGTGCCGTGCGCTCGTACGACGTGCAGGTCTCGACCAATGGCGGCGCCTGGACCCCGTGGCTGACCGCGGTGACCAAGACCACGGAGGTCTACGCGGGCGCCGACGGTCACGGCTACGCCTTCCGCGTCCGGGCGACCGACGCCAAGGGCAACGTGGGGGCGTGGAACGTGACGGCCTCGAGCTCGGTGACGCCCACGAGCCTTGCGGTCGGCGGGTTCGGCCGCGTCACACTCGACGGGCTCGCCTATCGGACCGGCCCCGACACGACCGCGGCCAGGCTGGGCTCGCTTCCCGCGGGCACGGTCGTCGCCCTGACCGCCGGCCCCGTCACCGCCGATGGCTACACCTGGTACGAGGTCACATCGCCGATCAAGGAGTGGTCGCCCGTCTCGTTCGTGGAGCGTGGCGTCTGGGTCGCGGCCAAGTCGTCCACGGCCACCAACGTCATCCCGTTCCACGCGCCCAACTCGACTGTCGTGGATGCGGGGATCACCGGGTTCGACTTCGGGGCGGGCGGGCTGACCGGCACCTCCGCTGCTGCCATCGCGGGTCGGATGCTCTCGCCCAACGCCGATGGCGTCCGGGACGGGCTCCGCGTCCGGTGGACGGCGACCGTGGGGTTCACCAGCCTCGCGCTCAACGTCCTGCGCCCCGATGGCTCGGTCGTGGGGTCGATGGCCGTGTCGCCGCTGACCACCGGTACCCACACCTTCACCTGGGACGGCGCGGTCGGCGGCAAGCGCGTGGCCGACGGGTCGTACGTCCTCCAGCTCGTGGGTCTCGTGGGGACCAAGTCGTACCGCGCGCCGAGCTCCCGGCCGACGGCCGCCTCGCAGACCGCTAGGTACGCCGTCGTCGTGGACACCGTGCCGCCGGTCGTCGCCTCGGCGTCGGCATCGGCCGCGCTCATCTCGCCCAACGCCGATGGGATCCGCGATGCCGCGTCGTTCGCGCTGACGGCGAGCGGCGCGACGGGCTGGACCCTGTCGATCGCCGGGCCTGCCGCCTCGGGCTCCGCTGCGTCGTCGAGCCCCGCGACCCCTGCCGGCCCCGTCCGCACCGCCTCGGGCTCCGGCGGCAAGCTCGCGTTCACCTGGAACGGCCGAGACGGGGCCGGGGCCGTCGTCGTCGACGGCGTCTACACCGTGACGCTCGCCGCCTGCGACTCCGCCGGGAACTGCGCCACCAAGACGTACTCGGTCCGTGTGGACTCGACCCCGCCGACCGTCACGCCGACGGCCGTGCCCGGGCTCTTCTCGCCCAACGGCGACGGGGTCACGGACCGCGCGTCACTGCGCTGGGCGGCGTCCGAGGCCTCCGCCGGCACCCTGGCTGTCTGGCATGGGACGACGCTGGTCCGGCGATGGACGGTTGCGTCGGCCATCTCCGGATCTGTGGCATGGGACGGCCGCACCGCAGCGGGCGTCGCCGTCGCGGACGGCCGCTACATCCTGAAGGTCGACCTGCGCGACGCCGCCGGCAACCGCACCGTGGTGACGGCCTCAGTCGTGGTTGACCGGACCGTCGGCGGGCTCCGCTGGTCGGGCAGGTTCTTCCCGCAGGATGGCGACGCGCTGATGCCGACGAGCCAGCTCTCCTGGCAGCTGACGCGTACCGCGACGACCTCGCTCGCGCTCTATGACACGGCCGGCCATCTGGTGCGGACCGTCTGGTCGGCCCGGGTGCAGGCGGCGGGCACGAGGACCTGGACGTGGACTGGCAGGCTCGCCGACGGCACGTTCGCGCCGCAGGGCGTCTACACGGCACGGCTCAAGGTGGTCTCGGCGCTGGGCACGCAAACGCTGACCAGGAACGTCTGGGCGGCTGCGTTCCCGGCATCGCTCTCGGCAACCACGGTGCGGGCGGGCGGGGCGCTCACGGTGACCTTCGCCACGACCGAGGCGCTCAAGAACCGGCCCACGGTCACCTTCCGGCAGCCGGGCCTCGCGCCGGTGACGATCACCGCGACCAAGCTTGCCGACGGCCGGTACCGGGCGCGCTTGAGCGTGCGGGCGAGCGCGGCCGGGATCGCCACCATTCGCATCGCGGCGACCGATACGGGCGGCCACCTCAACGTCTCGAGCTACACCGTTGCGATGGCCTTGTGAAGGTGGCCGTACACTGCGGAACGTGAGCCCCGAAACCGAACCCGAACCCGCCACCAGCCAACCCGCCGCCACGCCGCCCCTGCCCGCCGTTCCGCCGTCACCCGCTTCGCCCGAGGCCGACGCGTATAGCGGCGTCTGGGTGATCGTGCCCACGTACAACGAGGCGGCCAACGTCGAGCCCATCTCGACGGCGATCCTCGCCGCGCTCCCCGGTGCCACGCTGCTGGTCGTCGACGACGGCTCGCCCGATGGCACCGGCGCCATTGCCGACCGCATGGCGGCCGCCAACCCGCTCGTGCGCGTCCGGCACCGCGCCAGGAAGCAGGGGCTCGGCCGGGCGTACCTCGACGGCTTCTCGGTGGCCGTCGGCGCCGGCGCGCAGATCGTCATCCAGATGGACGCCGACTGGTCGCATGACCCGGCCGCGCTGCCCAGCCTCGTCGCACCGATCCGCGAGGACCGCGCCGACCTCGTCATCGGCTCGCGGTACACCGAGGGCGGCGGTACGGAGAACTGGGGCCTGGTCCGGCGGATCATCTCGCGCTCGGGGTCCATCTTCGCGCGCACCCTGCTCCGCCTCGCGCCGCACGACCTCACCGGCGGCTTCAAGGCGTGGCGCTCCACGACGCTCGCCGCGGTCCCGGCCGACGGGGTCCGTGCCGGCGGCTACGTGTTCCAGATCGAGATGACCTACCTCGCGAGTTGCGCTGGCGCACGCGTCGTGGAGGTGCCCATCCTCTTCCGCGACCGGGTCGTGGGCACGTCCAAGATGAGCCGCCGGATCATCTTCGAGGCGTTCTTCGTTGTCGTGGGCCTGCGCTGGGACGAGATCCGCGGTCGCGGCCCCAAGCGCGTCAAGCGGGCGTGACGGCCCCCCGCGAGGGTTGGCGGCCGGGCTCGGGCGAGACGAGCGAGGCCGACACCGTCGCGCCGGCCGGGGTCCGGGTCGTCATGGACCTGCGCCCGCTCCAGGCGCCCGAGCGCGCCCCGCTCACCGCCGCGTACCTTGAGCACCTGCTCGACGCGCTCGACGCCGATCCCCGCGAGGGCGAGTCCTTCGCATTCCTGCTCGCGGTCGACCAAGACGATCCCACCACGGACCGCTGGCCGAACCTCGAGGTCATCGGGCGACGGCTCCTCCCGCCAACGCGCCTGCTCCGGTCCGGGGCGCTCACCGTGGACCCGTTCCTGCTCCGCGGCGCGTCGATCGGTTCCGGCTGGCGGGCAGAGCGCGGTGGCGCCGCGGGCTCGGTGTACTGCGCCGCGTCTGGCGCGCTGCCGATCGGCTCGGGGATCCCGATCGTGGCCTCGCTGCTCGACCTCGCCCCGTGGCAGCTTCCCGACGCCTGGCAGAAGGGCCGGTTCGCCAAGTTCGGCCAGCGGCTGCGCGCGCGCCTGCTCAAGGACGCGGCGGCGGTCATCGTGCCGAGCAAGTCCGCGGGGGTCGATGCCCGGCGGCTCCTGCACGTCAAGCAGTCCGCGATCCGCGTGGTCGCGTTGGCGCCGCGCCCCGAGTTCCGCCCCGACGCTATCGCCGGTGCTGCTGCCGAGCGCGAACGTCTGGGCCTTGGCGAGCGGTACGCCGTGTATGAGGGACGGTTCGACGCGCGGCACGACCTGGACACGCTGCTCGCCGCACTCTCCGCGCTGGCTGCCGAGACGCCGCCGGCGGGGGTCCCGAGCGAGTCGTGGCCCCCGCGCATCGCGGTCGTTGGCGCCTCGCCGGACGATCGCGCGGAGATCTCGCGCGCAGCGGCGCGGGCTGGCGTGGGTGAGGCCCTCGTATACGCACAGGCGCCTGGCGACGAGCGGCTGGCCTCGCTGGTCGCTGGCGCGCGATTCCTCGTCCAGCCCGTCGTGTCCGATGCCGCGGGCACGGCCGCCATGGAGGCGCTGGCCGCAGGCGTGCCGGTGGTGGCCTCTGCCGTGGGCGCGCTGCCGGAGATCGTCGGGCCGGCCGGAATCCTGGTGGAGCCTGGCGAATCGCGACGGCTGGCCGTCGCCGTGCGCGCCGCCTGGTCGGACGACACGCTGGTCGCCGGGCTGCGCGCCGCCGTGGCCGAGCGTCCCGCCGCGCACCGAACCTGGGCGGACGTCGCCCGCGAGACCCGCGCCATCTGGGCGGAGGCTGCGCGCCAGGCGCCGATGCTCTAGAGGCACGTGTGGCCAGACCTGTGGATCTCCTCGTACTGCACTCACTCCGAACACCGGGCGCGTCCTGCTGACTCTTGTAGGGCCGGCGCTCCTTTCTGCTACGTCCTGCTGTGGCCCTCCGACGCCGATCTCTTTCGTCGACGCACGCCCGAGCTGCGGTCAGTCGTGGCGGGCGCTCGGAGCTCTGGCCGTTCTCTGACGCCGCGGCCCGGGCGCATCGCTCCGATGGACAGGTTTCCATTCCTTTCGAACACGAGCGACGCTTAGCGCGGTCAGGGTCCGTGATGCAGTTCGGCGGCGAGGCCGTTCGAGCGCGGGCGTCGGCCTCAGCACGCCATCCGAGGCCTGAAACCGTGCCTTCGCAGGTCGTCGGGATGTGTGCTGGCCTGTCGGTGGGCGCACTCGGCGGCGCCTTGTTCACTCCTAATGAACTGTTCCCGGCCGCCCCCGCGCCGCAGGCCGTCGCCGAGAGGGTCGGTTTTCGCACAGGCCGAACACGCGTCGCCAGAATCGGCGGCTTCCGGCCGCATCGGGGCCCGAATAGGCCTGCCGGAGGACCGATCGAGCGTCGAGAGCGACCTCGACACGTACGCCCAAGCGTGCGACGGGCCCGACGCGGGTCGAACCCCTGGCCCATCAGGTGGGGAGGGCCGGATTCATCGCGTGCTGTTCGGACTATCCGAAATGCCGCCGAGTCCGGCGCGCCGCGCTCAGCGCTCAGCCGGGGCGAGCCGCCTGGTGCCGAACCGACCCCTAGAAGACCAGCCGCCAGTCCTCGAGCGCGCCCACCGGCGACGGGCTCGGCGACGCGCCATCGCTCGGCGAGGGTGATGCGCTCGGTGCCGGCACCTTGCCCACCTTGTACGTCACGACCGTCCCGAGCGGCACGACCTGTACGAACGTCTGGCCGACGGTCAGCGTCACGGGCTTGCCGTCAGGGCCGAACAGGAGCGTCGGTGCCGTCAGCGACTTCTTCGACCAGGTTGCCTTGGTGACCTTGCCGTTGTTGAACACCAGTGCCTTGCCGGTCCCGACGTACTTGGCCTCGAGCCTGTGTTTCGCGGAGCCGTCGTTGAGCGGGGCGAAGCTCATGTAGATCACGACCACGTTCTTGGGCGCGATCCGCACCTTGGTCTTGGGCCCGACGTCGAATTGCTTGCCCTCGACAGACACGGTCCGCGGGTAGGAGTTGGTCGAGCGGCTGTACGCGTACGAGATCTTGTTCTCGAGATACGGCACCGTGATCGTGCCGCCCACCGGTCGCTGGTCGATCGTCGGGTCGGCTGCGAACTGCCAGTGGGGCGTGTAGTTGACGCTGGCCGGGGCGTGGATGGCCTTGACGAGGAGCCGCATGTACTTGGAGCTCGAATACACGTTGTGGGGCGCGAAGCGCGTCTTGATGCGCCACATGTAGGTCGAGCCGACGCGGAACTCGTCGGCGTTCCACACGACCGAGCCCCTGCCCTGTGACGACGCGAGCAGCGCCATCGCCTGGGGCGAGCCGCCGACGTGCATGTAGACCGCGTTCCACTCGGCCGCCCAGGAGATGTAGTAGAGCCGTGACGAGCGGATGGGCCCGACGGCGCGCGGGCTGCCCTCGGAGAACAGCGCCATGTAGCGCGGGATGCCGCCCTCGGCGGGCGCCTGCCACACGATGGACGCCGACGAGAGGCCCGACTGCGGACGGGCGGCCCAGAGGTCGTCGATCATCACCGCCACCACGTGCCGCTTGGCGAGGGCGGGCGAGACGAGGACGCCGTCGAGCGGGTCGGGGACGAGGATCGGCGTCGGCGCGGGCGACGGAGTGGGCTCGGCGGACGGGCTGTCCGAGGGGAGCGGGCCCGAGTCCGACGGGACCGCTCCCGAGTCGCTCGGCGCCGTCGAGGTCGAGGGACCGGGGCTCACCAGCGCGACGGCGGTCGGCGCGGGCGCCGGCCCGAGGACCGTGTGCCCGGCGAAGATTCCAACCCCCACGCCAGCGGCGAGCGCGATGACCACGAGGATGACCGCCGGCACTCGTCTCATCGCGCCGATTCCTGGGCAACCCGCTCAGCTGCGGACACCGGTATCTCCCCTTGCTGGCGTCCGGAGCGAGACCGGACCGCGCCGGACTATAGCCCGTTTCGGCTCGAGTGCCCGGCGCGCGCCACTGTGCGCCTCGCGAGAGGGGACCTCCGGCCGTTGGCCGCACCTCAAGCGGCGTCGTACGCTGTACGCGAACCCACACTGACGAGGCCTCCGATGACCGAGCCCACCACCCCCGCCCCCAAGCGAACCCGCCGCGCCGTCGCGAACCTCGAGGCAACCCCCGAGGCCGTGGCTGCGCCCATGACGGCGGCCCCCGAGCCCGCGGCTGCCGCCCCGGAGCCCGCTCCCGCCGAGCCGCCGCCGGCCGCCGAGCCCGCCCCGGTCGCGGCCTCCACGCCGACGCCCGAGCCCGACATCGTCGAGATCGTGACCGGTCGCGACATCGATCGCGTCGCCGTGGGCAGGCTCACGCTCGAGCGTGGTGGGATCGGCGAGGCCACCGCCGACTCGGTCGCGCTCAAGATGGGCGGCATCGGCCGTCTGGACGCGGGGGACGTCTTCGTCCAATTCGGCGGTGTCGGGGCCGCGCGCGCCGACTCGCTCAACGTCGAGTGGGGCAGCGTCGGCGCGGCGGCCGCGGGCGAGCTGCGCGTCACGCAGGGCGTGGTCAGCAACGTGATCGCCCGCGAGGCGACCATCGACCAGGGTTTCGTCCGGACCCTCATCGCCGGCAAGGTCACCGTCATGCGGCCCTCCGCCGCGCTTGTGGTGATCGCGGCCAAGGTGGACGGCGAGGTCCGGGCGCTGCTCGACTGGAAGGGCGCGCTCGCGCTGGGGCTCGGTTTCGGGCTCGTCGCCGCGATCGGCCGGGCGCTGCGCAAGGCGCGCTGACGCCGGGGGACTCGCGCTGAGGCTGCCGTCCTCGACGGGGACCTCGATGATCCGCCGGTATACTGCGTCGGGCGCGGAACCGACCGCAGACATCGACTGCGCCTGTCGCCAAGCCGAGTGTCGGCGTGCGACGCCCAGCACGCAGGAGCACGGCCGCCTTGATCGACCCGACCGCCCGGATCCACCCGACCGCCGATCTTGAGGCGAACGTCACGGTCGGGGCGCGGAGCAGCATCTGGCACCACGCGCAGGTGAGGATCGGGGCCACGATCGGCGCCGAGTGCATCATCGGGCGCGACGTGTTCATCGACGAGGGCGTGACCCTCGGCAACCGCGTCAAGGTCCAGAACCTCGCGCTCGTCTACCACGGCGTCACCGTGGAGGACGGCGTGTTCATCGGCCCGAACGCGATCCTGACCAACGACCGCTACCCGCGGGCGATCACCGCTGACGGCGAGCTCGCGCGTGCCGACGACTGGGTCGTCTCCCCGATCGTCTTGCGTGCCGGCAGCTCGATCGGCGCGGGCGCCGTGGTCGTCGCGGGCACCGAGGTCGGCCGTTTCGCCACCGTTGGCGCGGGCTCGGTCGTGACCCGCAACGTCCCCGACCACGCGCTCGTGGCCGGCAGCCCCGCTCGTCGCCTCGGCTGGGTCTGCGGATGCGGTCAGCGCCTCGTGGATGCGGCCGGCGCGCAGGTCAAGGCGAATTTCGAAGGGGCGGCCACGTGTCCCCGCTGCCCGTCCACTTACGCCATTTCCGGCGACGCCTGCGTCGCGGGCTGAGGGGAGCACGTCGATGATCCCGATCTCCAAGCCCGACATCGGCGCCGCCGAGGAGGCGGCCGTCCTTGAGGTCCTGCGCTCCGGCATGCTCGCCATGGGGCCCAAGACCAAGGCGTTCGAGGAGGCCTGGGCCGAGTACTGCGGCGTCAAGCACGCGATCATGATGTCGAACGGCACCGTCGCCCAGGAGGCGGTCCTCCACGGTCTCGGCATCGGCGAGGGCGACGAGGTCATCACCGTCTCGTTCTCGTTCAACGCGACGGTCTCGGTCATCCTGCGCGCTGGCGCCCGCCCGGTCTTCGTGGACATCACCGCGGACGACTTCAACATGGACCCGGCCCAGGTCGAGGCGGCGATCACGCCCCGCACCAAGGCGATCATGCCGGTCCACCTCTACGGGCTCATGGCCGACATGGCCCCGCTCGTGGACATCGCCAAGCGCCACAACCTGGTGATCATCGAGGATGCGGCGCAGGCCCACGGGGCGGCGTACCGTGGCCGCCGGGCCGGCCAGTTCGGCCCCACGATGTTCAGCCTGTACGCGACCAAGAACCTGATGACGGGCGAGGGCGGCTTCGCCACGACCGACGACGACGACGTCGCCGACCGCATCCGGCTCTTCCGCAACCACGGCATGCGCGTCCGCTACTACCACGAGAGCCTGGGCACCAACTACAAGCCCGGCGACCTCGCGGCGGCGATCGGCCTCGCGCAGCTGGGGGGCCTCGACGCCCGGACCGAGCAGCGCCGCAAGAACGCGGCGTACCTCACGGCCGAGCTGGCGGGCGACTTCCTGACGCCGAGCGTGCCAGCGGGCCGCGACCACGTCTGGCACCAGTATGTGATGCGGTTCCCCGGTGAGCGGGCGCGGGTCATCGAGGGCCTGACCGAGCGCGGCGTGGGCACGCTGATCTACTACCCAGTGCCCATCCACAAGCAGGAATACCTGCAGGCCTACGTGCCCGGCGCGGCCGACCTCGACCTGCCGGTCACCAATCAGCTCTCGGACGAGGTGCTGGCGATCCCGGTGCACCCCAAGCTCTCGCAGGATGACCTCGCGACGATCGTGAAGTCCATCCGCGAGGTCGCCACCCCGGTGGCCCGATGAGCGAGGCGAAGCTCCGAGTCGGCCTCGTCGGCCTGGGGATGATGGGCCGCAACCACCTGCGGGTCATCTCCACGCACCCCGAGACCGTCCTCGCCGCGGTCGCCGACCTCGACCCGGTGGCCCTCGAGGGGGCCACGGCGCAGACGGGCGCGACGGGCTTCGCCGACCCGCTCACGATGATCCGCGAGGCGGACATCGACGCGGTGGTGATCGCCGCGCCGACGACCGCGCACGTGCCGCTGGCGCTCGCCGCCATCGAGCGCGGGCTGCCGGTCCTCGTGGAGAAGCCGCTGGCGGCCACCAACGCCGAGGCGAGCGAGATTGTCGCCGCCGGGCGGGCCAGCGGCGTGCCGGTCCAGGTCGGCCACGTCGAGCGGTACAACCCCGCGGTGCTCAAGCTTGGCGAGCTGCTCCGCGCCGGCTGGCTGACCAAGATCTACGCGATCGTCTCGCGGCGCGCGGGCCCGTTCCCGGCGCGCATCCGTGACGTGGGCGTGACCGTTGACCTCGGGACCCACGACGCGGACATGCTCAGCTGGATCGCCGGCGAGCGCCCCGTCCGCGCCTACGCCGAGCTCGCCCAGCGCAAGCACGCGACGCACGAGGACCTGCTCTTCGGGCTGCTCCACTTCCCGTCGGGCGCCACCGGCATGCTCGATGTGAACTGGCTGACCCCCGCCAAGCGCCGCCAGCTGACGGTCGTGGGCGAGGAGGGCATGTTCGAGCTCGACTACCTCACCCAGAAGCTCACCTTCACCAAGTCGGACCTCGCGCATCCGCAGCTGATCGCGGGCTACGCGCCCACGTTCACCGGCGACGTGCTCGACATCGAGGTGGAGACCCACGAGCCGCTCAAGGCCCAGCTCGACGCGTTCGTGCATGCCGTCCGCTCCGGTGAGCGGCCGTACGTGGACGGCGAGGACGGCGCCTGGGCGGTCCGCATCGCCACCGCCATGCTGGAGGCGGCCTCGACGGTCTGCCCGGTGGACCTGACGGGCGAGGTCTCGCCTGCATGAGCCGTATCGTCCTTCGCCCGTCCGTCGGCGCGTCCATGCTCGGCGGGTCGATCACCCTGCCGCCGCAGCCGTGCACCCACGAGCCGGCGCGCCCCGTCTCGCCCTGGACGGGCGTGGATGGGACGACGGGAACCGTGGCGGTGGTCGGCGCGGGCAAGATGGGCTTGCCGCTCGCCGCGCAGTTCGCGACCCATGGCTGGAACGTGATCGCCGTGGACGTGAACCCCGCAGTCGTCGAGGCGATCAACGCCGGCAGGAGCCACGTGGGCGAGGAGCCGGGTCTGGCCGAGATGGTTGCCGACGTCCACGCGCAGGGCCGCCTGTCCGCGACCCTGGACGCCGCGGAGGCATCGCGCCAGGCGGACGTGGTCGTGCTCATCGTCCCGGTGATGCTCGACGACCAGCACCAGCCCGACTACCGGTACATGGACCCCGCGGTGGACTCCATCGCCCCGGGCGTCCACGCCGGCTCCACGGTGATCTTCGAGACCACGCTGCCCATCGGCGACACGCGCAAGCGGTTCGCGCCGCGGCTCGAGCAGGTCTCGGGGCTCGTCGCCGGCAAGGACTTCCACGTGGCGTTCTCGCCTGAGCGGCTCTTCTCCGGCGCCGTGCTGGCGAACCTCGCCGCGTACCCCAAGCTCGTCGGCGGGACCGTCCCCGCGTCCACGGACCGCGCCGCCGCGTTCTACGCCTCGGTGCTCGACGCTGAGGTCGTGGCGATGTCCAGCTCCGAGGCCGCCGAGTTCAGCAAGCTCGCGGACACCACGTACCGTGACGTCAACATTGGCCTCGCCAACGAGTTCGCCCGCGCGGCGGACATGCACGGCATCGACGTGACCGAGGTGATCGCGGCGGCCAACAGCCAGCCGTACAGCCACATCCACATGCCGGGCATCGGCGTGGGCGGACACTGCATCCCGGTCTACCCGCACCTGCTCCTGGCGCGCGCGCCGGGGTTGCGGATCATCGAGACCGCGCGGCAGGTCAACGACGGCCAGACTGACCGCGCCCTCGGCGCCATCGCGTCGCTGCTCGGCGGGCTCTCGGGCGCCCCGGTGCTCGTGCTCGGCCTCACGTACCGCGAGGGCGTGAAGGAGCTCGCGTACAGCCGGGCGATCCCGCTGGTCCACGATCTGGTCGCGGCGGGCGCCGACGTGTCCGCGTACGACCCGCTCATGACCCCGGCCGAGATCGAGGCGCTCGGCGCCAAGTCGTGGGCGTGGGGCGAGAGCGGGCCCTTCCGCGCCATCGTCACCCAGACCGGCGACAAGGCGTTCCTGGCGCTCGATGCGGCCTGGTTCCCCGACCTCGCCGTGGTGTACGACGGACGCAACAGCCTCCGGACGCTGGCCCTCCCCGACGGCGTGGCCTACCTTGGCGTGGGCGTCCAGGCGCAGACGCGCGTGCGCGGCGGTGCCGTGTGAGCGAGACAGCGGAGGCGGTGCCGGCGGCGACGTCCGCGACGCCCGTGCCCCAGGGTGTCGTGCCGCAGCACCTGCTGCTCGTCCTGCCCTCGACGGGCGAGTTCGACTCGCGCTCGTACCGCATCGCCACCGCGATGATGACGCGCGGCCACAAGGTGACGATGCTGGCGCGCTGGAAGGCGGGGCTGGCGGAGCGCGAGCAGCACCCTGCCGGCTACGAGATCATCCGCGTCCACGCGTCCACGGCTGACGGGATCCCGTTCAAGCCGCTCATCCACCTCGCCGGGAAGAGCGTCCGCGGGGTCAACCGCCTCCTCGGGCGGAACCGGGCGAAGCCCGCGTCATCGTCATCGTCATCGGCGGCCTCGGCCTCGACATCGACATCGGCCTCGGCCTCGGCCTCGACAT
>Ga0315271_10000353_pt1 | contig 24505 bp, 25 predicted proteins | sample C3_top_MG_FD_204664 | JGI IMG/M metagenome (GOLD analysis project Ga0315271, IMG submission 204664) | Sediment microbial communities from Yellowstone Lake, YNP, Wyoming, USA - C3_top | ecosystem: Environmental > Aquatic > Freshwater > Lake > Sediment | place: USA: Wyoming | collected 2017-08-01
GTTTCCAGTATCACGTTGCGGCCAAATCGCTCGGCGCGCGCCTGCACCTGCTGGGTCGACAGTCCCTGATCCTGAACTGGCAGACCTTCCAGACGATCGAGTGGTACGGTTCTGCGCATGGTGCCCGGTCGCTAAGGATCGATTTGGTTAGGTGCCATAACTATACAGGCTTAATGCGCTGGCGAATGTCCGGCGTAGCAGCCACTGCTATTTCTAACGCGTCAATTTTGCGTAATGAGAAATCATGCGCTGGCGGGTATCGGCATTCGGCAGACGACCAAACCCGGCGCCCATGTTTTCCTGCATGTGCGCGACCTGGGACGTGGCGGGAATGGCGCAGGTCACCGCCGGATGGGAGACAACGAACTTGAGAAAGAACTGCGCCCAGTTGGTGCAATCGAATTCGGCTGCCCAGGCGGGCAACGGTTTGCCACGCACCGACCCAAACAATGCCCCGCCATCGAACGGCCGGTTGATGATCACGGCGACGCCGCGCTTGGCGGCCAATGGCAACAGGCGCTGCTCCGCGTCACGATCGGCCAGGTTGTAGGTGAACTGCACGAAATCGAATTGCTCCTTCGCCAGGGCGCGCTCCATGTCCGGGTGGCGGCGCCCGTGCGAGGTGGTGATGCCGATGTAGCGGATGCGGCCTTCGGCCTTCCACGCCTTGAGCGTCTCCAGGTGTCCCTGCCAGTCGAGCATGTTGTGAATCTGCATGAGATCGAAGCGCGTCACGCCCCATAACTGTTGTGCCGCTTCCATCTGCTTGATGCCCAGCCACCGGCCGTAGATCCACACCTTGGTGGCGGCGAACAATGCTTTCTGATCTTGAATCTGCCGCAGACAGTGGCCGATGACTTCCTGCGCTGAGCCGTACATGGGCGAGGAATCGATCAGCGCGCCGCCTTGATCGAAGAACGTTTGCAGCACCTGCACACGTACAGCGCGCGCTGCTTCGTTCGCGCCGACATCGAAGGTGAGCCACGAGCCCATGCCGATCACCGGTATTTTTTCACCGCTGACGGGAATGACCTTCATGATGGCGGCTGGTTTGGGCGTGGCAAAACCAGGGGCGAGCGTTACCGTGGCCCCGAGACCCGCAAGCCACTGCAAGAACTGACGACGCTGCTGTGCAGGCATGTCCCGACGCATGGCGCATTCCTTTAATTACACATTGCGCAGCTTTACCGTAGGGTGGGGCCCTGCCCCACTATCGTCCGATACAGAGAAATTGGTGGGGCTGGGCCCCACCCTACAAACTGTGGCTGCGCGGCCGTCTACTTATTGTGCGTCCACTTTCGACCGCAAGCAAAGGCCCATCGATGGGACAATAAACACCCGGTCCGGGATTAACATCGAACGCAGCCGGCGCGTTGTATAGTAAGCAGACAACGATGTCTTGCCGACCACGATATGCTGCCCATCCACAAGCTGCTGAATCGCATCCGCTGGGACCCACGCTTCCGCGCGGGTTGGTTCGAAATCGGCTATTACGACCGGCGGGTGAATGGCATTCTGATGGTGCCGCTCGCAGCCATCCGCATTCCGGCCGACACGCGCTTTGTGTTCGAACTGTACGATGACGAAGGCGAACTGCACCGCATTCCGTTTCACCGAGTGCGGCGCGTGACTCGCGATGGCCGAGTCATCTGGCGGCGCGCGCCGCCACACGAACACCCGCAAGAGCCGGGCTGACGCGTGGCTCGCGCGTTACGGCAGCGTCTTGCGCAGCACTTCCAGGCGCAGATCCTCGCGCTTCGGCAGACCGAAACGCACATCCCCGTAGGGAAACGGCTGGAAGACACCGGTGCGTCGGTAGCCACGGCGCTCGTACCAGACGATCAGTTCGGTGCGCAACGTAATCACCGTCATCTGCATTTCAAGACAACTCCACTCAGCGCGCGCCATGCGTTCGGCCTCGGCCAGCATGGCCCGGCCGAGGCCACCGCCCTGCCGCTCGGGACGAACAGCGAACATGCCGAAGTGACAGGTCTTGCCATGCTTCTCAATGTGCGCCGAGGCCAGCAACACACCGTTCTGTTCGCATAGCAGGATGCGGCTCGCGGGCGCATGGATCAACGCCGCGACTGCGTCGGCGTCGGTCCGCTGGCCGTCGAGCAAATCGGCCTCGGTGGTCCAGCTGGCGCGACTGGCCGCGCCGCGGTAGGCGGACTGCACCAGCGCCACAATGGCGTGCACGTCGCCGGCGCCAGCGATGCGGGTCGTGCGGGATTCAGACTGGCTGTCTGGCATGTGCCGATTGGCGGATCAGCTGGCGCTTGGCGGCGACCGACATGCGCTTGATGACGTGCTCGCGCTTGAGTGCGGCACTGCGACCGGCGACGGCTTCCTGATAGACCAGTTTCACCGGCAGCCGGCCGCGGGTGTATTTTGCGCCCTTGCCGGCGTTGTGTGTGGCCACGCGTGCTTTGATATCGGTGGCGACGCCGGTGTACAGGCTGCGGTCTGCACAGCGCAACATGTAGACATGCCATTCGGCCATGGTCGCTCCCGTTTCTGTAAAGGTTTCCGGGATCGTGCGGTTACTTGTTGTCCTTCAAGAGACTCTTGAGATTGGCGAAGGGATTGTGTGTGGCGCTGGTTTCCGGTTTGCGGACGCTGGCCGTCTTGCCCTGCGCGGCGGCTTCCAGCAGGCGTTGGTGTTCATTGTCATGACAATAGAGACACAACAGCTCCCAGTTGCTGCCATTGGCCGGGTTATCGTCGTGATTATGATTACGGTGATGCACGGTGAGCTCCTGCAGATTCTCGCGCGTGAACTCGCGCTGGCAGCGTCCGCAGATCCACGGGTACAGCTTGAGCGCCTGCTCGCGGTAGTCCTGCTCACGCTGCAACAGATTGCGCTGCGCGCCGGCCACGATTTTATTCAGCCGGTCGCTGCTGGATTCTGGTTTCTTTGGCATTGCCTCACCTGAAGAGTCGTGCGGTGTTGATGCGTGCCCGGGAATTCTACCGTGCGCTACCCCATGGCCGCCACGGGCATGGTCGGCCGCTGTCACCGGTCCGGGTTGCGCTTTCCCATGACGTAATTGATGCGCGTCGGCTGGCCCTTTTCGGAATAATCCAGCCAGATCAGGTGCAGGTTGCCGTGGCTGTCCAGGGCGATGGAAGGATGCGCCTGCTCGCCGGCACCGGAGGCGGGTGGCACCGCCAGATTTTCACCCCAGCCGTCCGCGGTCTTCCACGACAACTGGATATCCGAACTCCCGTCCCGATCGTCATCCCAGGCGACCACCAGGGCGCCATCGGCGGCGCCGCAGATCGCCGGGTGCCATTGGCTGAAATTGTCGCCAAACGAATCCTGCACGCTCTCGTTTTTGCCAAAACGACGGCCGCCGTCGCGGCTGATCGCGCCGTAAATATCGTAACCGGTACTGAAGCCGCGCTTGTCCATCCACGCGGCGCCGACCTGGTCGGCACCGAACACCGCCAGCGTCGCGCGCGTCACGCCGCTGCCGCGTCCATAGGTGGCGGACTTCTGAACCACCTCGTTGAGTTCCGTTGCGGCGCCGAATGCTTTGCCAAGCTCGGCGAAACTCACCAACAACACCGTATGTCCGTGACGGCGATCTTCCCAAACGACAGTGACCCCCTTCGCCGTCACGGCCAGCGTCGGATAGAGCTGTTCGTCCACCGGTGGCGCCGGATCCACCGGCCGCACCGCGCCCGCGCTCACCGCCTTGTCCGGCCCACGGATGGTGATCGGCACCGTCACGATTTTCCGATAGCGGTCGTGTTGCTGCGACCAGGCCGCATAGGTACCACGCTCGCCAGTGGCGAGCGTGATCTGGCTTGCCTCCACGCTATTGAGTTTCGTCGCCGGGTCCAGCCCCTTCGGTCCACCGGTGCGCACCCACACGCTGCCGGCCTGCTCCCATCCCATCAGAAACCGCCCGCCACCCAACGCCACGATCACCGGCTCGTAGGCAGCCAGGGTGTGGCCGCGCGGCAGCGCATCGCTCACGCGCCACTCCGGCTCAAAGGCGGATGACGCAATGGGCTTGAACGCCACATACGCCTGGGGGACGCCGCCACGGTTGTCTTCCCAGATCACGCCCACGGTATCACCGGAAACGGCAATGTTCTTGCGCCCCGAAGACTCGATATGGTGAAAGGTTCTGGCTTTGCTGGTCTGGGCGACCGTAATCTTTTCGCCAAACACCCAAGGTGCCGCGATTGCCGGCAATGTTGCCAGCAATCCCAGACCACAAAGCAACAGGCGTCCCATCGGCCGATTACTTGCCCAGGAACTGCGAGAGCGACTGACTCTTGTAGTGCCCGCCGTGCACAAACCGGTCGTAATCCAGGAATGCCTGTGCGGTTTGGAAACCCGGGGCCTTGTGGATGAGCTGCCCATTCGGTTCGAGATACAGGAAGTACGGCGTCACCAGTGCTTTCATCATCGCGCCGAGCTCCAGCTCGGTGATGGTTTCACCGGACGGGAGTTGCAGGCGCCGTCCGCTCTCGGCATCCACGTACACCAGGACGTAGTGCTCGGTATAGAGTTTTTTAAGCTCTGGATTGCTGAATGATTCCTTGTTGGTTTTGTCACAGAAACCGCAACCGTAGCGGCCGAAATAGGCAAACACGCGCTTCCCGTCGCGCTGGGCAATGCGCAGGCCTTCGTCGTAGCGAAGAAACGTATAACCCTCCGGCGGATCGGCGCGACCGCTGCCCACGGGCAGAAAGGTCAGGAACAGGATCGCGAACAGCGCGCGGCGAAGATTCTGGTGTCGCATCATGATGTGGGTTTCCTGCGTTCTTTTTTAGTGGACGAACAGGCGTTCAGGCGCCTCTCGCTGTTCTCAAAGTCTTGCATGACCTGGCACGGGCCTTCACGCGTGCAGCAGCTCATAACAGATCTTCAGCGCACTGCCGGCAATCAACACGGACAGAATTCCGCGCAGCAACCGGCGCGGTGTACGCTGGCTCAGTGCGCTGCCCGCCTGCGCGCCGACGATTACCCCCGCCACCAGTACCGCCGACATCAAATACGGAATCTGGTGTGTGCCCAGTCGTCCGATCAGCACGGCCGTGGATGAGGCAATACCGATGGCCAGCGCCGTGCCGATGGTAATGCGCATCGGAATCCGCAGCAGAAACAGCATTGCCGGAATAAACAGGAAACCGCCACCCTGTCCGATTACCCCGGAGAGCGTACCGATGGTGGCTCCGATGACAATGGCCAGCGGTTTGTTGAACACCAGCTCGTGGGCGCGGGTGTCGGACTCCACATGGCTCTGCGGTATGAGCATCATGATCGCGGCAATGATGGCCATCGCCGCGAACACCAGCAGTATCCATTCCGACGACAGGAATTGGGAGGCGATCGAACCCGCCAGCGCACCCACGGACATGCTGCCACCCATATAGATCGCGAGCGGCATATTGATGCGACCGTGGCGCCTGTGTCCGACCGCGCCGGATATTGCACCGAAGAAACTCTGCACCGAAGTGATGCCGGCGACCGTCTTCATCGTCAGCAGGCCGACATGCAGGGCTGGCGGCACGTAAAGCAGCAGGGGCACCATGATGATGCCCCCGCCAATGCCGATCAGCCCTGAAAGAAACCCTCCCAGCAGACCCAGCGTAAAAAGTGTGGTCGCAAGACCTGCATCCATAACGACTGCCCGAGTAAAGCCAAACCGCCGTTTCGAATTACCTGTTAAAGATCACTGGGGCATCGGTGCCGGTATACGCCGTCACCTCGCCAATGATGGCGGCCTTCAGTGCGCCACGCTCACGCAGCCCGGCCAGGATGGTGTCGGCCTGGTCAGCCGCCACCGAAACGAGCAGACCGCCGTTGGTTTGGGGATCGGTGAACACCAGCTGGTGGTCGATATTCCACTCGTCGTCGAAGCTGAGTGAATCAGCGTAGCCATTCATGTTGCGGTAGGCAGCCGTCGGGACCACACCCTCCACGACCAGCGACCATGCCTCCTCCATGACCGGCACGGCCGAGGCCTGAATGCGCATGCGCACGCGCGCGCCCTTCGCCATCTCCAGCAGGTGACCGGCCAACCCGAAGCCGGTGATATCTGTCATTGCGTGCACACCGCGCTGCTTGCCGAGCCACGACCCGACACTGTTCAGCGTCGTGATATTCTCAATTAGCTCCAGGTAACCGGCGGGCGAAAGATTGCCGGTCTTGACCGCCGTCGTCATGATGCCGATCCCGATTGGGCGCGTGATAATCAGGACATCGCCAACCCTGGATGCAGCGTTGGTTCTCACCATGTCGGGGTGGACCATGCCCACTGCCGCCAGGCCGTAGATTGGTTGCGGATTATCGATGGTGTGGCCACCCGCCAGCGGAATACCGGCTTCATGGCAAACATCGGTGCCGCCACGCATGATTTCCTGCACCGTTTCAACGGTCAGCTTTCCAACCGGGTACCCGAGGATGGCATTGGCGAGCAATGGATCCCCGCCCATGGCGTAGACATCGCTCAGGGCGTTGGCCGCCGCAACCCGGCCGTAAATATAAGGATCGTCCACAATCGGGGCAAAGAAGTCATTGGTAAACACCAGGGCCTGGTTTTCGTTAATCCGGTATACAGCGGCGTCATCGTGATTCTCGATGCCCACGAGCAAGGACGCGTTGGCGTGCTTCTTGGGAACATTGGCGAGCAGCGCATGCAAGGTTTCCGGCTCGACCTTGCAACCACAGCCACCGCCTTGAGAAAACTGTGTCAATCGAACGGCCAGGGCGGCAACGCCCATCTTTCCCGCTACTTGAAAATCCATGTCATTCTCCTGGTGGATGTGAAGCCCGATATATCGGGTATTGGCTCTGCAAATAGGGGCTCTTAACTGGCCCTTTGGTCATCTGTGCCAAATTCCCTGCATCATCAGTAATGCGAAATCGAAAACACCTTCCTGCTGCGCCCCGTAATGCCTGGCGGGGAGCACGAGGCATCATACCATGTGTCATAAATCGGTCATTATTTCGTTCTTATACCCAGAATGAATGGGGGCAACACGGCTAAAACGGCCGTTTACATCGGTCGGTCTGAGGGTATGGATTCTTATTAAATTTCCGATACATAACGCAGGCCGGTCAGGCGACTGAGACGCCGCATCTGCCGTTCGTCAGTGGACCAGATGCTGGCTGGACAACTGGTTCAGGGCCGCGCTTCCGGACGGCAATTCCTGCAGCCAACGGGTCAGGGCCGCGCTATTGATTGGGCGACAGTAATGGTAGCCCTGCGCAGTGTCGCAGCCCAATGCCAACAGCAGGCGGGTGATGGTATCGGATTCCACGCCTTCGGCCACAACCTTGAAGCCGAGATTGTGCGCCAGCTCGATGGTGGATTTGACGATAATGGCATCATCGTCGTCCTTATCCATGGCCATCACAAAGGATTTATCGATCTTGATGATATCCACGGGCAGCTTTTTCAGATACGCCAGTGAAGAAAAACCCGTACCGTAATCGTCGATCGCCAGCGCGATACCCATGGCGTCCAGTTTTTTCAGGGTGGCCAGAGAAAATTTCGGATCGGACATCATGGCGCTTTCGGTAATCTCCAGCTCCAGCCGATGTGCCGGCACCTGCCAATGCGCCAGCATGTTCTGGATCTCCTTGATCAGCATCGGGTCTTGCAGGTTCCACACCGACAGGTTCACAGCGACACCCAGCTCAATGCCTTGCTCATGCCATTTCGCACACTGCTGCAAAGCCGCATTGAGCACCCAGAGAGTCAATTGCTTGATCATGCCGTTGTGTTCGGCGATCGGGATCATTTCGTCGGGTGGAATCATGCCGCGCTTAGGGTTCTGCCAGCGCAACAGGGCCTCGACACCGGTCACCTTGCCTGACTTGAGCTCAATCTTTGGCTGGTAGTGCAACTCCAGCTCATTGGCCGCTATGGCATCGTACAGTTCATTGGCCAGCTCCAGACGTTTGACGGCATCGCGGTCATGCTCGGGTTGGTACACGGCGCAGCCGGTGTTCGAACGTTTGGCGACATACATCGCCGTGTCGGCATGCTGGATCAGTGACTGTGCATTATCACCGTGCTGCGGGTACATCGCGATGCCAAGGCTGGCGCCAATATGCAGGAAATGGTTGTCCAGATTGAACACGCGATTGAGCGCGACGTGTGCTTTCTGAGCCACATGGCCAGCGAAGGTTTCGTTGGTGTCTGAAATCAGAATAGCGAATTCGTCGCCCCCCAAACGGGCGATGGTGTCGGAATGACGCAGTACTTGCTGCAAACGGGCACTGACCTGTTGCAACATGAGGTCGCCGTACTGGTGTCCCAGGGTATCGTTGACCTCCTTGAAGCGATCGAGATCCATGAGAATCAGCGCGACCGACTGCTTCTGGTGTGCCGCATTTTGAATGGCGTGGTCCAAGCGATCGTGCAACAGATTGCGGTTGGGCAGCCCGGTCAGGGCATCGTGCAGGGCCTGGTGTTCCAGGTTGGCCTGCTGCCGCTTCCGGTCCGTGATGTCCGTAATGGATCCGGACATGCGCACGGCCCGTCCTGTTTCGTCGCGCAGTGCCTTGCCGCGCATCAACAGCCAGCACTCCCGTTCGTTTCCCGCAAGCCCGCGAAACTCGGACTCGAACAGCTCATCTTTGCTGCTTTCAAGATAACGCCTGAGCTTGGCATGGGTGATATCGCGATCATCGGGATGGATCAGAGCCAGCCAGGCCTGCTGGGGCCTGGGCACGTTTTCGCTGCCGGCCGTTTGACCAAGAATTTCGTTCAATCGTGGGGAAAAATAACCTTGATCGGTGCGCAAATCCCAATCCCAGATACCGTCATTGGCGCCGCTGACAGCCAGCGCGAACCGCTCTTGGCTCATTCGGGTCGTCTCTCCCAAACGGCGCGCACGCATGTACAGCATGCTGGACACCATGACGGCCAGCGTCAGCAGAATGGACAATCCGACCAGGCGATTCATGTTGCGCGCCTTTTCGGCCAGTTCCTGGTCTGCTTCGCGCGATCTCAGTCCCGCATCCAGGTGCGCCGCCGGGATAAAGATTTGCGTCCCGTACCGGTCTTCGCCGAAATGCTGGATACGCTCCTGGCCTTCACTCGAGACAAGATAATCGAGGAAGACCTCCGCCAGCGGTTGATTGGCTGCCGGGATGCGTTCTCTGTTCACCACCGTTGCGTAGTACTCGTTGCGCAAGGCGATATTATCGCGCGACAGAGGAACCAGTTTGCCGCCCAGCGACTCGCGGTGGGCGAAATACGTACCCATGTCGGCAAACGCATAGGCGCCGAATGCCGCGGCATTGCGCAAGGTGGCAGCAGAGCTGGCATTGGCAACCTCATAACCGGGCCAATCTGGTTCAATGCCGGCAGCAGTCCACAGCTCGCTCAGTTTCTTGTAGGTCCCAGAGCGCGCTCCCGGCACCATGAAGGGAGCCTGTTGACGGGCCAGTTTGCGCAATGCATCCGTAGGGTCGCGATCATCGCGCAGCCGCAACGGGTCACGAGCCGGACCAAAAATTGCAAAGTCGTTATACATAATGAGGGTGCGGAGTACGCCATATCCCTCGCCCACAAAAACAAGCTCGCTCCCGGGGTGATGGGTAATCACCAGATCGGCATGGCCAGCGCGAGCACGATCCAGCACGGTCAGCGCCCCGGCATACTCGATCGCCACGGTGATGTCCGGGTGCTGCACTTCAAAACCCTTGGCGATCCACTTAATCAGGCCGGTGTCGCCAACCGTGTTGGCCGCGACCACGCGCAATACCTTGCCGTTCGGAATATCGGTCGCCGCAACGGACAGGCTGAATAGCAGGCAAGTGATGGTAACCAGCGCAATTCGCATCATGCACCTATACCGGCAAGGCGCAGGAAAACGGCACTGCAGGGATTTGCCTGGTCTCTCCAGACCAGATATCGGGTGCGATCATGTGCTTGGTGCGTTGTGTGCTTAGGCTTTCGAACCTTTAATGAAAAGAAGATTTACCTTATCAATTTAATCGCCCAACAGGCATGTTCCGGCCCCCGCAGGATAATGGGGCTGATACATAATTAATATGGACTATAGGCGACAAAGTGTCGTTGTGCAGACTTGCACACCTGTCGACGCCAATCCTTCAATGCCAATGTTTCTAACACTTTATTCTGGTCTGGGGACAGTACAGTACCTAATTACGGTAGCCGGATGCGAATCACGCTGTCCATTCAGGAAACCACTAACCGCCTGTTGCCAATGGGAAATAGAGCTTCCCGTACGCAATACCAGCGTTTTGGCGCAGACCGGTCATCGGGTCTGCTTGAACTGCAAGGCCAGCTCGTAAAGCTGGTTTTTCTTCTGGCCGGTGATTTCCGCCGCGAGCGCCGCTGCCTGGCGCACCGGCAATTCTTGTAAAAGGATACGCAGAATGCGCGCGGCGTCTTCGCTGGTTTCGGCCGCGACCGGAGCCGCGCCGTGAATGAGCACCACAATCTCGCCGCGCTGCTGATTGGCGTCCTCTGTCACCCAGCGGACCATCTCACCCAGCGTGGCGTGGCGCACGGTTTCGAACTGCTTGGTGAGCTCGCGCGCGTACACAGCCTCGCGCTCCGCGCCGAACACCGCCAGCATGTCTTGCAGGCTCTCGACGATGCGATGCGGGCTCTCGTACACAATGAGCGTGCGCGGCTCGCCGGCCAGCGCCTCGAACCAGGCGCGGCGCGCGGCGCTCTTGACCGGCGGGAACCCCTCGAAGGCAAAGCGGTCGGACGGCAGGCCGGAGGCAGACAGCGCCACGATCGCGGCGCACGCCCCGGGCAAAGGGATGACACGGATGCCGGCCGCGTGCGCGGCGCGCACCAGGCGATAGCCGGGATCGCTCACCAGCGGCGTGCCGGCGTCGCTGATCAGAGCTATGGATTTGCCACTAATAAGGTATGCGACCAGTTCCGCGGCCTTTTCGCGCTCATTGTGCTCGTGGAAGGCAATGACCGGCGTGAGAATGCCAAAGTGCCGGAGCAGCTTGCTGCTGTGGCGCGTGTCCTCGGCGGCGATCAGACTGACCTCGTTCAGGGTCAACAAGGCGCGCGGGGATAGATCGTCGAGGTTCCCGATGGGGGTCGCGACCACATACAGAGCCCCGAGCTGGTTTGACACAGACGCCTCCGGTTGCGGATACTTCGGCGCAGTTTACCCGACACCTGCCATGAAACCGATCTCCCGTCGTAGCTTTTCCGGCCTTTTTCTGCTCGTTGCCCTGTTTGCCCTGGCGGCCTGCGAAACCCGCCCACCCCTGCGCCCGGAGGCCGCCAAACCGGAACCCGCGGCGGCGGCCACCGTAAAGACCGCGGAGCAGGCCGAACTGGCCGGTGAATTCGTGCTCGCGGCACGCGAGTACGAAGCGCTCGCCAAACAGGCAACACCCCCGCAGCGTCAGCACTTTGCGCTCAAGGCAGTGGAGTCGCTGATCAAGGCCGGGCAGGCGCGCGAAGCGCGTGAGCAATTGCGCGGAATTGATCTTGCCCGACTCGACGCCTCGTTCCAGGCACGCAAACAGATCCTGGACGCCCAGCTTGCCGCACTCGAGGGTCGGCCGGACGAAACCCTGCGCCTGCTGGCGCTGGCCGAGAAAACACCGAATCTCAACCCCGCGCTGATTGCCGAGATTTACCGGGTGCGCGCGCTGGCCGAGATTGCACTCGACCACCCGTTGAATGCCGTGAAGAACCTGATCGCACGCGAGAAAGTCATCGTCGCGCGCGAGGAGATCACCCGCAATCAGCAGGAGCTCTGGCAGATCCTGGCAACCTTGAGCCGCGCCCAACTCGATCAGGAACGCAAGACCACGCGTGACCCGGCGCTGAGTGGCTGGCTGGATCTGGCCATCGCCGCGCTCGAGAACGCTGGCAGCTATGCGGCGCTGGCAAATGCCGTCGACAGCTGGCGCAAGGCCCATATCGGGCACCCGGCCTCGGACGATTTCCTGAAAAGCATCACCCGTCCGCGACCTGGCCAGATCGGACGCGTGGACAAGATCACCTTGCTGCTGCCGCTGACTTCCGACTACGCACAGGCCGCCGCTGCGGTGCGCGACGGCTTTCTCGCGATGGACGCCGCGAACAAGAATCCGGACAAACCGAGGGTGAGCGTGGTCGATACCGGCGCCGACCCGGCCAAAATTCTCGCTGCCTACGATGTCGCGACGAAAGATGGCACGCAGCTGATCGTCGGGCCGCTCGGCCTAGAGGCCGTGGACGTCATTGTGCGGAAAACCGGCCTCGACGTGCCGACACTGCTGTTGAGCCACGCCACCGATGACATTGACGCCAGCAAGACGGTGTTCCAGTTCGGACTGCCGCCCGAACAGGAGGCCACGCAGGTCGCCGAGCGCGCCTGGCTGGACGGCCATCGCCAGGCGGCGGTGCTCTATCCGAATTCAGCCTGGGGACAACGCCTGAAGGCGGCATTTGTCGGCGCCTGGCAGCGGCTCGGCGGGATCGTGGTTGCCGATCAGGACTACTTGCCCAATCAGACCGACTACAGCGACCCGGTGCGGCGCCTGCTCAACATTACCCAAAGCGAGGCGCGCAAGGATCGCCTCGAGAGCGTCGTCAAGATGAAACTCAAGTTCGAGGCGCGGCCACGCGAGGATATCAACTTCATTTTCCTCGCGGCCGATCCGCGGCATGCGCGTCTGATCAAACCGCAACTCAGCTACAACCGCGCCACGCGCGTACCGGTGTACGCCACGTCGCACGTGTTCACCGGACGCGGCGAACCGAATCTGGACACCGACCTGGATGGCATCCTGTTCCCGGACATGCCATGGATGCTGGTGGGCGACGGACGCGTGGCTGAGCTGCGCAAACTATTGCAGCCCAACTGGCCGTATGCGCACAGCGGGCTCGACCGGCTGTTCGCGCTGGGCGTGGACGCCTATGCGGTCATACCGCACCTGAATCGCTTGAGCAACGAAAACGCCGTGCGCTTCGGCGGCGTGACCAGCGGCCTGTCGCTCGGGCGCGGTGGGCGTCTGCATCGCCAGCTGCTGTGGGCACAGTTCCGCAAGGGCGTGCCAGTGCTGGTGGATACGTTCTTGCGCCACAAGGGCCAGTTCGACATCGACACCGACGCACCAGCGGCGCGCCCGGGTGGCTGACACGCTCAGCGGCGCGCAGGCCGAAGACCACGCCTGCGCGCATCTCGAACGCGCCGGACTCAGGCTGCTCGCCCGCAATTACCGCTGCCCGCAGGGCGAAATCGATCTTGTCATGGATGACCGCGACACGCTGGTGTTCGTGGAAGTGCGCTACCGGCGCTCGAGCGCCTATGGCACCCCGGCCGAGACCGTGGATCGGCGCAAGCGGGCGCGCCTGCAGGCCGCCGCCGAACACTACCTGCTGACACACAACGCCAACCGCGCCTGCCGTTTCGACGTGGTGGCGGTGAGCGGCCACGACGCGCGCATCGAATGGCTGCGCGAAGCGTTCAGCACCTCCGATTGAATGCCCGCCCTTCCCGCTTCCGCCCGTTTCGCCTAAGATTCGCGGCAGTTCGCGTTTTCTGTCCCCTGCCCTGAAAGGAGTCCGAAGAATGCATCCAGGCTGGATAATGCCCGCCGCACTGCCATTGCTCCTGCTGCTTCAGGCTTGCGCGCCGGTTGTGGTCGCCGGTGCCGCGGCCGGTGTCGCGGCCGCGCACGACCGGCGTACGCTCGGTGCGATGATCGATGATGAAAATATGGAACTCAAGGCCGCATCCAATATCGGCACGGATGCGGAACTCAAGAAGCTGGTGCACGTGAACGTCACCAGCATGAACGGCATTGTGCTGCTCACCGGTGAGGCCGCGACTTCTGAGGCGCGCGACAAAATACTGACCTATGTGCGCGCGGTCAACGGCGTGCGCCGTATCACCAATGAGCTGCGCATCTCCGAGCCAAGCCCGTTCGGCAGCCGCAGCAAGGATTCGCTCATCACGAGCGCGGTGAAATCGCGGTATCTCGTCACCAAGGATTTCGACCCGACGCGCATCAAGGTTGTGACCGAAGCCGGGGCCGTCTATCTCATGGGGCTGGTCACGCACGCGGAAGGCGACCACGCCGTCGAGCTCGCCGCCACCATCGATGGTGTCGAGCGAATTGTCAAAGTGTTCGAATACATCGACTAAGACGCATGCGCATCTCTCCCGGCTTCCGTGACCGCCTGTCCGGTATCACCTGCGCCGAGCGCGTGCTCACCGAGCCGGCCGACACCTGGGTGTACGGCTACGACAATTCGCGCAAGCATGTACCGCCGGATGTCGTAGTCTTTGCAACCAGCCACCGTGAAGTGCAGGACATCGTGCGCCTGTGCCACGAGCACGCTGTACCGATCGTGGCGCGCGGGCGCGGCACCGCTACCACCGGTGCGGCGATTCCGGTGCGCGGTGGTGTTGTGTTGTCGCTCGAACGCATGAATCGCATTCTGAAAGTGGACCCGGCGAATCGCGTGATCGTGGTGGAGCCCGGCGTCACCAACCAGGCCGTGCAGGAGGCCGTTGCTCCGCACGGCTTTTTCTGGCCGCCGGATCCCACCAGTGCTGCGTACTGCACCGTGGGCGGTAATCTTGCCGTGAACGCTGCCGGGCCGCACGCCGTGAAATACGGCAGCACACGCGAAAACACCCTCGGTCTGCGCGCCGTCACCGGCGCGGGTGACGATATCCATACCGGCGTGTACACCACCAAGGGCGTGGTCGGCTACGACCTGACGCGTTTGCTGATCGGCTCGGAGGGAACGCTCGCCATCATCACCGAGGCCACGCTCAAACTCACGCCGTTGCCGGAAGCGCGTCGCCTGATGCAGGCGGTTTACGCCAGCGTCGGACAGGCGGCGGCCGCGATCTCGCGCATCATGGCGCAACCGGCGACGCCGTGCGCGCTGGAGTTCATGGATGCCGCGGCCATCGAGATGATCCGTAGCTACTCGCAGGCCGACCTGCCACAGGGCGCCGGCGCGTTGCTCCTGATCGAGGTCGATGGACCGGCGAGTATCCTGGATAATCTCGCGGCGGCAATCCGTACGGCCGCCGCAGACAGCGGCCTCATCCGTTTCCATGAGGCGCGCACCGGGGAAGAAGCCGATGCCTTGTGGGCAACCCGCAAGGCGCTCTCGCCGGCGTTACGCACCATCGCCCCCAACAAGTTGAACGAGGACGTGGTGGTGCCGGTGTCGCGCCTGCCGGAACTGATCGCCGGACTGGAAAGCTTGAGCAGTGAGTTCGGCATTCCGATCGTGAACTTCGGCCATGCCGGCAACGGCAATATTCACGTGAATCTTCTGTACGATTCACAGGATCCGCAGCAGGAAGCGAATGCGCGCCCGTGCCTGCGCCAGGTGTTCGATCTGGTGATTCGTCTTGACGGCACACTCTCCGGCGAGCACGGCATCGGCCGGGAAAAGCGCGACTACATCGCGCTCGCCATCGACCCGCCGACCCTCGACCTGATGCGCCGCATCAAGGCACAGTTCGATCCGAAGGGTATTCTCAATCCGGACAAGATTTTCCCGCCCGCCACATGATTCACAGGAGACTGTAACGTGAAAGCCCATACCCCAAGCCGCAACACTGCGCTCATCTGTCTGATCATTTTCGTTGTTGGCCTGATCGGCTTGTTCGTGCCGCTTGGTCAGATTCACTACATCGGTCCATACATCAAGTTCATTAATCACATCGCCGTTTATCTGCTGATCGGCGGTTATAGCCTGTTGCTCGCGGCGGTCTATATACTTTGACCTGGACTCATTGATGGCTAACTTCAAGATGATCAATTCTTTTTCGGTGAACCCCGTGATCCGTCGCACCCTTTGTCTTTCGATTTTCAGTTTCACCAGTCTGTGCCTGCCGGCGCAGGCCGCCAATCTCGACAATATTGGTCTGTTGAACCAGACCCAGTTTCTGCAACTCTCGCAAGACCTGGGCGCGGCGCTGAGCTACAAGCCGCTGCAACCGTCCGCGCCGCTGGGCGTGCCCGGTTTCGATATCGGCATCGCCGCCACGTCAACCAAAATGGAAAACAGTGCCGACTACGCTGCGGCCTTTTCCGGCGCCGTGCCATCTTCACTGGTGGTTCCTACACTGCGTGCATCCATCGGCTTGCCCTTCAATTTTGACATCGGTGCTTCGTACGGAGCCGTGCCGGACAGCAACATCAAGCTGTGGGGAGCAGAGTTGCGCTATGCGCTCGTCAAGGGCGGCACGGCGACTCCGGCGATAGCATTGCGCGGCAGCTACAGTGCGGTTGACGGCGTGGACCAGCTCAAGCTCTCCACCACCGGTCTGGACGTGTCGATCTCCAAGGGTTTTACCGTGTTCACGCCCTATGCCGGCGTCGGCAAGGTGTGGGTGCGCAGCACGCCGGACCCGTCAACCGGTCGGACGCAAGAGGACTTCGACCTCAACAAGGTGTTCGTCGGCATCAACATGAATCTCGCTGTGATCAACATCGCCGTCGAGGGCGACAAGACCGGCGACGCAACCTCCTACGGCATCAAGTTCGGCTGGCGGTTCTGATGTGCGCGTGCAGGGTGATGTCATTCACCCTGCGCCTTCTCCCCGTTGTCTGATTCATCGGCACCTGCATCACTTCGCAGTGCGGGCGCGCGCATCGTCGCCGGCCCGGGCAGGAATCTCCGCTGCCACCTCCGCGTACATGGTCTTGTCAGCCGCACTGTAACAACAGGCAATGATCTCGTCGAAATCCTCTTCGTACTGGCGCATGACCGACACCGCAATACGCGCGGCCTCTTCTTTCGGATAGCCATACGCGCCGGTGCTGATCGAAGGAAATGCAATGCGCCGCACACCGTTCCCGCGCGCCAGCTCCAGCGACTTGTGGTAACAGGACGCCAGCAATAACGGTTCACCGGCCTGACCGCCATGCCACACCGGGCCAACAGTATGGATGACCCACTTCGCGGCGAGCCTGAAGCCGGGGGTTATTTTTGCCTCCCCGGTCGGGCACCCATCGAGGGCACGGCAACTGGCCAGCAGTTCCGGGCCGGCTGCCCGGTGGATGGCGCCGTCCACGCCGCCGCCGCCCAGCAGACTTTCGTTCGCTGCGTTCACGATTGCATCCACGGCCAGTGTCGTAATATCTGCCTGCAGTATCCGCAGCATGCCGTCTTTGTCTCCATCCTGACCGATTCCCGAGTAACCCTGCTTTGCCTGGTCTGCCATCATGCAGGAACCTCGAATTCATTTGTCCGGGCTCATGCGGACCGCCCAAAGACGATTGCTACACGCCTCAGGGAAGCATAGTCCAGGTACGGCACTTCGACAGGCTGGAATGGAAAGGCTATTTCACGCGCTTGAGGTGCGCGCCTTTACGGGGCGCGGATGGCTCGGGGGCAAAAGGCGGTTCGGGCGTCGTCGGTGGCGGCTCGACACCGTCCTCTTCAGCGGGGAACTGGATACCGCGGCCATTCTCGCGCGCGTACACGGCGAGCACCGCGCGCACCGGAATGACCACCGGCTCGCTCTTGCCGCCAAAGCGCGCAAAAAAAGTGATGGTCTCGTTGCCGAGTTCGAGCTGGTGGACGGACTGCGGATGGACATTCAGCACAATCTGGCCATCCTTGACGAAGGCGTGCGGCACCTGCACACCGGGTAGCGTGACATCGACCGCGATCTGCGGCGTGAACCCGCTATCGAGGGCCCATTCGTGTAGCGCGCGGATCAGGTACGGACGAGTGGAACGATTGGCGGACACAGGCATGACGGTGGGCAATCCTGCACAAAGTCCATGGCGCCGGTAACGGCGCCTGGAAAAATAACCGGACTACCGGACGCGCGGCCGCATGTCGCGTTCCGCATCGGTCAGACTCAGCTTGAACGACTTGCGCTCGAACAGGCGCTCGGCGTAATCCATTATGGGCTTGGCCTGGCGCGGGAGCTCGATGCCATACAGCGGCAAGCGCCAGAGTACCGGCGCCAGCGCGCAATCCACCAGCGAAAACTCCGCGCCCAGGATAAACGCCTGCTCCTTGAACACCGGTGATATGACCGTGAGGCCGTCGCGCAGCGTATTGCGTGCGGTCTGCGTACGCTTCTTGTCGCCGCCAGTCAGCTCCGGCAACAGGCTGTACCAGTCGCGGTCGAAGCGCATGAGCATGAGTCGCGCCTTGGCGCGCGATACCGGGTCGACCGGCATGAGCGGCGGGTGCGGCAGGCGCTCGTCCAGATATTCGTTGATGATGTGCGACTCATACAGAACCAGATCGCGATCGATCATGGTCGGAACCGTGTTGTACGGATTGAGTTCGCCGATCTCGCGCGGTTTCTTGCGAATATCGACTTCGACAACCTGGCACTCCACGTCCTTCTCGTGCAGAACGATACGCGTGCGGTGACTGTGCGGATCAGTCGTGCCCGCATAGAGCGTCATGATGTGCTTGCGTGTAGTGAGCGTGGCCATATCCGGTTACTCCTGCGTTGTGCTATGCCGGGAACGGCAAAGGGGGTCCTGGTGATCAGGACCCCCTTCTTGGGCTACCGAGAACATTCAGTCAATGCACGTCCTTCCAGTATTCTTTCTTCAACAGATAAGCGACCACAAGGAAAATGGTCAGGAAAACGAGCACCGCAATACCGATCCGGTAGCGGACCAGCTTGGCGGGTTCGCCGACATAGACCATGAAATTGGTCAAGTCGCGCATGGACTCGTCATACTGCTGCGGACTCATGCTGCCGGGCTTTTCGATCTCAAAGTGATCGAAGACCTGTTCTTCGGTCACTTTCTTGGCCTTCTTGCCATCCTTCACCGACTCGGACTCGTGCTTCTCGGTGCGATACACGGCACGCTGCAAGCCCTGCATATCGTGCAACACGTGCGGCATGGCCACACTCGGAAACACCGTATTGTTCCAGCCGGTCGACGACTTCTCGTCGCGGTAGAAGCTGCGCATGTAGGTATAGAACCACTCCGGGCCACGCGAGCGCGTCACCAGCGACAGGTCGGGCGGCGCCGTGCCAAACCACTTCTTGGCGTCTTCCTTGGTCATGGCCGCCTTCATCAGCGCACCGGGCTTGTCGGTGGCGAACATCAGGTTTTGCTTGACCAGTTCTTCGCTGATACCCAGGTCTTCGCCCATGCGGTTATAGCGCATGTACGCCGCGCTGTGGCAGGACAGACAGTAGTTGACGAACGTGCGGGCGCCGCGCTGCAGAGACGCCCTGTCGCTCAAATCAGTCTTTACGGCATCAAGCTTGACGTGCCCCCCGCCGGAAGCGAGGCTCAGGCCCGGCAACGCCGCACACAACAGAATGAGGATCGCTTTCTTCATTTTGTCACCCTTTCCGGAACCGGCTTGGTCTTGTCGATCTTTGTGTACCACGGCATCAGCGCGAAGAAGGCGAAGTACACAATCGTGAAAATCTGCGCCCAGTACACATTCGGGAACAGGATCAGATCGATGGCTTGCGGGCTCTTGGTACCGAGATAGCCCAGGATCACAAACGCGATCACGAAAATCGCCAGCGCGCTCTTGTAGATCCAGCCGCGGTAACGGATGGATTTGACCGGCGAGCGATCGAGCCACGGCAGGAAGAAAAACACCATGATCGAGAGCCCCATGAAGATCACGCCCCAGACCTTGGCATCAATCAGCAGGAAGTTGACCGTGTTGGCGCGCAGAATCGAGTAGTACGGTGTGAAGTACCACAACGGCACGATCTCCGGCGGGGTCTGCAGGATGTTGGCCGGCACGAAGTTGTCGTGTTCCAGGAACCAGCCGCCCAGTTCGGGCGCAAAGAACAGGACGGCAGAGAAGACCATCATGAAAACCACGATGGCGACGAGATCATGCACCGTGTAGTACGGATGGAACGGAATGCCGTCAAGCGGGACGCCATTGGCGTCCTTCTTCTTCTTGATCTCGATGCCGTCCGGGTTGTTCGAACCAACCTTGTGCAAGGCCACAATGTGCACGAACACCAGCGCCACCAGTACCAGCGGGATGGCAATCACGTGGAAAGCAAAGAACCGGTTGAGGGTCGCATCGGCCACCACGAAGTCGCCACGGATCCATTCGGACAGCACCGGACCGATATACGGAATGGCATCGAACAGCGAGATGATCACCTGCGCGCCCCAATAGGACATGTTGCCCCACGGCAGCAGGTAACCCATGAACGCCTCGGCCATGAGCGCCACGAAAATGATCACGCCAATGATCCACACCAGCTCGCGCGGATTGCGGTGCGAACCGTACAGCATGGCGCGGAACATGTGCAGATACACGATGATGAAAAAAAATGAGGCGCCCGTGGAGTGCAGGTAGCGGATCAGCCAGCCCCAGGATACATCGCGCATGATGTATTCGACCGACGCAAACGCCAGCTCGGTGTCAGGCTTGTAGTGCATCGTCAGAACGATGCCGGTGACAATCTGCAGCACCAGCACCACCATTGCCAACACACCGAAGTAATACCAGAAGTTGAAGTTCTTCGGCGCGTAGTATTTCGCCATATGCTCTTCCCAGACCTTGGTCAGGGGGAAGCGGTCGTCAATCCAGGCGAGAAGCTTTTCCATCACGCGGCTCCTTTTTTGTCTTCGCCGATAAGGATGCGGGTGTCGCTCAGGAACATGTGCGGCGGCACCGGCAGGTTGCTTGGGGCCGGCACGCCCTTGAAAACGCGGCCGGCGAGATCGAACTTGGAACCGTGGCACGGGCAGAAGAAGCCGCCGGTCCAGTCATCGCCCATCCCGGAGGCCGGACCTACCTGGAATTTCTGCGACGGCGAACAGCCCAAATGCGTGCAGATGCCAACCAGCACCATTATTTCGGGTTTGATCGAGCGGTTCTTGTTCGTGGCATAGTTTGGCTGCTGGTCAGCATTCCTGGACTCAGGGTCAGCGAGCACCTTGTCGAGCGCCGGCAGTGTCGCGAGCATGTCCGTCGTGCGGCGCACGATCCACACCGGCTTGCCGCGCCATTCCACGGTCAGCATTTGGCCAGATTCGAGCTTGCTGATGTCCACTTCGACCGGAGCGCCGGCGGCACGTGCCCGGGCGCTTGGCGTCATGGACAGCACGAACGGTGTGGCGGCAAAACCTGCCCCAATCGCGCCCACCCCGGAGGTGAGCAAGGTCAGAAAACGGCGTTTGTCGCGATCTACGCCTTCACTCATGAAATCCCCCTGCAATGTTTTAAAATCTGAAGTTGCCCCGGTAGCCATGGGCTGGGGCAGAAATCCTGAAATATCATGGAGATATATCTATAAGATGTTGCTTATATCTTCAAAAAAGGCGGCATAGCATCAACTATTCGCCCCTACGCCGTCAAGAGAGTGGGGGTTTTTTGACGCAGATTTCTGCAAATTTCCCACCCTGCGCTACAATCGCCGGCCCGATCTTACCAGCATATTCCTTCATGCACCCCCGCAAACTGATCGTTTTCATCGCACAAGCCATTACTGTGGGCTTAGCACTGGCCTTTCTGTTGACCCTGTTCTGGCCAGGCCTGTTGCGGCGCGAAGCGTCATCGGTGAGTGTGCGGGAGTCGACCGAAATCGCCGTACCGGCCACGGATGGCCCGATTTCGTACGCCGCCGCGGTGGAAAAAGCCGCGCCAGCCGTGGTCAATATCAATACCGCCAAGGTTGTGACCGTTAAGCCGAATCCGCTGCTCAAGGACCCTGTCTTTCAGCAGTTTTTCGGGCGCGGCCTGGATTCGCCGCGTAAGCGCGTCGAACGCAGCCTGGGAAGTGGTGTGATTTTCAGTGATCAGGGCTATATCCTCACCAATTACCACGTCATCGGCGGCGCCGATGCCATCCAGGTGTTCTTGCGCGATGGCCGCAATGCCGCCGCCAAGGTCATCGGCGGCGACCCCGATACCGACCTTGCCGTGCTCAAGATCGACCTCAAGGATCTGCCGGCCATCACCATCGGTAAATCAGAGCGCGTGCGGGTTGGTGACGTGGCGCTGGCGATCGGCAACCCGTTCGGCGTTGGCCAGACTGTCACCATGGGCATCGTCTCCGCCACCGGCCGCAGCGCTCTCGGTATCAACACCTTCGAGAATTTCATCCAGACCGATGCCGCCATCAACCCGGGCAACTCAGGGGGCGCGCTCGTGGATGCGCATGGCAACCTCATCGGCATCAATACCGCCATTTTCAGCCAGAGTGGCGGTTCAGTGGGAATCGGCTTTGCCATCCCCACAAGCATCGCCAAGGGCGTGATGGAGCAGATCATTACCCATGGCCGTCCGTTGCGCGGCTGGCTCGGCATCGAGGCGCAGGCGCTCACCCCGGAGTTGCTCGAAGCCTTTGGGCTTAAGAAAGGCACGGAGGGCCTGGTCATCACCACCCTCTATCGCGATGGCCCGGCCCACAAGGCGGGCGTGGAGCCTGGCGATGTGCTGGTGGCCATCGACGGCAAGAAGACCGGCGACGCGCGCGAGGTGCTTCTGGTGATCTCAAGTCACAAGCCGGGCGAACGCATCACGCTGGAACTCATGCGCGACGGCAAGCCGCTCACGGTCGAGGCCATCTCCGGTGAGCGCCCAGTCACGCCACCGCGCGCAGGACGCGGCTAGGGTCTGACGGCGGCCGCGCGCAGCAGCGTGTTGACCGGAGTCGCATACCAGAACGGGTTGGCGCTGATGACGGCGTTGCCGCTATTGAGCGCGGCCAGCGTTTGACGGCGCAGCGCCCTGTCCCCGATTTTGTCGGCCAGGCGCAAGCTCACTTCAGCCAGCACGGCCGATTGCGATGGCATCGGTCCATCGCTCAGCACGTCCTGCCTGGTTTCCGTCGCCAACAGGGAGCTTTCCTCCAGCCGAAAACCCTTCGGGCCATAAAAACGTTTCCAGGCAGCATTAGCCACGGCGTGCGCGAGCACGACATCGCGCGCCTCACCAGTGAGCTCGGCCCACGCGCTAAGTCCGAGTGCTACATAGGCGTAATCCTCAAGCGCCACCTTGCCGCTCGCCTTCCCGTGTACGCGCGAGCGCACCAGGGATTTGCCATCCCATAATTGCTTCACCAGAACATCGCGCACCGCCTGTGCCGCCGCGCGATGGCGCGGATCCTTCGTGGCCTGTGCTGCCTCAGCGAATGCCGCGAGCGCGAGTCCATTCCAGGCGGCCAGCTCCTTGCTGTCACGTTGCAGCACACGCTGGGCGCGCGCTGTGCGCAATTTATCTTCTGCGGAGACAATCTGCTTTTCGACATCGGCCAGCTCCTGCTTGCGCTGCGCAGCGATCTCCGCCGCTGGCAGGGCGCGCAGTGGCAGATAGCCCGACTCAAAAGGCGCTGCGTCGATCATCCCGGTATGCAGGCGATAAATCTCTCGCTCAACGGGTGTGAGCAGCCTTTCCAGCTCGGCCGTGCTCCACAGGTAATAGCCTCCCTCCACACCCTTGTCATCCAATGCTGAAAGCGCGGCAATGAACGCACCAGACGGTGCACGCAGTTCGCGCAACAGGAAGTCCAGGGTTCTGGTAGCAACATGCCGGTAATCGTCGCGCCCGAAGACACGCGCAGCATCCCGGTAAAGACGCGCCAACTGGGCATTGTCGTACAACATTTTCTCGAAGTGTGGCGTCTTCCAGGATGGGTCCACGGTGTAACGGAAAAAACCGCCGCCAAGATGATCCTGCAGTCCGTTGCCAGCCATGGCATCCAGTGTGAGCAGCAGAAATTCCCTGAGTCGCGAATCCTGGGTACGCTCGTAGTGGGTCAGAAGGAAGGCGAGTTGCGGTACTTGCGGAAATTTACTCTGCTCACCGAATCCACCCTGCACGCTGTCTGCCGCCTTCAGTGCCTCGGCCACCACACGGTCGGCCAGCGCGCGCGCCTGCGCGCCGTTCACTTCCGGTTTACCCGGACCCTGCGGAGCTGCCTCCTCGATGTGCGCCAGCGCGGTGAGTCGCGCGCGATCGTTTTGCCACAGCTGCTCGATGCGCTCCAGAATTTTCTGAAACTCCTGTGGTGGGTGATAGAGCGTGGCGTACAGCGGGTGCCCATCGGGCGTCACAAACACATTGAGTGGCCAGCCGCTCATGCCGCGGGTTTTCTCGACAAACTCGATCAACCGCACATCCAGCGCCGGCTCAAGCTCACGATCGACCTTGACCGGAATGACGTGTTCGTTGAGGTAACGTGCAATTTGTGCATTGCGGTAACTCTCGCGCTGCATCACGTGGCACCAGTGGCAGGAGAAGTAGCCGATGGACAGATACAGCAACTTGCCCTCGCGGCGCGCCCGCTCTACCGACGCGGCATTCCATTCCTGCCAGGCGACCGGGTCGTCGCCATGCAGGGCGAGATAGGGCGAGGGGTGCTGACGTAACTGATTTTCGAGCGGCGCGGCCTGCGCCGTGCCGAGGCTGAGAGAAACCAGAACTGCCATGTACCAACTGGTTCGGGTGCGCATAGACATATTAACGCCCCAGAGGCCGGTTTTATTCCTTGCGTTTCTTGCGTTGCCGTCTGACCGGATTTTCCTGTTCGTAGGTATCCAGCACGGCGGTCATTTCAGTGTCCGTCAGGGACTTGTGTTCCGCCT
>Ga0315271_10000354_pt1 | contig 24482 bp, 22 predicted proteins | sample C3_top_MG_FD_204664 | JGI IMG/M metagenome (GOLD analysis project Ga0315271, IMG submission 204664) | Sediment microbial communities from Yellowstone Lake, YNP, Wyoming, USA - C3_top | ecosystem: Environmental > Aquatic > Freshwater > Lake > Sediment | place: USA: Wyoming | collected 2017-08-01
GGATGGCCTCGTGAATCAGATCGACCTAAAAGGCCGCGTCGCCGTCGTCACTGGCGGCGCGCAGGGCATCGGCTATGCCACGGCCCGGCGCATGCTGCAGTCGGGCGCCGGCGTGCTGCTTTGGGACATTGATGGGCCGCAGTTGGCCAAAGCCAAAGACTCGCTGTCAGCACTCGGCCGCGTCGCGACGGCGCAGCTCGAGCTCACCAATGAAGCCGCCGTTGCAAAGGCCTGCGCGCAGGCAATCACCGAGTTCGGCCGCATCGACATCCTGGTCAACAACGCCGGCATTACCGGCGGCAATGCTACGACCTGGGAGCTGGCACCCGAGGTCTGGCGGCGGGTGCTCGAGGTCAACCTTGTCGCGCCGTACCTGACCTGCCGCGCCGTGGTGCCGCAGATGCTCAATCAGGGTTACGGGCGCATCGTGAACGTGGCCTCGGTGGCCGGCAAGGAAGGCAACCCCAACGCCAGCCACTACAGCGCCAGCAAGGCCGGCCTGATCGCGCTGACCAAGTCACTGGCCAAGGAGACGGCGACCCAGGGCGTGCTGGTCAATGCCGTCACGCCGGCCGCGGCCAAGACCGCGATGTTCGCGACCATGACCCAGCAGCACCTCGACTTCATGCTCGGCAAGATCCCGATGGGCCGCTTCGTCGAGGTCGAGGAGGTCGCCGCCGGCATCTGCTGGCTGGCCAGCGAAGACTGCTCGTTCACCACCGGGTCGGTGCTCGACCTGTCGGGCGGCCGGGCAACGTATTGATTTAGAGCTGGCGCCAGCGCTCGATCAGCTCGTCGAAGGTCTGTCGCGATTCGTCGTAGGCGGCGGCGAAATCTACGCTCCTGCAGCCGCCCATGTCGCGCACCAACTGCCGGCCGGCGTCGGTGCTCAGGCGGCGCGACAGGTCGAGCAGTTCGGGTGTGATCGCCCCGGGCGGCAACGGCGGCAAAGCAGCGCGCCAGTTGGGTGCCGGCCTGCCGCGCGGGCACAGCTTGTCGAGCGAGCTCAGCAGGTCGGCGCGAAAGATCAGCTCGCCGATTAATTCCCCCACGGCGTCGTCGGTGTCATCCCCGACTTTGGCCTGGATTGCGACGGCGCTTGTGGCCGCACAGATCAGCGTTAGGGCGGCGGCGCGGCAAAGCCAGGGGTGGAGGGGTTCAATGCGCATGGCGGGCAACTCCTGTAGGGGGAGTCTAGAAGTTGCCCGCAGGTTTGCCACGCCCCTGTTCTTGGGGGGCTGTCGCGGCGCCGACACGCTCCATACGGATTTGCGTTGGACGACATAACACTCCAGTTCGGGCTGAGCTTGTCGACGCCCTTGGACAGGCACAGCGCGAACGGTCGTTTCCAATCGATTGACTGCAAGTCGGTATCAATCGTGGGCGCAGCGGCGTCAGTCGGCGCTGCTGGCGTTGACCGCGCGCCCCGACCTGCGTCGAACGCTCAGCGCTCGGTCACCCCCAGCTTGTCGAGCAAGCCGTTCAACTCGTCGAGTGAACTGAAGGCTATTGCGATCTCGCCCTGCTCGCCCCGCTTGGTCTTGCGTTGAACCCGGATCTCCACCGCCGCGGTCAGGAGGTCGGCGAGCGCTTCTTCCAGGCGCACGATATCGCGCGGCTTGTCGTGTTTGATACGCATTAGCGGCGACTGGCGGCCGCCGTTGCCGCTAGCCTGGCGGGCGACCAGTTTCTCGGTTTCGCGCACCGAGAGTCTTTTTGCCGCGACCTGGTTGGCAGCCAGGATCTGTTGGGCCGGCTCCAACACCAGCAGCGCGCGGGCATGCCCCATCTCGAGCTCACCTGCCACCAGCATCTGCTGCACCGGCGCGGCCAGGTTTAGCAGCCGCAGCAGGTTGCTGGCGGCGCTGCGCGAGCGCCCGACGGCCAACGCGGCCTGCTCATGCGTGAGCTTGAACTCGCCGATCAGCCGCTTCAGGCCCTGTGCTTCTTCGAGCGGATTCAGGTCTTCGCGCTGAATGTTCTCGATCAGCGACATCACCGCGGCGACCTCGTCGGCCACCACCTTGACCAGCACCGGCACTTCGTTCAGGCCGGCGAGGCTGGCGGCGCGCACACGGCGTTCACCGGCGATGATCTCGTAGCGGTTGGCGCCCAACGGACGCACCAGGATCGGCTGCATGACACCCTGGCTCCTGATGCTCTGGGCCAGCTCGTTCAGCGAGCCCTCGTCCATGCGCGTGCGCGGCTGGTACTTGCCGGGCTGCAACTGGCTGAGCTTGAGTGTGCTTGGGGCGCCCTCGTCGCGTGGTGCGGCGGGTGCGTCGCTGACCTTGGGGCCGAGCAGTGCTTCGAGGCCCATGCCGAGGCCTTTGGGTTTCTTGGTGACCATGGGGCGCAATTGTCGGCGATGACGCCGAGCGCGCCCCGCGCCGGTCAGCGCTTTTCGGTCAGCGCCTTCAGGTTGGCCAGCCCGGCCTCGAAATCCTTGCCGATCATGCTGTCGATGTTGAACACCACGCCCATCAGCCTGGACAGGTAGGGCGCGGGGCCGTGCATGGCCCAGGTGATGATGGTGAGCGTGTCGCCCTCGGCCTGCAGGGTGAACTCGGCCGTGTTCTGGGCCCTGAACGGCTTGACGAAATCGAGCTTCATCGTGACGCTGGTCGGCGCCATGCTGGCGGTGATTTCCATGCGCCCGGCGCCGACTTTGCGGCCGTCCCAGGCGTAGGCCGCGCCGACGCCGCTGGCCGCACCGCTGTAGCTGCCCTTCAGGCCCGGGGCCTTCCTCTCGTAAGGGTTCCAGCTATTGAACGATTTCAGGTCGTTGATCAGCGCGAAGATCTTCCACGCCGGCGCCATGATGACCGCGCTGCGCTGGACGCGAAAGGTGTCGGGCCGCAGGCTGGCATAGACCAGCATCGACGCCAGGATGGCAAGCAGCACCAGAGCCGCGACCATGAGCATGGAGGTCTCCTTGGGCCAGTGAGCAGCATACGGCGCGGCTCAGGCCGTCACCAGCAACCCCTGCGAGCAGGGCCCCTGCACGCGCGGCGGCTTCATGTTCTATCCTTGGGCAATCGCATCAGGATACTTTGGGCCCGCCATGAAGAAACACACCGTGTTCGTCGACGGCCAGGAGGGGACCACCGGCCTGCGCATCCACGAATACCTGGCCGCACGCAGCGACATCGAGGTGCTGATGATCGACGGCGGCAAGCGCAAGGACGCCGGCGAACGTGCCCGCCTGTTGAATGCGGCCGAGGTGGCCTTCCTGTGCCTGCCCGACGCCGCAGCCAGAGAGGCCGTGGCGCTGGTCACCAACCCCGACACCTGCATCATCGACGCCAGCACGGCGCACCGCGTGGCGCCGGGCTGGACCTTCGGCGTGCCCGAGTTGGCGCCGGGCCAGCGCGATGCGCTGCGCAGGGCCAAGCGCATCGCCAACCCGGGTTGCCACTCGACGGCCTTCATCGCGCTGCTGCGCCCGCTGGTCGATTCCGGCATCGTCGGCCGTGATCTGCCCGTGACGGCCACGTCGATCACCGGCTACTCGGGTGGCGGCAAGAAAATGATCGAGCAGTACGAGGCGGGCGCGAAGCCGCAGCTCGAGGCTCCACGCCCTTACGGCCTGAAGCTCAGCCACAAGCATGTGCCGGAGATGATGGCCTACACCGGCTTGACAGTGAAGCCAGTCTTCATGCCCATCGTCGGCAGCTTCTACAAAGGCCTGGCCGTGAGCGTGCCGCTGCACCTATCACAGCTCAAGCCCGGCACCGACGGCGCGGGTCTGGTACGCACGTTCGAGCGCCACTACGAGGGCGAACGCTTCATCCGCGTGATGCCACTGTCCGACCCGTCCGTCACCGAACCCAGTTTCTTCGACGTACAGGGCGCGAACGACACGAATCGAATCGACATTTTCGTGTTCGCCGACGACAGGCAAGCGATCCTGATCGCACGCGAAGACAACCTCGGCAAGGGCGCCAGCGGCGCGGCGGTGCAGTGTATGAACCTGCACCTGGGTTGCGACGAGGGACTGGGCCTGTAGGCCGATCGGATGGAGCCAGTCTTTCACCTGATCGCCGGCGCGCCCGATCCTGTCGCGCCGTTCAGCCATGCCGCCGAGGCCGACGGCTGGGTCTTCGTGACCGGGCAGATGCCGTTTGCCGGCACTTCGATCGACGAGCCCTATCCCGTGGGCATCGAGGCGCAGACCCACCAAGTGATGAAGAACCTGCAAGCGGTCCTCGCCGGCTGCGGCCTGCGCCTGGCCGATGTGCTGCAGGCGCGCGTCTACCTGAGGCACTTCGATGAAGACTACGCCACGATGAACGCGGTCTACGCGAGCTATTTCCCCCCCGGGCGGCGGCCGGCGCGTACCTGCATCGGCGTCAGCGGCCTGGCCAAGGGGGCGCGCGTGGAGATCGACCTGGTGGCGCGTCGGCCTTCGCCCTGATCCGCGCCGCCGCGCCGGCCCGGCCTGGCCCATGCAGCCACATCAGTCAGGTTGCACCGGCGTGCGGTAGTGGTAGGCGTAGGCGTCGGCAAAGCCCTGGCGCAGATAGACGCTTCGCGCGGCGTGGTTGTTGCCATCGACCTGCAGGTACGCGCTGCGCGCGCCTTCATCGCGGGCTTGCGCGAGCAGTCGCGCACATAGCCGACCTGCCAGGCCCTGCCCGCGCGAATGCTCGGCGGTGAAGACGTCGTACAGGCCGACCAGGTCGGCCTCGCGTGCGAACTGGCCGCAGGCGAGCAGCGCGCCGTCGCTTTCGCGGCGCAGGGCCAGCGCACGAAACGGCACCGGCGAGAGTTCGAGCCGCTGCGCATGGGCCTGGCTTTGCGCCAACGGCGAGCCGCGCAATTGGCCGACGGCCTGCGCAAAGGCGCTTTGACCCAGCGATTGCCAAACCAGCCCCGGCGGCGGCGGCTGGTTGTCGATGCCGTCGAGCGAAGTACAGACCATCACCCGCGTGTCGTCAACGCGTAGCCAATGGCGCGCCTCTAGCTGTGCGTCGAGGTCGCGCGGCTGGCTGAACGGTGTGATGCGCACGACCATCGGCAACTGCGCATCGGCAAACACCGCGCCGGCCTGCGCCAGCTTGTCGGCCAGCGGCAGCACACCGGCGGCGACGGCATTGACGCAGCGCGCGCGCTTGGCTTTGCCAGGTGAAAACCGAATCAGCCAGCCGTCGAGCCAGCGTTGCTGTGGCGGCGCGCTGGCGTTGATGCCGGCGTCTTCGATACGCGTGAGCAGCAGCGGGCTGAATCCTGGCGCGAGACCGGCGCTGAACTTCATGCGAGCGTCTTGACTCGATCGACCATCTCGCGCGCAAATTCGATGTAGGCCAGCGCGCCCCTTGACGTCGGGTCGAAGACCACGCCGGCCTGGCCGTAGCTCGGCGCCTCGGCCAGGCGCACGTTGCGCGGGATCAGGGCCTTGAAAACCTTGTCGCCGAAATGTGCTTCTAGCTGCGCGCTGACCTGCTGCTGCAGCGTGATACGCGGGTCGAACATCACGCGCAACAGACCGATGAGCTGTAGCTCGGGGTTCAGATTGGCGTGGACCTGCTTGATGGTGTTGACCAGGTCGCTCAAGCCTTCGAGCGCGAAGTACTCGCATTGCATCGGCACGATCACGCCATGCGCGCTGCACAGACCGTTGAGCGTCAGCAGGCTCAGGCTGGGCGGGCAGTCGATGAGCACGAAGTCGTAGTCGCCCTCGACGGCGGTGAGCGCGTCGCGCAGGCGCTCGTTGCGACGCTCCAGCGCGACCAGTTCGACCTCGGCGCCCGCCAGTTCGCGATTCGCGCCGAGCACGTCGTAGCCGCCCTTCAGACTGGGCTGCCTGGCTTCGGCGATGCTGGCCGATTCGAGCAGCACGTCGTAGATGCTGAGTTCGAGCTTGCGTTTGTCGATGCCCGAGCCCATCGTCGCGTTGCCCTGCGGGTCGACGTCAACCACCAGCACGCGCTGGCCGACCCGCGCCAGGCCAGCGGCAAGATTGACCGTGGTGGTGGTCTTGCCGACCCCGCCCTTTTGGTTGGCGATGCAGAAGATGCGCGTCATGTCAGGTCTTTCGCCGGGCCGCCCCAAGAAAACCTGCGCCCCCGCGGGGGCCGCGAGCGAAGCGAGCCGGGGGGCTCCATGGCCTCAGTCTCGCATCAATCGCGGACCAGCCTGATGCCGAAGCCGATCAAGAACACTCCGGCCAGCCGTTCGAGCCAACGTGTGGCGCGGCGGTGTGCGCGCACTTGCGCGGCCACGGCATTGGCGAAGGCGCACAGTGTCAGACAATACGCCGCGGTGATGACGGCGATGGTCACAGCCATCGCGGCAAAGGTCGGCAGCCCGCGGTGCGTGGCCGGGTCGATGAAGAGCGGAAAGAAGGCCATGTAGAAGACGATGGCCTTCGGGTTGAGCAGGGTGATGAAGAAAGCCTGCCTGGCGTAGTCGCGCGGTTCGATTCGTACGGGCGAAGCGCTGCCCTCGCCGCGCGACAACATTAACCTCAATCCGATCCACGCCAGGTAGGCCGCGCCCGCGTACTGCACCGCCGTGAAGGCCACCGGGTACGCCGCCAGCAATGCCGCCACGCCGGCCACCGCCAGCCACAGCAGCACCTGGTCACCGACGATCACGCCCAGCGTGGCCGCAGCGCCGGCGCGAAAGCCACCCTTGCCGGTGGAGTTGAGCAAGGCGAAGGTGCCCGGCCCGGGCAATGCCAGGAAGAGCAGTATGGCGGCACAGAAGGCCGTGAAGTCGGTGATGCCGTACATGGTGGCGGTAGATTACAGGATCGCCGCGGCGGCACGCTCGACGCGGCGCCGCTGAACGACAATCGCGCCCCATGAACCCAGAGTCCGATGCCACCGCTGGCAACGACGCGCCGCGCGAAGCGCCTACCGCGGTGAACCCCGTGGCGCCGCCACAGGCCGCGCACGATGCAGCGCCGGCAGTGCCCTGCGATGCCGCGAGTGCCGGTGCAGTGGACTCGCTGTTCGGACCGGCGCACGAATTGGCATCCGGTGCGTCGCCCGCGGGGAACATCACGAACGCGCCGGAGCTTTCGCCCGCCGGGAACATCACGAACGCGCCGGAGCTTTCGCCTGCCGGGAACATCACGAACGCGCCGGAGCTTTCGCCCGCCGCGTGTGGCGCGCGCCTGGTCGAGCTGTTCCCCGCGTTGTTCGTCGCATCCGCCGCGCCCGGGCCGATCAAGCCGATCAAGCTACGCATCCACGCCGACATCCAGGCCCGCGCGCCGGGTGTGTTCACCAAGCGAATGCTGGGCCTATTCTTCAGCCGCCACACGACGACCAACGCCTACCTGAAGGCGCTGACGCTCGCGGCGCACCGTTTCGACCTCGACGGTCAGCCGGCCGGCGAGATCAGCGACGAACACCGCCGGCTCGCAGCCGAAGAGCTGGCGCGTCGCCATGCACTGGCCGCCCAGCGGCGCGCAGCGCAGCGCCCGGCACCGCGCCGCGATGTTCCAACTGCCGAAGGCGAAGCGCTCTCCGGCGCCGGGCCCGAAGAACGCCTGGATCGCCGCCCAGGCCCGCGGCCCGATACGCGACCCGACCGCCGGCCCGGCGCTAGGCCCGATGCGCAATCCCATACGCGGCCTCCAGCACGGCCAGCGCAGCCGCCGCGCGATCGCGACCGACAGCTATCAGAACACGTGACAGGCGCTCAGCCAATTCCTCGGCCGGCGCGACCGCCACGACATTCCGAGCGCCCGATGCGGGCAGACCGCGCCGAGATGCCGTCACCGGAGCGGGCAGCGGCAGCGCCTGCCGCCTTACCGCCGGACGCCGAACAGCGCGAGCGCGCCTTGCTGCTGCGCAGCTTCGAATCGAGCCCGCTCAGCAAGGCCAATTTCTGCGCACTCAAGGGCATGACCGAAGCTGCGCTCGACGCAGCACTGGCGCGGGCGCAGGCTGAACGCGGGGGACCCTCGAAAGCTGCCCCTGGCAAGAGCGGCAGCGCACGGTAGGCAAAGCATCCAGAACCTGCGGTTTCGGCATTGGCGGTGCTGGCGCCCTGGCGCCGGGGCGTTGCGCGGACCTGCAGTCTGAGGTGAGTGCGGATGCGCTCGATCACCGGCGCCTGCAGCAGGGCAGCGAAGATCTCCAACCCGCCGAGGGCGGGCTAAAGCCTGTAGTGCACGACCACGCGTGCCGTCCGTGCCTTGTCGCTCGCCCAGTGGCTGAACGCCTGGCAAACGAGCTTGGTCGTCTCGCTATCGCTTGCTTCGGTCACGGACGGCGCAAAGCGCGCATGGTCAAGTTCCTGACCGGGCTGCACACGCGCCGCGCTCCACGGCGTGTCCGACTCCGCTGGGCGCGTGTAGAGCTCAAGCTCCGCGACTGTGGCATTCGCCGGAATCGAGGCGCACAAGGTGACGGTGGTCGCCTCCGACTCCGTACAACCCGCGGCCGGCTGCGGCGTGCCGACAGCGCCGGCCGCAAGCGACGCCGCGGGGCGACACGGCGCCAAGGCCGCGAGCGAAACGACCCCCTTCGAACCGATCTGGCGCAAGGTGTGAGTTTCGATTTCGGCACGCTCCGCGGCCCGCGCCTGCGTAAGCTGTGTCGCCGTTCGATCGAGTTCGGTAATGCGCTCCTTCATGCCATTCTGCAGCTCGACGTTGGCCACACGCTGATCCGCTGTGATCCAGTGCGACAAGGCGAAGCCGCCACTGGCGGCGGCAATGAGTACGACAAAGATGAGCAACATCGGCGCGCCCGATTTGCGCCGCGATGAGCCGGCGGATGAGCGCGCCGCTGCTTCGCGCGCAAACGATGCGCGCAGCTGCATGATCGTGGCGACAAGCGTCGCCAGGGCAGCAATGATGGCAGCCAATACAGGGTCAGACATGTCAAATCTCCGGGCGGTAAAACTAACACGCCGCGGATCGACATCCTGTGCGGTGTCAACGAGTTGTGTGACGGGTTTCGCAGTTCAAGTGCGCTGATATGCAGACAGCGAGGTCGGCAATGGGCAATTCTTACGCCCCATGGCAGTGCTTGAGGTCGAACGTAACGACGCGCTTGAACAGCTTGGCCCGGCTCATGCGCGCTGGCCGGTAACGCGCATTGCTGGCCTCGCATGCAGCGGCTTGCGCCGCCGGCGTGGACTCGACCGGCTCTTGTGGCACCACCATCGCGCGCTGCCTGGCATTGGGTGCCAGCGCGCCGTGGAAGCGGATCAGGTGTTGCCGCGGCTGCGCGCGCGCGCAAGGGGTGCTCTTGCCGCTGGCGCGGGTGGGGCTCAAGGTGGAGCTCGGCCGTGAGCGCTTCCTGTGCCTTCTCGAGCAGTTGCTTGCCCGCCTGCGCATCCCAACCGGGCGCGCCATGCTCGAGCGCATTCGCGAGCCGTTCGCGCCGGCCGCCGGCAAGAAGCCCAGGCTGGGCGCGGCCCGCAAGAAGACGACGGGGCACGAGCCTGAGGCTGCGCCCCGTCAGCGCCAACGCGCGGATGGGTGCGCAAGGGGCGGCGTGATAATGGGTTGAATGGCGTTCATCCGCTACTCCCTGACCGGCGCGGCCGCGACGGTCGTGCACTATGCGGTGCTGCTGGCGCTGGTCGAACGTCTGGGCGTGGCCGCCGCACCGGCGGCCGGCATCGGTGCCTTGTGCGGTGCGGCCGTGGCCTACCTCGGCAGCCGTCATTTCACGTTCAAGGGCAGCGACGCGCCGCATGGGCGGGCGGTGCCGCGCTTTGTGCTGGTGGCGCTGGCCGGCGCGGCGCTGAACAGCCTGATCGTGTGGACCGGCACCCAGGCCTTCGCCTGGCATTACCTGGCCGCGCAGGCCCTGGCCACGCTGCTCGTGCTGGTCCTCGGCTACCAACTCAACCGATCCTGGACCTTCGCATGAATCCACCCACTGCGGCCGCGCCCGGCGCCTCGCCCTGCACCCTGAGCGTCGTCGTGCCGCTGTTCAACGAGGAGGACGTGCTGCCGGCCTTTCACGCGCGTCTCGTCGCCGCGCTGGCGGGCATCGAGGGCGGCTGGGAGGTTGTCTACGTCGACGACGGCAGCACCGACTCGACACCACTAAGGCTCAAGGCGCTGCGCGCCACCGACCCGGGAATCGCGACCGTGCGCTTCAGCCGGAATTTCGGCAAGGAAGCCGGCATGAGCGCCGGCCTGCAACTGGCACGCGGCAGGGCGGTGGTGATCATCGACGCCGACCTGCAGGACCCGCCCGAGCTGATCCCGCAAATGGTGGTGACGTGGCGGCAGGGTGCCGACATGGTCAACATGCGCCGCCGCAGCCGCGAGGGCGAAACCTGGTTCAAGAAGGCGACGGCGCGTGCCTTTTACCGCATCATCAACCGGCTCGCCGAGGTCGACATCCCGTCCAACGTCGGCGACTTCCGGCTGCTCAGCCGGCGCGCCGTCGACGCCTTGAACCGCCTGCCCGAACGCAACCGTTTCATGAAGGGCCTGTTCGCCTGGATCGGCTATGCGCAGGTGACCATCGAGTACGACCGCCATCCACGGGCGGCCGGCACCACCAAGTGGCATTACCGCAAGCTCTGGAACTTCGCGCTCGAAGGCATCACCGGCTTCTCGATCGCGCCGCTGAAGCTGGCAACCTATGTCGGCTTCGCCAGCGCCGCGGGCGCCTTTCTGTACGCCCTGAGCTTCCTGATCAAGGCGCTGACGGTGGGCGACCCGGTGGCCGGCTTCCCGACCTTGATCGTCTCGATCCTGCTGCTCGGCGGGCTGCAGTTGATGGCCACCGGCATCCTCGGCGAGTACCTCGGGCGGCTGTTCATCGAGAGCAAGCAGCGGCCGCTGTACCTGATCGACGAATACGTGCCGGCGGCCGCGCAGGGGGCGACGACCCTCCCGACGCGGGTGGCGCCGCCATGCGTGCCTCAGGACCCCTGATGGACGCGCAGCGCACGCGCCGCTCGGCTCGGTTGATCCTGCTGCTGATCGGCCTGCTCTTGCTGGCGCGGCTGGCCGCCATGGCCTTGATGCCGCTGATGGACACGACCGAGGCCCGTTACGGCGAGATCGGCCGCAAGATGGCCGAGCTCGGCGACTGGGTCACGCCCTGGATCGACTATGGTGTGCCGTTCTGGGGCAAGCCGCCGTTGTCGTTCTGGCTCACCGCGGCCAGTTTCGAAGGCCTCGGCGTCAGCGAATTCACGGCCCGATTGCCGCACCTGCTGTGCGGCGTGCTGATCGCCGCGATCGTGTGGCGGCTGGCCCGGCCGCGCTCGCGCAGCGAAGCACTGACTGCCATCGCCCTGCTGGCCGGTTCGGTGCTGTTCTTCGTTGCCTGCGCCGCGGTCATGACCGACACGGCCCTGGTACTGGGCACAACGCTGGCGATGTCCGGCTTCTGGCTCGCCGTGCACGACCCGTCGCCGGCGGCCCGCCGGCTCCACGGCTGGCTGTTCTTCCTTGGCATCGCCATCGGCCTGCTGGCCAAGGGGCCGGTCGCCGGGGTACTCATCGCCTCGCCGCTCCTAACGTGGACCGCGCTGTCGCCGCGGCGCGGCGAGGTCTGGCGTCGGCTGCACTGGCTGGGCGGCCTGCTGCTGATCGCCGCCATCGCGCTGCCCTGGTTTGCATTTGCCGAGCGGCGGACACCGGGCTTCTTGCAATACTTTCTCGTCGGCGAACATTGGCACCGCTTCGTGACCCCGGGCTGGAAGGGCGACCTTTACGGCACCGCGCATCGCTATCCGATGGGGGCGATCTGGGCCTTCGCCTTCGGCGCGCTGCTGCCCTGGTCGGTGCTGCTACCGGTAGCGGCCTGGTGGTGGCGCAAGGAGGCGCCGCGCGCTGAGGCGGCAGCCGATGATCGCCCCTGGCGTCGCTACCTGCTGCTCTGGTCGCTGACGCCGCTGGTGTTCTTCACGCCCGCGCGCAACGTCCTGTGGACCTACGTGCTACCCGCCGCACCCGCGCTGGCGCTGCTCGTGGCCGGATGGCTGCTGCGCAGGGTGCCGCCCGAGCGCGCCCAGGCCTGGCTGGCCGGCGGTCTGGCGACTTCGCTGGTGGTGGCGACCGGTGGCCTGGTTGCCGCCATGGGGTCGCTGCGCTTCGAGCACCTTTCGACCGCGACGATGGTGCGGGCCTACGAACAGCATCGTGCGCCGGGACAGGCACTGGTCTTCATCGGCCATCGGCCCAGCTCGGCAATGTTCTACAGCCGCGGCAAGGCGCTCCTGGCCAAGGACGGCGATGCGCTTGGGTCGGACATCAGCGGACCGGGCGTCTTTGTCGCCGTCCCTCTGGGCGGCAGCGTGCCGCAGGGCCGCGCCGCGGCAGCGGCGCTGGTCGGACACTTCGGCCCCTTCGACCTGCGCTACCTGGCACCTATCGCGCCGTCCCGCGCGCAGCCCTGAGCAGCGGGCTGCTCCAGCGCTCGTGCAACGGGTCGGTGCCGGGGGCTGCGCCTCAGATCGGCGCCATGGCGCGAATGACCACGAAACGCAGATGCATCGAACGCGGTGGTGGCTGACGGCGGCAGTCCTGGCACTGATCTCGGGCTGCGTGAGCCTGCCGCCGCCCGGCGGCCGCAGCGCCAGCTGGGTGCTCACCGACTACGGTGACACGCGCCCGGGCCGCGCGGGTGTCGCTGGCCCCGGCCGCCGGGCGGCGGCGTGCGCGCGCGTCTGCGGCTCGACGACAACAACACCGCCGGCCCAAGCGCTGGCGCCCGCGACGGTGCGCGGGCGCGCAGACCCAGGCGCGCGAGGGTGCGTTCGACGCGGCACTGGCGCGGGCTGAACGCGAGATGCCCTCGAGCGCCGCGCCCAACAGAAGCGGCAGCGCACGGAAGGCAAAGCATCCAGAATCTGCGGCTTGGGCATTGGCAGTGCCGTCGCGCTGCAGTTGACCTGGCCGCTGAGGCCTACCGCTGCACCGGTAAGGCCACAACGCGCTGTACTTCGGAGTCGAGGACTTGGGCGCGCATCGTGCGCTGCGAGTCGACCATTGCTTCACGGACATGGCGATACAAGTCGGCCGCTGACGTCAATTCGCCCGCGTCACGGGCGCGCATGTATTCCGCGCGAACCTGTGCGCGGGACAGGGGTTCGGAGCCCGGTTCAGCAGCTTGCGCTCCGAGGCTGGCCGTGCCAAGCAGCGCGGCGGCCAGCAAGGTGATGCGAAGGGATGCGACAGATGGGGTGGTCATGGCAATTCGTCCTTTCCTTGGTTTGTGAACACCCTGCGCTGGTGGCGCCGGGTAGCCATGGGCATGGCGTGGAAGAGACTCTAGTAATTGCTGACATGGGAATAAAGTAGCGCTGCAGAAATGGATCATTGCCAATCTGGCCACAATTGAGGGACCCCAATGGACAGACTGCAGTCGATGCGGGTCTTTGCCCGCGTTATCGAACTGGGCAGTTTCGCGTCGGCCGCGCGGGACTTGGACCTGTCCGGTACCGTGGTGACTCGCCTGGTCGCCGACCTGGAGGCACACCTCGGTGCCCGCCTCATCAACCGCACGACGCGCCGCTTGGCCCTGACCGATACCGGTGAGTTGTTTCTCGAGCGCCTGCGGCACATCTTGAGCGAGATCGAGGAGGCTGAGGCACTGGCACATGCCGCTACCGCCGAACCCCGAGGCGTGGTGCGCGTACTGTGCCCACCCGCCTTTGCGGTCCACCAACTGGCGCCGCTTCTGCCCGCGTTCAAGGCGCGCTTTCCGAAGGTGGCCGTCGACTTGAGCGCGCCGGGGCCGGTCACTACGGTCGACGACACCTTTGACATCAGCATCTTGCTCCTCTTCCAACATGTGCTGCAGGGCGAGTTTGTGGCACGCCTGTTGGCGCGCACCGCCTGGATCGTGTGCGCGTCGCCGGCCTACCTGAACGAGCGTGGGCGACCGCGACATCCGGCTGACTTGTTGGACCACCGCGGGATGGTTCCGACCAGCATGCGCGGAGTGTCGTTTCGTGCAGATGTGAACCCGGACGGGTCAGCCGGGCGTACCGCTTCCGCCGAACCGGCCCAGACCGTGACCGTGGATACCGTTCGCACCACGCTCAGCACCAGCCACATCGACACACTCTTTGCCGCCGCCCGCGCCGGCCTGGGCATTGCCGGCCTGCCGTCTTTCGTCGTTCATCGTTCGCTACAGGACGGCAGCTTGGAACGCGTTCTGCCTGATTGGCATTTGGCGCAAGGTCATCTCTATCTGGCCATGCCGACGCGCAAGTACGTACCCGCCCGCACCCGTGCGCTGTGGGATTTCTTGCTGGAAGCCTGTGGCGGCGAGGAGAAAGACCCCTGGTTGGTCTGAGCCGCGGCGCCCTGGCGCGGGCCGCAGCGCTCAGTGAAAATCCCGCGAGCTGGTGGCCAGGCTGCCCAGCCATGGCGTCACATCCACCAGCCTGCGCGCAATCAAATGCGTGCTGCCGTCCTTGGCCTGCCACTGCCCGGCCACGGCCAGCAAGCGCGAGCGCAAGAGCGCCATGCGCTGGCGCTCGCGCACGTGGCGCCAGACGATGATGTTGACGCTGCCGGTTTCGTCTTCGAGGGTGACGAAGATGACGCCTTTGGCGGTTTCGGGCTGCTGGCGCATGGTGACGATGCCGCAGGCCCAGGCGCTGGCGCCGTCCTTGAGTTGCGCGAGCTGATCGGCGCTGCACCAGCCGCGCTGGTTCAAGCGGCTGCGCAAGAGCGCCAGTGGATGGCGGCGCAGCGTCAGGCCGGTGGCGGCGTAGTCGAGTGCGATGGCTTCGCCTTCGGGCGCCTCGAACAGGTCGGGCTGCTCGTGCGCGCCCTCGACGATGGGGGCATCGGCGAGCAAGGCTTCATTGACCACCCGCTCCTGGCCGGCGGCCGTCCACAGTTGGCACCGGCGGTGGCCGGCCAGGGATTGCAGCGCGTCGGCCTGCGCCAGGGCCTGCAGCTCGCGGGCATCGAGCCCGGCGCGGCGCGCGAGGTCATCGACACTGGCAAAGCCTTGCGTGCGCCGTGCTTGCGTCAGGCGTTCGGCGGCGGCTTGCGACAGGGTACTGACCAGGCGCAGGCCCAGACGCACCGCCGGATGTTTGCCCCCCTGGGCGCGCCGCTCCAGCGTGCAATCCCAATCGCTCGCCCCCACATCGACGGCACGTACCTCGACGCCATGCCGCTTGGCGTCCTGCACCAGTTGCGAAGGCGCATAAAAACCCATCGGCTGCGAGTTGATCAGCGCGGCCAGAAAGATCGCCGGCTCGTGGCACTTCATCCACAAGCTCACATAGGCCAAGAGCGCAAAACTGTAGGCATGGCTTTCGGGGAAGCCGTATTCGCCGAAGCCGCAGATCTGTTTGAAGATGGCGTCGGCGAAGTCGGCGTCGTAGCCCTTCCTGGCCATGCCCTGCTTGATGCGGGTTTCGAACTGGTCGACATGGCCGTCGCGCCGCCATGCGGCCATCGCGCGGCGCAGGCCATCGGCCTCGCCGGGCGTGAAGTCGGCGGCGATGACGCAGATCTGCATCACCTGCTCCTGGAAGATCGGCACGCCCAGGGTGCGGCCGAGCGCGGCGTCGAGGGCCGGGTAGCGCGAGGGTTCCTTGCGGCCCGCCGCCGCTTCTTCGCGGCGCTTCAGGTAGGGGTGCACCATGCCGCCCTGGATCGGGCCGGGGCGAACGATGGCGACCTCGATCACCAGGTCGTACAGCGTGCGCGGTTTGAGGCGCGGCAGCATGCTCATCTGCGCACGGCTCTCGATCTGGAACACGCCCACGGTGTCGGCGCGGCGGGCCATCTCGAACGAGGCGGCGTCGTCCTGCGGGATATCCTGCATGCGCCAGCGCCGGCCGTACCAAATGGTCATCAAATCGAGCGTGCGGCGGAGGCAGCTCAGCATGCCCAGCGCCAGCACGTCGACCTTGAGCAGGCCGAGTGATTCGAGGTCGTCCTTGTCCCACTGGATCACGCGGCGCTTGTCCATCGCCGCGTTTTCGATCGGCACCAGGCGGCTCAGCTTGCCGGCGGCGATGACGAAGCCGCCGCTGTGCTGCGACAGGTGGCGCGGAAAGCCTTTGATGGTGGCGATCAGCTCCATCCAGCGCTGGGTGATCGGCGCGTTGGCGTCGATGCCGGCCTCGGCCAGACCCAGGGCCAGGCGGTTCGGATCGTCGAACCAGTGCACCGAGCGTGCCAGCGCGTCGATCTGTGGCTCGTCCAGGCCAAGCGCCTTGCCACTGTCGCGCACCGCGCCGCGGGTGCGGTAGGTTGAGAGTGCGGCGGCCAGCGCACAGCGCTCGCTGCCGTACTTGGTGTAGATGTACTGGATGACTTCTTCGCGCCGCTCGTGCTCGAAGTCCACATCGATGTCGGGCGGCTCGTCGCGCTCCTTCGAGATGAAGCGCTCGAACAGCAGCGTGGTGTGCATCGGGTTCACTTCCGTGATGCCGAGGCAGAAACACACCGCCGAGTTGGCCGCCGAGCCGCGGCCCTGGCACAGGATGCCTTGGCCGCGCGCGAAGCGCACGATGTCGTGCACGGTGAGAAAGAAGGCTTCGTAGCGCAGGGCTTCGATCAGGCCCATCTCTTTCTCGATCTGCGTCAGCACAGACGCGGGTGTGCCTTGCGGGTAGCGTTCGCGCGCGCCCAGTGCCGTGAGCGCACGCAGGTGTTCGATCGCGGTCAGCCCCTTGGGTACCAGCTCGGCCGGGTACTCGTAGCGCAGCTCGCTCAGGCTGAAGGCGCAGCCCTGGGCAATGGCCAGCGCAGCCTGCAGCCACGCCGGCCGGTACAGCTGCGCCAGGCGCAGGCGCGAGCGCAAATGCTGCTCGGCGTTGCGCGCCAAGGAGAAGCCGCAGTCGGCCAGCGGCGTCTTCAGGCGCACGGCGGTCAGGGTGTCCTGCACAGGCTTCCTCGAGCGCAGGTGCATCAGCACATCGCCGGCCGCCACCAGCGGCAGGCCGGTGTGCGCGGCCACGGCTTCGAGGTGTTCCACGAGCAGCGAGTCGTCGGCATACAGCAGCAGCTCGACGGCGATGGCCGCGCGTTCGCCAAAGCTGGCCTGCAGCCAGCGCGCCTGCGCCAGCAGTAACTCGGGCGGATCGTCGCGGCGCGGGATCAGCAGCGCATGGCAGCCAGGCGCACCCCGCAGCGTGCCGCCGTCGAGGTCGCGCGCGGTGAGCCGGTACTGCCCCTTCGCGCAGCGCAAACGCGCCCGCGTGATCAGTTCACACAAGTCGCCATAGCCTTCGCGGTGGCGCGCGATCAACACCAAGCGGCAGGCCGGCGTGAGGCCCTCGCCTTGCAGCTCGAACACGCTGCCGATCAGCAGCTTGATCGCGTGGCCGGCTTCGTTCTGTCGCTTGGCCTCTTCGTGCGCGCGCACCACGCCGGCGACCGAACATTCATCGGTGATGGCGATCGCGGCGTAGCCCAGCTGCGCTGCGCGCGCGACCAGTTCTTCAGGATGCGAGGCGCCGGTGAGGAAGCTGAAATTCGAGCGGCAATGCAGCTCGGCATATGCCGGCAGCGCCTCGAGCGGCGAGGCCGCTTCGGGGGTGGGCCACATCATCCGAACAGACCATGCAGATACCACTGCGCCGCGTCGCCCCGCCGCTCGCGAAAGACCCAGCGCAAGCGGTGATCGCACCCTTCGGCAACGTGGTAATCGCGGCTGACCGGTTCACCGTCGAACCAACCGGCCTCGATGCGCTCGGCGCGGCTGCGCAGCGTGAGCGGGCCGCCGCCGTGCAGGGGGCGGCCGGCAAGTTCCTGCAGGCGCAACGGCTCGGGCAGCAGCCAGGTCGGGCGCGCAGGGGTCGGCAACGGCAGTGCGCCGAGGCCGGCATCTGCGGCTGCGGCATTCGCGGGCACGGCGACCATCGCGCGCTCGGGCCGGTGGTCGGCCTGCAGGTACAGGCCCTGCACGCGCTCGGGGCCCAGGCGTGCGCCGAGACGGTCGATCAGGCCGCGGCGGTTGTCGTTGCCATGACACTGCGGGTCACGCCACAGGTCGGCCTCGCGGCCGGCATGGCTCACTGCCTCTTCCATCCGCAGTGTCAGTGCATACACGGGCGCCGGCAGGGTGGTGCGCTGCAAGCGCTCGCGCAGCAGCAGGCCGATCTGTTTGATCTCGCGCGAGGGCTGGCCCAGGCCGATGCGCACCACGGTGTCGGGCAGCGATTGGCGGCGACTGGTTTCGTGGCGCAGGTGCAGCGCGATGCGCGAGGCCGCCAGCCATTGCTGCGCCAGCCAGCCGGCGAGCGGGGGCACCAGGCGCTCGGCCGCAAAGACCAGCATCGCGGCGTCGTCGGCGCGGTGCAGCAGTTCGAGGCCGAGCTCGAAACCGGGTGGCGGCGTGAACCAGGGCCGCGGGTCGGGGGCTTCGCCGTAGACCTGTGCCAGGCGCTCGAGCAGCACGCCGCCCCCGCGGCGCTGCAGGCCAGCGCGCGGCAGCGCACGCACATCGGCCAGCGTGCGGCAGCCGATGCCATGCAGCAGCCCGGCAGTGCGTTCGGGCAGTTGCCAGGCGGCGAGCGCGCCGGCCAAGGGCAGGGCGTCCAGGCGCTGGCGGGTGTGCTGGTGCCAGGCCGCCACAGGGTCGATCCCGGGGTCCGTCGCAGGGGCTGTGGTGCTGCCGCGCCGCCGCGAATTGCCTGGCGGCACCCGCGCCAACAGCGACGCCGCGCCCGCCGTGGGCGCCACCGCCATCTGCGCGGCATGCACGCCGCTGGCGCGCACCGTCGAGCGCACTGCACGGGCCAGCGCACGGGCGCCACCAAACAGACGCAGCGAAGCAGCCCCTTCGAGCAGCACGCCGTCGGGCTCGATCACCACCGCCGGCGTGTAGCGGGCCAGCGCGAGCGCGAGCCGTTCGACGAACGCCGCTTCGCGTGCCGTGTCTCGCTGCAACAGCTGCAGGCCCGGCAGCAGCGACGCCGCGCTGGCCGCGCTCATGCCCGGCTGCACGCCGGCGTCAGCGGCGATACGGCAAGTCAGCCGCACGCGCCGCTGTTCGACCACGCAGCGCGCCGGCTCGCCGCCTTGCGGCGCAGCGGGCAGCGCGGCAAGCAGGGCCTCAAGCGGCAATGCGCTCAGGTGCAGCGCGAACCACAACACCGCCGGACTCCGACAAGGACAGGACCGCCACAGGGGGCGCAGGCAGTGCCTGCACCTGCCGCAATGCACGGCGCGCGGGCAGGCCGGCCACCGGCAGCGCCAGCAGCAGCGGCGTGGCCATCGCCGGGCCGCGGCGCTTGAACACTGCGACGGCCAGCTGCCGCTGTGCCACCGGCTCGAGCGCGAGGCGCAGCGGCGCCGGCGACGATTGCGCGCGGGCCGCCGCCGGGCGCAGCGCGAACAACGGGCAACGGCCCTCTTGCGCCGCCAGATGCAGGCGGCGCAATGCGCCAGCCAGTGCCGCTGCCGGTGCACGTTCTTCCTGCTGCCACCACAACACCGCCGCGCACGCACCCGAGCGCAGGCCCTGCTCGGCGGCCCAGGCCGCGTCGGCCAACGAGCCGGGCTTGACGAGCACCAAGCGCCCGAGTGGCCAGCCGAGCGCATGCAGCGCAGGCGCGTACGGCATGAAAGGCGGCGCGATGCACAGCAGGCTGCCGGCGTGTTCGAGCCCCTGCGCCAAGAGCGGCGCGAGCAAACGCAATTCGCCGCTGCCGGGCGCCGCGAGCAGCAGTTCGGTCAGCCCGCTCGTCGGCCAGCCGCCGCCGGGTAGCTCGGCGTCGAGCGCGGCAAAACCGGTCGGTCGCACGGCAACCGTCGCTGTGGTCTGGGCCAAGCGATCGGCCAGCCACAGCGCCGGTCGCTCGGCGGCGGGCAGGCCATCGAGCACCTGCATGGCGCGAATGGGGGAAGGAGGGGCAAGTTTGTGCATCGCAGGCGGGCGGACAACAGCTGTGTATTTATACAGCTTATTGTCCGCCCGCCTGCGCCAGGATTCAACAGAGCATTTCTTGCAAGACGCCCGCCCGGCAATTTCACTTCAGCGCGGCCCGTGCGGATGGGCCTGCACGCGCGCGAGATCGAAGCCAAGCGCGCGCAACCGGATCGTGACCGCGGCGTCATCTGCCGGTGTGAGCACCGGCTGTCGTGCCAGCACCCACAGATACTCTCTCGAGGCATCGCTGACGATGGCGTAGCGGCCATCGGGCGCGAGATCGACGACCCAATAGGCACCCCAGCCGATGCCCGTCCAGCGCAGCCACGCGGGCAGGAAGCTGACTTCCAGCCGCGCCGGCAGCAGCCGGCCGCCTTCGATGCGCGCGACGCCGGCAGGCGGCCGAGCGATGCCGAGCACGCTGTCGATGCTGCCATCGGCCTGCTTGCAGCGGTTGAGGACTTCGACGCGACCATCGCCCAGGTCGCGATAGGTGGCAGCGGTGTCGGACACGCATTGCTTCTGGAAGCGGTTCGGAATCCAGGCTACTTGATACCAAGTACCCATGTAGGCCGCCACATCGATGGCGGGCAGTGCCTGCAGAGGCGGTGCTGGCTGGGCAGTCGCCGCCAACGGGGCGGCCGCAAGCGCGCAGATCAGGATCAGAGAAGCGGGTCGGGTCATCGGCATCGCATCCATATCAGACAGCGTTCGGCAGCCAGCCCTGGTACGGCCAACGGTTCCACGTGAAACACCTCGATATCGGCCGGCAAGGCGGTAATTTCGTCCGTGGGGCGGTGGCCCTTCATGCCCATCCAGGCCCCACCTGGCGCTAGCAATGAACGTGTCAGGCGGACGAAGTCGGCAAGCGAAGCGAAGGCGCGCGACGTGATCAGATCAAACGGCGGGCCCGGCAGCACTTCGACGCGGGCGTGCAACGCATGCAGGTTGGGCAGCGCCAACTCGCCGGCCACCTGGCGGATGAAGGCGGCCTTCTTGCCAACGGCGTCGACACAGCTCACATCCCACAGCGGCTCAACCGCCGCCAGCACGACGCCGGGCAAGCCGCCGCCGCTGCCCACGTCGAGGATGCGCAGCGGGCGACCGGCTGCATGGCGGCGCAGGGGTTCGACCACGGCCAGGCAATCGGCAATGTGCTGAAGGCGCATCCGGGCCGCGTCGCGGACAGCAGTCAGGTTGTAGGCGGCATTCCACTTGCGCAGCAACGTGAGGTAGCGCGCGAGCTGGTCGAGCGCACGATCCGGCAAGGCCAGGCCCAGCGCCAACCCGTCTTGCCGCAGCGCGTCGAGCTCGGCGCCGGGCGCGGCATCGTGAAGTGTTGCTCGGCGTCTCGGGACAGCGCTGGGGCTCCCCAAGCGGCCCGAGCTCGCCTCGGCGGGCGACGCCGTGGGCGTCTTGGGGCCGTCCGTCACGCCGCCTCGTCGCTGACCGACCGTTCGTTGGCCGCAAAGCCATTGAATCGCCCCTTCTTCAGGTGCACCAGCAACAACGAGATCGCCGCCGGCGTTACGCCCGCGATGCGCGAGGCCTGGCCCAGCGTCTCGGGGCGGTAGCGGCTGAGCTTTTGCCTTACCTCGTGGCTGAGCGCAGTCACCAGGGCGTAATCCAGTTCAGCTGGCAGCGGGAGCGCCTCGAAATGCGCTGCGCGGCCGACTTCTTCGACCTGCTTGTCGATGTAGCCGGCGTACTTCGTGGCGATTTCGAGCTGCTCGACCACTGCGCTGGCCAGCGGAAAACCCAATTCAGCGGTGAGGGTTTCACGTGAAACAACGGGCTCACCCGGCCGCGCAATCGACGCAATCTCGGTGATGGCTTCAAAGCGGATGCCCGGCCTGCGCAACAAGTCGGCCAGGCTGTGCTCGTGATCGAGTTCCTTGCCAAGCAAGCGTTGGGCTGCGGCCGCGGGCACGATGCCGGGGTGGACCCAGGTCGACTTTAGGCGCTCTGTTTCACGTGAAACAGCGTCGCGCTTGCGGTTGAAAGCGGCCCAGCGTGCGTCGTCGACCAGGCCGAGGCGACGGCCGGTCTCTGTCAGTCGGGCGTCCGCGTTGTCCTCGCGCAATTGCAGCCTGTACTCGGCGCGGCTGGTAAACATCCGGTAGGGTTCTGTCACGCCCTGGGTCACCAGGTCGTCGACCAACACGCCGAGGTACGCCTGGTCGCGCCGGGGTAGCCAGGGCGTTTGGCCCTTGACCTGCAGCGCGGCATTGATGCCGGCGAACAGGCCTTGGGCTGCCGCTTCTTCGTAGCCGGTCGTCCCGTTGATCTGCCCGGCGAAGAACAGGCCCTGGATCGCGCGCGTTTCGAAGCTCGTCTTCAACCCGCGCGGGTCGAAGTAGTCGTACTCGATGGCGTAACCTGGGCGCAGGATATGAGCGCTTTGCAGTCCGACCATCGAGCGCACCGCGGCGAGCTGGATGTCGAACGGCAACGAGGTCGAGATGCCGTTGGGGTAAAACTCCTGCGTGGTCAGACCTTCGGGCTCTAGAAAGATCTGGTGGCTCGACTTGTCGGCAAAACGGTTGACCTTGTCTTCAATACTCGGGCAGTAGCGCGGACCAACGCCCCCGATTGCGCCAGTGAACATCGGGCTACGGTCAAAGCCGGCGCGGATGATGTCGTGGGTCTGCGAGTTTGTGTGAGTGATCCAGCACGGCACCTGGCGCGGGTGCATCGCAGCGTCGCCCATGAAGCTGAACACGGGCACCGGATCCAAATCGCCCGGCTGCTCGACGAGTTTGCTGAAATCGATTGAACGGCCGTCGATGCGCGGCGGTGTGCCGGTTTTAAGTCGGCCCTGCGGCAGCTTCAATTCCTTCAGGCGCGACGCCAGGCCAACCGCCGGCGCATCACCCGCGCGGCCGCCGCCGTATTGCTGCAAGCCCACATGGATTTTGCCATCCAAAAACGTGCCGGCTGTTAGCACCAAAGCCTTCGCGTGGAAGCGAACGCCAACTTGCGTAACGGCGCCAACGACCCGATCACCATCCAGCACCAGATCGTCAACGGCCTGCTGGAACAACCAGAGGTTGGCTTGGGTCTCCAGCCGCTGGCGGATCGCGGCCTTGTACAGCACCCGATCGGCCTGCGCGCGCGTCGCGCGCACCGCAGGCCCCTTGCTCGAATTGAGGATACGGAACTGGATCCCGGCCTCGTCGGTAGCCAGCGCCATCGCGCCGCCGAGGGCGTCGACTTCCTTCACCAGGTGCCCCTTGCCGATGCCGCCGATCGACGGATTGCAGCTCATCTGGCCCAGCGTCTCGATGTTGTGCGTCAGCAGTAACGTAACGCAGCCCATGCGCGCAGCAGCCAGCGCGGCCTCCGTGCCGGCATGGCCGCCACCGACGACGATGACGTCGAAATGTTGGGGATGAAGCACAGGTTGAATGGCGGCAGCCGTCGGCTGCCGCCCGCAAGGTCAGCGTCTCAATTTTAAGCAGGAGCTGGTCGGCGCGCAGCGGCTCGAGAAAGAGACCCGGCGGCCACACCTCGTCCACCGTCGCCCCTTGGGCGACCCGCACGGCGGCAAGAACGCTCAACGCAGCGCAGCGGATCGCAGTTGTCGGGCGACGAAGACCACGCCCGCCACGGTGATCAGCGTGCACACCGACAGCGGCAGCGCCATGTCGAGCAGGCCGACGGCCTCGCCCTTCAAAACGCGGTTCATCAGCGCCACCTGGCCCAGCGCCGGCACCACCAAATGCCAGGGCGCTTCGCCGCTCTGATTGAACACGGTCACCAACGGCAGCAGCGACACGCCGAGCATGACAACGGTGTTGTTGGCCTGCGCCTCCTTGAACGTCTTGCAGCGAATGGCAATCGCCATCATGACCGCCGCCAACGCCGCCGCCAGTGGCGCGAGCAAGGCCAGGAAGAGTGCCGCCTCGCGAAGCCCGAACTGGAACATCGCGGCCAACGTCTCGCTGCGCAGCAGGGCCTGCGCCGGCAAAAACGAGAAGCAACTCAGGAGCGCAATGAGCATACCCACCGCAGCCACTGCGCCCCATTTCCCGATCACCAGCGACAGCCGCGAGGCCGGATTCATCAGCAGCGGCTCCAACGAGCCGCGCTCGCGCTCACCGGCGGTCGTGTCGAGCGCGGCGTTGAGCGCGCCGTAAAGCACAGCCATCAGCACGAAGAATGGCAGCATGCTGGTCAGCTGCGCCGCGCGCGACTGCGGGTTGGCGAGATCGCGGTCGTTGATCTCCAACACTTGCAGCGTCGCCGGCGCCACTCCGCGCAGTGCCAGGCGCAACGAGGCCTGTTCGCTGGAGAATCCATGCAGCAGTCGCGCCAGGCGGTTCACGCTGGCGCCGGCGCGTTGGTTGCCGCTGCTCGACACGACCTCGACCAGCGGCGTGTCGCCGCGCGCGAGTTCGGCCTCAAAGTCCTTGCCGATCAGCAGCACCGGTTCACCGAGTGACTGGCTCCTCAACTTGGCCTCGTAGTCGGCGGGAGCGGTTTCGATGCGATAGGTCTGGCGCTCGAGGTAATTGCGCAGCGTCGGCGCATGCTCGATTCCGGCGCACAGGACCGTGCGCTCTTCGGCGCGCTTTTCAATCCCCGCCACCAACGCCGACAGCGCGATCAACACCAGCGGCCCGATCGCGACCGATGAAAGCACGACCATCAACAGCGTGCGCCGGTCGCGCAGCGCATCGATCAGCTCCT
>Ga0315271_10000356_pt1 | contig 24431 bp, 23 predicted proteins | sample C3_top_MG_FD_204664 | JGI IMG/M metagenome (GOLD analysis project Ga0315271, IMG submission 204664) | Sediment microbial communities from Yellowstone Lake, YNP, Wyoming, USA - C3_top | ecosystem: Environmental > Aquatic > Freshwater > Lake > Sediment | place: USA: Wyoming | collected 2017-08-01
ATTCCACGACTCTGATCAACTATTGGCAGGCGCATGTTCTCGAATTTCAACTTCAGGGTGATTGGCGAAACCCTGCCTGATTTTTGGCTGGGTTTCATCGCCACCCTGTCCATTTCCTTGACGGCTCTTGCCAGCGCAGTTGCCATTGGCATCATTGCCTGTGCCATGAGCCTTCAACCCTCTCGGTTAGTCCGGATGCCAGCGGTCATCTATGTGGATGTGATTCGGGCAACACCCCTGCTGGCCCAGCTCTATTTCCTGTATTTCGGGCTGCCTTATTTCGGCGTGATCATGCCTGAAATCATGATCGGAATCATCGCACTGGCGCTGAATAGTGGCGCCTATGTGAGCGAGATCATCCGCTCCGGCATCATGTCCATTCCTCGCGGCCAGGTTGAAGCCAGCGCCAGCTCCGGCATGACCTATTGGCAGCAGATGCGTCTCATCATCCTGCCCCAGGCCCTGCGTCCCATGGTGTCGCCGCTCATCGGGCAGGCCATCGTGCTGGTCAAGGACTCTTCTTTGCTGTCGCTGATTTCGATTCTGGAGTTGACGCGCGCCGGGCAAACTTTGGCCAATGACCGGTTTATGCCAGTTGAAGGATTGGCCACAACGGCAGTGGGATACCTGATCATCTATTTCGGATTGAAGTTCGCAGCATCCGCATGGATGCACTTGAATCGCTTGTCTGCGCGCCACTGAGGATCATGACCATGAATCTGTTTTTCGAACAACTGTATGGCATTGCTCAGTACTACCCGGTGGTGTTGAAGGGTATTGGGGTAACTCTGGCACTGTCACTCATTGGCATCGTTGCTGGTACCACATTTGGTTTCTTGCTGGGGATAGGTCGCGCCAGTTCTTACAAATTGCTGGCCTTTGTCGTCGGGGCATACACCGATATTTTTCGTGGCACGCCGGTGCTGGTTCAGGTGTTTGTTGTCTTTTTCATCCTGCCCGAAGCTGGCGTTGAACTTGACTCCTTCACTTCAGGCGCGCTGGCGCTCTCCAACATCACGGCCTGCTTCATCTCTGAAATTGTTGCATCTGGCATCAAGGCAATTCCTGTCGGTCAGGTTGAGGCCGCTGCATCGGCCGGCCTCACGCGGTTCCAGCAACTCAGGCTGATCGTGATGCCTCAAGCCATCAAAATGGTCGTGCCTTCTTTGGTGGGGCAATTCGTGTTGCTGGTCAAGGATTCATCGGTGGTGTCAGCCATTGGGCTGCTCGACCTGACGCGCTCTGGCTGGGTCATCGTCCAAAGTGTGCCCAACGGAATGCTGGTTTTTTCGGTCGTGGGTATCGGGTATTTTCTGATCTGCTATCCGCTGCTTCATTTGTCTCGACGGCTGGAAAAAGTTTGATGCCTGTCATGGCTTTGAAGATCTCGGCAAGGAATATGAATCATGATTACGTTTAAAGAAGTCAACAAATGGTTCGGCGAGCATCACGTTTTACAAGACATCAATCTTGATGTTGCAAAAGGCGAAGTGGTGGTGGTTTGTGGACCCAGCGGGTCTGGAAAAAGCACACTCATTCGCTGCGTCAATGGTCTGGAAAAGTTTCAAAGTGGCAGTTTGACCGTCGATGGCCTGCCCGTTGCGGATGATGCAAATCTGAGACTACTGCGAATGGAACTGGGCTTTGTCTTCCAGCAATTCAATCTGTATCCGCACAAAACGGCGCTTGAAAATGTCACGCTGGCACCCATTCATGTGCGCAAGCTGCCAAAAAGCGAAGCCCTCAGTCGAGGACGGGCCATGTTGGAAAAAGTCGGCTTGGGGAACAAGTTTGACGCCTATCCACAGCAGTTGTCAGGGGGACAGCAACAACGGGTCGCCATCGCGCGCAGCTTGTGCATGCAACCCAAGATCATGCTTTTTGACGAACCCACTTCTGCACTGGATCCTGAAATGATCAACGAGGTGCTGGATGTGATGGTTTCTTTGGCCAAAGACGGGATGACGATGATTGTTGTCACGCATGAAATGGGGTTTGCCCGAAAGGTTGCCGATCGGGTGGTGTTCATAGACCAGGGTGTCATTGTCGAGGTTGCTGAACCAGAGTCCTTTTTCACCGCGCCCAAGAATGAGCGAACCCGTGATTTTCTGGGGAAGATTCTTCATCATTAGCAAAGACATCAACGTCTAAAGCCCGTATTTCAGGATAACAATTAATGAGTCAAATTGACACACAGGCAACAGGAGGTCAACGCTCAGTTGCCATCATCGGAGCAGGCGTTGTTGGTGCTGCAACAGCACTGGCCCTGGCAGCACAGGGGCTTCAGGTGACTGTTTTTGACCACGGTGACATAGGTGCCGGAACCAGTTCCGGTAACGCTGGCGGCATTGTCACAGGCGCTGTCACACCCACCGCCACACCCGGTGTGCTCCGATCCATTCCAGGGTATATCTTTGACCCGAACGGTGCTGCCGTTTTGCGACCATCGCACTTTTTTCAGGTGCTGCCATGGCTGCTTCGCTTTATTGCAGCAGGTCGCCCGGCACGGGTTTCAGGCATTGCCCAGGCACTTGAACCGCTGGTCTCCAGGGCGATGCAGTCGCACCTGGTATTGGCCGACCTGTGCGGTGGCCGGGATCTCATCCGGCCCGTGGGATGGCTGAAGGTTTACGGCACGGATGCCGGCTTTCTCGAATCTGCACTGGATCGCGAGTTGATGACACGACATGGCGTTAATTTTTCTATCCTCAGTGCCGATGAGGTTGCCGAGCTTGAACCCAAGCTCAACAGAAATTCATACACACGCGGCCTATTTCAACCCGAAAGTGGCTTTGTCAATTACCCCACGGCTCTGACACAAGCCTACTTTGAAGGCGCCCGACAACGTCAGGCACACTTCCTGAAGGAGAGCGTGCAAGAGGTTCGACCGACCGGGGATGGCCGTATCGCCATTAAAACGGACAAGACCACACGTCAGTTTGATGATGTGGTCGTCGCCGCTGGCGCCTGGTCGAAGAAATTTGCACAACAAATCGGTGACGACGTTTGTCTTGACACGGAGCGTGGCTACCACATTTCGTTTGCATCGACGGGTCATGAGTTGCTGCGTCGCCCTGTCGGTTTTCCTGAGAAACATTGTGTTTTGTCGCCGATGCATGATGGCATTTGTCTGGTCAGCGGCGACGAGCTGGCGGGACTGAACGCGCCGCCAGACTACCGCCGCATCCGTGCCATGGCGCCCTTTGCCCGCAGCGTGTTGCCTGGCCTTGCCGAACAAACGATTCAGCGTGAATGGATGGGTTATCGTCCATCAACGCCTGATTCATTGCCCGTGATTGGTCGTTCGCCAACGTGCAAGAACATGTTCTACGCTTTTGGCCATGGACATCTGGGCCTTACCTTGGCAGCAATCACCGCCCAATTGATTGCCGGTATGTTCAGTGGCCGACCAGATCCATTTGACCTGTCACCCTACCGGATCGCCAGATTCTGAGCAGCCGAACAATGAAAAATTGCCGCATCAGCCTGAGAGCATCATGGTAGAGCAAACCGAATCGACAAAGATCGCCATACTGTGTTGGGAAAAGGGTCAGGTGCCCAAAGGTCTGCAGCAACTTGAATCCTTGGTTGGCAACAGCACCAATCCCGCCTCGTATGCTTACCCAGTCAGACTGCATCCCGTGCTTGGTGCCAATGTCCATACGATTCTTGAAAATCCGGATCAAACCGTTTTGCAGACGATGCTCGCAGATGCCAAGGCGATGGTATCGGAGGGCATCCGGGCCATCACCACAAGCTGTGGATTCAATGCTATCTTTCAGCGGGAACTGGCGCAAGCCGCAGGCGTACCGGTATTTACCTCCAGCCTCCTGCAAGTGCCGCTTGCGCGGCAAATTTGTGCGCCAGAGAGCGAAATCTGCATCATCACGGCCAACGCGAGCGCTCTGAGCCCAAAACACCTGGAATCAGTTGGCATATCGCGCATGGACAAGCTTCAAATCATCGGCCTGGAACAATGTGCTGAATGGAACAGGATGTTTGCCGAACCAGATGCTGAGATCGATCTTGATCTCATTGAGCAGGAGGTTTTAGGCACTGTGATGAAAGAGCTTGATAAGCATCCTGGAATTCGCGCGTTTGTTCTTGAGTGCACGGACCTGCCGCCTTATTCAACCGCTATTCGACAACAGACCCGCCTGCCAGTTTTCGATTTCATCACCATGGTCAATTACCTGCATTCAGCCATCTGACTCAGATTGACCCTGAAGGTATCGTTCTTAGCCCATCGTTTACGCGGGATTTTTACAGCCTACAGTTGACGCTAATTCGGCTTGTTTGAAGACACGCCTGTTTAAGGGCGTGCTTCCTTTTTGAACACATGACCCCAATTCCATTCGAGAAAATGGGCGCCTGGCTTCGCTTCGTTTGACGTGGGTTCAAGCGCCGTTTTCCCATGATGCTGTAGCTCGCCCGTCAGTCCGCGTGTTCCTGCGACAGCATGTTCACTGAAAACGATCTTCTGTGAATTTGGTGTCAGAGTGAACACACCGAGATCAAACAGCTTGTGATGCAATGCACAAAGGGACAGTCCATTGGGGCTGATATCAGGTCCACCAGCGGTATGCCATTGAATGTGCGCCGCTTCCAGTCCAGCGGGAATGTGCCCAATACGCAAATCAAAACCGCAGACACAGCAGCGGTATTCGTAAGCCCGAAGAACCATGTCGCGGAACGCTCCGGTGCGCTTTTTCCTGCTTACCGACTCGTAACTTTCAGAAGAGTCTTCAACACGATGATTCGTCACATTCAGATCAAGGCCGACAGCCTCAGCGATGTCTGCATGCAAGGTTTCTGGGAAAAAGCTGTTGAGCAATATTTGCCCCAACTCCGGAATCAAGGATGGGTCTTGTTTGAGGCTTTTATCTACGCTTTCAGAAAGGCCTGCAAAGACGCTGACTTGCTTTAGCTCGCTCAGGTTCGGCGTTGCACCGGGGTTTCGTTGCAGCAATGAGGCGGGCCCTACCACTTCCCACAGTTGCCCTTTGCCATCTGTCTGCAAGTGCCAAAAAGGATAGTGCCGGCTTTTGGCTGCATTCGTGGGGCCGAACTCCCTCAACAGTTGCTGCAGTTGCAGATCAATATCGTCAAGTCGAATGAGTCTTTGTGCACCTTGTTGAGCGCGAGCCAATGCGAGCAGTAGCAAAAGTGGTTTGTGAGGTGAAAAGCGCCCGTCTGACTGAGCGCGGCGAATGCCCTCAAAAAGTTGCGTCAACTGCAGAACTTTTTGTGTGGCCATTCACGTCCAGTACTTTGCCTTGAGCGGTATCACCCAGCGCACGCCGCCGCGCGGGTCGGCGATGTCGCCTGTGTAACGCGGAATCAGGTGAATGTGCAGATGCGGCACCGCTTGCCCGGCTGCGGGGCCGTCGTTGATACCGATGTTGTATCCCTGCGGGTGAAGTTCCACGTCAAGCCCGGCGCGGGCCATGTCCAATAGCACCAGAAGTTGTTGGCGTTCGTTGACAGCCAATTCAAAGAATGAGCTGATATGGCGCCGGGGAATAACGAGCGTATGCCCATCAGTGACTGGATAAGCATCCCGAACAATCCAGCCCGTCTCGTTTGCAGCAACGATACGTTCAGGAGGCAGCGTGCAAAACGGGCAGGAGTGATTCACGTACAACAGCTCTAAGTATCGATATTCCCCGCCTGCAGCGCGTTGGTTTCGATGAACTCGCGGCGCGGCTCGACCTCGTCGCCCATCAGCATGGTGAACACCTTGTCGGCCTCGATGGCATCGTCAATCTGCACCCGCAGCAAGGTACGCACGGCCGGGTCCATGGTGGTTTCCCAGAGCTGCTCAGGGTTCATTTCGCCCAGCCCTTTGTAGCGCTGGCGGCTGGTCGTGCCCTCGGCCTGGGCAATCAGCCAGTCCATGGCTTCGCGGAAGTCATTGACCTTTTGTTCCTTTTGGCGCTCGCCTTCGCCGCGCGTGACCCTGGCGCCCGCGCTCAGCAGGCCTTTCAGGGTGTTGGCGGCTTCGCTCAAGGTGGCGTAGTCGGCGCCGTGGACAAAGTCCTGCGTCAGCACGCTGCTCTTGATGTTGCCATGCAGGCGCCTGCTGATGCGCAGGATGGGTTTGTCGGAGCGCGCATCGAATTCGCCGGCCACTTCGGCATCGGGCAATTGCGCTTGCAGGGCGATGGCGGACGCTTCAGCGTCGGCCACGGTGTCGAGGTTCAGCGCTACGCCATCGGCAATGGCGCGCAGGGCAGACACATCGAGAAAGTGCGTCAGCCGGGCAATCACGGCTTGCGCCACCTGATGCTTGTGGGCCAGCGTTTTGAGTTCCTCGCCAGACAGCGCCGTGCTGTTGTCGCCGCCGGTGTGCACGGTGGCGTTGACCAGCGCCACACGCAGCAAAAAGTTGTCGAGGTCGGTGGCGCCTTGCAGGTACAGCTCTTCGCGGCCGGCCTTGACCTTGTACAGCGGCGGCTGGGCAATGTAGATGTGGCCGCGCTCCACCAGTTCAGGCATCTGGCGGTAGAAGAAAGTGAGCAGCAGGGTGCGGATGTGGGCGCCGTCAACATCCGCATCGGTCATAATTATTATGCGGTGGTAGCGCAGTTTGGCCACGTCGAAGTCGTCGCTGCCGGTGCTGCCGCCGGCCTTGCCGATGCCGGTGCCAAGCGCGGTGATGAGCGTCAGGATTTCGTTGCTGGTGAGCAGCTTTTCGTAGCGCGCTTTTTCCACGTTCAGGATCTTGCCGCGCAAGGGCAAAATGGCCTGGAACTTGCGGTCACGGCCCTGCTTGGCCGAGCCGCCGGCGGAGTCGCCCTCGACGATGTAGATCTCGCACAGCGCCGGGTCTTTTTCCTGGCAGTCGGCCAGTTTGCCGGGCAGGCCCATGCCGTCGAGCACACCCTTGCGGCGCGTCATGTCGCGCGCCTTGCGGGCGGCTTCGCGGGCGCGGGCAGCCTCGACGATTTTGCCGACGATGATCTTGGCATCCGCCGGGCGCTCCTGCAGGTAGTCCCACAGCAGCTTCGACACAATGTCTTCGACCGGGCCGCGCACCTCAGAGCTGACCAGTTTGTCCTTGGTCTGGCTGCTGAACTTGGGCTCGGGCACCTTGACCGAGAGCACGCAGGTCAGGCCTTCGCGCATGTCGTCACCGGTCACTTCGACCTTGGCTTTTTTGGCGATCTCGCTGTCATCGATGTACTTGTTGATGACACGCGTCATGCCGGCGCGCAGCCCCGTGAGGTGGGTGCCGCCGTCGCGCTGCGGGATGTTGTTGGTAAAGCACAGCACCTGCTCGTTGTAGCCGCTGTTCCATTGCATGGCCACCTCGACGCCAATGTTGGTGTTCTGGTCGCTCTGGCGGTCGCCCATGGCGTGAAAGATGTTGGGGTTCAGGACGGTTTTGCCCTTGTTGATGAAGTTGACAAAACCGCGCACGCCGTCGGCGCCCGAAAAATCGTCTTCCTTGCCGCTGCGTTCGTCCTTCAGGCGGATGCGCACGCCGTTGTTCAAAAAGCTCAGCTCGCGCAGGCGCTTGCTGAGAATTTCATAATGAAAATCATTGTTTTCCTTGAAGATGTCGGTGTCGGGCAAAAAATGCACCTCGGTGCCGCGACGCTCGGTCTCGCCGGTAATTTTCATGGGCGACACTTCGATGCCATTGACGACCTCGATCAGGCGGTTTTGCACAAAACCCCGGCTGAACTCAAGCACATGCACCTTGCCGTCGCGGCGCACCGTGAGGCGCAGCATTTTGCTCAGGGCATTGACGCAACTCACGCCCACGCCGTGCAGGCCGCCCGAGACCTTGTAGCTGTTCTGATTGAATTTGCCGCCGGCGTGCAGCTCGGTCAGGGCGATTTCGGCCGCAGAGCGCTTGGGCTCGTGCTTGTCGTCCATCTTGACGCCGGTCGGGATGCCGCGGCCGTTGTCCACCACGCTGACCGAATTGTCGGTGTGGATGGTGACCAGAATGTCGTCGCAATGGCCGGCCAGCGACTCATCGATCGAGTTGTCCACCACCTCAAACACCAGGTGGTGCAGGCCAGTGCCGTCACTGGTGTCGCCAATGTACATGCCGGGGCGCTTGCGCACGGCCTCCAGCCCTTCCAGGATCTGGATCGAGCCTTCGCCATAGGCTTCGGAAGCGCCGGCCTGATGGGCATCGATGATGGGCTGAAAGTTGGAGCCTTCAGCCGTGCTTTCGCCCGTGTGCACAGTGTTTTCTGGGGTTGGGTCGGGCGTGTTTTCTTCGGTCATGGCGGGTTCAATAGTTTCGGTAGGGACATGATTTCTGCCCAGGCTGCTCAAAAAAGCAAAAATGACGTCATTGCGAGACGCGTAGCGACGCGGCAATCCAGGAAGTCATGGATTGCCGCGCTTCGCTCGCAATGACAATTTTCTTTCTCATGGTTCAAGTGGCTTCAGTGGCTTGGAAATCAGATGCGCATCGGCATCACCACGTATTTGAAGTTGCTGTTGTCTGGAATGGTGAACAGCGCCGAGCTGTTGCCGTCGGAGAGCGCCAGCGTCACCATGTCCTGCGACATGTTGCTCAGGGCGTCAATCAGGTAGGTCACGTTGAAGCCGATTTCGATGCTGTCACCGCTGTAATCGATGTCGAGTTCGTCCACCGCCTCTTCCTGCTCGGCATTGTTGGCCGCCACACGCAGGGTGCCGGGGTCGATGTTCAGGCGCACGCCCTTGAATTTTTCGCTGGTCAGAATGGCCGTGCGCTGCAAGGTGGCGAGCAGGGCAGCACGCCCCAGGGTGATGCTGTTTTGGTGGTTGCGCGGAATCACGCGGTTGTAGTCGGGGAACTTGCCCTCGACCAGTTTGCTGACAAATTCCATGCCGTCGAAACTGAACTTGGCCTGGTTGTTGGCAAACTGCATCTCGATGGCGCCTTCGGCATCGGACAGCAGGCGCTGCAGTTCCAGCACGGTTTTGCGCGGCAGAATCACCTCTTGCTTGGGCACTTCCACATCGAGCGTGGCGCTGGCAAACGCCAGCCGGTGGCCGTCGGTGGCCACCAGGCTGAGCTGCTGGCCCTCGGCCACAAACAAGATACCGTTGAGGTAATAGCGAATGTCGTGCACCGCCATGGCAAACGACACCTGACCCAGCAGGCTTTTGAGCGTTTTTTGCGGCACGCTGAAAGCCGGGCCAAAACTGGCCGACTCCTGCACCAGCGGAAAGTCTTCGGCGGGCATGGTTTGCAGCGTGAACTTGCTTTTTCCCCCTTTCAAGATCAGCTTGGCGGCGCTGGATTCGAGCGACACCACCTGGTCGTTGGGCATGGTGCGCAGGATGTCGATCAATTTGCGGGCGCCGACCGTGGTGGTGAAGTCGCCGGTGTCGCCGCCGAGTTCGGCCACCGTGCGGATCTGGATTTCGAGGTCGCTGGTGGTCAGTTGCAGGGCATCGCCGGTTTTGCGAATCAGCACATTGGCAAGGATGGGCAGGGTGTGGCGGCGCTCGACAATGCCCGACACCGCCTGCAAAACCGACAAAACCTTGTCCTGGGTGGCTTTTAAAACAATCATGTCATCCTCTTGGGTTTATTGGCTAAAGGGCTTGGCCATGCCTTGGCGCAGCCCGGTTTTGGATAAAAGAGCTATTTTCCCACTCATTTGAGTCAGCCTTGTGGCATCAGCCTTTGAGCGTTTGCTCCAGCACATGCAATTGCTGGTTGAGTTCGGTGGCTTGCTGGCGCTCGGTGCCGATCTTGCGCACCGCATGCAGCACCGTGGTGTGGTCGCGCCCGCCAAACATTTCGCCGATTTCGGGCAGGCTTTTTTGCGTCAGCTCCTTGGCCAGGTACATGGCGATCTGGCGCGGCCGGGCAATGCTGGCGGGCCGTTTCTTGGAATACATGTCGGCGATCTTGATTTTGTAATAGTCCGCCACGGTTTTCTGGATGTTTTCCACCGAGATCTGGCGGTTTTGAATGGACAGCAGGTCGCGCAGCGCCTCGCGCGCCAGCAAAATCGAGATTTCCTTCTGGTTAAAGCGCGAATAGGCCAGGATCTTGCGCAGCGCGCCCTCCAACTCGCGCACGTTGGAGCGCACGTTCTTGGCCACAAAAAAGGCCACTTCCTCGGGCATCACGATGCCCTCGGCCTGCGCCTTGTTGATCAAAATCGCCACCCGCATCTCGAGTTCGGGCGGCTCGATGGCCACCGTCAGGCCGGAGTCAAAGCGCGAAACCAGGCGCTCATGAATGTCAGTCAGGCCTTTGGGATAGGTGTCGCTGGTCATGACGATGTGTGACTTTTTGGCCAGCAGCGCCTCGAAAGCGTTAAAAAATTCTTCCTGCGTGCGCTCCTTGTTGGCAAAAAACTGCACATCGTCAATCAGCAGCAGATCGAGCGAGTGGTAGCGCTCCTTGAACTCGTCAAAGGCCTTGCGCTGGTAGGCTTTCACCACGTCGGTGACAAACTGCTCGGCATGAATGTAAAGCACCTTGGCGCTGGGGTGGTCAGCCATCAGTTGGTTGCCCACCGCGTGCATCAGGTGGGTTTTACCCAGGCCGACACCCCCATAGATGAACAGCGGGTTGTACAGCCGGCCCGGCATGCCGGCCACGTGCATGGCGGCCGCGCGCGCCATGCGGTTGGCACTGCCTTCGACCAGGGCTTCGAATGTCAAGGCCGTGTTGAGGCGGCTTTTCAGCGGCTCGGCAGGCCGAAAATGATCGGCTTCGGCCAGCGTCTCGGCCAGCGCGGCGGCAGCAGCCACTTTGGGCTCGGGCTTGCGCACAACGGCTTCGCGCGGTGCCAGTGCCAGCTCGATCTGCACGGCCTGGCCGGTCAGGCGCTCCATCAGCAGCGCCAGACGCTGGCTGTATTGGGCCCGGATCCAGTCCATCTTGAAGCGGTTGGCGACAAATATGGTGACCTTTGACAGATCGTCGGCCACCTGGGCCGACAGCGGTTTGATCCAGGTCTGAAATTGTTGCTCGGGGAGTTCCTGCGCCAGTTGATCGATACAGGATTGCCAAAAATCTGCGCCACTCTGGTCTTGTAGGTCTGGCGGGGTGGGTTGAAGTCCCTCGGTCATTTTGCGATTTGTTTCTGTGGATAATTTTGATTTCTGACCTGCTGCATTCTAATTTATCAAATGCTTATCCACACTACGGGTCTTCCCGAGATTTACGGGTGCGGTTCAAAGTGATGTGTGAGAGATACCGGGTTGAGGCAGACGTCACTGTTGGGGCTGAAACAGCCGGGCGATGCGCTTTGCTACGTGTCCGCCGGCCTGCGGCCTCCCCCTTTACCTTCGCAAAGCGCATCGCCCGACTGTTTCGATGAGCCTGTGGGTTTGCTAACACGGGAGATTTGAAGCCATGGATCGACCCCAGGCGCTCAGGCGCGGTGATTGGGTCATGCGACCGGGCTTTGGGGTGCAAGGCGCGCGAAAACAGTCGCATGCGCACCGCACACTCTTTGTCGCGCGTGCTTGCATCCCAAAACCGCAGGCGCTTGGGCCCGGTCGCCGCGCCGGGTTTAAGCTGCGGCCTTGGGTTTTTGGGCTGCCCACTACTTTGAATCGCACCCCGTGATTTACCGCTTGCTCAAAAGTTTGCGATAATCTGCGGTTCGCCTGATCTGTTCGGGTGATATTAACGTTGATGCCGTTGGCATATTCAATCAAACGGGGGCAGCCTGCCCCTGAGCTTCTTAGGATTTCCGAAAATGAAACGCACTTACCAACCCTCCAAGATTCGTCGCGCCCGTACCCATGGCTTTTTGGTGCGCATGAAAACCCGTGGCGGTCGTGCCGTGATCAATGCGCGCCGCGCCAAGGGCCGCAAGCGTCTGGCTGTTTGATGTGACGCTGGGCGCGGTCTGGCAACGCTTGTCTGATTTTGCAGCGACTCAAAAGTCGGCGTCAGTTTCAAGCCGTGCTGGCGGGCTCGATCCTGTCGCGCACGCCACACTTTGCCCTGCATACCGTGGCAATGAAGGCTGATCCAGTGGACTTGAGCACCAAGCCATTGTTCAATCTGCCAGCGGTTTGGCTCGGCGCCATGGTGCCCAAACGCTGGGCCAGGCGCGCCGTGACACGCAATGCCCTGAAACGCCAGATATACACCGTGAGCGAGTTGTACCATGACCGATTGCCAGTGGCCGCCTATGTGGTTCGGCTGCGCAGCGGCTTCGACCGGGTGCAGTTCATCAGCGCCAGCTCTGACGCCCTGAAACTGGCAGCGCGCACCGAATTGCACCAGCTCATGGACCGCGCCCTGCGCGCCATGCCCGCGGCGCACACGTCGGTGACGGCATGATGGCCAAATTGTTGATGCTGCTGATCAGAGGCTATCGGCTCTTTTTGAGCCCCTGGCTGGGTTCATCGTGCCGCTTCGAGCCCACCTGCTCGGTGTATGCGCTGCAGGCCCTGGACCGCTTTGGCGCCGCCAAGGGCAGCTACCTCATGCTGCGCCGGATTGGGCGCTGTCACCCCTGGTGTGATGGCGGCCTCGATCCGGTGCCTGAAAAATCCAGCCCGGCCTCGACCCATTTGTTTACCCGGTTGATTCCCTCTTCCAATCATAAGAAGTCCTCATGAACGATATCCGCCGCACCATTTTGTGGGTGATTCTTGGTTTTTCCCTGGTCATGTTGTGGGATCAATGGCAGGTGTACAACGGCCGCAAAGCCACCTTTTTCCCGGGCTCCACGCCGGCTGTGGTGCAACCCCAGGGCCCGACCGGCGCTGCCAGCGTGCCAACTGGTGTGCCCAGTGGTGTGCCGAGCGCCAGCAGCAGTGTGGCGGGCGCGGATCAGATTGCCGGTGTTGCGCCAGCTTTGGCCGCACCTGCTGCCGCGCCCGGCGCAGCCGGGGAGCTGGTGGCGGTAGAAACCGATGTCTTCAAGCTCACCTTTTCGACAGAAGGCGGCTCGCTGGTCAAGGCAGAAATGCGTAAGCATGCCGACATGGCCGACAAAAGCCGCAATTTCGTGCTGTTCGACGACAGCAAGGACCGCGTTTACCTGGCCCAGTCCGGACTGATTGCGGGCGTTCCCGGCGCCACGCTGCCGACCCACAAATCGGTCATGACGCTGGCCCCGGGCGAGCGCACTTTGGCGGAGGGCAGCCAGACCCTGGAGCTGCGCTTTGAGTCGCCTGACGTGGGTGGCGTGCAGCTCATCAAGACTTACACCCTGACGCGTGGCAGCTATGTGGTGGCCGTCAAGCACGAAGTGGTCAATGTGGGAACGACACCGGTGGCGCCGCAGCTTTACCTGCAACTGGTGCGCGACGGCAACAAGCCGCCGGGTGAATCGTCGTTCTACTTCACCTTTACCGGTCCGGCCGTTTACACCGAGGCCAAAAAATACCAGAAAGTCAAATTTGAAGACATTGAAAAAGGCAAGGTTGACATAGAAAAAACAGCCGAGAACGGCTACGTGGCCATGGTGCAGCACTATTTTGCCAGCGCCTGGTTGCTGGGCGACGGCATCAAGCGCGACCTGTTCATGCGCAAGGTTGACACCAACCTGTACTCGGTCGGCATGATTGCGCCGCTCGAAGCCATTGCCCCGGGCGCGCGCAAAACGATTGCGACCACGCTTTATGCCGGTCCGCAGGAAGAAAAAATCCTCGAAGCGCTGGCCCCCGGGCTGGAACTGGTCAAAGACTATGGCTGGCTGACCATTCTGGCCAAGCCGTTGTACTGGTTGCTTGACAAGCTGCACAGCTTCCTCAACAACTGGGGCTGGTCAATTGTGGCGCTGGTGGTGTTGCTCAAGGCCGCTTTTTACTGGCTCAACGCCAAGGCCTACGCCAGCATGGCGAAAATGAAGGCGGTCAACCCGCGCATCATGGAAATGCGCGAGCGCCTGAAAGACAACCCGCAGCAAATGCAGCAGGAAATGATGCGCATTTACCGCGAGGAAAAGGTCAACCCGATGGGCGGATGCTTCCCGATCATGATCCAGATTCCGGTGTTCATTGCGCTCTACTGGGTGCTGCTGGCCAGCGTCGAGATGCGCAACGCACCCTGGATCGGCTGGATTCACGACCTCTCCAGCCCCGACCCGTTTTACATTCTGCCGATCATCATGACGCTCACCACGGTGCTGCAAACGTCGCTCAATCCGGCGCCGCCAGACCCGCTGCAGGCCAAGATGATGTGGTTCATGCCGCTGGCGTTCAGCATCATGTTCTTCTTCTTTCCGGCAGGTCTGGTGATGTACTGGATCACCAACAACGTGCTGTCGATTGCCCAGCAGTGGGTCATCAACACCCGCATGGGCGTGCCGCCGAAGTTCCATCTGCCGAAATTCTGACCGTCAACCGACGTGAGCCTGCCACGCCACAGTGACCCGATCGTGGCCATTGCCACGGCACCGGGTCGCGGTGCGGTGGGCATGGTGCGGGTCAGCGGGCGCGGCTTGCACGATCTGGTTTTGGCGCTGTGCGGGCGCGCCCTGCAACCCCGCCAAGCCACCTACTGCGCTTTTCTGGACGACACAGGCCAGGCCATCGACCATGGCCTGGCGCTGTATTTTGTCGCGCCGCATTCGTTTACCGGCGAAGAAGTGCTGGAGCTGCAGGCCCACGGCGGGCCGGTGGTGCTGCAACTGTTGCTGGCGCGCTGTCTGCAGGCGGCAGCCGAACTTGATGCCGACGGCAGCCCGCGGCTGGCGCACCTACGCCTGGCGCTGCCGGGCGAATTTTCCGAGCGCGCCTTTCTCAATGACAAGATCGACCTGGCGCAGGCCGAAGCCATTGCCGACCTGATCGACGCCAGCACCGAGGCGGCAGCGCGCAGCGCCAGCCGCTCTTTGGCCGGGGCTTTTTCCAATGAGATTCACCAGTTGCGCGATGCCCTGATCCATTTGCGCATGCTGGTCGAGGCCACGCTGGATTTTCCCGAAGAAGAAATCGACTTTTTGCAAAAAGCCGATGCCCAGGGCCAGTTGTCCAATTTAATGCAAAACCTGGCTACGCTGCTGGCCCGTGCGCAACAGGGCGCGCTGCTGCGCGAGGGCATCAAGGTGGTGATTGCCGGCCAGCCCAACGCCGGCAAGTCGTCCCTGCTCAACGCCCTGGCCGGGGCCGAGCTGGCCATCGTCACCGCCGTGCCCGGCACCACCCGCGACAAGGTGCAGCAAACCATCCAGATCGAGGGCGTGCCGGTGCATGTGGTGGACACCGCCGGGCTGCGCGAGAGCGAGGACGAAGTGGAGAAAATTGGCATCGCGCACGCCTGGGACGCCATCGCGCAAGCCGATGCGGTGCTGTTTTTGCACGACCTGACGCGCCTGCAGCTGCCGGATTACCGCGCGGATGATGACGCCATCGCCCGAACCATTGCCCAGAAAATACCCAGGCAGGTGACAGTGATCGAGGTCTGGAACAAGCGCGATGCCGCGCCGATGCAGCGCATGCCCGAAGGCTTGCCAGAGGGTTTGCAGTTGTCAGCCAAAACCGGTGCCGGACTCGATGCCTTGCGCCACAAGCTGCTCCAGGTGGCAGGCTGGCAGTCGGGCTCGGAAGGCGTTTTCATGGCCCGTAAGCGCCATGTGCAGGCCTTGCACCAGACCCAAGCCCATTTGCAGCAGGCGCAAATGCATCTGGCAGCCCAAGCGCAAGCGCTGGATTTGCTGGCCGAAGAACTGCGGCTGGCGCAAAACGCCCTGGGCGAAATCACCGGCGCATTCACCTCGGATGATTTGCTGGGCGTGATTTTTTCAAGTTTTTGTATCGGCAAATAAATGCCGGCATTCCCGGATTGCATCCGGGCTGCGCACCTTTTTATTTGTCCCAGCCAGCGTGAAACACGGCACTCGACGGCGCGTACAGCGGCTCTTGCAACAGGGCGCTGGCGCGGCGGCCACGCTCGCCCAGAAAAAACTCCCGGATGAACGGGTGCGGTTGCGCCATCACCTCGGCGGCGCTGCCATCGGCCACGATGTGGCGGTCCGCCACCACGGCGATGCGGGTGCTGAGCTCCAGCAACGTGTCGAGGTCGTGCGTGACCATCACCACGGTCAGGCCAAGCTCCTGGTGCAGCGACTGCAGCAGCGCGCAAAACTCGTCGGCGCTGCCGGGATCGAGGCCGGCGGTGGGCTCGTCGAGCAGCAGCAGCGGCGGGTCCATGATCAGGGCGCGCGCCAGCGCCGCCCGCTTGATCATGCCGCCCGACAGTTCGGCCGGCATTTTGAAAGCGGCTGATGGGTCGAGCCCGACCATGCGCAGCTTGACCATGGCAACGTCGGTGATCAGGTCGCGCGGCAGGGTTTGCAGCTCGCGCAGGGCAAAGGCGATGTTGTCGAGCACGCTGAAGGCAGAAAACAGGGCGCCGTGCTGAAACAGCATGCCGACCCGGCTGGCCGCGCCTTCGCGCCCCATGCTCGACGCGGCCTCGCCCAGCACCGTGACGCTGCCGCGGGCCGGCAGCTCCAGCCCCAGCATCTGGCGCAGCAACACGGTTTTGCCACTGCCGGAGCCGCCCACGATCGACACCAGCTCGCCGGCGTCAATGCGCAGGTTCAGGTCCTGATGGATCACCACATCGCGCCCGGCCTCGTGAAACACCGACCACAGCTTGTCGATCTCGACCACGGGTGCGCTCATAGGCCGATATTCTTGAAAATCACGGCAAACACCGCATCCACCAGCAACACCACCGTGATGGCCGTCACCACCGAGGCGGTGGTGCCCTGCCCCAGGCTCTCGGTGTTGGGCTTGACGCGCAGGCCGTAGTGGCAACCGATCAACGCAATCAACAAACCGAACACCACCGACTTGCCCAGACCCAGCCACAGGTTGCTGATCTTGACCGCATCCGGCAGTGTGGCAAAAAAATACGCCGGTGTCACACCCAGCACCACATCGGCGGCCAGCATGCCCCCCAGCAGGGCGGCCAGCGTGGTCCAGACGCTGATCAGCGGCATGGCTATGCCCAAGGAGATGGCGCGCGGCAGCACCAGCCGGAAACCCCGGGCAATACCCATGACACGCATGGCATCGAGCTCTTCGGTGACGCGCATCACGCCAATCTGCGCGGTGATGGCCGACCCCGAGCGCCCGGCAATCAGGATCGCCGCCAGCATCGGGCCCAGCTCCCGAATGATGGCCAGGCCCAGGATGTCGACGATGAAAGTGTCGGCGCCAAACTGGCGCAATTGGCGCGATATCAGGTAGGCCAGCACCACGCCGATGGTAAAACCCACCAGAGCGGTCACCGGCAGCGCTGTGGCGCCGATGCGAAACAGGTGGCCCGAAACGTCGCGCCAGGGGCCGCGCCTGGGCGCCCGCAGCAGCGCCAGGCCATCGAGCAGCAACTGGCCGACCAACGCCAGCATGCCCACGGCGTGGTCCCACAGCATCCAGAGCAGTTGGCCAAGCTGTAAAAAGACTTGCCATGGGGAGCGCCGTTGCGGCTGGATGGCAGGCGCCGTGAAGTGCGCCACCCGCTCCAGCATGGTGCGTTGCACCGCGTGGCATTGCAATTGCGCTGGCCACTGCTGGCCCCAGGTATTCCAAAGCAGTTGCGCGCCGGTATGGTCGAGCCGGGTCAGGGCGCGCAGGTCCCACATCCATGGGGGGGTGCTGGCAGCGCCAGCCAAAGCAGCGCTGATGCGGCGCCAGACGGCGGGCTCGGCCAGGCGCGCCGCGCTCCAACTGCCGCCCAGCACCGCACTGTGACCACCTTCGGGGGCCGTTTGCAGGATGAGCGTGGGGGCAGCTTCGGGCATGGTGCAAATGAATCAAACGGGAATGGTAACGGCATCTGGCTGGGTGCTGGTTTTTTCTGCCCATGGGGTACGGTTCAATCTGATGTGGCATCCCAAAAACTCAAGGTCTCAGCTTAAACCCGGCGCCTGAGGTCGATCCATGGCTTCAAACATCCCCTGCAAGCAAACCGACAGGCTCATCCAAACAGTCAGGTGATGCGCTTTGCGAAGGTCAAGGAGGAGGCCGCAGGCCGGGGGACACGCAGCAAAGCGCATCGCCCGGCAGTTTCACCAACCACCGTAACCTCTGCTTCGGCCTGGTATCTCCCGCACAATCACACACTTTGAATCGCACCCGATTTTCGGCTTGGCATCAACCCTGGGGCAAAATGTTTGCCGAGACACCAAGCAAGCAGCAGCAAGACCCAGAACAAGAAAGCGATTTCTAATGAGCACCTCGTTTGACTACATCATCATTGGTGCCGGCACCGCCGGTTGCCTGCTGGCCAACCGCCTGTCAAGTGATGCCTCCAAACGCGTGCTGCTGATCGAGGCGGGTCGCCAGGACAATTACCACTGGATCCACATCCCGGTCGGTTACCTGTATTGCATCGGCAACCCCCGCACCGACTGGCTCTATCAAACCGAGCCCGATATCGGCCTGAACGGGCGCAGCCTGCGCTACCCGCGCGGCAAGGTGATGGGCGGCTGCAGCAGCATCAACGGCATGATTTACATGCGCGGCCAGGCGCGTGACTACGACCAGTGGGCGCAGCTGACGGGCAGCGAGGAATGGGACTGGCAGCGTAGCCTGCCGGACTTCATGGCCCATGAAAGCCATTACCGGCTGGATCCCGATGCAGCCCAAAAAGATAAAGCCCGCAGCGCCAAAACGCTGGAAAACTTCAGCCGGTTTCACGGTGCGGGCGGCGAATGGCGCGTTGAGAAACAGCGTCTGCGCTGGGATGTGCTCGATGCCTTTGCCCAGGCCGCGCAGCAAGCCGGCATCCCGGCGACCGACGACTTCAACCAGGGCAACAACGAGGGCGTGGGTTACTTTGAGGTGAACCAGCGCAGCGGCTGGCGCTGGAACACCACCAAGGCCTTTTTGCGCCCTGCCTGTGCCAAGCGCTCCAACTTCACGCTCTGGACCTCGGCCCAGGTGGTCAAGCTCAATCTTGAGGCACAAGCCAATGGCCAGTTGCGCTGCACCGGCGTCGAAGTGCAGACAGCCAACGGCAGGGTCAGCGCGCAGGCCGTGAGCGAAGTGATTCTGAGCGCCGGCAGCATTGGTTCGCCGCAGATTTTGCAGCTCTCCGGCATCGGCCCGGCAGCCCTGTTGCGGCAACACGGCATCCCCGTGCGGCATGACGCGCCAGGGGTGGGGGCCAATTTGCAGGACCATTTGCAAATTCGCTCGGTGTACAAGGTGCAGGGCGTGAAAACCCTCAACATGCAGGCCAACTCGCTGTGGGGCAAGGCGTCGATCGCGCTGGAATATGCCCTCACGCGCAGCGGCCCGATGAGCATGGCCCCCAGCCAATTGGGCGCCTTCACCCGCAGCGACCCCGGCCAGCCTTACCCCAACGTCGAATACCATGTGCAACCGCTGAGCCTGGAGGCGTTTGGCGAACCGCTGCACAACTTCCCGGCGTTCACCGCCAGTGTCTGCAACCTCAACCCGACCAGCCGGGGCCATGTGCGGATCAAGTCGCCAGACTTCAGCGCCGCCCCCGCGATTGCACCCAACTACCTCAGCACCGAGGCCGACCGCAAGGTGGCTGCCGATTCGCTGCGCCTGACCCGCACCATCGTGGCACAACCGGCGCTGGCCAAGTACCAGCCGCTGGAGTTCAAACCCGGCGTGCAGTACCAGAGCGACGACGATCTGGCCCGTTTGGCGGGCGACATTGCCACCACCATTTTTCACCCGGTCGGCACCACCAAAATGGGGCGTGACGCTGACACCTGGGCGGTGCTCGACGCGCATTTGCGCGTGCGCGGCCCCGGCGGCGTGATTGCCGGCCTGCGCGTGGTGGATGCCGGCGCCATGCCAGTGATCACCAGCGGCAACACCAATTCACCCACGCTGATGATGGCCGAGAAAGCGGCGCGCTGGATTGCCGCTGGCGTCTGATGTGACGGCGCACCAAAGCAGCGCCCGGCAAGGGTAATTCCGGATAGCGCTGCACTCAAATGGCGCATACAGTTGCACCATCACCGGACATGGATAAGCCGTGCAAGGTGAAAGACCCCAGGAGATCAGACCCGTCAGGGTCAGACAACATAACAAAGACAAGGCACCGGCAACCCCGGTGCCTTTTTCATTGGGACTGACGCAAAATCGTCCCATCGTCGTTGCTCCTCCTTGTCGTAAGCCTGTACTGCCTGCGTCAGCGCGCCTAGCCGGGACAATTTTGCGTCAGTCCGACGGGCCAACAAGCGTGACAATGTAGTCATGGAATTGCTCATAGTCTCTGTCGCCTCCCTCTTTGCCGGTTTTGTCGATTCCATCGTGGGCGGTGGCGGCCTGATTTTGATACCCGCCCTGTTTGCCACCTTCCCCAGCGCGCATCCGGCCACGCTGTTTGGCACCAACAAGGGTGCCTCGGTGTGGGGCACGGGCATGGCGACCTGGCAGTACAGCCGCAAGGTGCAGATGCGCTGGGCGGCGCTGCTGCCGGCCGCGGGCGCGGGGCTGCTGGCCTCGTTTGCCGGGGCCTGGCTGGTGACGGTGGTTTCGCCCGAGTTCTTGCGCAAAGTGTTGCCCTTTGTGCTGCTGCTGGTGCTGCTTTACACCCTGGCAAAAAAGGAACTCGGGCGCACCCACGCACCCCATTATTCAGGCTTGCAGGAACAACTCATCGCCGCCGGCATCGGTGCCGTGATCGGCTTTTACGACGGCTTTTTTGGCCCCGGCACCGGCAGTTTTTTGGTGTTTTTGTTTGTCCGTCTGCTGGGCTACGACTTCTTGAGCGCGTCGGCGGCGGCCAAGCTGGTCAACACCGCCACCAACGTCTCGGCGCTGGCGCTGTTCATCGCCAAGGGCCACATCTGGTGGCATTTCGTGCTGGCCATGGCGCTGGCCAATGTGCTGGGCAGCCTGCTGGGCACGCGGCTGGCGCTCAAGCACGGCACCGGCTTTGTGCGCGTGGTTTTTTTGCTGGTGGTCAGCGCGCTGATCCTGAAAACCAGTTTTGACGCGTTTATGCGTTGAGCCCGGTCGGCCTTTACGGTAACGATGCCGAGGCGGCTGGCGCTGATGCCGATGCTGCTGACGCAGCCGATGCGGCTGAAGCCGCAGCTTGCGCCGCCACCGGCAACGCCGCTTCCGTGTTGCGCGGCCAAGGCACGTCAGCAGCCAGCAGCGGTTGACCGACCGGCGCCGAGGCTTGTCCTTTGCGGACCAGGGCCATGTCCTCATCGTTGGGGTACTGGCCCAGCAGCCAGTAATCAAAGGCGCGCCGCGCGATCGGGGCGGCCGAGGTCGAGCCGAAACCGGCGTTCTCGACAATCACGGCCAGCGCAATTTTGGGATCGTCGGCGGGCGCAAAGGCAATGTAGAGGGCGTGGTCGCGCTGGCGCTCTTCCATGCGGGCGGCGTTGTAGCGCTCGTTCTTGCCGAGCGAGACCGCTTGCGCCGTGCCCGTTTTGCCGCCGCTGAGGTATTGCGCGCCGGCAAACACCCGGCGCGAGGTGCCGTCCTGCGTCACGCCCACCATGGCGCGGCGAATGATGTCAATGTGTTCAGGCTTGAAGCCCAGATTTTCAGCGGCTTTCGGCGCCACCGGCAGCGAGGTCCGGGTGCTGGCATCCTGGGTTGCGATCACCAATTGGGGCGGGTGCTTGATGCCGTTGTTGGCCACGATGGCGGTGGCCTGCGCGAGCTGCAGCATGGTGAAGCTGTTGTAGCCCTGGCCAATGCCCAGCGAGATGGTTTCGCCGGCATACCACCTTTGTTGCTCCGGGCGCTTGTAGTTGTTGCGCTTCCAGTCCGTGCTGGGCAGCACGCCGCGCACTTCGCCCTGGATGTCGATGCCGGTGATCTGGCCAAAGCCCAGCGGGGCCATGAAGTCGTGCATTGTGTCAACGCCGAGCTCGTTGGCCAGCGAATAAAAATAGGCGTTACTCGACTCGACAATGGCACGGTGCATGTCCATGATGCCGCCGCGTTCATTCTCCGGGCTGCCAAAGCGGTGGCCGCCAAACATGAAAAAGCCGGGGTCGTTGATCTGCGTGCTGGCCGAGCGCTTGCCGGTGGTGAGTGCCGCCAGCGCCATGAAGGGCTTGTAGGTGGAACCCGGCGGATAGGTGCCGCGCAAGGCCCGGTTCAGCAGGGGTTTGTCGATCGACTCGTTGAGCCCCTGCCAGCTTTCCTGGTCGATGCCCTCGACGAACAGGTTGGGATCAAAGGTGGGCTTGCTGACAAAGGCCAGCACTTCGCCGGTCTTGGGGTCGAGTGCCACCAGCGCGCCGCGGCGCTCGCCATACATGTCCTCAATGAGTTTTTGCAGCTTGATGTCGATCGACAGCTTGACCGAATTGCCGGGGATCGAGGGTTGGCTGGACAGGCGCCGGGTGGCGCGACCACCAGCCGAGGTTTCCATGGCATCGACGCCGGTGATGCCGTGCAGTTGCGTCTCGAAACTTTGTTCCACACCGAGCTTGCCGATGTAGTCGGTGCCGCGGTAATTGGCGGCCTCCTCGGAATCGTCGAGCGCTTCTTTTTCTGCGCTGTTGATGCGCCCGATGTAGCCGATCACATGGCTGGCCAGCTCTCCGTAGGGGTAACTGCGAAACAGCCGCGCCTTGATGTCGACACCGGGAAAACGGTAACGCTGCGCGGCGAAGCGGGCCACCTCCTCATCGGTCAGGCGGCTGCGCAGCGGGATCGACTCGAAACTTTTGCCTTCCTCGCGCAGCTTCTTGAAACGGCGCCGGTCACGCGGCGTGATCTCGACCAGTTGCGCCAGTTCATCGATGGTTTGCGCCAGGTCGGGCACCCGGGAGGGTGTGATTTCAAGGGTGTAGGCCGAGTAGTTGGTGGCCAGCACAATGCCGTTGCGGTCCAGGATCAGGCCGCGGTTCGGCACGATCGGCAAAATGGCGGTGCGGTTGTTTTCAGCCTGGGCACTTAAATCGTCATGGCGCAGCACCTGAAGGTAAATGAGCCGGGCAACAACCAGCCCGAAGCACAGCAGCACCACCAGGCTGGCCACCAGCACCCGCAGGCGAAAGCGGGCCAGCTCAAGCTGAACGTTGCGGATCACTTTCATGGCAGCATTGACAAACGGGCACGACCAGCCAGCTCACAAGGGCCGGTTGGCATCCGGGTCGGGTGCGCGTTTTTGCGGCAGCAACAGCACCACACTGACCACGGGCCACAGCAGCGCCTCCAGGGCCGGCGCCAGCAGCAAGGACCAGCCCGGAAAGTCGTCGCCGGCGAGCAGGCGCACCAGCAAGGTCAGGGCATGCGCCAGCACAAACAAGGGCAACACCTGCGCCGCCTGCGATGGCACACTGAACCACAGCAGGCGCCGATGCATGGCAATGGCCAGAAAGCTCAGCGCGGTGTAGGCCAGCGCGTGTTGGCCCAGCAGGGCGCTTTGGTGCACATCCATTGCCAGACCCAGCAGGAAAGCCGCGCTCATGCCCACGCGCAGCGGCTGGTGGATGGTCCAGAACACCAGCACCAGCGCCAGCAGGTCAGGCAGCCAGGCAGCACGCCCGAACAGGCCCATGTTGGTCAGCATGTTGACAGCCATGGCTGCCAGCAGGCTGCTCCAGATGAAGAGCGAACTGGCTGGCAGCAGCAACTGCTGCCCGCGCGGCATGATCATGGCTTGCCTCCCTGGCGGGGGCGCGCGGGCTCGGCTGGCGCTTGCGGTCTGGCCTGCAGTTGACCGGCCAGGGGTTTGAGCACCAGCACATGCAGACTGCCGTTCAGGCGCGCGACGGGCGCCACCGTGATGCGCACAAAAGCCGAGTCGGCGCGGTTGGCCAGATTCAGCACGCGACCCACTTGCAGGCCGGGCGGGTAAATGCCGTCGACACCGCTGGTGGTCAGCAGGTCACCGGCGGCCATGTCGACATTGGCGTCCAGATAGCGCAACTCGAGCGTGCCGCTGGACCAGTTGGCGTTGCCAAAGGCCAGGCCGCGGGCACCGGTGCGCACGTTGAGCACCGGTATGGCCTGATTGGGGTCGGTGATCAGGGTGACCTCGCTGACCGACGGGTAAACCCGGGTGACCTGGCCCAGCACACCGGCATCGTCGAGCACCGGCGCCCCGGCCACCACGGCATCCAGCGCGCCCTTGTCGAGAATGACTTTGCGGGTGTAGGGGTCCGCGGCGTCATATAGCACCTGGGCCGCCAGCGCGGGCGTGTTGATGCGCTCGCGCATTTCGAGCAAGGCGCGCAGGCGGGCATTTTCGAGCGTGAGTTGTTCCACTTGCTGGGCGCGCTGGGACTGCAGGCCCAACTGGTATTGGGCCGCCGCTTCCCGGGTCTGGGACAGGTTGAGGGATTCAAAATACTGGCTGCCGCCCTGGCCCCAGATGATGGGGCGCAGCACCAGCCACTGCACTGGGTAAAGCGCGGTGGCAATCACGGCGCGCAGCGGCTGGGTAACCCGAAAGCGCAGATCGGCCACCATCAGCAGCAGCGCCAGGGCGCTGAAAAAAATCAGCTTGGACAGGGCGGACGGACCCTGCCTGAAAAATGGCGGTGGTGTGCTGTCCAGCGTACCGAGTGGCA
>Ga0315271_10000359_pt1 | contig 24400 bp, 17 predicted proteins | sample C3_top_MG_FD_204664 | JGI IMG/M metagenome (GOLD analysis project Ga0315271, IMG submission 204664) | Sediment microbial communities from Yellowstone Lake, YNP, Wyoming, USA - C3_top | ecosystem: Environmental > Aquatic > Freshwater > Lake > Sediment | place: USA: Wyoming | collected 2017-08-01
CTCCGCGCCGTGGACCTGGGCAGCCGCGTGGGCCCCCAGTTCGCGGGGGAGAAGGTGCCCACCCTCGAGGAAGCCCTGCAGACCTGCAAGGGCAAGGTCAAGATGGACATCGAGCTCAAGTCCTACGGGCATGACGAGCACCTCGAGGAGAAGGTGGTGGCGCTCGTGGAGGCGGCGGGCATGCAGGACGACTGCATCTTCATGTCCCTCGACCACTCGCAGGTCCGGCAGATGAAGGACTTGAGGCCAAAATGGCGGTGCGGGCTCCTCGCGGCCAAGGCCGTGGGCGACCCCACCGCTCTCAAGGCGGACTTCCTCGCCGTGGAGAACAAGGTCGCCACGGCGCGCTTCATCCGCCGGGCGCACCGGGCCGGGATGGAGGTCTATGTGTGGACTCTGGACGACCCCGCCAAGATGTTCCAGGCCACGAGCTTCGGGGCGGACGGGCTCATCACCAACAAGCCCGAGCTCGCCCGGAGGCTCGTCGGGCGCCGGAACGAGATGAGCGACGCCCAGCGCCTCCTCGGCGCCCTCCTCATCCGGCTCGGCGCAAGCACGAAGGAGCTGGCCTCGGAGGACGCGCTGAGGCCATAGAACCATGCCAGACAGGAGGTTGTGATGGCGAAATCACGGTGGACAGTGAGTGCGGCCCTCGTGCTGGCGTCCTGTTTGGCGGCCTACGGCGGAGACCCCACGGGCCGACAGCAGGCGCGCCTCGTGGCGCGCGGCGTGCTGCCTGCCATGACCTTTCGGTCCGGCTCTCCCGCCACGGGCGCCTTCTTCTCTCCCGCCGAGCGTGCAACGGCCCGAGCCAACGGCCTGGCCTGTCCGGTCGAAGGGGCGGCCTTCACCTCGCAGCCGGTTCAAGGCTTTTCGAGCATGATTCCCGCCGACGGCAAGACCTGGTGGGCGCTGGCCGACAACGGGTACGCCTGGCGGACCAACTCCGCCGACTTCCAGCTCGTCTTCTACCATCTCGATCCCCGCTGGGGTGAGCCCGGCGGCCCCAAAGTGCTGGATACGGTGGTCCTGCACGACCCCGACCGCCGAATCCCCTGGAAGACCGTCTGCGACCAGGCCAGCGGAGCGGCCCTTCCCGGATTCTCGTTCAACGCGCTTCCCCCCGCGCCGGCCGCGTGCGGCGGCGATTCGGCCGCCCGCATCCTTACCGGTTTCGACCTGGACCCCGAGTCCTTCGTGCGCGCCCCCGACGGGACCTTCTGGATCAGCGAGGAGTTCGGCCCCTTCCTCGTCCATGCGGCCGCCGATGGCCGGGTTCTGGAAGCGCCCATCCCCTTCCCTGGCGTCCGCTCGCCCCAGAACCCCTTCCTGAACATCTCCGACAGGGCGCACGCCGAACGGCCCACACTGGCCGCAAGCCGGGGTCCCGAGGGCCTGGCCATCAGCCCGGACGGCTCCAAGCTATACGCGCTTCTGGAGGGGGCGGTGAGCGGAGACGAACCGCAGGACCTCCGCATCGTGATCTTCGATGTCGCCAATCGCGAATTCACGGGGCATCTCAAGTACCGCCTCGAAATGCCGAGCCAGACGGTGAACCTGGCGCCCCTCGTGGATGCCTCTGGAGCAAGGGTCTACCCGGACGCGGCCGCGCCCCCAAGTGGCCCGGTCTCCATCGGGGAGATGAAGGCGGTCAACGACCGGCAGATGCTCATCATCGAGCGGGACAACCTGGGTGACGACCTCGCCGCGCCCCGCTTCAAGAAGGTCTTCCTGGTCAACCTGTCCGAGGCTGCGGGGCACGACGGATATGTGGGCAAGACGCTGCTCGTGGACCTGTTGGCCATCCCTGATCCGGCTGGGGTCGGCGGAGACGGGAACTTCTTCCGGCTCCCCTTCTACACCATCGAGTCCGTGCACATGGTGGACGAGCGGACGCTCCTCATCGCCTCCGACAATAATTTCCCGTTTTCCAACGGTCGCTCGCGCAGCCGGGGCGCAGACCGCAGCGGCCCGCTCGCCGCGGACGAGACCGAACTCGTCCTGGTCCGCCTCGGCGCACCGCTCGACGCCGACCCCAGGCTCCTCCCGGAGGCGGGGAGATAGCCACATCGCCTCCGTATGGAGGGCGGCCGCGGAAGGCTTCCTTCCAAAACCCCCTGCCCTGCGGTATTCTTGGCTCTCGGGGGATGACCCCAACGACCTTGTGAGGTGATCCGTTGCGTAAGAACTTTCGATTCCGTGGGGGCTGTACGACGCTGGCGTTGGCTCTCGGACTGGCGGCGTGCGTCCTCAATCCCACCCGGGCAGGCGCCCAAACCACGCCGGAGCCGCCCAAATCCTCCACCGCGGCGAGGCCTGACCTGCAGGGGATCCCGGATTCGGTGCTGCAACGGATGTCAGAACCTCCAGGTTCTCCCAACCGCCCCAAAGTGGGGCTCGTCCTCTCGGGGGGAGGCGCCCGAGGCGCCACCCATGTGGGCGTCCTGAAAGAGCTGGAGCGCATGAGGATCCCCATTGACTACATCGCGGGCACCAGCATGGGGGCCATCATCGGGAGCCTCTACGCCTCCGGCATGTCCGTGGCGGACATCGAGAAGGTCCTGAGCACCACCGATTGGGACGCCGTTTTCTCCGACCGCCCCCCTCGGAAACAGATCGCCTTCCGCCGGAAGATGGATGACCAGCGGTACATCATCGGCCTCCAGGCCGGCGTTTCGAAGAAGGGGATCCGCGTCGCCCAGGGGCTCGTCACCGGCCAGCAGCTCAATGTCTTCCTCGAATCGCTCCTCATGCCTGTGGACGGCATCGAGGACTTCGACAAGCTCCCCATCCCCTTCCGGTGTTTGGCCACGGACATCGTCACGGGAGAGGAGGTGGTGCACGCCAAGGGTCACCTGCCTACGGCCGTCCGGACGAGCATGTCCCTGCCGGGGGTCTTCATCCCCCTGGAAGTGAACGGGAGACTCCTGGTGGACGGGGGTATCCTGAACAACCTCCCCGTGGATGTTTGCAGGGCCATGGGTGCCGATCTGATCATCGCCGTGGACATCGGGACGCCCGCGCTCGACCGGGACCAGCTGACTTCCTTCGTCTCCATCACCAGCCAGGTGACGAGCATCCTCATGCAGAAGAACATCGACGCGCAGGCGCTGAAGGCCGACATCCTCATCCGCCCCGACCTCAAGGGCTACAGCAACATGAACTTCCGGCAGATCGAGACCCTCCCACCCATCGGGGAGCAGGTGGTGAGGGAACATTCCGAGGCCCTCGGGAAGCTCTCGACGGGCGAGGCGGAGTATGCCGCCTGGCAATCGAGGGCGCGCGTCAGCCCGGCCCTGCCCGAAAAGATAGACTTCGTGAGATTCGAGGGGACGGACGCGAAGACCGAATCCCTGGTCCGCGGAAAATTGGAGACGCGCCCCGGCCAACCGCTGAACCCGGAGGATGTGACGCAGGATGTGGACCGGGTGTTCAATGCCGGCGACTACGAGACGGTGAGCTACCGGCTTCAGCGGGAGAAGGCCGAAGCCGGGCTCCTGGTGCTGGCCAGACCCAACCCCCTCGGGCCCATCTATCTGCGGTACGGCCTCCTCCTCTACACCAACTTCGCCAACGAGAGCAACTTCGCGATCCTCGCGGGACTGAGGTGGACCCGCCTGAACCGCCTCGGGGCCGAGTGGAAGACCGACATGGAACTGGGGCTCAACCGGAGGCTCACCACCGAGTTCTATCAGCCCCTGGATGCGCGGGCGCGCTGGTTCGTGGCCCCGATCTACGAGTTCAAGAATGTCCGCCAGGACATCTATGTCGGCGAGGAGGCGAGGGCCACCTACCGGGCCACCCAGGGGTTCCTCGGCCTGGATATGGGATTGAGCCTGGGGCAGTACGGCGAGATCCGCATCGGCCCCCGGTGGGGTACCCTTACGTATGACAAGATCACGGGAGCCCCCGTCGCCCCCAATGTGAGCGCGACCCTGGCGGGCCTGAGGGGCCGGGTCATCCTGGATCACCTGGACGACGCGGACTTCCCTACCCAGGGTTACTACGGGGACCTCTCGGCCTTCGAGTCGCTGACGACCTGGGGCTCCGACGATTCGTACCACCGCGCCGAGCTGAAATACCGGGCCTACGGCACCTACAAGAAGAACACCTTCTTCGGGAAGATCTCCGGGGGATCCTCATTGGGCTCCACCCTGCCGCCCTTCGACCAGTTCTTCCTGGGCGGTGTGGACTCGTTCGCCGGCTATGCGAATGGGGCGCTCATGGGCCGGTACTACGGGGTGGCCCGGCTGGGTTACATGCGCCAGGTTGCGACCCTGCCGGCAATCCTCGGGAAGGGGGCGTACTTCTTCGTCTTCGCCGACGCGGGGAACACCTGGGAACGGACGAAGGACATCAGCGCGTCCAACTTGCGCTACTCGGCTTCGGTGGCCTTGGGTGCCTCCACCATGATCGGCCCCATGTACATCGTGTACAGCTACGCGAAGGGCGGTTCCTCGCAGCTGGTCCTGAACATCGGGAAACGGTTCTAACACGGAGGTCTCACCACACCTTCGGAAACAGCGGATATCCGCGCACTCGCTCCGCTCCCTCGCACCGACAGGGTGGGTGTCCTTGCGAGGAGCCCGAAGGGCGACGCGGCAATCCCGCCGCTCATCACGAGCTATATATACTTGGAGGCTGGAGGCGCAATGGGGGCCAAGAAGGGCAGGGTTCGCACGGGGGGGGCGAAAATCGAATCTCCGGCAGCGAATGCTGCCACGGGGGATTCAACGACCGTCGCCCTGACACCCGAGCCTGTCACGCCCGTCCCACCCGCCGCTCCGCCCGAGAAGAAGCCCTCGGGGTTCGGGATGCTCGTCCTCCACCTCCACCCGAAAATGGTCCCCGAGGAGGCGCTGGCCCTCCCCCGCACCTTCGGCCTAGGGGGGATGGCCCTCCTGCTCCTTCTGGTCCTCGTGTGCACGGGGGCCCTGCTCCTGTTCGTTTACGACCCCTCGCCGGAGAAGGCCTACGCGTCCATTTTGAACCTGGAGGGCCATGTGCCCTTCGGGGCGTTCGTGCGTGCGGTCCACCACTGGGCGGCCAACGGCCTCATCGTGGTGGCCTTCCTCCACCTCCTCCGGGTCTTCTTCACGGGAGGGTTCCGCGCGCCCAGGGGGTTCAACTGGGTGCTCGGCCTGATCATGCTGTTCCTGGTCACCGCCTCCAATTTCACCGGCTACCTCCTGCCCTGGGACCAGCTCTCCTTTTGGGCGGTGACCATCGGGACGGGGATGCTGGCCTATGTGCCCCTCGTGGGGGAGGCGCTCCAGAACGCCCTGCGCGGGGGCAGCGAAGTGGGCGCCAAGACGCTCTCGGTCTTCTTCGTCCTCCACATCGCCATCCTGCCCATCCTGGCGTTCCTCCTCGCGGCGTTCCATTTCTGGCTCGTGCGCAAGGCGGGGGGCGTCCTACTGCCTGCCCAGGTTGAGGGCGCCCCGCGACGGACGCTGGTGCCCGCGCGGCCGAACCTCGTCCTGCGCGAGGGGACCGTGGCGCTGGTCCTCCTGGCGGTTCTGCTCCTCTTTGCCGCGCTCGTTCCGGCGCCCCTGCAGGAGCAGGCCAACCCCGGCATGAGCCCCAACCCCGCCAAGGCGCCGTGGTATTTCATGGGCGTGCAGGAACTGCTCGTCCACCTGCACCCGTCCTTCGCGGTCTTCGTCGTGCCCCTGCTGGTGTTGGCGTTCTTCGCGAGCTTGCCCTACTTCAAGTACGGTGAACCGCACTCGGGACGGTGGTTCCATTCGGAGACGGGGGAGCGCGCGGCGCTCCGTGCGACCGTGGCGGCGCTCGTGGTCACGCCCGCCTATGTGGTCGCCAGCGAATATGTCCTTCGGTGGCCCAAGCTCCTGCCCTTTCTCCCTCAGCCCGTGAGCAACGGCCTCGTACCCACGCTCCTCTGGATCGGCATCGTGGCAGGCGTGTACTGGCTGGCGGCACGGTTTTTCAAGGCCTCCCGTATCGAAGCCGTGCAGGCCGTGTTCGCGTTCATGATCGTGGCGTTCCTCGTCCTCACCGCCACCGGGATCTTCTTCCGCGGCGAAAGCATGCACCTGAGCTGGCCGTGGTGATAAGAATGCTTGGAACCACAGAGACTCAGAGGAGGATGCAGGTTTGAACCACAGAGGCACAGAGGCACAGAGAAAAGCTTCTCCTTTCAGTACTGGAAAGTTTCTTTTCTTCCTCTGTGTCTCGCTGCCTCTGTGGTTCAATGTCCGCACGATTCTTTTCTTCTTCGGTGAAAAGAATGGTTAGAACCACAGAGACACAGAGGCACAGAGAAAAGCTTCTCCTTTCAGTACTGGAAAGTTTCTTTTCTTCCTCTGTGTCTCGCTGCCTCTGTGGTTCAATGTCGGGTAGCCTCTTTTCTTTCTCTGCGTCTCTGTGCCTCTGTGGTGAAATTGTCTTCTCGTCAGGTGAACGATGACGGACGGTAGCGAGAACCAGGGCCAGACGCGGCGGGAGTTTCTGGGGAAGGCCTGGAAGTGGCTGGGCGTCCTGGCGGCGGCGGAGTTCGCCGTGGTGCTCGGGGCCTACCTCTGGCCGAGGAAGGGAACGGGCGAGAAAGAGGCCGGGGCCGTCGTCGAGGCGGGCCCCGTGGCAGAGTTCACCCCCGCTTCGGTGACGGCCTTCCCGCAGGGTCGCTTCTACCTCGTGCGGCTCGCGGACGGCGGCTTCCTCGCGCTTTCGAGCAAGTGCTCCCACCTCGGATGCACCGTGCCCTGGAACGACCAGAGCAAGACCTTCCCGTGCCCGTGCCACGCGTCGGTGTTCGACATGACGGGCGAGGTGAAGAGCCCGCCCGCGCCCCGCCCCCTGGACCTCCTGGCCCTCACCATCGAGGGCGGCGTCGTCAAGGTCGACACGGGCAAACGCATCCAGCGCCAGAAGTTTGAACCGTCGCAAGTTGTTTACCTATGATTTTAACCACAGAGGCACAGAGGCACAGAGAAAGCACTATGCAGGGAAAAAAACAAATGGCAGGCAGTAAACTCTTCACAGAGAGCAATGATTTTTTAAGACAAAAGGCTTTAAATCTTGGATTCCTCTGTGTCTCTGTGCCTCTGTGGTGAATCGGTTTTGAGGTCTTGATGGCGGATGATCGGGACGGGCTGAAATCCTGGCGAGTCGTGGGCGTTGTGGCTACGCTGGCGATGGTTTTGTCGGTGCCGTTGTACCTGCTGGCGCACAGGATGCACAGGCCCAGGGAGACGGCGCCTCAAGCGCCCCTCTATGTGGGCAGCGAGGCCTGCGGCGAGTGCCACAAGAAGGAGTTCGACGCCTGGAAGGTGTCGAACCACGCCCTGGCCATGTTGGCGCCTCGCCCCGGCACGGTCCTCGGGAACTTCGACGGGGCCACCTTCGAGGAAAACGGACAGGTGACGCGGTTCTACCGGAAAGGGAACCAGTACTGGGTCCACACGCCCGGCCCCGGCGGCGTGCCCGGCGACTACGAAATCGCCTACACCTTCGGGTGGTTCCCGCTGCAGCAGTACCTTGTGGCGTTCCCCGGCGGCCGCCTGCAGTGCCTCTCCATCGCCTGGGATGTGAAGAAACGGGAGTGGTTCTCCATGTACCCGGGCCAGAAGGTCCCGCCCAACGACTGGCTCCACTGGACCCGGCCCGCCATGAACTGGAACACCATGTGCTCCCAGTGCCACTCCACGGGCGTGCAGAAGCGCTATGACCCACCGACCGACACCTTCCAAACCACATGGTCGGAAATCTCCGTGGGGTGCGAGGCGTGCCACGGCCCGGGCTCGCTCCACGCGGCGTGGGGCAAGAAGCCCCCCATGGCCCGTCCCGAGGTGGAGAACGCGCAGCTCACGGTGAAGACCTCCGGCATGCCTCAGAAAGAGGTGGTCGCCCTCTGCATGCCCTGCCATTCCAGGCGCGCGGAACTCAAGGACCTGGACCATCCGGCCGGCGAGCCCCTGGACACGCACCTCCCCACGCTCCTGAGCGCGGGTCTCTACCACCCGGACGGCCAGATCCTGGACGAGGACTACGAGGTCCAATCCTTCCTCCAGAGCAAGATGTTCGAGAAGGGCGTGAAGTGCAACGATTGCCACGATGTTCACCGCGCCCGGCGCTACAAGGAGGGGAACGAACTCTGCCTCAAGTGCCACCGCGCCGATACCTACGACACGCCAAGCCACCATTTCCACAAGAAGATCGTGGATGGAAAACCCAGCGAGGGCGCCTCCTGCCCGGCCTGCCACATGCCGGGCAAGAACTACATGGTGGTGCACTTTCGCCGCGACCACAGCCTGCGCGTGCCCCGGCCCGACCTGAGCGACCAGCTCGGGACGCCCAACGCGTGCACCCAGTCGGGCTGCCACGCGGACAGGCCTCTAGCGTGGTCTGTCAACGCCTACAACAAGTGGTACGGGGCGAAGCGGAAACCCCACTACGGGACGGTCATCGCCGCGGCCCGCGAACGCAAACCCGAAGCCCGTGCGGACCTGCTGGCCCTGGCGTCCGACCACCTGCGGCCGGCCATCGTCCGGGCCACCGCCATGGACCTCCTCTGGGCCTACTCCGGCGGGGACAGCGCGAAGGTCCTCCAACAAGCGCTCATGGACGAGGACGCCCTGATCCGCCGCACTGCCGCGAACCACTTCCCGGCGAACGACCCCAAGCAGCTCGTGAAGGTTTTTGCGCCCATGCTCAAGGACCCCGTGCTGGGCGTTCGCATCGAGGCCGCCTCGCGCCTCGCGGGTCTGCCTCCCGAGTTGCTGACCGAAAACCAGACCAAGGATTTCAAGTCCGCCATGGAGGAGTACCGGAAGAGCCTGGACTTCGCCGCGGACATGCCCTCCGGGCGCTACAATATGGGGATCCTCGCCCAGGCTCTCGGTCAGCCGCAGGAGGCCGAGAAACAGTACAGGAAGGCCCTTGAATTCGACGACCAGTTCTACATGGCCGCGGTGAACCTGGCGCTTCTTTTGAACCAGCAGGGGCGCAACGCCGAGGCCGAGGCGCTGCTCATGAAAGCCCTCAGGGTGAGGCCCCAGGATCCCAACATCTCCTTGAACCTGGCACTGCTCCTGGCGGAAGAGGGGAAGGAATCCCAAGCCGAGGAGGCCCTCAGGATCGCCCTCCAGGCCGATCCCACCATGGCCCAGGCCGCCTACAACCTGGCCGTCCTCGTGGCGAAAAGGGAGCCGCACGAGGCGGTGGCGCTGAGCCGGCGGGCGGCGGAGCTCCGTCCCGACGAGCCCAAGTACGCCTTCACCTGCGCCTATTTTCAAATTCAGACCGGTGACAAAGCGGGCGCGGAGAAGACGCTGAAGGCGCTCCTGCTAGGCCATCCCGCCTCGGGCGACGCAGCGCTCCTCCTCGGCGATCTGTACGAGCGGGGCGGGCGCGCGGACGAGGCGAGGGCCGTCTATGCCTCCACCCTCGCGGCAGGAGATCTCTCCCCGGAGGATAAGGCCAGAATCCAGGCCAAGCTCGGGGTGACCTCCCGCTAGTGTCCCGAGTTAGAAGTTCGCAGAGGAACTCCAACAGGCTCAGCAGTCATTCCGAGGGACGCCCACGGAGGACTACCGCCGAGGAATCTCAAGGGTAGTCCCAGCCATCTCGTCGCCCGAGACCCCTTCACTGGCAGCACTCTGTGAGGATCCTTCGGGGCAGGCTCTTCCGGGGCCCTGCGAAGAAGCCCTCCTCAGGGTGCAGAGGAGCGTCTCTCATGGGCGTGGAGATGCTCCAGAAGCGGGCCCATGACCCCTTCGAAGTCCTCCCGGGGCAGCCAGTGTCCCGCATGGAGTTCCACGAAGGTGTAATCGCCCCTCATGAATCGCCTCGTATCCTCGGCGCCGGCCCGGCCGATGGCTTCGTCCTTGTTGCCCCAGAGGAAGAGCGTCGGCACCCGCACATCGCCATAGGTGACGGTGCGGCGGCGCACCGCGCGGTACCAGTGGAGGACGGCCCTGCGGGCAGAGTAGGGCTTGAACAGGGTCCTGTAGTCGGCCACTTCGTCGCCCGCCCGCCTCCACACCCGTTCGAGCGCCCACCAGCCCAGGGCCAGTTCGGGCAAGACGGGGAGCTGGAAGAACGCCATGTACCAGCTCTTCTTCTTCTGTTCCGGGACGGTCCGGATGGCCTTTCCGAAGGCCGCCATGTGCGGCAGGGACAGGGCGGTCCAGCTCAGCAGCCGTTCGGGAAAGAGCTGGACCACGGTCCAGCCGCACCCCGCCCCCCAGTCGTGTCCCACGAGGTGGAAGTTTTCAAAGTCCAGGGCATCCGCCAGGGCGATCACATCGGAGGCCACCCGATCCATGGCATAGGCCCCTCTGTCCTTGGGACGAGCCCCGGGACTGTACCCGCGCTGGTCCGGGGCAAGACAGCGATAGCCCTTCTCCGCCAGCACGCCCATGGCCCGCACCCACATGGCCGAACTCTCGGGGAAGCCGTGGAGCAGGATGACCGGTTCCCCGCCCGGTGGGCCGCAGACGCGGCAACGGAAGACCATGCCGTTGGCCCGGATCTCCTGGATGTCAACGCTGGCCTCGTTCATCTGCGCGCCTGCCTCTGAGTGAAACGGAGCATTTTTTCCGAAACGAAACATCGCGGTACCTTATTCGGCATGGTGTTACCTTTCATGATTCCGACGCAGAACGAACGGTGCCCGCCGTCGGAAGGCGGCGGGCACCAGAGGTTCCATCATTTCAGTGGGGCGACCTCACCCATCCGTCGGGCTCAACGCCTTCTGCCTCCGCCGCCACCGCCGCGGAACCCGCCGCCGCCGCCGTAGCCGCCGCCGCGTCCGCCGCCGTAGCTTCCGCCGCCGCGGTTGTAATTGCCGGTATTGGCGGCCCCACGCTGGCGTGCCTGGTGGTCGCTGTTGAGGCCCTGCATGTTGCCTCCGCCGCCGGGTCGGTCCATGGTGCCCGCGCGGGCCCCGCCGGCGCCGCCCGCGACACCGCCCTGTCCACCGCCCATACCCTGACGGTCCCGGGTGCCCGCCTGGGACGAGCCCATGCTGTTCCAGCCGCCCTTCCCGTTCTGCTGCCACCCGCCATCGGCGCCCCTGCGGTAGACCTGGCCGTCGCCTCCGGCGAACACGTTGTTGGCCTTGCCCTGAGACGCCTTCGGGCGGCTGGCCATGTCCTGCCTCGATTTGTTGACCTGATCCTTGGAGACCCTTCTGTCGGGATTGTTACCCCTGTTGTAAAGGTTGTTGGCAGGAAGCTGACTCGCCCTGCCTCCCTGACCCAGGTTCCCACCCTGACCGGGCTTGTTGCCACCCTGGCCGGGCCTGTTTCCACCCTGGCCGGGCCAGTTCCCGGAGAGGTTTCCCCGGCCGACATTGATATTGTTGATGCGGATATTGTTGTACATCCCGCCGGCGCCCCAGTAGCCGCCACCCCAGCCCCAGTGGTTCCAGGCCGCGCCCCAGGCGAAGCCCCAGGCGAAACCCCATCCGTAACCGGCGCCCATGCCCCAACCGTAGTAGGGGCTGTAGTAGGCACCCCAGCCCCAGGTCGCGGCCCAGGGATAGTAATAGGCGCCCGTCCATCCCGGGTAGTAGTATCCCGTGCCGTAGACCACCGTGCCGTAGGAGGGATAGGCGCCCGTGTAGCCAAGGGTGTAACCCGTGTAGACCACATCCGGCGTCGAGTCGTAGACCTGGACGTACTTGGTGTTGTAGAGGGGGTTGCTGGGGGGGATGGCATCCACGCCCTCGGGCCGCTTGTCGCTCACTTCCCAGGGACCGGCGGGGCTGGCGGAGAGGTACCAGACGCCATCCTTGCAGAGGTAGTACTTGTCCTTCCATTTGAGGACCTGGTGGGCCGTGTTCACGGCGTACTGCAAATCGGTCCCCTCGATCGCCCGGAATTCGGCCTCGCCGTCGAAATCGGTCTTCACATCCTCGGCGGGCCCGCGCTTCACGGCGGCGGTCTGCGGGATCTGCGCGTCCATGAGGGCGTCCTTCGCCTCCTCCGTGCCGGGCAGGCTCGCCCTGACGGGTCCCTTGGAAGAGGAGGGCGGGATGGTGTTGAAACTCGTGGGGAGGTCGGTGGGCTTCACGAACACCCAGGGTCCCTGGAAGCCCGCGGAGGTGAACCAGCGGCCCGCGATGAGGAGGTAGCAGGCTTTGGACTTCACATCCAGGAAGACATTGCTATCCGTGTTGTCCACATACAGAAGCTCGCCCGCGCTTCCCACGGGGCGCCAGTTGGGCTTGCCGTCGGTCCAGATCAGCTCCGTGGGCACCGTAGCCGTGACGATCTCCGGGGGCGTGGTGGAGAGGAGCGGGCTCTGATCGTCCTTGGCCTGATCCTTGGCGTCCGGCGGGATGACCGCCACGACCTCCTGGGGCGGCTTGGCGCCGAGCGTCCACGGCCCGAGCGGATCGGAGGCGCTGTACCACTGGGTCGTGTTGGTGAGGTAGTAGGTCTTGGTGGCGGGATCGAAGATGATCGGGTAGGCCGTGTTGATGACCCTCTGGAGCTTGGTTTCCGGGATGTCCCTCAGGGTGGGCGCGCCGTCGTAGGAGACGAGCACCGCGGGCACCTCCCTGAAGAGGATCTGGGGTGGGTCGTTCTTCAGTTCCGCCTCCGACGCCTGGTCCTTCTGCGCGACCTCGAGCATGGCGACGAGGCGGTCCATGGAGATGGGGTGCGTGGGCCAGGCCGCCACCGCGGGCTGGACGGTGTCGATGTACTGCTGCTCCTGGTCGGGCGTGGCGGTGGGGAAGCGGACGCGCGTGATCTGGACATTCTCCAGCTGGCCGTTCCTGGTGTCCCGGTCCACATTCAGCCGAGCCTCGAACCAGAGCACGCCGAAGACCGGCGAGGTCGCGCCGTTCTTCAAGAACGAGGTGGCCGCCCGGCCCGAAAACACATTGCCCTTCAGGCCCTCGGCCTGGGGCTGGTAGATGGTGATGGTGCCCTGCGGGATGATGATGTCCCGCGGCCAGCCCGGATCCGCCTCCTGCGCCCTCACGCCTGTCGCAGAAATCACCATAAAAACACCGGCCCACAGCAGGCCCAGCGTGATCGCGCATCTCCCCAGCAATTTCGAGAAACTCATGCGTGTCTCCTTCTTGATATCCCAGGCGCATTTCCCAACAGTTTCAATCCACAGCTCTTTCGTTGGCTCGTTGCTTCGCGGCCCCGTTGTCTCCATCTCTTTGACTCGTTGACTCGTTGACTCGTTCACTCGACCTTCACCCCAGCTCCGCGGACCAGTCGAAGACCTCGTCCTCGATGGCGTAGAAGAAACTGGAATGCTCCAGGTCCACGAAAGATTCCTGGAAGGCCTGGAACCTCGCCAAGCCCTCCCGCCACTCGGAGCGCTGCATGGCCGCGAGGGCGGCGGGGGCGTTCTCGAACCAGATCTCCGCGATGCCGTCGAAGGGTTCCTGCGTCCCCCGCCGCAGGGCGAACAGGGCGTTCTCCTTCACGGCAAGCGTCGTGCTGAGGGTGCACCGCACGCCGCCCAGGGCCACCGCACCTCCCTTGATCATCTCGCCGTACTCCTTCCACTTCGCGCGGAACTCCAAAACGGAGACTTCGGGGCGGCGGCGGACGCATTGTACCAGCTTGACCATGGGGAACTCCTTAGTGAGTGAAAAGTGAAAAGTCAAAAGTGAAAAGCGATCGGTGAGAGATGCGCGGCAATGGGTCCCTCATTGCTTTACCCGAAACCCGGGAGGCTCGTATCCTTGGGGACGATGGGCCTCGGGGATGGTGACGGTGTTGCCGTCGCGCAGGGCGTGGTAGGCGGGGGACATGATCTCCACGCCCCCCGCGTTGAAGGCCTCCTGGATGTTCTGGTGGAGGTCCGAGTAGAGGCGGGGCTGGTCGCAGGCCTCCCGCGTGAAGGCGTTGATCTGGTAGCTCACATAGGAGTCGTCCAGGCTCGTCTGGAGCACGAAGGGGGCGGGCTCCGCCAGGACCCCGCGCGTCTTGAGCGCAGCCTCGATCATGAGGCCGTGCACCGTGCGCCAGGGTGCGTCGTAGCCGATGGTCACCGTCGTGTGGAGGACGAGTCCCGGTCCCGACCTGGCCTGCTCGCTGTAGTTCAGGATGTGGCTGCCCACGACCTGCGAGCTGGGAACGGTGACGACCACCCGTTTCGGAGTCCGCAGGCGCGTGACCAGAAGGCTCACCTCCACCACCTCGCCCTCCGTGTCCCCGACCCGCACCCAGTCCCCCGTGTGGTAGGGGCGCATGGTCATGAGGACCATGCCGTTGACCAGGTTGCTGATGGCCGTGGAGGAACCGAAGGTCGCCAGAGCGCCGATGAAGAGGGAGATCCCCTTGAACGCCGGAGTACTGGATCCAGGGATGTAGGGGAAGATGATGACCGCCACGCCGATCATGACCACGGTCCTCAGGATTCGGTAGTAGGCGGGGGCCCACTCGGGGTCGATCCAGGCGACCGTGATCTCCCCCGCGCCCACCTGGTCGAAGAACCAGTGCAGGAGGCGGCTGGCGTAATAGGCCACCATGCAGGTGACGGCGATGAAGAGGAGGTTGGGGATGTATTTCAGGAACCCGCCCCAGAGGGAGCGCAGGGGCTCCAGCCCGTAGTTCGCCAGGATCCCCGCCAGCTCGCGCGTCCACGGGAAGAGCGAGAACACGATGGCGAGGGCGATGTAGACGAACACGAGGGCGAGGACGACGCGGAGCAGGCGGAGCCCGGCGATGGCGGTTCTCGCCAGGTGGATGTGGCCCACCATGCCCAGGGCCTTCCGCCTGCCGATCCACCCGTCCTTCTCGCACCACCGGTCCACCCTCTTTTCGAGCCAGCGGTGACCGATCCTCGTCAGGAAGAGCGCTAGGACGAGCGCGGCCACGGCGAGCGCCGCAAACAGGGCGTTGTGCGCCAGGACTTCGGCGCTGTGTTCCTCACGGTAGGTCCGGATGGCGTCCCTGGCGACCCGCAGGAGGCGATCGGCCAGCTCCTGCCGGGTTACACCCTGCGCCTTCGCGTCATCGTCCGTGAGGATGCCCATGAGCCCGCCACGGTAGAGAAACTCCATCCCCCCGTGACCCTCTCTAATCGTCAGGGCGTTCTCGTCGTAGGAGGGATCCTTTCCCAGCGCCTCGATCCTCGTTTCCAGGGCGTTGGCCCGCGTCTCGGCGGAAAACGGCCCGATGGCCTCGTAGACGCGCAGGATCTCCCGGCCGTCCACCATGACCGGGACACCCTCGGACTTCTGCCCCTTGGTGGCATCCTCGGGCGGTGCTTGAGGGGAGTTCTGTGACGCCCTGTCCTCGTTCGGCGTATTGACCGTTGCCTGAGCGGTCGCGGGCGGTTTGGGCAGGTCTCCACGCGCGGCGATCGGCGTTAAGAGTGCCCACGAGAACACCCCAGTGGCAAATAGACCTGAACGCACCCAAGATCGCCCGAAATCCATAGGGATGAGTATGCCAGAGGAGACCCCAAAAGGGAAAGGGTCCAAGAGAGCAGGGCGCGGGAGTTTTACAGCAGACTGTTTACAGTCGTTTCTCGACATTCTGCTCGGGGCACTCGTCGCACGATCCTACAACCATCTGGATCTGAGGACTCCCCTGCCCTCGGGACAAGGTGAGCCTGGCATAGGTGCCGCTGACGACGAGGTAGGGGTACTCCACGAGCGTGTAAGGCTGGTACTCCTCGTCCCCGCGATCCCCCCGTCCCCTACCAAGTCGCTCTCGTCAAGAACGATCCTCTGCCCGTCACTTGATCCAGGGAACCGTGAAGGTCACGTCGAGAGACAGCCCGCTCTTGGCATCCTTGTAGGTCAGCGTGTAGGTTCCAGGGTCCCTCCCCGCGGGATTGGCGAAGTACAGGAAGGTGCCCGTGAAGGTCCGGAACTGGACCTCTCCCGTCTCGTGCAGGGTGCTGGGGCCGCCCGACGGATTGGCGAAAAAGACGGGGGCTGAAACGAAGTTGAAGGAGTTGAAGTGCTGCGAGACATAGTCGCCCGATTGGACCACCCTGTGATCGTACTGGAAATCCGAGGCGATGAGGTTGGGGCCATAGTCTTTTCGGACCTCCTCCACGCCGGCAACGGGGTGGCTGACGCCCTTGGGGTCGGTGAGCGTGAAGGAACCACGGGTGATTTCCACCACACCCTTGCTCTCCTTGCCGAGCCAGACCCGCATGGGGATGTACTTCTCGTCACCACGGTTGTGGGTGGCGTCCACATCGGCGATGAGGGTCACGCCGTCTTTCTCGGCCGCGTACCCGTAGGCCGAGAGCTTCTTCACCACGCCGGGGTCCATGGCCAGTGCCGACACCGCCAGCAATAAGGATCCGACCGCCAGCCAACCCATCGTTCTCTTGCCCATTTTGAGCCTCCTGTCGTTCCCGTGAGCTGCCATCCTCATCCGGGCAGCGCCTGGGACGATTATATTGGAAAGAGGACTAGCAAGACCGATGCCGCTGCCCCCGCCATCAGAAAGCCTCTCCTGCGGGAACTTTGAACCACAAGGTATCGAGTTGCCTTGTCCGTCCCGTTTTCGCCTGTCCGCTGAATCAGACAGACCTACCCGCTTGGCAGGCAGCCGCCTCCCGCTCCAGATCCAAAAGCCTCTGCTTGCGCCAGAGCCCGCCGCCGTAACCGCCGAGTTTTCCGTCCTTGATCCGCCGGGAAGGATCCTCCTCGACCTTGGCCAGCAGGCCTTCCACCCATTCGGGAGGCTGGCCGTCCGTACGGAGGGGCCGGCAACGCCTGCAGGGGCGGAAGCCCGCGAAGAGGGCCTCCTTGGCCGTGACCATAAATCGCGTATTCTCCGGGAGGGGCTTGCGCGCCGGGCACGAGGGCCGGCAGAAGATGCCCGTGCTCTTGACGGCCACGAAGAAGAGCCCGTCGTACGAGGCGTCCCGTTGGGCGAAAGCCCGTTCCATCTCTTCGAGCGGCGGTGTGGCGTTCATCGGATCCTCCCGCGCGGGAAGCGTCCCGCGAGGCTCACTTGTACCTCATCAGCGCGGCACCCTCCACCGATTTTTAGACACCGATGTTGGACCCAGCATGGCCTGGAAGATAGGATAGGCGGGCAAGAGTGCCCACCCCACCGTGTCCCCCGTGGCGCGGACACTCCTGTCCGCGAAAATATGCTCTCATCTCCATGGCCGCGAGGGCTCTCATGGCCTACTCCGAGTCCACGCCAGCGGCTTTCATGACCCATTCGGGGCACGCGGTTTCGCCGGGGAGGACGGCGGCCTTGCCGCCCAGGGCCATGGCCCAGCGGTGGAGCCAGGAGATGCCGCCCCCGCCGAGGTAGCCGTCGGGCAGGGCGTAGGCTGGATCTTTCAAGGCTTCGTCGAGGGTGATGAACGCGTAGCCCCGCCGCTTGATCATGGCCACCAGGTCGCCGATGGCGTCTGCGTTGAGGGCGTTGGCGTGGAACAGCAGGATCTGCTTCACCTCGTAGCCCAGGAGCTGTTGCGACTGCCGCTCCCAGTAGTCAAACTGGGATTCCATGTAGGGGATGTAGGCGGCTCTCACCTTCGCGGCCGCGGCCTTGTCCCCACGATTGAGAGTCTCGGCGTAGGCCTTGGCGAAAATCCATTCCGAGTTATCCATGGTGACGGGCGCTACCGCGTAGCCGTGATCGGCCAGGAAGGCGGGCACGGCCCGCTTGGTAGCCTGGTCGCGCCCCGCTTGCAGCATGGGATGGCGGAAGTACTTCGGCACTTGGCCCTTGGAGGCCATCAGCGCGCGCAGCGGGCCGTCCTCGGCAAGGATGTCCGCCTCATAGGCCTCCAGGCTCATCTGGTGCAAGGAAGTATGGGTCCCCGTGTGGTTGCCCAGCTCCACGCCCGCATCCATCCAGACCTTCAGCAAGTCCTCCCCACCGGGCGACCGGGTGTTACGCCCCACCACGAAAGCCGTCACCGGGATGTGGTCGGCCTGGAAGGCCCCCGCCAGTTGGCGCACCATCGCCGTGCGCGCCGCTGGGTCGTCGGTGCCCGCGTTCACGAGGGGCAGGTCGTCCACGGTGACGGCCACCTCGCGCCGTCCGCCCGGTCCGCCCCGCTCGCCAGCCGCGGGGGTCATGGCCTTCAACCGGGCGAGGCAGAGCGCCAGGTCCGCCCGGATTCCCGAATCCGATTCAGTTCGGACGGCGGCCTCAATGTCCGGGATACCCGCGGTCCACTCCAGCTCCACCAGGGTCCGCGCGGCGCACACGCGTGTTGGCGCATCTGAGCTTCGCACGAAGCCGCGAATCCAGAGGGGCCCGTCCCAGCTTCCCATGGCCGCCAGGCGGCGGATCGCCGCGATCTTGGCTTGAGACTCTCCGTACATGAGGGCTTGGAAGAGCGAGGCCTCTTCATCACGGAGGGCTTTGTCGAAGAGGATGTCTTGCCCGTGGAGCCCTGGCCGGACCACGGCCGCGGTGTAGGGGACTGCTTCTCTGTGTGCGACCCAGCGTACCGCCCGGGCCACCATCCAGCGCAAGCCAGGCGTGGCCTCCGGGTGGCCCGCCGAGAGGAACACGCGCCCCCTGCCCGCCTCGGCTCTTGCGAAGACAGGCCTTCCCGGCGTCATCCCCGCGGGCGCGTCGTTCTCCAGGTGGACATCGCTCTCCATGGTGGCCAACACCGTGCAGGAGGCGGGGCCGTCGCCCACGGGAACCAGGATGGGACCCTCGTAGTAATAGGTGTGCCCGTCTCCCCAGCCCCTGAGTTCGGGGAAGAACTCCAGCCCTTCCGCCGTGGGTTTGAACGAGATGAGGCCGTGGCCCCGCTCGTCGTGCTCCCGGTCAATGGCCTTGAGCGGACACAGGTGCAGGCACGCGTAGCCGGGCGTGTCCGAGAGCAGGTAGGCCCCCGCGCACAGCCCAACGGCCCCCTTGCCCTTCTCCAGGACGAAGCTCCGCACCAACTCCGCGCCTTTGTCCCCCAGATCCGTCCGCTGGCGCCCGCCGCCGCCCCCCGGAAAGACCATCACATCGAGCCCCTCAAGCCCGCCCGCCGCGATGTCCGCCGCGCTGATCTTCACCGCACGGATTTCGGGGTCCACTCTCAGCGCCTCAAGGGCGTTCTGCAACGACGACGCCGACGCCCCGTTGCCGCTGAAAACTCCCACGCGGATGGGAAGTTCCTTGGAGGGTAAGGCGTCGAACGGGTGGATGGCCAACAAGAAAGCGAGGAGCGTGAGGAAGACGGTTCGGCGCATGACTTTCTCCTGGGTGACCGTGCGTTACCTGAGGATAGACGCTGGACCAAGATCCAGCCAGAGGGCGAGGGCCTTGTTCACGGCCTGCCGGAGGCCGGGTTGGGCGAGGTGACCGAACGGGGCAAAGAGGCGCGATGCGGCAAGAGTGCGAATCTGGTGGCAGAGGACCAGGGAAGGACTGTCCAGGCCGGCCGTCCCGGCTTGGAGGAGGACTTCCGTGGGGTAGATGCGGCGTCCCTTTTTCCAGGTCGTTAAAGGCAGGACGGAGACCAGCCCGATGGGCGGGGCGATGGCATCGTTGCAGAAGAGGAGGACGGGACGGCGGCCCGCATGCTCGTGGCCTTGGGCCGGGTCGAGACCAGCCCAGGCGAGGTCCCATTTGCAGAGGCTCATGGAGCCGACTCCCCGTCTGGTACCCCGGCTGCTTCCAGATCCAGGGCCTCAAAGTCCCGCAGGATCGTTTCGTTGTCGGCACGGAACTGCGGGTCTTCCGCGGCCCGTTCGTAGACAGCCGCCAGCGTTTCACGGTCCTGCGCGGCGAAGTAGAGCGCCAGGGCCTCGGCGACAACGCGGCTCTTCGAACGCGGATGGTCTTTCATCCGTGCGTCCAATTCGCCGGCAATCGCTCTGGGAAGAGTGTAGGTCACCTTCCGCAGGGCCGTGACCTCCGCCCTTCGCAAAACCAGCTTTTTCGCCCGATTCATGGCCATGCTCCTATATGGTGAATACTATGGCTTAGGCAAGGTTTTTGTCAAGGGGGATGTGACACTTAGGCAGCCTATTCATGGCGTGCCTCATTCCCCGATCATGAAGGGAACCCCATTCTCCCTTTTTTTCGAGTGAGGATTTTGACGCGAGGTGCCAGCCCCATCTTCTTTTTGCGGACAAGAGTGTCCGCGCCGCGGGAAAGGAAGAGATCGCCACCTGAAGGTGGCTCCCACAACGACACCCGGCTCTTGCAAGTAGCATGGGCTGGGAGGAAGAGACGCGGTCAGGGAGACGCGAGGCGCGAGGCGCTAGAAGCGAAGCGTTCAACGAAAGGGGCTTGCCGAGTTCCTTCCAATCCCTAATCCCAAGTCCCAAATCCGAAATGCTTCTGCTCCCCGCTCCTCGGCCGGTCAGCGACCGGCCGCTACTTTGGCCTGGACTTTGGCCCAGGTGTCCTTGAGGGTGACGGCGCGGTTGAAGACGGGGCGGCCTTCGGCGCTGTCGCGGTCGGCGCAGAAGTAGCCGAGGCGCTCGAACTGGACGATTTCGCCCGGGCGGGCCTGGGCGAGGCAGGGCTCGAGTTTGCAGCCGGTGAGGGTGACGAGGGAATCGGGGTTGAGGTTGGCCTTGTAGTCCTGGCCGTCGGGATAGTCGTCGGGGTTGGCCTTGACGAACAGGCGGTCGTAGAGGCGCACTTCGGCGTCGGCGGCGTGGGCGGCGGACACCCAGTGCAGGGTGGCCTTGGGGGAACGGCCGTCGGGGGCCGAGCCGCCGCGGGTGGCGGGGTCGTAGGTGCAGCGCAGTTCGGTGACCTCGCCCCTGTCGTCCTTCACGACGCCCGTGCAGGTGATGAAGTAGGCGCCTCGCAGGCGCACCTCGCGGCCGGGGCTGAGGCGGAAGAACTTCTTGGGCGGGTCCTCCATGAAGTCCTGGCACTCGATGTAGAGGACCCTGGAAAACGGCACCTTGCGCGTCCCGGCCGACGGGTCCTCGGGGTTGTTCACCAGGTCCACCTCTTCCATCTGGCAGTCGGGGTAGTTCTCGATGACCACCTTGAGGGGCCGCAGGACGCCCATGCGGCGCGGCGCGCGCTTGTTCAGGTCGCTGCGCAAGCATTCCTCGAGAAAGGCCAGGTCCACGGTGCTGTTGGCCTTGGAGACGCCGATCCGGTCGCAGAACGCGCGGATGGCCTCGGGCGTGTAGCCACGGCGGCGGAACCCCGCGAGCGTGGGCATGCGTGGGTCGTCCCAGCCCGACACATAGCCCTTCTGCACGAGTTCGAGGAGTTTGCGCTTGGACAGGATGGTGAAGGTCAGCTCCAGGCGGGCGAACTCGTACTGGTGGGGCTTGGCAGGGACCGAGAGATGCTCGATGAACCAGTCGTAGAGGGGCCGGTGGGCCTCGAACTCCAGCGTGCAGATGGAGTGCGTGATCCGCTCGAAGGCGTCGCTCTGCCCGTGGGCGAAGTCGTACATGGGATAGATGCACCAGTCGTCGCCCGTCCGGTGGTGGGTGGCGCGCAGGATGCGGTAAATGACCGGGTCGCGCATGCTGATGTTGGGATGGGCCATGTCAATTTTTGCGCGCAGGGTTCGGGAGCCATCGGGGAACTCGCCGGCTTTCATGCGCCGGAAGAGATCGAGGTTTTCCTCCACCGGGCGATTGCGGTAGGGGCTCTCCTTGCCCGGCAGGTTAAGGGTGCCGCGAAACTCCCGGACCTGATCCCCGCTAAGGTCGCATACATAGGCCAGCCCCTTGCCGATGAGTTCCTCGGCCCAGGTGTAGAGCTGGCCGAAATAGTCGGAGGCAAAGTAGCGGTGCTCGCCCCAGTCCCAACCGAGCCAGCGGATGTCCTCCTGGATGGAGTCCACGAACTCCTGCTCCTCCTTGGAAGGGTTCGTGTCGTCGAAGCGCAGGTGACAGCGGCCGCCGAACTCCTTGGCGATGCCGAAGTTCAGGCAGATGGACTTGGCGTGGCCGATGTGGAGGTAGCCGTTGGGTTCGGGCGGGAAGCGCGTCACGGGGAAGGCATGCTTTCCCGATTCGAGATCTTTGGCGACGATGTCCCGGATGAAATCGTTCGGGCGGGCCGGGGCCGCGTCCCGAACCTCGCCGCCTTCCCTCTCCTGACTCGCCATGATCACACCTCAAGTAGACGGGGCGGAGGATGGACCTCCGCCCTTAGGTTGTCATTCTACCACGGCAGGTTTTGCGATGAGGAGTGTGAATAGAGTGAGGAGTGAGGAGTGAGGAGTGAGGAGTGAGGAGTGAGGCGTTAGGCGTGAGGAGGAAGAGGGTTTCTGGTCTCGTAGGAGCGCTCTCCTGAGCGCGATCTTTTTCCCAGATGCACGACTCCTCTTTGTGGCGTTGTTGAAAAGAACATCGCGTCCTTGCTGGGCAAAAGGGTGCCTTGGGGAAAAGGATCGGCCTCTGGAGAGGCCTCCTACCCCCTCCTGTCCCCTGTCCCCTGTCCCCTGTCCCCTGTCCCTTACACCAGTTCCTTCAACAGCGCGCTGAGCGCCTTGAAGTCCACGGGCTTGGTGAGATAGGCATCCGCTCGGTAGGCGGTCAGGGCCTCCGTCCTATACTTGGTGGCGGTGTAAGCCGAGGTCATGATGATGACCTTGATGGAGGAGGTTTCCGGGGAGGACTTGAGGCGCTTGCACACCTCCCGGCCGTCGAGCTTGGGCATGAGCGCGTCGGTGAGGAGCACATCGGGGAGGAAAGTCCGAGCCAATTGAAACGCTTCCGCGCCGTCCTTGGCCGTCAGGACCGTGTACCCCATGTCATGCAGGACCTTCGTGGCGAGCCGGAGGATCACGCGCTCGTCGTCGGCCACCAGGATCACGGGGCGCTTGGCGGACCGGGGATCGGGCACGGGCGCCGGTTCGAAGCTCGCGGACTTCTCGGCGAACCGCCGCTGGGTCAGCCCGGAGGGCGCGGACGCCCAGAGCTGGTCGCGGTAGGCCTTGGGCGCCGAACACGAGCAGGCGCCGCAGGCGGGACACGCGAAGGAGCGCATGTTCGTGAGGCACGAGCACCACGGGGCAAGGGCTGCATCGTACTCCTTGCCGCAGGCGTGGCACTGGACCCGGTAGCTGGCTTTGTCCTTATCTGCGATCGGTGTGTTGTCCATCGTCTGATCATACTCTCTGGGATGGCTCCTTTCAACCTGTGATAACATAAAAATCAGGGCTTCTGTGCCCGACCGGGGAAATCTCGAATGGAACTCTCGCAGGCTCGGAACTTGAACCGTCACGCCCTTTCCTTCCGGGCGTTCCCCGGGGACCGAGGCTGCGTGGCGCTCCTTCACGGCATGCTCGCCAGCCACCACTACTTCAGCGAAGCCCTGGGAGCCCGGCTCGAACCCTGGCGCCTCTTGCTCCCGGATCTTCTGGGGTTTGGAGCGTCGGAGAAACCTCCCGTGGAGTTCATGCTGGAGGATCACCTCTCCTGCCTGAAGGATCTGTTGGAGGCGGAAGGTTCGCCCGAGCCGCTTGTGCTGGGCGGCCACAGCCTGGGTTGCCTGCTGGCTACCGCGCTTGCCGCCCGGCTGCCACCGGGCCGCGTGGCGGGCATGATCTTTTTCAACTACCCCCGTTTTACTTCCCCGGGCCTCATTCACGCCACCTTGCGCAACGGCTCGTCGCACTATCGTCAGGCCACGGACGGCCTGAAGTCCCCGGATCCGGAAGAAGTCTTGAACCTCTCGGGCGAGGCCGTTCAGAAATTCGCGCGCCTCCTGCCCCCCTCCCTGCAAGAGGAGGCCCTGAGAACCTCGCCCCGCGCCCTGAGCGGAACGACGCGCCACTGCCTCTTCGGCTACCGGCCCGACCCCGACCTGGACCGCATCGCACGGCTTCCCATGCTCTTCCTCCTCGGCGGACGGGATGAGGTGGCCCCCGCCGTCTTCATCCGGGAGCGCGAAGCGGATTTTCCCCATGCCCGCTGGGTCTTCATCGAGGACGCCGGTCATCACCTCATTCACAGCGACACGGAGCTTGCCCTCAAAGAAATCCGTGACTTTCTCGGAGAAGTCCGCCCCCTCTAACATGCCCTGTCCCGTCAGAGCTTTTCCCCCGTCTCCTCGTTGCCTCTCTGGCTCGTTGACTCGTTGACTCGTTGACTCGTTGACTCTATCCCTCCCCTGCCCCACACTATCCCCATGAGCGCCAAGAATGGCACGCCTTTCCTGATCGTCCAGTACGCCCCCAGCCTGGAGGGGGACGATTTTCTCCAGGGACTCGCCAACCTTAACGGTGTGACGCTCAAGCCGCTCGTGGATCGTACGCCAGAAGCGCCGGAGGGCGACCTCGTGGGCGTTCTGCTCCTCTCTAAACCGGGCGAGGTGGCTCCGGGGTCGGTGCCTCCCGGCGTGGCCGTGGTGGTTATGGAAAACGGCGAGGCCCCCCTCCCACCGGGTTGGATGCGGCTGACCGGCGACACCTTCGATGCCTTCTGCCGGATCCTGACCCAGCGCTGGCCGGGTCTGTCCATGCCCCTGACCATCAGTCGGCTGCGGCATGAGTACGACGCCCAGTCCCTCATCTTGGACCAGCTCAC
>Ga0315271_10000361_pt1 | contig 24329 bp, 23 predicted proteins | sample C3_top_MG_FD_204664 | JGI IMG/M metagenome (GOLD analysis project Ga0315271, IMG submission 204664) | Sediment microbial communities from Yellowstone Lake, YNP, Wyoming, USA - C3_top | ecosystem: Environmental > Aquatic > Freshwater > Lake > Sediment | place: USA: Wyoming | collected 2017-08-01
CCCATGCGCTCGGCCGCCTCGTCGAACTCGATGGCGTTGCCCCAGCTCTTGTGCATGGGGCGCCCGTCCTCGCCGAACAGCGTGGCGTAGCCGAAGAGCGCCTTGAACGGCGGCTGGCGACGCAGCACGGTGCTCATGGCGAGCATCGAGTAGAACCAGTTGCGGAACTGGCCCGGGAAGCTCTCGGTGACGAAGTCCACGGGGAACCACTTGGCCCAGTAGTCCGGGTCCTCGCGATAGTGGATCGTCGAGAACGGGACGATGCCGGCGTCGAGCCACGGGTTGCCGACGTCGGCGATGCGTGAGGTTGGCGCTCCGCACGTGGGGCACGCGATCTTGACCGCGTCCACGTGCGGGCGGTGGGGCGTGTGGCCCTCGAGCTCGTCCCAGCCCTCGACCGCGCGCTCCTTGAGCTCCTCGCGCCCGCCGATGACGTCGAACGCGCCGCAGGCCTCGCAGTCGAAGATCGGCAGGGCCAGGCCGTAGTAGCGCTTCTTGGAGATCATCCAGTCGCGCATGTTGATCAGCCAGTCGAGCTCGCGGTCGTGCCCGAACGCCGGGTACCAGGTGATCTGGTCCACGACCTCCATGATCTGGTAGCGGAGGCTCGCGTCCACCTGCTCGCGCGTGAGCGTCTCGCGCGGCTGGTCGTAGACCTCGCCCATGCTGATGAACCACTCGTCCACGAGCCGGAACAGCAGCGGCGTGCTGCAGCGCCAGCAGTGCGGGTAGCGGTGGCTGTACGGCTCGAGGTGGTAGAAGAAGCCGCGCTGCTCGAGGTCGGACACGACCTCCTCGGCGACCTCTGGGGCGTCCTTGCCGGTCAGCCAGCCAAAGCCCGCGTAGTAGCGGCCGTCCTCGTCGATGGGGCCGAAGATCGGCAGGCCGGCCGACTTGCCGAGCTGGTAGTCCTCGGCGCCGCAGCCGGGGGCGATGTGGACGATGCCGGTCCCCTCCGCCTCGCCGACCTCGCTCCACAGGACGACGCGGTGCTCGTAGCCCATCTCGCCGAACGCGGTCTGGACGGCCGGCAACTCGTCGTACGGGCCGGTGTAGCGCAGGCCCTCAAGCGCCTTGCCGGTGGTCTCCTCGACGATCTGGAACGGGCCCCGGAGCGCCTGCCGCAGGGTGCCCTTGGCGAGCCAGAAGAGGTCCTCGCCCTGGCGGACCTTGACGTACGCGAGGTCCTCGCCCACGGCGGCGGCCACGTTGGCAGCCAGCGTCCACGGCGTGGTCGTCCAGACGAGGAGTGCCTCGCCCGGCCGGTCGACCAGCGGGAAGCGGACGGTCAGGCCCGGGTCCTCGCGATCGGCGTAGCCCTCGTTCATCTCCATCTGGGAGAGGCCCGTGCCGCAGCGGGGGCACCAGGGCATCGTGTCCGCGCCCTTGTAGATCCAGCCGCGCCGGTGGCACTCGGCGAGGAAGCCCCAGATGAGGTCGTTGTTCTCGTTGCTGAACGTGAAGTAGCTGCCGCCGACCTCGGGCAGGCCGAGCCGGCCGACGAGCATCTCGACCGTGTCCGTGACCGGCCCGTCGACGCCTTGGATCGTGGTCGTCTGGCCCGGGTCCTGGTCCATCAGGTCGCGCAGGCGCAGGAGCTCGGCCGGGTCGTTCCAGTCCATCCAGTAGCCAAGGCGGATCGACTGCTCCGTCTGGCGGGCGGCGTAGGTCAGGACGCGCTGCTTGCATAGGCGGACGAACTCGGCGATCCCGTACGCCTCGATGTCGCGCTTGCTGGTGAAGCCGAGCGCCTTCTCGACGTTGACCTCGACCCACAGGCCCTGGCAGTCAAAGCCGTTCTGGAACCGCTGGTCCTGCCCGAGCATGGCGTGGAACCGCTGGTAGAGATCCTTGTAGGTGCGGCCCCAGGCGTGGTGGACGCCCATGGGGTTGTTCGCGGTGATCGGGCCGTCGAGGAAGCTCCAGCGCTCGTTGCCCGCGTTCTGCGCGCGCAGGCGCGCAAACGTCTTGCGCTCTGCCCACTCGCGGAGCAGGTCATGCTCCTGGGCAACGAAGTCGGGTCGGGCGGAGACGGGCTGGAACATCGGGCCTCGAGCGTCGCGGACGCGGCTCCCTCTGGCGGGCCGCGGCGGGCCACTAAGTCTACGGAACGTGGCGCACCCGTGCGGCGGCGGGCTGTCCGGACGATCAGCGCGCGCGCACGCGCGAGGGGCGACTCCGCGGGTGAAGGTTCCTTCACGAGGACTTCGCCGACCCCAACCCGCTGCGCAGCGTATGATCCGGCGCGATGTCCACGCCGTCGCGACCCCCCCGTGCCCCGCGCACGCGATCTGCCTTCGGGGCAGCGTTCCTGTCCCTGATCTTCCCCGGGCTCGGTCACGCCTATGCGGGCGCCTGGGGCCGGGCGCTCGGCTTCGCGGCCCTGCCGCTGCTGGCGATCGCCGCCGGCGCCGGCATCGGGCTCGGCAGCGACAAGTACAAGCTCGGCGCGATGTTCCTGAACCCGGCCGTGCTCAACGGCGTGCTGGCCGCGAACATCCTCGTGTTCCTCTACCGGGCCGCGGCCGCCGTGGACGCGTGGAGCGTCGCCCGGTTCCTCAACGGCGCGGACGCGTCGGGCGACGGGCGCCTCGGCCGGGCGCGGTCGGCAGTCAACCCGCTCTCGGTCGCGGGGCTCATCGCCATCGTGCTCGTCATGGGCAGCGGCCACCTCGCCATCTGGCGGTACGACGCGCTCGCGCTCTCGGTCGTCAACTGCCTCAACCCCGACACCGCCGACGCCAGCTGCGACGACGGCACCGGGAGCGCTACGCCCAACCCGTCGGACGTCGTCCCGACCGACTCGGGTAGCGGCGCCTCAAGCAGCCTCGCGACTGACTCACCGCTCCCCACCCCGATCGGCTCGGACAACGGCGCCACGCCCGCGCCCACGCTGCCGCCCTGGGACGGCACGAGCCGCCTGAACATCCTGCTCGTGGGCACGGACCAGCGGACCGAGTCGCAGGCCAGTTTCAACACGGACACGATGATCGTGGTCTCGATTGACCCCAAGTCCAAGCAGGTCGCGATGCTCCAGCTGCCGCGCGACACGGCGGGCGTGCCCGTCCCCGCGGCCGCCCAGGGGGTCTGGGGCTCGACCTACAACGGTCGGATCAACTCGTGGTTCTCACAGAACCAGAACCTCAAGAACCTGTGGCCGGGCAAGACGGCCACGACGCGCGGCTTCGCCGCCCTCAAGTCGATCCTCGGCAACCTCTACGGGATCAACATCCAGTACTACGTCAAGGTTGACTTCGCGGGGTTCGTGGACGCGGTTGACACGCTCGGCGGTGTCCAGGTCAACGTCCAGGTCCCGGTGGCCGAGGACGCTTTCCCGCTCACGGACCAGATCAAGACGCGCGTCTACGTCCCGGCAGGGCCACAGGAGATGAACGGCCAGCAGGCGCTCGTGTACGCCCGCTCCCGCCACGGCTCGGACGACTTCGACCGCGGGCACCGCCAGCAGCGCGTCATCCTGTCGGTCAAGAACGAGCTCGACCCGCAGACAGTCTTCCAGAACCTGACCGGTCTGGTCGGGGCCCTCAAGAAGGCGGTCAAGACCGACGTCCCGATCACCGACGCCCAGACGATGGGGCAGCTGCTCCAGCTCGCGTCGCAGATCGACACGAAGGGCATCCGCTCCTACGTGTTCGCGTCGCCCCGTTTCGCGACCGACATGTACCCTCTCACCGGCGGCCGCGACGGCCGCCTCCTGATCAACACCGCGCGCGTCCAGGCGGCCGTGAAGCAGGCGTTCAGCCTCAGTCCCTCGCTTCTGGCGCTGAGCGATTCGCTCAGCGGCGAGGGCGCCCAGGTCTGGGTCCAGAACGGCAAGGGCCTCACGGACCGGGCGGCCAACAACGCGGCCTATCTCGACTACTTCGGTATGGACGCCTCGGCGCTCACGAAGTCAGCGGCGACCGCGCCGAGTCAGACGACGATCACCGTGTACAACGGCGCCTCGGATCGGCTGGCGGCGACGATCCAGTACCTGCAGAAGCTGTACGGCGTGACGGTGGTGACGGCGACCGACCCATCGGTGAAGGCTGACGTGGTCATCGTGCTCGGGCGCGATGGGCACACCTTCGTGATCCCAACCGTCGGTTGAGCCGGCCGCCCCGAGGCGGCCCGACGACAACAGAGAAGGGGCGGCTCGCGCCGCCCCTTTCGCATGTCCGCCCGGCTGGGCCGGCCCCGCTCAGCTGATCGGCGTCAGCCAGCTCTGGTACTGCGGCAGGTTGCCGCGCACGGCGGCGAAGTACGTCTCGCTGATGCGCCGGGCGATCGGGCCGATGGCGCCGGCGCCGACCGCGCGATGGTCCACCTCGATCACGGTGCTCACCTGGACACCGGTCCCGCAGAGGAAGACCTCGTCGCAGACGTAGAGCTCGGAACGGTCGATCGATCGGACCTCGGTGGGGATCCCGAGATCGGCCGCGAGGCCCAGGATCGCCTTGCGGGTCACGCCCTCGAGGATGTCGTCCGAGACCGGCGGGGTGATCAGGGTGCCGCCGCGGACGACGAACAGGTTCGCCGCTGACGCCTCTGACGCGTGGCCGCTGGGCGTGAGGACGAGCGCCTCGTCGTAGCCGTTGAGCTCCGCTTCCGACTTCTGGAAGGCCATGTTCACGTAGCCGCCCACGATCTTGCCGCGGGCCGGCAGCGCCTCATCGGCATTGCGGCGCCACGTCGAGGTCGCGACGCGGATGCCCTTCTCGATGTCCACGTAGTTGCCGAACGGCGTGGCGATCACATAGAGCTCGTGGTCGAGGTGGTGGAGCTTCACGCCGATCGCGCGGGTGCTCTTGTAGAACGACGGCCGGACGTAGGCGTCCTCGCGGAAGTCGTTCCGCCGAATGGTCTCGGTCACGATGGCGACGAGGTCGTCCACCGAGGGCAGGTTCTCCATCAGCAGCATCTTGGCGCTGTTGCGGATGCGCTCCATGTGCTCGCGGATGAACAGGCCGTAGAGCTGGCCCTGCTCGGCGTTCCAGTAGGCGCGGATCCCCTCGAACGTCGCGGTGCCGTACATGAACGCGTGGGTCATGATGCTGACCTTGGCGTCCTTCAGGGCCACGTAGTCGCCCTCGAAGTAGGCGATCAGCTCGTCGAGCGGACGGGGCTGCGGGGCGGCGGACGGCTGCGCTGTGAGCATCGGCGGGCTCCAGGTGGAGTCGCGGCGCGGGGCCGCGCGGGGCTCTGTTCGGTCCTCGAACTCTAGCACGCGGGTCCTCGGGCCCTCGTAGGCCCTTGCGGCGCGGAGTCGCTCCGAGGGCCTGGCGCCGCTCCTCAGCCGAGGTGGATGAGGCCCATGAGGCTCGCCACCACGATGCCCAGGTACACCGCGTAGAGCGCCCCGCCCACGAGCAGCGCCTTGCCGTCGAGCGTGTGCCGGCGCGCCATCGGCCCGAAGACCGCGGCCACCGCCACGAGCGCCATGAATGCCGAGGCGAAAGCGAGCGCGGAGTCGCCCGACACGTGCCAGGCGGAGCCGGCGAGCGTGAGGGCCACGATCGTCGGGATGGCCGACTGGAAGACCATCGCGCCCGTGATGTTGCCCATCGCGAGCGTGTCCTTGCCCTGGCGGACCCAGATCAGGCTGTTGAACTTCTCGGGCAGCTCGGTCGCGATTGGCGCGATGACGAGCGCGAGCAGCAGTTGCGACACGCCGAGCGCCGCCGCGAGCGAGTTCACGGCACCGACGAACAGGTACGCGCCGCCGACGATGCACGCGAGCGCCGCCACGACCTGGAGGCTGACGATCCGCAGCCGAGGCACGACCGGGTCGACGGTGTGACCCCGGCGGTCGAGCCGGTGGAAGCGCAGCGGCGCGAGGTCGCCCTCCCCCGCCTTCTGCTCGGCGTCGAAGTGACCCTTCACGTAGACCGCGTAGATCACCGCGAGTGCGATCGCGACGAACCACTTGAGGAACGAGAGGCCGTCGGGCAGGAACGCGGCAGCGATCGCGAGCGAGTACGCGACCACGAAGTACTTGATGTCGTGGACGAGAACGCCCGTGTCCACCGTCATCAGGGTGCCCGTGGGTCGCCGCGCGCGGTAGGCGATGACGCCCACCCCGGTGACGAACATCGCCAGCGTGGAGAGCATGAACGGGGCGCCCAGCACCGCGCCGATGCCCACTTCGTCCGTGGCATGGTCGCCGCCGCCGAAGCCGATCGCGATGATCGGGATCATGGTCTCGGGGAGCGCGGTGCCGACCGCGGCGAGCACGGAGCCCACGGCACCCTCCGCGAGCTCGAGCTTGCGCCCGAACCACTCGATGCCGTTGGTGAAGAGCTCGGCGCCCGCGAGGATGACGAAGAACGCGATGACCAGCAGGACGCCGTCCACGTCAGCCCTCGAGGCCGAGCGCGGCGATGATCGAGATCGCGATCACCAGGATCACGAGCGCCGACACGAGCGCGAGGCGGCGGTCGCCGGCGGCCAGGAACCCGGCACCGGACACGACGACTCGGCCCAGGGGCAGCACCACGAGCACGATCAGCCCGGCCCACAGGAACCCCGCGGGCTCGAGCGCGGCGATCTGGCCGGGGATGGCCGCGAGCGAGAACGGGGGCGAGATGGCGGTGATCGGGTCCACGCCGCTCGCGAGCATCCCCAGGACGCCCACGAGGATCAGGGCCATCGAGACGCGGGTGCCCCAAGTGAGCAGGCGCGCCGCGAGCGACTCGAGGCGCGCGGCCGTCTCCTGCGCGGGTGTCGTGGACGGGATCGGCGAGAAGCTCACAGGCCGAGCGCCTTCTGACCCATCTGGAACGCGGTGTACGAGAGCACCACCACGAACAGCCAGCGCAAGACGCGCACGTCCACGCGAGGCGCGATCCGAGTGCCGATCATGGCGCCCGCGAACACGCCGACCGCCGTGGGTCCGGCGACATACGGGTCGATCTGGCCGCGGAGCAGGTAGATCACCGCGGACGAGACGGCGGTGATGCCGATCATCATGTTGCTCGTGGCGGTGGCGACCTTGAGGGGCACGCCCATCATGAGGTGCATCGTCGGGACCTTGATGATGCCGCCGCCGACGCCAAGGAGCGCCGACACCAGGCCCGCGAACAGCGACCCGCCCATGCCGAGCGGCAGGCTGTGCACGCGGTAGCCGGGGCCGTTGAGCGTGTCGGTGAAGGTGCCGGTGCCAGGCGTTTCGGCCGAGGCGGCGGCGGGGACCACGGCGGACCCGTTCTTCGGCGGATCCTTGCGGCGGACCATCGAGACGGCGACCCAGATGAGGAGCGCCGCGAACAGCCCCTCGAGGACGTTCGGCGGGAGCATGAACGCGACCAGGCCGCCGACCAGGGCGCCCGACGCCGAGAACAGCTCGAGCACCATGCCGAGGCGCAGATTGGCGACGTGCTTCTCGAGGTACACGCCCGCGGACGCGCTCGAGGTCACGATCACCGAGACCAGCGAGACGGCGACCGCCACCCGCAGGGGCAGCCCGAAGCCGAGCGTGAGAAGGGGAACGATCAGGATCCCGCCGCCGAGTCCCAGCAAGGACCCGAAGACGCCGGCGGCGACACCGCCGGCCAGCAGGACGAGACCGGCGATCACCGGAGGATCGCCGGCAAAGCGGCGCCCCCGGTGACCAGGCCGACCACGTTCAGCGTGTTATGGGCGAAGGTGCTGCGGCGCGTACGGCAGGAGCGCCACCTGGCGGGCCCGCTTGAGCGCCACCGACAGCTCGCGCTGGTGCGCAGCGCAGGTGCCGGTCTTGCGGCGCGGCTCGATCTTCGCCCGCTCGGACAGGTAGCGGCGGAGGCGGTTGACCTCCTTGTAGTCGATCGAGACGGTCTTGTCGGCGCAGAAGGAGCAGACCTTCCGGCGCCGGCGATCGCGGTAGTAGTCGTCGCGCTTCTTCGTGCGAGAGGGGGGCATGTCGAGGTGTCTCCAGGTGGGGGCGGCTCCGCCGCCCAAGCAGCCCGCGGGCCGCGTTGTGGTCGCTTAGAAGGGCAGGTCGTCCAGGTCGTCGTCCGACGGACGCTGCGGGGCCGGGCGGGCCGCCGGGGCCGGGCGAGTCGGGCGCACGGACTCGCCGCCGCCGAAACCGCCAGCGGGGGCCCCGCCGCCGGAGGAACCGCCCTCCTCGTCGCGCACGCGCGCGTCGAGGCTGATCACGTTGTCAGCCGTGATCTCGAGCGAGATCCGCTTCTGGCCGTCCTTGGCCTCGTACTCGCGGGTGCGGAAGCGACCCTCGACGAAGACCTTGTTGCCCTTGCGGAACTGCTCCGCGGTGCGCTCGGCGCGGTCGCCCCAGACGGTGACGCGGTACCAGTCGGTCTGGTCGTCTTGCCACTCGTTGGTCTGGGGATCCCGGCTCCGGTGGCTCACTGCCACGCTGAACTCCGTCACGGCCTTGCCTGCTGGCGTGTACCGCATTTCGGGGTCACGACCCAGGTTGCCGATGATCATCGCCTTCGCGAACGCCATCGCCGGCTCTCCTCGTCAGTCGATGGCCGCGGGAGCGGCTTCGGACTCGGACTCGTCGATCAGCTCGCCCTCGTCCTCGTCCTCCTCGTCATCGGCGGGCGGGAGGTCGGTATCGACATCCTCGCCATCGCCGGCGGCGGCATCACGGCGCGCCTTGACGGGCTTGACAACACGGGTCACGAGGGAGCGGAGGACGTCCTCGGTGATCTGGAGGCTGCGCTCCAGCTCAGCGATCGCCTCGGCCGGGCTTTCGAACACCACGATGTGGTACGAGCCCTCGCGGTAGCGGTCGATGGGGTACGCGAGCCGACGGCGGCCCCAGGGCGCGACCTTGACGATCTGGCCACCCGAGGCGACGACGTAGCGCGTGGTGCGGTCGATGACCGCGGCGGCCCGCTCATCCGGCGCATCCGGCCGGAGGACGAGCATGAGTTCATAGCGGCGCACGGCCTGCAAGACTCCTTCCGATGGGATATGCCCCGTTGACGGCATGCCGAGACGGAGCAGAAAGGACTGCGGCAGGATAGCACGGGCTCCGCGCGCGCTCGCGAGGCCTAACACGCGGCCTTGTGTATCCTTGCTGCCGCACTCGCCGCAGCCGTGGTTGGGGGAACCGTGCAGCTCTCCATTCTTCTTCTGGCCTCAGACCGCAACGCCGCGACCCAGGTCGCCCAGGCGCTCGCGGCGCCCGGCCACGGCGTGACCGTCGTGGCAACCGTCGCGGACCTGCTCGCGTCGGCGCCGCGGTACAGCCTCGTCGTGCTCGACCGTGTGCCCGCCGGGACGACCATCGCCGACGTCATCGCACAGTTGCGCGCCGACCCGTCGGGCCCCGTGGCGCCGATCCTCGCGATCTCGCAGACGGCGGACGTCGAGGAGCGCATCGCCCTGCTCGAGGCCAACGCGGACGACGTCATCACGCGACCGTTCGACGCGGCGGAGCTCACCTCCCGCGCCGAGGCGCTCGCGATGGACGCCCAGCGCGCCGAGACCCGGCCGGGCGGACGCGGGTTCGCCAGCGGCTCCGGTCGGCGCGTGATCGCCGTGTTCAGCCCCAAGGGCGGGGTCGGGACGACCACCATCTCCACGAACCTCGCGCTGCTCGCGGCCGAGCGCCACCCGAATCAGACGCTGATCATGGACTTGGACCTCTCGTTCGGGCAGGTCGCGTCCCATCTCAACCTCACGCCGAAGCAGTCGGTGCTCGAGCTGGCCCGCGACGTCGCCGCCCAGCACGACCCGGACCTCTTCCGGACCTACGCGATCCACCACCCGGGCAACCTGCAGGTGCTGACCGCACCGCCCGGACCCGGCTTCACGTCGCTGATCACGCCGCAACACGTCGAGGACATCATCACGGTGGCCTCGGAGTCGTACGAGGTCGTGATCATCGACGCCGGCACCGCGCTCGACGAGCGCGCCATGACCGTCTTCGGCCGCAGCGACACCACGATCATCCCGGTGCTGCCGGAGATCCCCGCGCTGAACTCCGTCCACCTGATGTTCGACCAGCTCTCGGACATCGGCGCCCTCGGCGGCTCGATCATCTTCGTGCTCAACAACGCCTTCGCGCGTGACTTGCTCAAGCGGACCGACATCGAGACCGCGCTGGGCGCCAAGATCGCCGCCGAGCTGCCGTACGACCCGCTCGCCTACCTCAAGGCGGTCAACGAGGGCGTTCCGGTCGTCCGCGGCTCCGCGCGGTCGCTGCCGGCCGAGCGCCTCCGGGCCCTCGCGGACATCGTGTTCGGCCCGGTGGCGGGCACAACGAGCCTCGAGGCGCCCAAGGAGAAGCGCGGGCTGTTCGGGCGCCGCTAGCGTCGCGTCCGGAGGCCGCCTCCGCCAATCGGCGGGCTGCTGGTCCCGAGGGCGAGGTTCGAACTCGCACGGGGTCGCCCCCAGCGGTGTTTAAGACCGCCGCGTCTGCCGGTTCCGCCACCTCGGGTCCGCCCGGATCGTAGCCCCTCGGGGCGGGTCGTCGCCGCCTGCGACCCCACTCACCTGCCTGCCTCCCCCGGCCGGTCAGGCGCCCACTACAGCCGGTACCCGTCCCGCCGCAGCGCGTCGATCCGGCGCGATCGCAGGTCGAGCGCCTGATAGCCGAACGCGATCGTCCCCAGCAGGAACGCGATCAGGAGCGCCGGCACGTCACCGCGCATCGCCCCGGCGGCACCGACGCCGTGGAGGTCGACCACCTTGAGCCGTCCGATCAGCAGCAGGACGCCGACCGTCACCCAGGCCGCGCCGGCGTACCCCGTGATGGCGGCAACCAAGATCGACGGCGCGTCGGTCAGGATGATCACCACGCCGACCACGACGCCGGCCGCGACCCCCGCCAGGAGCGTGAGGAGCCCGCCATCGATGCCGACCGCGGCCAGGAGCCCGCTCGCAACCGTCGCGCCCAGTCCCGCGCCGAGCACGAGGACAGCGCCATAGAACCAGAGGCCCGCCAGCAGGGCGAAGAGCAGCCCGAGGCCCGCCCCCGCCAGCCAGCCGCCGATCGTCGAGAAGACGGCATCGCCCGAGGTTGACGCGACGAGGTCGGCCCCGACCATCAGGCCGGTGAGGAAGCCCCACAGGGGCAGCAGGATGTAGAACATCCGCGTCCCGAAGCCGGCGACAACCAGCCCCACGATGATCGCCACCGCGGCGACCAGCAGCGTGTCCACGGGCTCCTCCTCGATCGCGCCAGACGGCGCTCGTTCCGTGGCTACGGTATCGCAGCCAATGGGCCGGAAGTCGCCGAACCGACCACCGCGTGGCTGGGGGGCCCGTTCAATCGGTTGAGACGTCGGGCGAGGCCGAGATCAGGGCTACCTTGCCATCAACGCTGGCGCCCCGCTGCGTCCGCGGCGGCACGCCCGACGACGCCCGGAGTGCGGGGCTCTCGGGCAGCGTGACGTCGTTTGGCGTGGTCCAGCAGGTGAACCCGGCCGCCGACTTCCTGGGCGGCCTCAAGTGCTCCCCAGCGACTGGCGCGACCCGCCTCTACGTCATGGCGCTGAACGACGGGACGGGCGGAATCTACGCCGTCAGCGATGAGTACCTGACGGCCTTGGGCGAGCGGTACGGACTCGCCAGCAGATCCTGCGCGGCCGGCCCCGGGGCCCACGAGCCCTGGACAAGCCAAAGCGGCGAGGGGCTGGTCGCCTGCATGACCCTGTCTGGCAGGCAGCCCTGGGTCTACTTCAGCTTCGGCGAGGGCCGCTACCTCGCCTTCGCGACCCGCAACGACAGCAACTACACAGCCCTCTACGAATGGTGGTCGCAGCTCAAGGCGTTCCTGCCCTGACGGACGCAGCCGTCACGGCCCGCCGATCGAAGCACCAACTGAGGCCCGAGTCGTGCCGGCGTCCGCGATGGCGCCGCGTGAGGACGTGCGGCCCGAAAACGCCGAACCGGCCCCCGAGAGGGCCGGTCCCCGTTCAGTCAGTGGAGGCGACGATCGGAGTCGAACCGATGAATAAGGGTTTTGCAGACCCCCGCGTTAGGCCACTTCGCCACGTCGCCGCGCCGAGCGCGACCGAGAGAATACCGGACGGGAGCGAACCGCGCCGGGCGTCGCGGACAAGCGCAGGAGCGGCATCGCCGGCGAGAGCACGGCCGTCCGGCCGGGGAATCGCAAGGGAGTTGGCTGCCCCTCGAGGATTCGAACCTCGGCTCACGGATCCAAAGTCCGCTGTCCTACCGCTAGACGAAGGGGCAGTGCGCCACGATCTAGGGTACGGGATGGAGGGGAATGGAGCGGAAGACGGGACTCGAACCCGCGACCCTCACCTTGGCAAGGTGATGCTCTACCAACTGAGCCACTTCCGCTCGATATGCCGACCGAGTGTTGGTGCCGAGAGCCAGATTCGAACTGGCGACACCGCGATTTTCAGTCGCGTGCTCTACCAACTGAGCTACCTCGGCCCGTACGCTGGGTTCCCGCAGGAGCCCCGTCGGCGCGGCGCAGGATAGCACGGCATCCGAACGGCCGTCCACCTCGCCGGGACGGCATCAGCGCCATCCCTGCCAGGTGAACCCCGGCGGCGACTCGGGAGGCTCAGGCGGCTGGGGCGGCCCGGGCGGGGGCGGGGGCGGCGGCGGACCGTCGGACCCCGCGGGCGTCGGCTCCAGACCGCGGAGCTGGGCGTTGACCACTGGCGTGTGGTCGCCCACGACAGCGCTCGGCGACTCCACCGGCGCCTCGCCCGTGAGCTGGCGCAGGCGGTTGATCCGGTCGAGGACCGGTGGGTGCGTCGAGAAGGCGTCGCTCGAGCTCGACGTGGCCGCCTTGACCGGGTTCTCGAAGTAGAGGTGCTGGGTGGCGCGATTGGCCGCCTCGAGGGGCTCGGTGTCCAGGGCAATCTTCGCGAGCGCCCGCTCCAGGCCGTACGGGTTGCGCGTGAGCTCGACCGAGGACGCGTCCGCGAGGTACTCGCGCTGGCGGCTGACCGCGAGCTGGACGAACTTGGCGGCGATCGGCGCCAGGATCGCGAGGGCGAGCGCGATGATCATCATGACTGCGCCGAAGCCGCTGCTCTCGCCGTCGTTGTCGCTGTTGCTGCTGCGTCGCCGGCCGCCGCCGATGCTGCCCCAGAAGGTCATCCGCAGGAACATGTCCGAGATCAGGGCGACGGCGCCCACCAGGACGCCGACCATCAGCGAGAAGCGGATGTCGTAGTTGCGGACGTGGCTGAGCTCGTGGCCCATCACGCCCTGCAGCTCCTCGCGGTCGAGCTTCTGCAGGAGACCGACCGTGATCGCGACAGAGGCATGTCCGGGGTCCCGCCCAGTCGCGAAGGCGTTGGGGGCCGTGTCGTTGATGATGTAGACGCGTGGCATCGGCACGCCCGCCGCGGTGGCCATCTCGGCGACCACGTTGATCAGCTGGGGCGCTGAGTTCGCGTCCACCTCCTTGGCGCCGGACGAGGCGAGGACCAGCGCGTCGCCCGCGTAGTACGCGAGGAAGGCGGCCCCGAAACCCGCCACGAGCGCGATGCCCGCCCCGACGCCGCCGTAGCTGGCCGAGCCGCCCGCCGCCCCGCCGATGGCGAAGCCGAGCACGCCGAGCAGCAGCACCACGACGAGGGAGAGCAGGACCGAGTTGCGGCGATTGGCCGCGATCTGGCTGTAGAAGGTTGCCGTTGCCATGGGGTCCTGGCAGCTTGGCGCCGGCGCCGGACGGGCTCTGCGGCCGCCGGCGCCGGACCGGGGGCTACTTGAGGCTCAGGTCCACCGTCGGGACGTTCTGCGCCTCGGGCTCGGCCGCGAAGAACTCGCGCCGTGCGAACCCGAACATGCCCGCGAGGACGACCGCCGGGAACGTCTGGATACCGTTGTTGTAGTCGAGCACGGTCGCGTTGTAGTGCTGCCGCGCGAAGCTGATCTGGTTCTCGGTGGTGCTGAGCTGCTCCTGGAGGCTCAAGACGTTCTGGTTCGCCTTGAGGTCCGGGTAGTTCTCGGTCACCGCGAACAGCGAGCGCAGGGCGCCCGTGAGCTGGTTCTCCGCGGCGGATGCGGCGGCAGGGCCCTGGGCGCCGGCGGCGATGGCGCTGGCCCGGGCCTCAGTGACCTTCGTCAGGACGTCCTGCTCGAAGTTCATGTAGCCCTTCACGGCCGCGACCAGGTTCGGGATCAGGTCGTGGCGGCGCTTGAGCTGCACGTCGACCTGGCTGTACGCCTCGTCAACGCGGTTGCGCTTCCCGATGAGCCCGTTGTAGATGCCGATGACCACCACGACGATGACGACGAGGATGGCCAGGACGATGAGGAGCGGCAGCATGTAGTCGGTCTCCCTCCGGCGTAGGAGCCCCTCGGACCCCCGTGACGGCCAGCATAGCGCGCCGTGCCGGGAGCGTTCACGGTGAGGGCCGGGAGTGGTGGGCGGTGAGGGACTCGAACCCCCGACATCCTCGGTGTAAGCGAGGCGCTCTCACCAACTGAGCTAACCGCCCGGAAAAGCGAACGGGCGGCCCGAGGGCCGCCCACGAAGGATCAGGAGAGTGGTGCCCAGGCCGGGACTTGAACCCGGATGAGTTGCCTCATACGCCCCTCAAACGTACGCGTATACCAATTCCGCCACCTGGGCAGGTGTCCTGCGGTGTGCCATCACACCACCGAGAGGGGTGGTACCGAGGGAGGGAGTCGAACCCACACGACCTTGCGATCACTGGTACCTGAAACCAGCGCGTCTACCATTCCGCCACCTCGGCACGTCACGTACCGGGTCGCCCGAAGGCTCACCGGGTCGCGGCGAGGCGCCATGCTAGCACATCCCAGAACCGGTCGCCGGTGTGGACGATGAGTCTGGGCGTGTTTCCTGACAGGCCCCGGACGACCATCTGCTCCTCCGCCCAGACGATCGGCAGGACGGGCACCTTGGCCGACAGGCCCGCCAGGAGGGCGCCCCACGCGGCCTTGCGCTTGGCCATCGTGGCGTTGCGGCGGGCCGCTTCGAGCAGTGTGTCCATGGCCGGGTCCTGGTAGCCAGAGCGGTTCGAGCCGTTGGCGCGGACCTGGGACGAGTCGAGCAGCGGGTAGAGGTCGGGCTCGAAGCCTGACGCGATGTCGAGCACCGCCGCGGTGAACGTGCCCTTCTGGAGCCTGGCCGCCAGGGCCGAGCCGCTGAGCGGCGTGACAGTCACGGTGAGCCCGAACTTGGTCCAGTCGTCCTTCACGGCGCTCGCGACCGCGGCAAGGCGCGGGTTGACCTCGGCTGGGACCGTCAACAGCTCGATCGCGTAGGGCGTCTTCGCCTTCGGCGCCGTCCACTTCCCGCCCACCTTGGTCCAACCGGCCGCGCGCAGCAGCTTCGTTGACCCCGTGCGGTCGAATGGGACGGGCACGACCTTGCTCGCGTCGTAGGTCCACGACTCGGGTGGCACGAGGGCGTTCGCCACGCGGGCCTGCCCACCGAGGTCAGTCGTGGCGATCGTCGCGCGGTCGATGGCGCCCAGGAGCGCCTTGCGCACGGTGGCGTCCGCAAGTTCCGGGTGCGTTGGGCGCAGGTTGAGCAGGATCGCCGAGAGCGTGGTCGTCGGGTAGTCGAGGACCTTGGCGCCCACCGTGGGGGCGAGTGCCTTCGTGGTCGCCGCCGTGAGGCCCGAGGCGCCGTCGATCTGCCCGGCGGTGAAGGCTGCCGAGAGCGCCTCCTCGGTGTCGTAGAAGTCGACCTCGATGTTCTGCACGGGGCTCGCGTTCGGGTCAGGCATAGCCGTAAGCGCGGGCGACGGGCTCGGAGCCAGAGACGCACTGGGCTTGGAGGTCGGCTTCGCGGTGGGCTTGGCGGTGGCGCCCGCAACCAGCGCGACAGGCCCGGCGGCAGCGGGGCCGTCAAGCGTCCCGGTGCCCGACCCGCTCGGTGCCGGCGAGGCTGCGGCCGGCGATGCCGGCTCCGACGAGCTCGCCGCAGGCGCGGCCGACGACCTGCTGGAGGCACCGGATGAGGTCGATGGCGCCCCCTGGCCCGACGTGCTGCCGGGCGCGCTCGGGGGCGGGGACGCCGTCCCTGGGGCGCCGGGGTCGCCGGGGCCTGCGCCGTCCGTGCCGCCCGAGGCCGTGGGCGAGGCGCCGGGGACGGCCGCGGCCGTTGTCGGGACGAGCACCGCGTGGGCGTCATCGAGAAGCGCCAGTTGGTACGGGCCGCTGCCGACCGGGTTGAGCGCGAAGTCGCTCGATGCGAGGTCGGACATCGACACGTTCGAGAGCAGGTGCGACGGCAGCAGCGGCTGGGTGAGCGCGGCCAGGAACCCGCCGACCGGGGCGCCAAGCGTGAACTTGACGGTCCGCTCGTCCACGCGCTCGACCGCGACGTCCGCCCAGGCAGCCGCGAGACCGCCCGTTGCGGAAGGATCCTTGAGGGCGGCCACGGTGAACGCCACGTCGTCCGCGGTGACGGGCTGGCCATCCTGCCACACGGCTTCGGGCCGGATCTTGACGGTCCACACCTGGCCGCTCTTGTCCACGCTCCAGGACGCGGCCAGGTCGGGCACGAGCGTGTCATCCGGGCCGATCTTGACCAGACCGCTGAAGATCAGCCCGACGAGCGCCCGGTCAGCGCGGGTGCGCGCGGTGATCGGCGTGATGGACGTCGGCCGGCCGACCACGCCCTCGCGGTAGACCACGGGGCCGCTGGGCGCCGCGGACGCAGCCTCGGAGGGCGCAGCGCTGCTTCCAGGGGTCGTGGCGGCGATGTGCGGGATCGCGATGACGAGCGCCGAGACGGCGAGCACGGCGACGAGCAGACCCGTGACCGCACGGTCTCGGACCGCGGTGCTGAAGCGCCTGGGCTCCGGCGACGGCGCGCCGGACGGCGAGGTCACGACTGGGAGACGAACGACACCACCGCGAAGACGACGAACAGCACGATCAGCAAGATCGTGAACTGCCAGAGCCGGCGCTCGATGCCGCGGCGGCTGCGGTAGACGGCGGAGTCACCGCCGAAGGTGCCGGACAGGCCGGTACCGCGCGCCTGCATCAGGATCGAGGCGATGAGGGCGAGGCTCAGGATGATCTGGCCGACCGCGAGGATCGGGTTCACGGAATCGATGTCCTCCGAGGTGTAACGCCGCCGGATGGTACCAGACGCGGGCCATCCGTCCCGGGCGTCAGGCCGGGTCGAGCCTCGAGGTGCCGGTCATCCCCTCCCAGCGGGGCAGTCCGGCGAGCTCGAGGATGGTCGGCGCCACGTCGGCGAGGACGCCGTCGCGCAGCGTCCGGCCCGCCAGCGCGCGGCCCAGGCCCAGCAGCGGCACCGGGTTGAGCGAGTGCGCGGTGACGGGGTTGCCGTCTGCGTCCCTGAGCTCGTCGGCGTTGCCGTGGTCCGCGGTGATGAACAGGACCGCACCCGGGCCGTCTGGATCGGCAGCCTCGACGCGCTCGATGGCGTCCGCGACCTTGCCGACGCACACGTCGATCGTGGCGAGCGCCGCGAGGGTCGCGTCCCAGACGCCCGTGTGCCCGACCATGTCGGGGTTGGCGAAGTTGGCGACGATGAAGTCGTACTTGCCTGACTCGATCGCGGCGACCAGCTCGTCGGTGACGCCCGCGGCGCTCATCTCGGGCTGGAGGTCGTAGGTCGCGACTCTGGGGCTCTGCACGAGCCTGCGCTCCTCGCCCGGCCAGGCCTTCTCCACCCCGCCGTTGAAGAAGTACGTCACGTGGGCGTACTTCTCCGTCTCGGCCACGTGGAACTGGGTCCAGCCCTGCTCGGAGAACGCCTGCGCGAGCGAGCGCGCCTCCTCGGGCCCGAAGGCCACCTCGACCGCCAGCCCCGACTCGTACTCGCTCATCGTGATGACGAGGAGGCCCCTCGGCGCAGGCCGGCCCGAGGGCGAGGTGCGGTCGAAGTCGGCGAACGCCGGGTCCGACAGCGCGTGCGTGAGCTGGCGTGCGCGGTCGGCACGGAAGTTGAAGTGCACGATCGGATCGTTGTCGCGGAGCTCGCCGTCGGTTCCGTCGATCACGGTCGGCAGGACGAACTCGTCGTGCTCGCCGCGGGCGTACCCCTCGGCGATGGCCGTCGCCGCGGACGCGGCGTGGAGCCCCTCCGCGTGGACGATGGCGTCATAGCCGCGCTCGGTGCGCTCCCAGCGCTTGTCGCGGTCCATGGCGTAGTAGCGGCCGCCAACAGACGCGATCGCCGCGTTCGGGTGCGCCGCGGCGAGACGGGCCTCCAGGTCCGCCATGAACCCGTCCGCCGAGCTCGGCGGCGTGTCGCGGCCGTCGAGCAGCGCATGGACCTTGACCGCCGGCACGCCCATGCGGGCCGCAAGCTCCACGAGCGCGACCAGGTGCCGGTCGTGGCTGTGGACGCCGCCCGGGCCGATGAGCCCGACCGCGTGGAGCCGCCCAGTCTCGAGCGCGCGCTTGCAGGCGTCGATCAGCGCCGGCCGCTCGAAGAACGACCCGTCGTCGATCGCCGCGTCGATCCGAGGCAGGTCCTGGAGCACGGGTCGCCCCGTGCCGAGGTTGAGGTGGCCGACCTCGGAGTTGCCCATCTGGCCCTTGGGGAGCGCCACCGCGTCCTCGGACGCGCGCAGCACGCTGTGCGGCCACTGGGCCACGAGCTCGCGCCAACGCGGCATGGCCGCGGCAGCGATCGCATCGGCCTCCTTCGTCCGCCCGATGCCGAACCCGTCGAGCACGACGAGGACGATCGGGCGGGGGCGACCCCCCGCCGCCGTCACGAGGCGAGCCCGCGGGCCTTCGCCGTGATCCCGGCCCGGGCCGCGATGCCGGCCATCTCGTCAGGCTTGAGCGAGGCGCCGCCGATGAGTGCACCGTCCACGCCGGGCTCGGCGAGGAACTCCTCGATGTTGCCCGAGGTCACCGAGCCGCCATACAGGACGGGCGTCTCCTCGGCGTGGCTCCCCCACCCCAGCGCACGGAGGCTGTTGCGGATGGCGTCCGCCATGGCCTGGGCGTCGGCGCCCCGGGCGTTCTTGCCCGTGCCGATGGCCCACACGGGCTCGTAGGCGATGACGATGCCGGCTGCGGCGAGCGCCTCGGGATCGCGCCCCTCGAGCGCGCCCCGCAGCTGCGTGTCGACGACCTCAGTCTCGCGGCCGGCCTCGCGCTCGGCGAGGACCTCGCCCACGCACAGGATGGGGCGCAGCCCCGCGGCCACGGCGCGGTCGAGCTTCTTGCCGATCAGGGCGTCAGTCTCGGCGAAGTACGCGCGGCGCTCGCTGTGGCCCAGGATGACCCAGGTGGCGAGGCCCGCGAGCATGTTGACGCTGATCTCACCGGTATAGGCGCCGGCGAGCTCGTGGTGGACGTTCTGGGCGCCGACACCGACCTCCTCATCGGCAAGCGCGTCGCGGACGGCGGCCAGGCTCACGTACGGCGGGCAGATCACGCGCGTCACACCCGGTTCGCGGGTGCGCGAGGCGATCGTCCGGGCGAGCTCGCCGGCGTCGGCAGGGGTGGTGTTCATCTTCCAGTTGGCGGCAATCACAATCGGGCGCATGACCGCATCATGCCAGAGGCGAGCGCGAAGCCGCCGTGCCCCTCGGCCCGCTCGACGGCACCCCTCGGCCCGCTCGCCTGCCCCCGCCGGCCTTCCCGACCGTGCCGCATGGACGGTGGCGTCGCCGCTGGCCGATCCCCTCGTCGTCGTGGAGCGCCAGCCGCTCGAGCCGGTCGAGCGCACGCTGGACGGCCGACCGGTGCAGTTCCAGGCGCACGGCGATGTCCGACAGGGAGGCCTCGGGGGTCTCGCGGCGCGCCTCGGCCACGGCGCGGACGGTCCTCGGCTGGATCTCGAGGCGGCCGTCCTCGGCGAGGATGTCGATCGCCGCGAGCTGGCGGCCGGCGGCGGCGACCGAGCGCTGGAGGTTCGCGGACTCCGCGTTGATGACGCGATTGAGCTCGCCGCGCAGGCTCCGGGCGACCCCACGCGCCTCGAGCTCGAGCAGGGCCGCGCTCGCGCCGATCCGGCCGAGGAACGCGGCGATCGCCTCGGCGCTCTTCCAGGTCACCACGCCCGACCCGCGGCGGATCCGCCAGGACGCCGGTAGCCCGACCTCCGCGAGGCGACCAGCCAGCTGCTCCGCTTCCTGCGGGGTGACCACGAACTCAAGGTGCGCCCGGCCCGCCGCGAGGCTCAGCGACCCGTGGGCGAGGAACCGGCCGCGAAGCCACGCCAGGCGGCAGTGCTCGGGCGAGCCCTCCCATGTGAACTCGGCCGGGGGCAGCGTGATCGTCCGGCGCAAGGCGTGTGGTCGGGGGCTCGCGGCGCCGCCGCCAAGACGCACGGCGAGGCGAGCCACGGACGTCTCGCGGGTCACGAGGCGCGGTCCCAGGCCAGCCATCTCCGCCACGCGGTCGCACGGGCGCACGGGGTCCACGGCCGCCACTTCGGCCCGGAGCGCTGCGACCAGGTCCCGCTCGGTCTCGGACATCCAGCCTAGGCGGACCGCTCGACGCGGGTCGCGGCGGGCCGTCGGCGGCGGCCGCCCTCCCGGTCCCAGGCGCGGATGATCGACGCGGCGAGGCTCGTGGGGTCGTGGCGGCGCGCGTTCGCCGGGTCCACGACGTCGTCGAGGACGAGGCGGGCGCCCGTGTGCCCCTTGGGCGGCCAGCGGAGCTTCACGGGCTGGCCGGTCCAGCCCTCGGGCGCGGCGGCGTCAAAGTGGTTGTTGGCGAGCACCAGGTCGAGCAGGTGGGCGGCGCCGTGGGCATCGAGCGCGTCGAGGTGGTCGGCGAGGTCATAGCCGTGTGTCTCGCCCTCCTGCGTGGCGACGTTGCAGGCGAAGATGACGAGCGCGCCCGAGTCGGCGATCGCGTCGCGGATGCCCGGCACCAGCAGCGCCGGAAGGAGGCTCGTGTAGAGGCTGCCCGGGCCGAGCACGATCAGCTCCGCCTCCGCGATGGCGTGCAGGGCCTCCTCGCTCGGGCGCACGTCACCGGGCGTCACCCAGACGCGCTCGACGCCGGTCGTGTGCGCGATCCGGCTCTGCCCGGCGACCTCGGTGCCGTCGGTGAGGCGCGCGTGCATCGTGAGCACCGTGCCCGTGGCCGGGACCACGCTGCCGCGCACGGCGAGGACGCGGTTCATCTCGCGGACGCCCTGCTCGAAGTCGCCGTTCTCAAGCTGCACGAGTGCCGCGAGGAGCAAGTTGCCCACGGCATGCCCGCCGAGCCCCGACTCGGCCGCCGCGAACGGGCCGTCAACGGGCTGGCCGGCCGAGTCGGCCGCAGAGGCCTTGTCCGGGTCCACGGGCGACGCCGTGGCCGGGCCGGTACCCGGGAAGCGGTACTGGAGCAGCCGGCCCATCAGCGCGCCGTCGTCGGCGAGCGCCACCACGCAATTGCGGATGTCCCCCACCGCCGGGATGCCGAGCTCCTCGCGGAGCGCGCCGGACGAGCCGCCGTCGTCGGCCACGGTCACGACTGCGGTCAGGTTGGAGGTGTACTCCTTGAGCCCGCGCAGCAATGTGGAGAGGCCGGTTCCGCCGCCGATCGCCACGATGCGCGGGCCCCGGGCGAGGAAGCGCTTCTGGTAGATGACCTCGACCATCGGCTGGTCGCGGTCCCACAGCGCGAACGGGTCCACGAGCGCGCGGATCAGCCGGTACGAGCCCAGGACGAACAGGACGACGCCGGAACTGCCCAGCAGCACGCCGCGGAGCTGGTACGGGAGGTACTGGAACGTCACCAGGTTCACGAGCTGGCCGATGGGGTCGTTCGGGTCGAGCGAGGCCGTCAGCTGGCGCAGCACGTGCGCGAGTCCGAGCGCGAGGATCACGAGGCCGATGAACGCCAGGAGCAGCCAGCGCTTGACCCCGATGCCGACGGTCAGCCACCGGCGCAGGTTCACCGTTCGAGCTCCCGGTGGAACACCGACACGGGGCCGAAGTCGCGCTCGCGCAGCCAGGTCGCCAGCTGCTCGGTCATGACGATCGAGCGGTGGAAGCCGCCGGTGCAGCCGATCGCGATCGTCAGGCGCGTCTTGCCCTCGTCCACGTAGGCCGGCACGAGCAGGTCGAGCAGCGCCTTGAGCTGGGCCAGGAACGCGTCGGCGATGGGCTGGGCCATCACGTACTCGCGGACGGGCTCGGTCAGGCCGTTCTGGTGGCGCAGCGTCTCGATGTAGTGCGGGTTCTTCATGAACCGGACGTCGAGCACGAGGTCCGCCTCCAGGGGCACGCCGTACTTGAACCCGAAGCTGATCAGCTGGATGGAGAGCTGGTCCGAGTTCTGGACGTCCCCGAGGCGCGCGAAGATTCGCTCCCGCAGCTCGCGGAGCGAGGAATGGCTCGTGTCGATGACGACGTCGGCCTGCATCCGAACGCTCTCGAGCATGGCCCGCTCGAGCGAGATGCTCGTGGCGATCCCCCGCTCGTCTGCCAGCGGGTGCCGGTGGCGAGTCTCGGAGAAGCGGCGGATCAGGACGTCGTCGCTCGCCTCGAGGAAGAAGATGACCGGCCGGATGCCCCGGCCCTCGAGCGCGCCGCGCATGGCGCCGAACGCGAGCGGCACGTCGCCCGTGCGCGCGTCGAGCACGATCGCGGTGTGGGCGAAGCGCATCGGGTCGGTGGCGATGAGGTCAGCCAGGTCTCGGAGGAGCTCGCCCGGGAGGTTGTCGACCACGACGTAGCCCAGGTCCTCGAACAGCTTTGCGGCCGCCGTCTTGCCGCCGCCCGAGAGGCCTGTCAGCACCACGACTTGCTGCGGCGGGAGGCCGTCCGCGCCCATGGGGGCCACGCCATCGTGATCGCCTGGCGCGCGCCGGACGGACGTCATGCCGCTGCCGGGTCCACGATGCTGGCTACTTCCCGGTCCGCCGGATCACGAGGATGGTCCCCTCGTAGAGGGCCCACATCGTGAGGAAGAGGGCCGTGGGACTGACGATGTCGCCGCCCGGGGTGATGACCGCCGCGAAGATGGCCATGGCGAGAATGGCCTGCCTCCGTGACGAGGTCAGCCGCGCCGAGCTCAGGATCCCGACGAGTGAGAGGGCATAGAGGATGATCGGGAACTGCATGATCAGGCCGAACACGAGGAACAGCGTGGTCACGAAGTCGAAGTAGGACTCCGCGGTGATGAGCGGCTGCAACGCGTCCGACGAGAAGCCGATCAGGAAGCCGGCGGCGTACGGCAGGATGAAGTAGGCGATGCCGACGCCGAGGATGAAGAAGAACAGCGCCGCGGGGATCCACGGCAGCGAGATCCGCCGCTCCTTGGCCGTGAGGCCCGGGGCGATGAACGCCCAGCCCTGGTACAGGATCACCGGCATGCCCAGGATGATCCCGGTCACGAGCCCGATCTTGACGTGGATCATGAACGCGTCGCCCAGGCCCGTGTAGAAGAGCGGCTTCCCGCCCGGCACCGGGGCCTTGAGGATGGCGATGATCGCATCGCCGAAGACGAACCCGACGACCGAGCCCAGCAGGATCGCGAGCACCACCTTGAACAGGCGGTTGCGCAGCTCGACGAGGTGCTCGACGAGCGTCATCTCCCCCACAGCCGGCGCCGGGTCGGGGGCGCTGGCGGGGACAGGGGGCGTGGTGACCACGGCCGGGAGTCCGGCGTTCGCTTCTGCCATGACGTGGTGCCAGGTCCCGGACGGGCCGGGAGGCTAGGCGCCGGCCTCGGGTGCCTGCGCCTCTGCTGCGGCCGCCACCGGGTGCACGAGATCGGTCTCGAGAGGAGCGGCCGCGACGGGTGCGACCGGCGCTGCGACCACCGGGGCGGCCTGCACGGGTGCGGGCGCCGCCTGGACCGGGGCCGGGGCGGGCGCGGGTGCCACGGGGGCCGGAGCGGGCGCAGCAGCCGGTGTGGGCGTGGCGCCGGTCATCGACGTCGCGTCCTGGACGTCAGTCGCGGCCTTGCGGAACTCCTTGATGGTCTTGCCGAGCGATGCGCCGACATCCGGCAGCTTGCCGGGCCCGACGACGATCAGGGCGATCACCAGGATGAAGATCAGGTGGACAGGCTGCAGTCCGAACATGTGGCACCTCGGCGGAGAGCGACGATCCGAACCCGGACGTCCAGAGCGGGGCTCAGGGTAGCACAGCGAGGGTGGCCGACCACTCGGCGGCGGCCGCTGCGAGACGCTCGCCGAGGTCGTGGGATGCGCCCGGAGCGGGTCCGAGCGCGGCCCGCGAGATGCCGCGGGACACGTTCACGAGGAGGCCCCCACCGGGCACGAGGCCCGCGGGCGCAGCCGTCGCCGGACCGGAGGCGAGCACCGGAGCCGCCTCCCCGCCCTGTGCGCCGACACCCGGCACGAGGAACGCGAGGCCTGGGACGAGCGCCCGGACAGCGGCGAGCTCGGCCGGGGCGGTGGCGCCCACAACGAGCCCCACGGTCGCGCCGGGGCCCCAGGTCGCCACGCGGCGCGCGACGCGGGCGTAGAGCGGCTCGGCCGGGTACCCGGCGTCGTCGTCAGC
>Ga0315271_10000362_pt1 | contig 24270 bp, 27 predicted proteins | sample C3_top_MG_FD_204664 | JGI IMG/M metagenome (GOLD analysis project Ga0315271, IMG submission 204664) | Sediment microbial communities from Yellowstone Lake, YNP, Wyoming, USA - C3_top | ecosystem: Environmental > Aquatic > Freshwater > Lake > Sediment | place: USA: Wyoming | collected 2017-08-01
TCCGGCCGACGCCGGGAAGAAGGACGAGTAGGAACGGCGGGCGGGGCGGCTCTTCCGGCCGCCCCGCCCGGCCGTCCACACCGCCGAAGGGGCCTTAGATGAAGTTCTGTCCGAACTGCGGCGACGCCGTCGAGCCCGGCGACGAGGCCTGCGAGACCTGCGGCGCCGAGCTCGCCGGCGCGAGCGCCTCCGTCGACCGGCCCGACGCGCCGTCCGGCGCCGGTCCGGCTCCGGCCGGCCCGGTACCCGGCGCGGTGAGGGCCGCCGACCTGACGCCCGAGCAGTTGCGCAAGGAGATCCGCTGGGGTGTCTTCCAGGGCATCCTGCTCGCCGGGCTTATCGTCCTGGTCATCTACATCATCGTCATGGTCGTCGTGTTCGGCGTTGTCGCGAACGGCAGCCTCGGCTGAGCTCTGTGGACCCGGCCCGCGGGGGCCGGGGCGGAGAGGAGTCCCATGAGTCAGATCCGTGAGGTCGACGTGGCCGCTGTCACTGCCGCGGTCAAGGACCTCTGCATCACCGCCAACTACGACCTGCCCGTCGACGTCTACGACGCGCTCGTCGCCGCGCAGAAGGCGGAGGAGTCGCCGGTCGGCCGCGAGGTGCTGGGTCAGCTCGTGGAGAACGCCGACATCGCCGCCGCCGACCGCGTGCCGATCTGCCAGGACACCGGCTTCGCCGTGATCTTCGCCGAGGTGGGGCAGGACGTGCACCTCGCCGGCGGGGACTTCGAGGAGGCCGTCCATGAGGGCGTGCGGCAGGGCTACGGCGACGGCTACCTGCGGAAGTCCGTCGCCGAGGAGCCGGGGCACGCGCGCCGGAACACCGGGGACAACACGCCGGCCATCATCCACACGAGCATCGTGCCTGGCGACAAGGTCGTCCTCACGATGATGGCCAAAGGCGGCGGCGCCGAGAACATGAGCTCGCTCAACATGCTCAAGCCGGCGCAGGGCTGGGCCGGCATGGTCGACGCGGTCGTCGAGACCGTCAGCCGCGCCGGCTCCAACCCGTGCCCGCCGGTGATAATCGGTGTCGGCATCGGCGGCACCATCGAGAAGGTCACGCTGCTCGCCAAGAAGGCGCTGCTGCGTGACGTCGGGAGCACGCACCCGGACCCGCGCATCGCGGCCATGGAGGACGAGCTGCTCGAGAAGATCAACGCCCTGGGCATCGGCCCGCAGGGCCTCGGCGGCCGCACCACCGCCCTCGACGTGTTCATCGAGGAGATGCCGTGCCACATCGCCAGCATGCCGATGGCCGTCAACGTCCAGTGCCACGCGCAGCGGCACAAGACCGTCACGCTCTGAGGGAGGGGACCATGGCTGCGAAGAGGATCACGACCCCCCTCACGGACGAGGTCGTCAGGGACCTGCGCGTCGGTGACACCGTGGAGATCACCGGCGTCGTCTACCAGGCGCGCGACTCGGCCCACAAGCGCCTGGTCGCGCTCATCGAGGCCGGCGAGGAGCTGCCGTTCGACCTGAAGGGCGCGGTCGTCTACTACATGGGCCCGAGCCCGGCCAAGCCCGGCAACGTCATCGGCTCGGCCGGCCCGACCACCAGCGGCCGCATGGACGCGTACGCGCCGCTGCTCATGCAGCACGGCCTCAAGGGAATGATCGGCAAAGGCCTGCGCACCAGGGACGTCACGGAGGCGATGCACGCGTACACGGCGGTGTACTTCGCCGCCACCGGGGGCGCGGGGGCGCTCCTGGCGAAGTGCATCGTCGGCAACGAGGTCATCGCCTACCCCGAGCTCGGCGCCGAGGCCATCGCGCGCCTCGAGGTCAAGGACTTCCCGGTGACCGTTGTCAACGACTGCCACGGCGGGGACCTGTACGCCGAGGGCCGCAAGAAGTACCAGGTCGACATCTGATGCGGCGCGAGACACGCAGGACCGCGTCGTCGACTCTGCGCTGAGCTAGGGGCAGCCCCGTCCGGCCGGGCTGCCGGTCAGGGCTGCCGGCCGGTCTCCCGCCGCAACCAGTCGCGGACCATCTCGCCGAGCACGGCGAAAGCGATGTCGAGGTCCACCGCGCCCGGGTCTGTCGCGACCTGGAGCGAGAGGCCGTCGATGGTCGCCACGATGAGGCTGGCCAGGGAGCGGAGTCGGTGGGCGGCCGCGGGGTCGGGTGAGGCGCCGCCTGCCCCCGCCTCGCTGAGCTCTCCGAGTTCGAGCCAGCCGCGCCGCGCGAGGTCGTAGTCGTACGCGAACTTCTCGCGCAGGATCGGGTCGCGCACGCCGTGAGCGAGGGCTTCAGTGAGCCCGACACCGCTGTCGGCTGTGGAGATCAGCCGACCGAGGCCGCGCACGCACGCCTCCAGGCGCGCGGCCGGAGGCTCGATGAACTTCACCTCGGCGACCAGCCCCTCCCACTGCTGGGCCTCGAGGCGGCTGAAGACGGCGTGCAGCAGACCGGCCTTGCTGACGAAGAGGCGCCGGATCGTCGGCGGGCTGACGTTGGCCTCCTGGGCGACGCGCTCGATGGTGACCGCCTCGTAGCCGTCGGCAACGAGCACGCGGCGGGCGGCGTCGACGATGTGGATCGCCGTGGGCGAGAGGCCGTCGATCCACTCGTCGAGAGGACCCTGCGGGTCGGCGCCGGCGCGGGGACGGCCGCGGCGCCGCGGGGCCTCGTCCGGGTCGCTCACGAGAGGCTCGCGGGATTTGTGTTCTTGACAGATGCGCTGTGGCCCATACGGTGCGGATTGTACTGCCCGGCGGCGCGCCGCAGGGGCGCCCGCGCCGCCCGACCCAGGGGGAGAAGATGAGACCGAGCCTGTTCCGCCCGCGAGTGAGGCTGCTGCTCCTCGCGCTGGCCGCGCTGCTCGCGTGCGGCCTCGTGGGGGGCGTCGTGAGCGCCTTCGGCGCCGACGCCTCGTCCCCGTCCGCCTCGGCGAGTGCCGGCCCGACGGTGCTCCACGTGGGCTGGACCGCCGAGCCCGACAACCTGAACCCCTTCATCGGGTACGAGACGTCCAGCCTCGAGCTCTTCCACCTCAACTACGACTTCCTGGTCGGCTACCGCGCCAGCGACCTGCGGCCGGTCCCCGAGCTGGCTACCAGCTGGGACCACTCGGCCGACGGCAAGGTCTGGACGTTCCACCTGCGCGACGGGGTGAAGTGGCAGGACGGCGAGCCGTTCACGTCCGCCGACGTCAAGTTCACCTACGACTACATCATCGACAACCAGATGAGCAACTTCACGAGTTACACCGACTTCATCAAGAAGGTCGTGGCTGTGGATCCGCTCACGGTGCAGTTCGTCTGCTCCCGCCCCAAGGCCAACATGCTCCAGAACACCGTGTTCATCCTCCCCGAGCACATCTGGAGCAAGGTCAGCCCCAAGGCGGCCGCCAACAGCTTCACCAATCAGCCGCCGATGGTCGGCACCGGCCCCTTCCAGGTCGTCGAGTGGAAGCGCGGCGACTACGTACGCGCCGTGGCCAACAAGGACTACTGGCGCGGCGCCCCCAAGGTCGACGAGGTCGTGTGGAGCCTCTACAAGAACGCCGACACCATGGCCGCCGACCTCAAGTCCGGCGCCATCCAGGTGGCGTGGGACATCCCGCAGGCGCAGTTCGGGCCGCTGGACTCGTCTCCGGACCTCGCCGCCATTGGCGGCGTGCTCAACGGGTTCGACCACATGGGCTGCAACTGCTACACGGACAAGGCCTCGCTGGGCAACCCCGTGCTCAAAGACCCCGCCTTCCGCCAGGCTCTCAACTGGGCCATCGATCGCCAGAAGGTCGTCGACGTCGGCTACTTCGGGCACGGCCAGCCGGCGACCAGCATCATCCGCGCCGGCTACTACAAGCCCCCGATCGACTACCACTGGCAGCCCGCGGCCGATGAGGAGTACGCCTTCGACCCGGCCAAGGCCGAGGCCGCCCTCGACGCCGCCGGCTACAAGGACACCGACGGCGACGGCGTCCGCGACTACAAGGGTCAGCCGATCGTCCTCCGCCTGTTCGCGCGCAGCCAGTCGGCCACCGACCAGCGCGTCGGCAAGCTGATCACCGGCTGGCTCGACGCGATCGGACTCAAGATCGACTACCAGATCCTCGACGAGGGTGCGATGGTCGACAAGATCTACAACTTCAAGGGCGACACCTTCTCGCCCGACTACGACCTCTTCCTCTGGTACTGGTACAGCGATCCCGACCCCAGCTTCCTGCTCTCGGTGCTCACCACCGGGCAGATCGGCAGCTGGAGCGACACGCAGTGGAGCAACGCCGAGTACGACAAGCTCTACCAGCAGCAGCAGACCACCATCGACCCCGAGGCGCGCAAGCAGGTCATCTGGAAGATGCAGCAGATCGTGTACGAGCAGAGCCCGTACATAACGCTGACGTATCCGGAGTGGCTGGAGTCCTACAACGACAAGCAGTGGACGGGCTGGGTCAAGTCGCCGGCCGGCGACGGCCCGGTGATCTACACGGAGTACAACATCGACAGCTACCTCTTCGCGCACCCGCGGGAGGCCGCCGCGCAGGCGTCTGACGGCGGCGGCTCGACCGGGCTGCTCATCGGCGTGGTCGTGGTGGCGGCGATCGCCGTCCTCGGTGTCGTAGCCGTCATGCTGTTGCGGCGCCGCAGACGTGCGGTGGAGGAGTGAGGTGACGCGATGCGCACGCTGAGCTGGCGAGAGGTCGACGACATCCTGATCGGAGCCACCGCGCTGGGGTGTGGCGGCGGTGGCGACTACGAGGAGGGCCGCGAGCTGATGCGGCGCGCCTACGACGAGGGGCGCCCCGTGACCCTCGCGGCGCCGGACGAGCTCGCGGACGACGCGCTCGTGTGCGTGCCGTACGGCGTCGGCGGCCTCACGATCGGCGACGCGGAGGTGTACGCAGGCCTCGAGCCACCGGCGGAGCACGCCTCCGTCCTTGCCGTGCGCGCTCTGGCCGCTCATCTGGGTGTCGAGTTCGCGGCGCTCCTGACCGGCGAGCTCGGCGGGACGAGCATCTCCGACGCGTTCTACCCCGCGGCGATGCTCGGACTGCCGGTCATCGACGCCGACCCGGTGGGCAGGGCGGTGCCCGAGCTCGAGCACTCGCTGTTCAAGGTCCACGGCCTGCCGATCGCGCCGCAGGCGGTGACCAACGAGATCGGAGACACCGTCATCGTCACCGAAGTGGCGAACGACCAGAGAGCCGAGGCGCTGGTGCGCGCCTTGGCCGTGGCCAGCCGCAACCTCGTCTGGGTGGCCGACCACGCCCTCCCCTGGGTGCGTGTGCGCCCCGCCGTGGTCGAGGGAGCGCTCGGGCTGGCCCAGCGCGTGGGCGCGGAGCTGCGCACCGCCCGCGAGCGCGGGGAGGACGCGGCCGCGGCGGTCGCGGCCGCCTCCGGCGGCCGCGTCGTCTTCCGCGGCCGTGTCACCTCCTTCGTGTGGGAGGAGCGCGACGGCTTCACCTGGGGCGAGCTCGAGCTGGCCGGAGAGTCTGCGGACGCCGGCTCCACCTATCGCGTCTGGTCCAAGAACGAGAACCTGCTGGCCTGGCGCGACGGCGTGCCCGACGTCACGGCTCCCGACCTCATCTGCTGCTTCGCCGAGACCGGGGAGCCGGTCACCAACCCGCATCACCAGGCGGGCGCGGCCGTCACCGTCGTGGGCGTGCCGGCCGCGCCGCAGTGGCGCACTCCGGCCGGCGTGGCGACGCTCGGCCCGCGGCACTTCGGGTTCGACCTCGACTTCGTGCCGTTCGAGGAGCGCGCGCCCGTCTGACGCCGCCCTGGGGCTGCACTGCGGTCGCGCCGCCGCGCACTCGCCTGGCGCGGTCCGCGCCTCGCGTCGCCCGGGGCGGGGCATGCTCGCCGGCTCTCACCCCCGGACGCACACACCCTTCCCGCGACCCCTTGGACGCGGCGCACTCGCCCGATGGGTAGAATCGGGAAATGGAGGAAGCGTAGTGACCGCCTGGGTGATCGCCATCGGGAGGATGCTTGGGCTCGGCTCGTTCGCCGGCATCCGGCCATCACTCACGCTCGCCGTCATCGGCGTCGTCGGCTACTTCGACTGGGGCGTGGAGACCAACCCCACGTTCTCATGGCTCAACTACTGGTGGGTGATCGGCATCTTCGTCACGCTCGCCATCCTCGAGTCGACCTTCGACAAGATCTCCAAGCTGGACCGCCTGCAGGATCGGCTCATCATGCCGTACCGCCTGGTCATGGGCGGGGTGGCCGGCGCCGCGACCATCCCCTTGGGCTGGAAGGGCGTCGTGGTCGGCGCCGCGGTCGGAGCCGGGGCGGCGTGGTTCGCCCAGTACACCAAGCATCTCTCGCGGCCCAAGAGCGTGCCCAGCGAGGCCGTGGTCGCGCTCATCAGCGCGGCCGAGGACCTGGGCGCGTTCCTCGGGAGCGTCCTCGTGCTCGCCGTGCCCTACGCCGGCTACGCTTGCGTCGGCGTCACCGGGTTCATTTACTGGCGTGTGCGCGACAGGCGGCGCGTCAAGTACAAGCGGATGAGGCGCGCCGCGATCGTGCGCCCTGCGCTCCAGCGCCCCGCGGCCGGGAGTGACACGCCGGCCGGCGCGAGCGAGCCGCCTGCTGAGGGACTCTCCGACGTGCCGGCGCACGAGGCGGAGGTGCCGGTCGCCGACGCCGACCGAGGCGAAGATGGCGGCTGACGGGTCCGACCTGGGCGTGCGTCGGCTGCGCATGGTCGAGGAGCAGCTCGTGCGGCGAGGTCTGCACGACGAGGACGTGCTCGCGGCGATGCGCTCCGTGCCGCGGCATCTGTTCGTCCCCGGCGAAGCCGGCGCTGAGGCCTACGCGGACACGCCCCTGCCCATCGGGATCGGTCAGACGATCTCGCAGCCGTACATGGTCGCGCTCATGACCTCGCTGCTCCAGGTGGACGTGCGCTCGAAGGTTCTCGAGGTGGGCGCCGGCAGCGGGTACCAGACGGCGGTGCTCGCCGAGGTGGCGGGCGAGGTCTACGCGATCGAACGGCTCGCTCCGCTCGCGGAGCGCGCCCGCGCTGCGCTCGCCCGCCTCGGGTACTCGAACGTGCACCTGGCCATCGGCGACGGCGCGAGGGGCTGGCACGAGCACGCGCCGTTCCAGGGCATCCTGGTGGCGGCGGCCGCCGACGAGGTGCCGCCCGAGCTCCTGGGGCAGCTCGCCGACGGTGGGCGGCTGGTCGTGCCCGTCGGCAAGGGCCGCGGCGACCAGGTGCTGACCATCGTCGAGCGCGACGGCGACGCGTTCGAGGAGCGGCACGACACGCTCTGCCGGTTCGTGCCGCTGGTCCGCGACGTGAGCCCGGACGAACGTCGCACGTCCGCCCTGCGCGGGAGCGCCGCCGACTCCGACTCCGGCTTTGTGGCGGTCGGCGGGGAGGACGCCCGCGGCGACAGCAGCTACCCGGAGGAGGAGGCCGAGATGAAGTCCGTCGACGTCACCGTGGACGGGGTGGTGCAGGGGGTGTACTACCGCGCCAGCGCGCGCCGCGAGGGAGCGCTCCGCGGCCTGCGCGGCTGGGTGCGCAACCACAGTGACGGCTCGGTGCGCCTGCACGTGCAGGGCGAACCCGCCGCGGTGGACGCCATGCTGGACTGGTGCCGCGTGGGCCCGCCCGCAGCCCGCGTCTCGAGGCTCACGGTCAGCGACGCTCCTGCCGATGAGACCTTGCACGACTTCGAGGTGAGATAGATGCCGGAGAGCGACCAGACTCACGTCCGTCCCCCCGTGACGCTGGAGGACGTGCGCCACGACCACGAGGTCCAGGTGTTCGTGCGCAAGGCCGACGAGAACCTCGGGGTGCTCGGCTACACCGAGCACGGCCCCCGGCACTGCGGTCTCGTCGCCGACATAGCCCACAACGTGCTGCTGCGGCTCGGCTACCCGCGGCGGACGGCCGAGCTGGCCGCCATCGCGGGCTACCTGCACGATATCGGCAACGGCATCAACAGGCTCGACCACGGCATCGGCGCGGCGCTCCTCAGCAGGCACATCCTGGAGCGCCTCGGCATGGGTCCCGACGAGTACGCCGAGGTCATGTGCGCGATCGGCAACCACGAGGAGCAGTACGGGCAGGCCGTGAGCCCTCTGGCGGCGGCCGTCATCCTCGGCGACAAGAGCGACGTGCACCGCAGCCGCGTGCGCGTGCTGGACCCGGACACGGACGACATCCACGACCGCGTCAACATGGCGACCACGCGGTCGTTCCTGAAGGTCGACGCGGACGAGCGCACCATCACGCTGGAGCTGGAGATCGACACCGACATCATCCAGCTGATGCAGTACTTCGAGATCTTCATGGCGCGGATGATGATGTGCCGGAGGGCGGCGGAGTTCCTTGGCTGCAGGTTCGGGCTCGTCATCAACGGGACGCGCCTGCTCTGAGAGGGTGTGGCCGGCCGGGCCGCCTCGTAGCCGGCCCGCCTGAGCGTGTACGCTAGCTGGAGCAAGTGAGCTACCGGGAGGTGGACGGTGGGAGTGATGAAGGGCGGATTCGTCTTCGGCGCCATCGCCGGCGTCGTCGCCGGCCTGCTGCTGGCGCCGAAGAGCGGCAGGGAGACGCGCGAGCAGCTCTTCGGCGAGGGCGGCATCGGCAAGCAGGTGGACCGGGTCAGGGGCGCCATCGGCGCCGGCAAGGACTCGGCAGCCGACCAGAACGAGGCGCTGCGCCGCAAGATCGAGGAGACCCGCGCGCGGCTGCGCAGCCAGATGGACGCCGAGGGCAACGGCACGGGCGGCGAGGACGCCTACGGCGGCCCCGCCGGCACGGCGCCGGGCGAAGCCAGCTGAACGCTCCAGTGCGTAATGGGCTGAGGGCGGCGACCGCGGCCACCGGAGCCGCCGCCCTCGGCCTCGCCTACCTGCTGCACGAGGCCCAGTGGGTGCGCCGCGTGGACCGGCGCCTGGCGGCGCCGGACGTCGACGCGGCGCTCGACGGCCTCACCATCGTGCAGCTCTCCGACTTCCACGCCGGCTTCACGCCGAGCCTCAACCTGCGTGCGACGCGCAAGGCGGTGGACCTGGCGCTCGAGGCAGAGCCGGACCTCGTGGTCATCACCGGCGACTTCGCCGGCGGCCCGACCGGGCTCGACGAGCTCCGACGGCAACTCCTGCGCCTGCGGCCGCCGCTGGGCGTCTTCGGCGTGCTGGGCAACCACGACCACGGCGACAGCAAGGCGCCGTTCGTACAACCGGTCGACCCCGCGGTCATCACGGACTGCGGCGTGCGCCTGCTGACCAACGAGGTCGAGAGCATGGACACCGGCGGGGCGACCGTGCAGGTCGCCGGAGTCGACGACACCGGCGGCGGCTACGACGACCTGTCGGCGGTGCTGGCGCGGCTCGACCGCCGGCCCGGCGTGCTGCGTCTGCTGCTGTCGCACCACGCGAAAGTGGTGCACGGCGCCGCGCCCGGCGACTTCCACATGACCTTCGCCGGAGACACGCACGGCGGCCAGATCAGTCTGCCGCTCCCCGGCCGCCGCATACTTCTCAGCGACCCGCACGCGGAGTTCGCCGAGGGGGCCTACGACGTCGGCGGCCGTCCACTGTACGTAACGCGCGGCGTGGGCACCAGCATGCTGCCGTTCCGTGCGTTCTGCCGGCCGGAGATCGTGGTGTTCCACGTGGAGGCCGGCTCCACAACGCAGGCCGGCCGGTGAGCCGCACCCGTCTGCTGCTCGCGGTGCTCGCGCTCGTCGCCGTGCTGGCGCCTCTCGTGCTCGCCGCGTGCGGCAACACGGACCCGTTCGCCGGGACGTACTGGGAGCCGTCCACGGGCCGGCGCATCGAGATCAAGCACACCGCCGACGGCTACGAGTTGTACTACGGCCGCGACCTGCGGCCCTTCCCGGCCACGCGCGACGGCGACCAGCTCACGATCACCGACCCCATGGGCGGCAAGACGGTGGTCACGCTGGGCACCGCCGAGGGCACGCTCAAGCTGGTGACCGGCGGCAAGACCACCGTGCTCAAGCCGCTTCCGCAGCACCAGTAGAGCGGCGGAGGAAGAGCAGCCTGAGCCGGCGTGGACGGCGGCCGCCTCAGTCGCCGCGCGAGAAGAGGCGCACGAGCGCCGGCGACACGTTGTCGATGGCCGCCGTGGGGCAGACCTCGGTGCACGCGAAGCAGCGCACGCAGAGCGAGTCGTCGTAGACGGGCAGAGGGTCCATGGCGATGGCCCGGGCGCCGCAGATGGCGGCGCACTCGTTGCAGCGGATGCAGGCGTCGGGCTTGACGAGCCGCGGCCGCGTGGTGATGAGGTTGCGGAACGTCCTCTGCAACGCCGGCGGCACGCGCTCCTGCATGTCCCGGCGGACCGGCTTGAAGGTCGGGTCGGGCTCGATGGGGTCGCCGGACAGGCGGTAGGGGTCGTCGAGGTCGACGAGGCCGCGGCGCGCCGACGCGGCGATGGTGTACACCGACTTGCGCTCGTGCGCCGTGCGGTCGGCGAGGGCGCAGTCGAGCGCCACGCAGTCGCGGGCGGCGAACAGCGAGTCCAGTTCCTTGGGCGTGCCGCTGCCGGGACCCTGGCCCTCCATGGCGACGATCGCGTCGATGATGGTGAACCGCGGCCGCACGGCCAGGTGCAGGTCCAGCAGCATGTCGGCGAAGTCCTCGCGACGTTGCGCCTTGACGTGCAGGTGCGCCTTGGCGAGGCCCGGGATGACGCCGTAGGTGAGCTTGACCCCACCGGTGAGCCGCATCAACTGGTGGGTCTTGAGGATGCCGACCTGGATGATGGCGTCGGCGTCCAGGAACGCCTTGCCGGCCGGGAAGGACCGGTAGAGCCGGCCGCCCGGGGACTCGAGCGGCGCGCGGTCGTCCTCGACGTCGACGATGGTGACGCCCTCGGCGGCGCACAGCTCGGTGATGCCGCTCATCTTGTAGGCGCGCGCGACCTTGGCGGGGCCGTTGGGGCCGCCGGGGCTGTCGGCTACGAAGGGTTCGCCGCCGGCTGCCTTGATGGCGCGCAGCACGCACCCCAGGGTCTCCGGGTGCGTGGTGACGGCCTTCTCCGGCGGCGCGGCGCGCAGGAGGTTGACCTTGACGGCGATGCGCTCCCCCGGGCTGACGAGGGCGGCCCAGCCGCCGAAGGGCTCGACGAGGCGCTCGAGGGACGCGTCGAGCCCGGAGCCGTGAGTAGCTTTGACGTGAGAGACGAGTGACGGGCCGGCGTCAGCCTTCGGCGCGCCGGCGTGCCTGGGGTCGAACGTGTCGGCCACGCGCCGCCGGCCCTGCTACCTGACGCAGCGGGCGTACTTGAGGAAGGCCTCGAGGGCCTTCTCGACTGCCTCCGGGGAGGCGACCTCGTCGCCTGCCTCCTCGTTGAGGCACTCGCGCATTTTCAGAGAGATGAGCAGCACGCCCACGCGGTCGAGCGCCGCCTTGGTGGCGGCGAGCTGGGTGAAGATCTCCTCGCAGGGACGGCCCTGCTCGATCATCCGCTGCAGGCCTCGGGACTGGCCTTCGACCCTGCGCAGGCGGTTGATCAGGCGTCCGGCCTCGTCTGAATCCATGTACTCCTCCACACCGGGGACTATACCCCCGGGGGGGATGGGTCACAATACAGGGAAAGCCCGAGCCTGCAGCCTCGGGTACCCCGGCCCCGTAGAGGTATGGGATCGAGGCGGCGCGCGACCCTCAGCCCAGGCGGCCCAGCTGGTCGTCGGCGAGGCAGCGCAGGTCGGTGAGTACGTGGTCCGGCACGGGCAGGCCGCCAGAGGCGCGTCCCAGGGTGATGTCGGGCTTGACCGTGCCGTGGTAGTCGGAGCCGCCGGTGGGGACGAGGGCGTACTTCCCGGCGAGGCCGAGGCAGCGCCGCACGGTCTCCTCGTCGTGCAAGGGGTAGTAGCACTCGATGCCGGCGAGGCCGCCGCGGGCGGCGTGGCGCACGATCCGGTCGAGGCCGGCGGCGTCCGTGCGGATGATGCCCGGGTGCGCGAGCACCGGCAGGGCGCCCGATCCGCGCAGCAGCCTGAGGGCGTGGCCCAGGGCGAGCCGCCGCCGGTCCACCCAGGCGGGGGCGCCGCGGCGGAGGTAGAGCTCGAAGGCCTCGCTGATCGAGCTCACGTACCCGCGGCGCATCATCGCCTCGCCGATGTGCGGCCGGCCGACGGCGCCGTTCTCGCCGGCTGCTCTCAGGTCGGCCGGCTCGAGCGGCAGCCCGAGCTCGGCCAGCCGCTCGACCATGCGTGCGTTGCGCTCGTCGCGGTACACGCGCAGTTCGGCCAGCTCCTGCTGGAGCTCGTCGGTCGGCATGCCGGCGAGGAAGTACCCGAGCAGGTCCATGGTGGTCTGCTCGTACTCGCAGTTGATCTCGACCCCGGGCAGGACCTCGACGCCGAGGCGCTCGCCGGCGGCCAGCGCCTCGGCCAGCCCGTCCACGGTGTCGTGGTCGGTGACGGCGATGGCCGCGAGCCCCTTCGCCGCCGCCTCTTCGATCAGCTGCGTGGGCGTCTGCGAGCCGTCCGAGAACAGCGTGTGTGCGTGCAGGTCGATCATGCCTCTACCCTACCCCGCGTCGCCCGCGGGTAAGATGGAGGGCAAGTCAGCAACGCACCACCGTGGAGGTCCACAGATGCGCATCGGGATGATCGCGCCCCCCTGGTTCCCGCTGCCGCCGCAGCGCTACGGGGGCATCGAGTTCGTCGTCAGTCTCCTCACCGAGGGTCTGGTCGCCCGCGGTCACGACGTCACGCTGTTCGCGAGTGGCGACTCGGAGACGCAGGCCCGCCTGAGCTTCATCTTCGCCCGCGCGCCGTACGACCAGATGGAGAACGGCGGTCACCTCGAGGTCATGCACAGCCTCGAGGCGTACATGCGCGCCGAGGAGTTCGACATCATCCACGACCACGACGGCCTCGCCAGCCGCGCCATGGGCGCCCTGGTCCACCGGCTCACCGGCACGCCCGTCGTGGCGACGCTGCACGGCCCGGCGGACCCGGTCACACAGCAGTCGCTCAGCTCGCTGCGCGCCGACCTCAAGTTCGTCGCCATCAGCGACTACCAGCGCCGCGGGTTCCCGGACCTCGACTTCGCCGGCACCATCCCCAACGCGATCGACGTGGAGCACATGCCGTTCAGCGCCGAGAAGGACGACTACCTGCTCTTCATCGGCCGCATGACGCCGGACAAGGGCGCCCACACGGCCATCCGCGTGGCGGAGCTGGTCGGGCGGCAGCTCATCATGGCCGGCAAGGTCAACGAAGGGCCGGAGCGCGACTACTTCGCCGCCGAGGTCGAGCCGCATCTCTCCGACAAGGTCTTCTTCCGCGGCGAGGTCGATCACGAGACCAAGGTGGAGCTGTACCGGCACGCGCGCTGCACGCTGTTCCCCATCCAGTGGCCGGAGCCGTTCGGACTGGTCATGATCGAGTCGCTCGCGTGCGGCACGCCGGTGGTCGCCATGCGCCAGGGATCGGTGCCCGAGGTCATCGAGGACGGCCGCACCGGGTTCATCGTCGACACGCCCGAGGAGATGGTGGCGGCGGTGGAGCGCATCGACGAGATCGACCCGGCCGAGTGCCGGCGCGCCGTCGACGAGCGGTTCGGCAGCGACGCGTTCGTGGCCGCGCACGAGGACGCCTACAAGCGGCTGCTCGGCTAGGCGCCGGCCCTAGTTGAGATCGAGGACGCCGGCAAAGCCGCTGAGGCGGTTGGCCAGGCGCTCCGTCTCTCGCGGCCGGAACGGGTAGCCGGCGAGGAACACGTCCACCACCCGGGGGTCGAACTGGCTGCCGGAGTAGAGCGCGAGCTCGCCCAAAGCTTGGTCGACCGGCAGGGCGGAGCGGTACGGCCGGTCGGTGGTCATGGCGTCGAACGCGTCGCAGACGAGCAGGATGCGCGACGACAGCGGGATCTCGTCCCCCTTGTAGCCGTCCGGGTAGCCGCTCCCGTCCCAGCGCTCGTGCGCGGAGCGGATGATCCGGGCGATCGGCACCAGGTAGTCGATGCGCGAGATGATGCGCTCGCCGATGATCGTGTGCTGCGCCATGGTCTCGAACTCTTCCCGGGTCAGCTCCGCCGGCTTGTTCAGGATGTTGCCGGGGATCCCGATCTTGCCGATGTCGTGCAGCACGGCGGCGTACTGGAGCATGCGCAGCTCGCCGTCGGAGAGACCCAGGCGGCTGCCGACGGCCACGGCCATGGTGGCCAGCGAGTCGGCGTGCGAGGCCGTGTACTGGTCCTTGGCCTCCATGGCCGCGGCCAGCGCCGTGACGGTCTCGAGGTACATCCGGTCGAGCTTCTCGTAGGCCTCGGCGTTCTGCAGCGCGATCGCGATCTGGCCGCCGATCGTGGTGAGCAGCGGCAGCTCTTCGGGCCCGAACTCATGCGGGTCGAAGAACCCGACGGTGAGGGCCCCGATCACGCCTTCCTGACGCGCGAGCGGCACCACCAGGAAGCTGCGCAGCTGGTTGGTCGCGCGCGCCAGCGCGCTGAGGTGCTCGTCGGTCTCGGCGTCGTGGACTTCGAGGCCGTCACGCTCCCCGATGGCCCAGGCCGCGAGCTCGTCTGATGCCGGCGAGGGCACGGGGCAGCGATCGCCGCCGCTGAAGGCTGCCCGGGTCGTGTGGCCCTCGTAGACGAGGAACACGCCGGCGCTGTCTGCGTCGAACATCGCGCGGATCATGTCGGCGAGGCGCTGGAGCTCGGCGTGGGGGTCCGGTGTCTGCGCCAGGGTGGCGCCGAAGGCGCTGAGGTTGCTGATCTCCAGTGCCAGTGTCTGGATCTTCGCGGAGAGTGTCTCGACGCGCGCCTCGACCTGCGCGGACATCGTGTTGAAGACCTGCGCCAGGCTGCCGATCTCGTCGCGGCGATCCATCGGGAGCTCCTGGTGGAGGTCGCCGTCGGCGATGGCGACGGCGGCCGCCGCGAGACCGCGCAAGGGCTCGCTGATGGTCTGGGCGATGATGATCCCCGAGGCGCAGGCGACGGCCAGAGCGATGACCAGCGCGACCAGGGTGACCGCGTTGAATTCGCGCAGTGCGATCACGAAGACCACGAGCGGGACGACGGCGACGACGATGAACGCCACCATCAGGCGCGTGCGCACGTTCCAGTGATTGATGCGCCTCATTGTCCGCCTCGCTCCATGGGGCGTGTATCGGCAGTCGATAGGGCGTCTTGAGCGGCAGACGTGGGGCCCCTTGAGCCTGACGCAGGTCATATGGCCTGCCAGTCGGCACTCCCCGTGCTGAGCCGCCGGGTCAGGAGCCGAAAACATCCCTAAAGGTGCTCATGAGGCCGCGTACCTAGGTATCCTGAGTACGCGGCCCTAGACGGATGTACCAGACGAGGCTCGGCGGTGGCGCCGCCACCGAGCCGCTCTCATCACTCTCCTTGTCGCCGTCCGGAGGCCCCGGTAGGCTGGAGCGCATGAAGCTTCCCTACGACGACGTCCACCTCATCGCCGACCCGCTTTACGGGTACCTGCGTATCACGCTCTCGCGCTCCGGCGAGATCGCCGAGCCGGACGTCATCGACAACCCCTGGGTACAGCGGCTCAAGCGCATCCACCAACTGCAGAGCTCCTGGTGGGTGTTCCCGACCGCGGAGCACAGCCGGTTCGCCCACAGCCTGGGCACCATGCACCTGGCCGGCGAGCTGGCGCGGCAGGTGTACCCGACCCTCGCGGAGACCGAGCCGGGCACGCCGTCACTGCCGCTGGTCGAAGAGACACTGCGCATGGCCGGTCTGCTGCACGACCTCGGCCACGGGCCCTTCAGCCACTTCTGCGACGAGGAGTACCTGCTGCCCGTGTTCGGCGTCGACCACGAGCAGATCTCCCAGCAGCTCATCGTCGGCGAGCTCGGATCGCTGCTCGTCGAATTGCGCCGCAGCCCCACGGGCGCGTTCGACCCCGGCGAGGCGGTCGACCCGTGGCACGTCGCGTTCCTCGTGCGCGCGGAGGAGGGCGGCGCGCACGCCGGCGCCGACCCCATCCCGCGCTGGGTCCGCCTGCTGCACCGGGCGCTCTCCGGCGCCGTCACCGTGGACAACCTCGACTACGTGCGCCGCGACGCGCGCATGTGCGGCGTGGGGCTCGGCCCCATCGACGTCGACCGGCTCATCTACTACACGTTCTGCACCGACGAGGGCCTCACGTTCCACAAGCGCGCGCTGAGCTCTCTGCGCGCCTTCCTCAACGCGCGCTTCTACATGTACGAGAACGTGTACTTCCACCGCATCGGGCACGCCATCGACCTGCACCTGGCCGAGATCTTCAAGCCCACGATGGAGCTGATCCTGCCGCAGAGCCCCATGGAGGACCCGGGACCGTACCGGCGGCTCACGGAGTGGTCGCTGTTCACCACGGTCGAGGCCTGGCTGGACGAGCCGCTGCAGAGTACGCGGCGCGAGCTGGCGGAGGAGTGGCAGAGCATCATCCACCGCCACGTCAAGTACAGCATGGTCTACGAGCACCACGTCGAGCGCCAGCAGCCGCTGCCGGCGGCGCGGGACCTCACGCGCGAGGAGTTCCACGCGGCGATCGTCCGTCACCTGCCACAGGAACTGCGCGGGCTGGACTTCGTGGTCGACATCGCCTCGCAGGACCCGCGGCCGCTCAATCCGTTCCTCGGGCCCAAGCGGCTGCCGGTCTACGACCCCGCCACCGACCGCATCGAGGAGCAGTTGCTGAGCGGCATCCTCGAGTTCGTGCCGGCCAAGGCGCACCTGTACCGGGTGTTCGCTGTGGGCCGCGAGCACGACCGCGAGCTCGCGCTCGCGGCCCAGGCGGCGCTCGATGAGGTCGAGCCGCCCAGCCTCGTCAACCTCTGACGGCGTCCGAAGCCCAGCTCATCCTCGCCTGACGGCGCCCGAACTTCAGCTCGTCCTTACCTGACGGCGCGGCCGTCGTCGGTCGACCCTCGGGGTGGTATGCGTGCTGGGGGTCGGAGCCTTGATCGGTGCCATCGACGGTGCCGGCGAAGGTGCCACCCAAGGCACTGAGGGTCAGGGCGACTACCTGCCCCGCGCTCGCATGCGGGTGTCGGCGGCAGGGCGGCGCCGGTCAGAGGACGTAGTGGTACGCGACGAAGAAGACGGCGACGAGCATCACCACGAGAACGACGATCAGCGCGATGATGAGCGTGTTGAGAAAGCCGCCGCCGCGCCGGCGCTGCGCGGGGCGCGGCTGCGGGGCCGGCTTGCGCGCCGGGGCCGGCCTGCGCTTGTCGGTCGTGCGCGCCGCCGCGCGGCCGGCGCGGCGGCGATCGGGGCGGGTGGTGGGGCTCACGTCTCGAGCGGGTGCGTCATGTCCTCAGGGCGCACCCAGTCGTCGAACTCCTCGGCGGTGACGTAGCCCAGACCGAGCGCCGCCTTCTTGAGGGTCAGCCCGTCGTGGTGCGCCGTCTGGGCTATCCGCGCGGCTTTCTCGTAGCCGATGTGCGGCGTGAGCGCCGTGACCAGCATGAGCGAGGCGTCGAGGTGACGGCGTATGACCTCGAGGTCGGGCTCGATGCCGCGCGCGCAGAAGGCGTCGAACGCGCGCGCCGACTCCGCCAGCAGTTGCGCCGACTCCAGCAGAGCGTGCAGCATGACCGGCTTGTAGACGTTGAGCTGGAAGTTGCCCTGCGTGCCGGCGAACGCGACCGCGGCGTCGTTGCCGAACACGCGGACGGCTACCTGCGTGAGCGCCTCCGCCTGGGTCGGGTTGACCTTGCCGGGCATGATGGACGACCCGGGCTCGTTCTCTGGGATGCGCAGCTCGCCGATGCCGTCGCGCGGCCCGGAGGCGTACCAGCGCACGTCGTTGGCGAGCTTCATCAGCGCGCCTGCAAGCGTGCGCAGCGCGGCGCTGGCGTTCACGACCGCGTCGTGCGCCGACAGCGCCGCGAAGAAGTTGGCGGCCGGGTGGAACGGCTTGCCGCTGAGACGGCTGATGTGCGTGGCGGCCGTCTCGGCGAAGCGCGGGTCGGTGTTCAGCCCGGTGCCGACCGCGGTGCCGCCCAGGGCCAGCTCGTGCAGGCCGGGGAGCGTGCCGCGCACGGTGGCCAACGCCTGGTCGAGCTGCGCGACCCAGCCGGAGACGACCTGGCCCAGTGTCACCGGCGTCGCGTCCTGTAGGTGCGTGCGGCCCACCATCACGACGCTTGAGAACTCCTCGGCCTTCGCGGCCAGCGTCTCGCGCAGCTCCCCGATGGCGGGGATGAGGTCGTCCTCGAGCTGCACCGCGGCGGCGATGTGCATCACCGCGGGGAACGTGTCGTTGCTGGACTGCCCCAGGTTGACGTGGTCGTTGGGGTGGATGGGCGTGCCGGCTCCGCGGCCCGTGCCGGCCAGCTCGTCGGCGCGGTTGGCGATCACCTCGTTGGCGTTCATGTTGCTCTGCGTGCCGCTGCCCGTCTGGAACACGACCAGGGGGAACTCGGTGTCGAGCGCGCCGTCCATGACCTCGGTGGCGGCGCGCTCGATGAGCTCGGCCCTGTCCGCCGGCAGGCGGCCGAGCTCCTCGTTGGCCCGCGCCGCCGCGAGTTTCAGCACCCCGAGCGCCCAGATCACGCGGCGGCCCCAGGTGAAGCGGTCCGTCCCGATGGGGAAGTGCTCCAGCGAGCGCTGCGTCTGCGCGCCCCAGTAGTGGTCCGCGGGGACGCGCACCTCGCCCATGCTGTCGTGCTCGATGCGCCACTCACTCATGCCGGTAAGACTACCCCCTCCGTCGCAAAGGTGGTCGCTCTGGACAACGATTTCCCTAGGAGTATCGTAGAAGAGTCGACGGCTCGCCGGTCGCGAGTCTGGCCAAGGGGGACGCATGAGAGCCCTGTTCCTGACCACCGCAGTAGTGGACCCCGACAACGCGGCCTGGGCGCGCTGGCTGCGCGACGTCATGACGTCTTGGCCGGCGCAACTGGTCATCCTGCTGCTCTTCGCCGGCCTGGCCGTGCTGCTCGTCCTGCACGCGCGCCGCGAGTGGGAGGGCGGCCTGCGCAACAAGTACCTCATCACGGGCCTCGTCATCGGCGGGGCGTTCTTCGTCGCGCAGTTTCTGTTCGCCAGTGAGCTCGTCGGAGCCGTGACCTGGCCGGTGTGGCCGTTCATCCTCGAGCTGATCGCGCTGTTCGCGCTGTGGCTGTACGCGTTCGTGCGCTTCATGACGAAGACGCGGAGCGGCCAGGGCGACGACGAATCACGCGCCCGGGGCGCCGCTCTGGATGAGGTCATCCACCATGGGTGACGCGAGGGGCTGAGCGCGGGTGAGCATCTTCACGAAGGCTTTCAACAAGCTCGGGTACGACGGTCTCGCCGCGCGCTTCCCGGGGTCGATCCAGCCGCAGGGTCCGCAGTGGGAGAAGAGTTGCGTGCAGTTCGGCTCCATGCGTTACAGGTGGTGCGTGACCATCGTCGTGGGGCCGGACGGTGTGTGGCTGCAGGCGCGCCCGCCGGCGCAGGGCATGCAGGCCGCGATCCACGTGCCGTGGCGCGAGATCCGCGGTGTCCACTCCACGCTGCTGTACTGGCGGCGCGCCGTCCGGCTCACCTGCGGAGAGCCCGCGGCGGGCACGGTCACCGTCTGGCAGCCGGTGTGGGACGCCGCCGGGCCGCTGTGGGAGGCGACGCGGGCCTGACGACAGTCAAGGCAGCGCGCCCGCGGCTGCGGCATCATGATGTCGTGGACACGGGTGCGCACACACAGCCTCCGCGCCGCCTGGCGCGCGAAGAGAAGACCATCGCGGCGATGATCGCCCTCTTCTGCCGCGACCAGCATGGGACCACCGCGGCGGACTCCGGCGACGGGCTCTGCCCGGACTGCACCGAGTTGCTCGGCTACGCCCGCGTCCGGCTGGAGAAGTGCCGCTACGGCTCCGCCAAGCCGGCCTGTGCCAATTGCGAGACCCACTGCTACAAGCCGGCGCTGCGCGAGCGCGTCCGCGCCGTGATGCGTTACAGCGGGCCGCGGATGATGCGGAGGCACCCGGTGCTGGCCGTCGCCCACCTGGTCGACGGCCGCAAGACGCCGGGGCCGTAGCCGCCTAAGGGACTATCTTGCCCTGGGCGTCCTGGGGGACGTGTCTGGGACGGCCGTACCTGTGCGCCGCCAGGACGTACGCCACGGCCCCCATGGGGATCGGCAGCCAATAGGAGGCCAGGCGCCAGACCAGCGTCGCCAGCAGCGCCTGGTCGGTGCCGATGCCGGCGAGGCTGAGCGTGCCGACCAGCCCGGCCTCCACGAACCCCAGGCCGCCGGGCGTGATGGGGATCATGCCGAGGAACGCCGCCACCACGTAGGCCAGCAGCACGACCGAGGCTCGCGGCTGCGCGCCGACCGCCGCGAGTGCCAGCAGCAGCGCCGTGAGGTCGAGCAGCCAGTTGCCGGCGCTGAAGATGAGCGCCTTCCACCAGCTCGACCCGAGCACCCGGCGGATGAGGTCGCGCTCGTCCACGAGCCTGTCGGGCAGCCCCTCCATCGGCTTGCGCCGGCGCAGCAGCCGGTTGTGGAGGGACTGGATGATGACACCGAGCCCGTGGAGAGGACCGTTGGCGAACAGAAGGACGGCGCCGCCTGCGAGCAGGCCGAGGCACACGACGACGGCGATCGAACCGACGCGGAAGAGGTTGCGCTCCACGGAGGCGCCGGTGATCAGGATCGAGATGATGCTGATCACCGGCAGCCCGAACAGGGTCGCCGTCGAGATGAGGGAGACGGCGGTGACGCCGGTCGCCGCCCAGGTGGTGCCGACGCCCGCCTGACGCAGTATGTCGAACTGCATGGCGCCGCCGGCGGCGGCGCCGCCCGGGACGATGCGGCTGAAGGCGTTGCCGGCCAGCTGGGCGGTCGCGACCGGGAACCAGGGCTTCACGTCGAGCGCCAGCCGCAGGAGCGCCCACATGCAGGCGAAGCTGGCGAGCTCGGCGAGCACGATGGGGATGCCCCACAGCGGGTTGACGTGCTTGAGCTGGGGGCCTGCGGAGAAGACCGCGGCGAGGCTCGGCCACACGACGTACAGGCCGAGCGCCGTCAGGCCCAGGATCACGGCACGCTTGATCCACACGGCTGTGCCGTTGCGGGACTTGCTCTTGACCACCGTGATGGTGGTCCGCGGTTTGGGATCGGTCGGGGCCGTCCGGGCCTCCTCGGCCGTCGGGTCAGAGCACGTTGGAGAAGAGCCGGGCCGCCTGGTTGCGGAACGTCTTGAGGCGGCCGACGGAGCGCACGTCGTCCAGCGTGACCTCGTGGCACTTGGTCATGTCTTCGGAGAACGCGTCTGCGACCTGCATGGCGAACTCCTTGTCGAACACCCACGCCATCAGCTCTTTGTGCAGCTTGAGGCTGCGCTGGTCCATGTTCATGGTACCCACGGCGCTGGTCGTGTGGTCGACGACGATGGTCTTGGCGTGCAGGAAGCCGGCCTCGTAGAGGAAGATGCGCGCCCCGGCCTCGAGGAGCTTGCGGTAGTACGTCTGGGCCGCCCACAGGGCGATCTTCTTGTCGGGGATGCCGGTCATCATGAAGCGGACGTCCACCCCGCTGAGCGCGGCGTTGATCATCACGTCGTAGATGCTGTAGTCGGGGATGAAGTACGGCGACTGGATCCACACCGACTCCTCCGCCTGCCCGATGGCGACCATGTGCGTGCGGCGGGCCGCGCTCCAGGGGTCCTCGACCCCCTGCGCGGCCACCTCGGTAAGCGTTCCGTTGGCGACTGCATCCGGGTCGGGCGCCGGCATGTACTGCGCGGCGAAGAGGTTCTCGCCGCCGGTCTTCTTGTGCTCCCACCAGCGCGCCGCGAAGAGCTTCTCCAGCGACGCGACCGCCTGGCCCGTCATGCGCATGTGGGTGTCGCGCCAGGTGGCGAAGCGGTCGCCGCCGTCGATGTACTCCTGGCCGACGTTCATGCCGCCGGTGTAGCCGATCTCGCCGTCGATGACCACGATCTTGCGGTGGTTGCGGTAGTTGATGCGGAGGAGGTCGGTGACGTCGGCCTCGATCTGCGCGCCGGCGCGCTTGAGCTGCTTGAGCTCTCTCTTCTTGAACGAGATGCAGCCCATCCAGTCGTACATGATGCGGACCTCGACCCCCGCTGCCAGCCTGTCGAGCAGGATCGGTACGAGCTCGGCGGTGAGGCGGTCCTGCTCCCAGATGAAGTACTGCATGTGGATGAACCGCTGGGCGCCGGCCAGGTCCTCCTTGAGGCGCCGGTACTTGGTGGCGCCGTCGTTGTAGAGCTCGAGCGACGACGCGGGGAGCACGCGGGCCACGTTCTCTTTGGAGATCGCCCGCGAGATCGGCTCGGCGATCGAGTCGCCCCACTCCTCGTAGAAGCGGGCGACTGCCTGCACGTTGCGCTCGTAGATCGGCGCCATCTGCGCCTTCTCGGTTTCTCGCAGGGTCTCGACCCAGCCGTGGCGCCGCGCGACGACCTTCCAGTCGCGGCCGAAGAAGACGTAGAAGACCACGCCGATGAACGGGAGGAACAGCAGGATGAACAGCCACGCCAGCGTGATGGACGGCTCGCGGTCGTCCATGATCAGCATGATGATCAGGACGAACCAGTAGATGTAGAAGAGGGTGTCGAGCCAGGCCGGCGCGAGCGACAGGAAGATGGACATGGCGGGACGCTACCGGACCGCGCTCAGGTTGTCACCTCTGCGGGCCGGGCTCAGAGGCCCAGCACCCGGCCCTTCCTGGCGCGGAACGCGCCTTCCATCACCTCGGCGGTGAACACGCTGGTGTCGCCGCCGACGGCGTACTGGTACAGCGCCGCCGAATAGATGCCGTGCAGGGTGGCGCCCAGCATCGCGAGGATCACCACCGCCAGGATCGTGACGACCAGCACGGCCACGCCGGCCCAGGTGGCGCCGGCGCTGATGATCAGTACGCCGACGGCCCCGCCGGCGATCCCGACCAGGACGGCGCCGACTCCGAAGATGAGCCCGATCCCGGCATTGCCGATGATCTGCTCGCCCCACGTCTTCTTGAGCAGCGTGGCGCTGCGCTTGATCGCCCCGACCGGGCCGATGTCCTCGACGACCAGCACCGGTACGACGAGGAAGGTGATGACGTTCCAGGCGAACCCGCCGAGCGCGGCGACGACGGCTCCGCCGATCCCGGCGCGCTCGCGCAGCAGGTTGAGGAGCAGGCCGACGGTGGCTGCGATCGCAGCCCAGCCGAGGATGGCGCCGATGTGGCTCCAGGCGCCGCGCAGGCCGTCGCCCAGCGTGGGGTCGCCGCCCTTGAGGCGCACCAGGGCGGCGCTGACCAGCGCGGCGTTGAAGAAGATGATGACGAAGTACTGCACCAGGTAGAACAGGATCAGCAGCACCCATGCGCTCAGCGGGACGCTCCCGTCCTGGCCGCCGAACGCGCCCCAGTAGCCGGTGAAGATCCCCGGCACGATGAACGTCGCCGTCACGATCACGACCGCCATGGAGGACACGATGGGGAACACGACCAGTTCCTTGTCCTGCCCCAGCACGCCCCAGCACAGCTTGACCAGCTGCCAGCTCCGTCCCCAGCGACCCATCGTCCAGTCCTCCTCGTCGTCCGCGGGCCTGCCGCGCCGGCCCACCCTCTGATACCCGCTCCCGCAGCCTCGGGGAGCCGTTGGCACTAAGATCATCGGCTCCGCCGGTGCGAGTCTGAAGCACCCGCGGAGCCGGCCGCCGCGAGTCTGGAGCCGTGGAGCGGGGGTAGAGTGGTCGCTGACTTCCCGAGGAGGTAGGGCATGGCGCACGATCCCGTGCATCTGTTCATGGGCCTGTACGACTCCGCCGAGGCGGCGGAGCGCGACTTCCACAACGTCGTCTCGCTGCACCGGCAGGGGCTGGTGGGCGCCTACGACGCCGCGCTCCTGGAGCGCGACGAGGACGGCGCCCTGCGCGTGGCGCACAAGAAGCGCAGCGGCCACCACATCCTGGCCGGGTTCGGCGTCGGCGCGCTGCTCACCGTGCTCACGCCGTTCGTGGCGATCCCGTTCGGGCTCATCGGCGCCGGGACCGGCGCGCTGGCGCGGCACGCCGAGGGCAGCCTGCCCAGGAAGGACGCCGACGAGTTCGGCGCCTCGCTCGAGGACGCCGCCGGCGCCGTGGTCGTGGTCAGCGACAAGACCGGCGCGGACCGCCTGGAGCAGATGCTCCCGGAGGCCCCGCGTCGCGTCGCCAAGGTGCTGGACATCGACAAGGACGAGTTCGCCGAGGCGCTCCGGCAGGCGGCTGAAGAAGGGTGAGGCGAGGCCGGGCGGCGCAGCGCCACCCGGCCTCGCCTCAGTGTCGCGCGGCGCCGGCACGGAGCGCCGGCGCCGCGCGTCAGAGCGTCACGGCCCCCGTCGCGGCGTGCCGCACCAGCATCCAGCGGATGA
>Ga0315271_10000363_pt1 | contig 24216 bp, 14 predicted proteins | sample C3_top_MG_FD_204664 | JGI IMG/M metagenome (GOLD analysis project Ga0315271, IMG submission 204664) | Sediment microbial communities from Yellowstone Lake, YNP, Wyoming, USA - C3_top | ecosystem: Environmental > Aquatic > Freshwater > Lake > Sediment | place: USA: Wyoming | collected 2017-08-01
CAGGTCGAGGTGCTCCGCAGCCTGGTCACCGCCCCGCGCCTCTGCGTCCGCGGCGGCGCCGGCAGCGGCAAGACCCTGCTCGCGCTCGAGCTCGCGCGCGCGGCCGCGCTCGAGGGTCGGCACGTCCTGCTGACCTGCTTCAACATCGCCCTCGCGCGCTGGATCGGCGAAACCGTCGCCTCGTGGGGCCCGCTCGCGGATCGCGTCCGGGCGGCGACCTTCCACGACCTGTGTCACCAGGCGGCGGCGGCCATCGGGGACATCCCGCCGCCGCCCCCGCGCGGCGACAAGCCGGCCGCCGGCGTGTATTGGAACCAGGTGCTGCCGGACAGGCTCCTTGCGGCCATGGCGGCCGGCCGGCTGCCCCGCTACGACGCCGTGGTCGTCGACGAGGGCCAGGACTTTCACCGGGATTGGTTCGATATGCTCGAAGGGCTCCTGCGCGACCCGTCGAAGGGGTCGTTCGTCATCTTCCACGACCCGGCACAGGACATCTTCGGGACCGGGTGCAGCCTCCCCCCGTACCCGTCCACCGTCCTCGGCGTGAACTTCCGCAACACCCGCAGCATCGCCGGGTTCCTGAGCGGGCTCGCCGAACGCGCCGCCACTCCCTTTTCGCGCAACCCCGAGGGCGAACCGCCGGTTTTCCACCCGCAGCCGCACGGTGCAGCCGCCGCCCGGGCCGTCGACCGACTCGTCGAGGAGCTGGTCAACGAGAAGCAGGTCCCACCGGGGCGCATCACGGTCATCGCTCCCCACACCCGGGAGAACAGCTGCCTCGGCGGGGTCGACCAGCTCGCCGGCCAGCGGCTCTCGAGCGACCCGCTGAACCGCGCGGGCGCCGTGCTCTGCACGACGATCCAGAAGTTCAAGGGGCTCGAATCCGACGTCGTCATCCTGATCGACGTGCGTGCGGACGACCTCTTCTGCGGCCGCGCCTTCCTCTACACCGCGGCAGCGCGGGCGCGGGTGCTGCTGCACGTGTTCGAAGTGAAAGACTGATCGACCGGATCGTGGTCCCGGCGGGGGGGAGGGCACAATGGAGCTACCATGCGGTATCTTTAAAGCAATAAAAGCGACATTTTTGTTGCCATACGGATTGACCAGCATCCTGGCCGACGGTCTTATTGCACAAATGCCGCAGGATATGAGCGTGGCGGCGGCTTAAGATTCGTGGCACGCCCATTGCTTTACACAGTCGGCGAAACAACCCTAATGGAGGGGAAACAGATGGGGAAGAACGCGATACCTGAATTGTTCGGCGCCAACGTCTTCAACGACCGCATCATGAAGGAGCGGCTGCCCAAGGACGCCTACAAGGCGATGAAGCAGACGATCGACAAGGGCTTGCCCCTCAAGCCCGAGACCGCTGCGGTCGTGGCGAACGCGATGAAGGACTGGGCGCTCGAGAAGGGGGCCTCGCACTACACGCACTGGTTCCAGCCGCTCACCGGGACCACCGCCGAGAAGCACGACTCGTTCATCACGCCCACCGAGGACGGCGGCGTGATCATGGAGTTCTCCGGCAAGCAGCTGATCCAGGGGGAGCCGGACGCCTCGTCGTTCCCCTCCGGCGGCCTGCGTGCCACGTTCGAAGCTCGCGGCTACACGGCCTGGGACGCGACCTCGCCGGCCTTCCTGAAGGAGGACGCCGCTGGTGACGTCACGCTGTGCATCCCGACCGCCTTCTACTCCTACCACGGCGAGGCGCTCGACAAGAAGACGCCGCTGCTGCGCTCGATGAAGGCCGTCTCCGACCAGGCGCTGCGCGTGCTGCGCGCGCTCGGCGACAAGACCGCCACGCGCGTGACCTCCACCGTCGGACCTGAGCAGGAGTACTTCCTCGTCGAGAAGGAGCGCTACCTCGAGCGCCTCGACCTGATCGCCTGCGGCCGCACGCTCTTCGGCGCCGCGCCGCCCAAGGGCCAGGAGCTCGAGGACCAGTACTTCGGCTCGATCAAGGACCGCGTCGCCGCCTTCATGAAGGACCTGGACATCCAGCTCTGGAAGATGGGCATCACCTCCAAGACCAAGCACAACGAGGTCGCCCCGGCCCAGTTCGAGATGGCACCAATCTTCTCGACGACGAACATCGCCGCCGACCACAACCAGCTGGTCATGGAGACCATGCAGAAGGTCGCGCTGCGCCACGACATGGTCTGCCTTCTCCACGAGAAGCCCTACGCCGGCATCAACGGCTCGGGCAAGCACAACAACTGGTCGCTCTCGACCGACACGGGCGTCAACCTGCTCGAGCCGGGCACGACGCCGCACGACAACGCGCAGTTCCTGGTCTTCCTCTCGGCGCTGCTGATGGCCGTCGACACCCACGCCGACATCCTGCGCGGCACCTGCGGCTCCTCTGGCAACGACCACCGGCTGGGCGCCAACGAGGCGCCGCCCGCGATCATCTCAGCCTTCCTCGGCGACGAGCTGACCAACATCATCTTCGCGCTCGCCAAGGGCCAGAAGGCCTCCTCGCAGGCGGCCGCCTACCTCAAGGTCGGCGTCGACACGCTGCCGGACCTGCCCAAGGACAACACCGACCGCAACCGGACCTCCCCGTTCGCCTTCACCGGCAACAAGTTTGAATTCCGGATGGTCGGCTCCTCGCAGTCGATCTCCGGGCCGAACGTCGCGATCAACACGGCGGTGGCCGAGGCCCTCGACATCATCGCGACGCGCCTCGAAAAGGCCAAGGACAAGAACGCCGAGATCCTCGCGATCGTCAAGGACGCGGGCAACAAGCACGGCCGGATCATCTTCAACGGCAACAACTATTCGAAGGAGTGGGAGGCCGAGGCGAAGAAGCGCGGCCTGCCGAACGTGCGCAACACCGTCGACGCCCTCAAGGCCTTCGTGACGCCCAAGGCGCTGGCGCTGTTCGCCAAGTACAAGGTGCTCTCGCCCGAGGAGACGCACTCGCGCTACGAGATCTACTTGGAGCAGTACGCCAAGCACATCAACATCGAGGCCCGCACCGCTTCGCAGATGGTGCGCCGTCTGTTCCTGCCGGCCGCCATGCTCTTCATGACCGAGCTGGGCACTTCCATCAAGGCCGTGGGCGCCGCCGCGAAGGTCCAGAAGGCGCTGCTCGCCGAGGTCGGCAAGCTCGTCGACTCCGCGGACAAGAACGTGAAGATCGTCGAGAAGGAGTGCGAGAAGGCCCACGCCGCGGGGAGCACCGAGAAGTCGGCCGCCGCGTTCCGCGACAAGGTCGCACCCGCGCTGCGCACGCTGCGGGCCGACATCGACGCGCTCGAGAGCATCTGCCCGGCGGATCTCTGGCCGGTGCCGACGTACGCGGACCTGCTGTTCAAGCTGTAAGCGTCACTCAGGGGGAGGGGGCCGCAAGGCTCCCTCCTTTTGTTATTTCGTTTCGACTCAACTCGCAGGGTTCTTCCAGGCTTCGACCCTGTTCCTGCCAGCCGCCTTGGCCGCATACAGCGCCTGGTCGGCGCACTTGAGCACCTCCTCGATCGAGGCGCACTCCTCGTTGATTTCGGCGACGCCGACGCTGACCGTCGTCGCCACCGTCACGCCACCCTCGACCACCGGGCTCTCCCCAACGCGTCGGCAGGCGCGCTCGGCGACCAGGAGGGCCTCGGCGAGATCGGTCTCCGGCATCAGCACCACGAATTCCTCGCCGCCGTAGCGGGCGGTCACGTCGATCGCGCGCACGCTGTCTCTCACGCGTCGGGCGACTTCACGCAGCACCGCGTCGCCGGCGAGGTGTCCCCAGCGGTCGTTGAGATCCTTGAAGCGGTCGATGTCGAACATCGCGACCGAGAGCGGCCGCCCGTGCCGCCGCGTTCGCTCGAACTCCACCTTGGCCACGTCAAAGAAATGGCGCCGGTTGGAGAGACCCGTCAACCCGTCCGTCAACGACAGCCGGTGCACCTGCTTGTAGAGCTCCGCGTTCTCGATGGCGACCGACGCCTGACTGGCGAACGCCCGCAGCCGCGGCGCGCTTTCGGCCGTGAAAAAACCCGGTTGGGCGCTGACCAGCACGATCGCCCCCACCACGCGCCCCCGAATCTCCAGGGGGATGCCGAAACAGGAGCGGGTCCAGCCGACCAGGCGGTATCCGGCCTCGCAGAGCGGGTCCCCCAGCGTGTCCGCGATGACGCACGAGTTCCCGGTCTCGAGCAAGGACTTCAGCAGCGGCAGATCGGTCAGGCGGTAGTGCTCCCGGACATCCGGCTGCCCCGCCAGCGGCCCGGCCTCACCCCGTTGCCGGACCACGCGCGCTTCAACGCCCTCGAGCATCACAAGAAATACGGCATCGAAGCGGGCGATCAGGCCGATGCTGTCGAGAATCCGGTCCAGGACTCCCTCCAACTCCAGGGTGCCGTTCATTGCCGCGGCGCTGTCGCGCAAGGCCTCGGCCAACTGGCGCTGATCGCGCTCGGCCTGCTCGAGCTGCCGGCGGGCGGTGACGTCTTCCTTGATCGCCATGAAATTGACCAAGGCCCCCCCGCTGTCGAAAACCGGCGCAATGGTCGTGTCGTCCCAGTACAAGGTGCCGTCTTTGCGCCGATTGTGCAGTACGCCTTTCCACACGTTTCCGGACTTGATCGTCTGCCACAGCTGCCGATAGCACTCGGCGTCTTGCTCCCCGGATTTGAGTATCCGCGGGGTCTGGCCGAGCGCCTCCGCCGCGGCGTACCCGGTCACCTGCTCGAACCGCGGGTTCACGTACTCGATCCGCCCTTCGACATCGGTCACGACGACGACGTTCGCGCTTTGCTCGATCGCCAGCGACAGCTTCCGCAGCTCTGCCTCGTCTCTCTTGCGCTCCGTGATGTCCGTGTGGGTGCCGATCATCCGAAGCGGCCGGCCCTGCTCGTCCCGCTCAACCACCCTGCCGAGGGAAAAGATCCATTTCCACTCGCCGGTTTTCGTTTTCTGCCTGAACTCCGCCCGGTACTCGTCCAGCGCGCCCGAGAGGTGCTCGATGAAGGCGCGGTGGACTCTTGTGCGGTCCTCATCGTGCAGACGCGCCCGGAACGTCGCGTTGGTTTCGGACAATTCGCCGGGCTCGTACCCGAGCATGCGGGCGTATTCGGGGCTGACGACGGTCTTCCCCGTCTGGAGATTGAGATCGTAGAGCCCCTGGTTCGCCGCCATCAACGCCAGTCGCAGCCGCTCTTCGCTCTCCCGCAGCGACAGCGCCGCATGCTCGCGCTCCGAGATTTCACGCTGCAGCCGGGCGTTGACCGCCGCCAGTTCGCGTGCGGCGAGGCTCGCGCGCAGAACGTACCGCAGGCGCTGGGCGACGATGAACCAACTCGGGGGCTTGATGACGAAGTCCGTCGCGCCCGCCTGGAAAGCCTGCTGGATCGACGACAGGTCGTCCAGGCCCGTCATCATGATAATCGGTGTTTCACGCGTTTCCTGCGCTGCGCACAGCCGCCTGCAGAGCGCGATGCCGTCGATGCCGGGGAGGAGTATGTCGAGGAGGATCGCGTCGGGCCGGAGGGTTTCCAGCAGCTTGAGCGCGACCTCGCCATCCGCCGCGGTCTCGACGGCAAATCCCGCCGCCCCGAGTGCCTCGCTGGCCAAGGTGCACAGCGTGCGGTCGTCGTCGACGACGAGCACCCGGGGCCGATTCAGGGCAGTTCCCGTCGCGAGGACCTTCATAGCCTCTCCTGTGTGATGAGCGGCACAAGGCCAGTGTAAGGCGCCCTCCTCAGAAGTTCAACCAGCGCTCGAGAACCGTCTCGAGCTGATGCATCCGGAACGGCTTGCTCAGGTGGTCGTCCATGCCCGCCGCCAGGCTCAGCTCGCGATCTCCTGCAAGGGCGTGCGCCGTGAGGGCAACGATCGGCGTCCGCTTGCCGCCGGGCGCACGGCGGCCCTCTTCCACGCGGATGCTCCGGGTCGCCTCGTACCCGTCCATCTCGGGCATCTGGCAGTCCATGAAGATCAAGTCGAACCTGCCGGAGCGCCAGGCCTCGACCGCCTCGAGGCCATTCCCCACGGTCTCGGCGTCAACCCCGAGCACGGTGAGCATGCCTGCCACCACCTCCCGGTTCACCCGGTTGTCTTCGGCCAGCAGAACCCGGCCGGCGGCGCGGCGGGACCGCCCACAGACCGACGCATCAACACCCCCCGGCGCCTGCGCCGTCTCAGCCACGGCGGCCTTCTCGAGCCGAAGCGTGAACCAGAAGGTGCTCCCTTCCCCCGGACGGCTCCGCACGCCGATCGCGCCGCCCATCAGCTCCACCAGTTGCCGTGAGATCGCGAGCCCCAGGCCCGTCCCACCGAACCTGCGGGTCGTGCTCCCGTCGGCCTGGGTGAAGGAGTCGAAAATCCCGTCCTCCAGCCCCGGCGGTATCCCGATCCCCGTGTCGCTCACTTCAAAACGCAGGTCCACAGAGTTCGCATCCTCGCCGGTCTTCGCCAGCCGCAGGCGGACTGCGCCGCGTTCCGTGAATTTAAGGGCGTTCGCGACGAGGTTGGCGAGCACCTGGCGCAGGCGCACCGGGTCGCCCCTGACGCCCGCCGGCAGGTCGGAGGGTATGTCGCAGGCGAACTCGAGGCGCTTCTGGAGAGCCTGGCCCGCGAAGAGGTCCGCAACCTGCCGCACCTCCCTGCGCAGATCGAGGTCGACCGTCTCCGTCCGGAGCCTCCCGGCCTCGATCTTTGAGAAATCGAGGATGTCGTTGACGATTCCGAGCAGCGTCTCCGACGAGTGCCGGATCGCCTCGGCGTAGCGCCGCTGCTCGGGCGTGAGCGACGTGGTCATCATCAATTCGCTCATCCCGACGATCCCGTTCATCGGCGTGCGGATCTCGTGGCTCATGTTGGCAAGGAATTGCGCCTTGGAGCGGCTCGCAGCCTCGGCCTCTTCCTTGGCGCGCAGCAGTGCGACGCCGGCCGCGCGGGTCTGGGCCTCGGACGCCTCCAACGCCTTGCGCTCCCGGATGAGGAGGTCGCGGGCCTGGCGGTTGAGCCGGGCGAAGGTGAGCTGGACCAGGACCACCAGCAATCCGGCGAGCGCCAGCTGGACGAAGAACGCACCCGACTGCGTCGTGAACGATCTCGGGACCGCGGGCGACAGCAGTTGCCAGCCGATCACCGCCGCATAGCCGCCGAGCAGAAAAGCCATGTCGCGACCGTTCATCAGCATGACGGCCAGCACGGGCATCAGCAGCATCCACGGGCTGTACTCGATGCGCCCGTCAACCCCCACGAGGCTCACGTGGGTCAGGCCCCAGAGTGCGAAGAAGGCGAACACCGTCGCGCGGTATGCCGCGAGCACCTCCCGGTGGCGACCGAGCCGCTCGAAGCGGGTGACGAAATAGAGACCCAACGTCGCACTCACGAGACAGAGACCGTAGATCGCCGCTTCGAAGAACCGGTTCGTCAGAATGGAGTAGACAAGATAGCCTGCGAGGAGGGGGGCCCCCGCCGCAACGCCCAGGCGGGTGAGCGCGAGCCGGAGGCCCACTTCGATCGTTTCGGAGTCGCCGCCGGTGGCGAACGGCTCGGGAGTGAAAATCGTTCCCAACAGCAACCGCCAGCGGCACCGACCGAGAAGTTCGTCCGATGCCGATTGCCGCCCAGCGCTCTGCATGTCACTCACCCCCGCCCAGGGAAGAGGAGCCTCTCGAACGCCTCGGGCGGGACGGGACGCGAGAACAAATAGCCCTGCCCCTGCGCCTCCCGCTCGCCGCAGTTGTCGCGGACGAACGCCTCCTGGAACTGGGTTTCCACACCTTCGGCCACGATGCCGACGCCCAGCACCTGGGCCATCGAGATGATGGTCTGGATGATCACGCGACTGTCCTCGCTGCTCTCGAGATCCTTCACGAAGGAGCGGTCGATCTTGAGGACGCTGATCGGCAGCTGCTTGAGGTAGAGGAGCGATGAGTACCCGGTGCCGAAATCGTCCAGCGCGACCCGTACGCCCGTGCGGTGCAGGTAGGAGAGCGTGCCGGCGATGTCGTCGAGGTTGTTCAGGAAGACGTTCTCGGTGATCTCCAGCTCCAGCAGCGCCGGCGGCAGGCCGGTGCGGGCGAGAACGGCCTCGACCCGGGTGCAGAAATCCCGCTGGAGCAGCTGCACCGGGGAGACGTTCACCGAAACCCCCAGCCCCCGGGCGCCCCGGTCGAGCCAGCCGCGCGCGCGCCGGCAGGCCTCCTCGAGCATCCACTCCCCGAGCGGGATGATCAGGCCGCTCTCCTCGGCAACCGGGATGAACTCCAGCGGGGGAATGAAGGCGCCGTTCTCCTCCCAGCGAGCGAGGGCTTCGGCCGCGACGATCCGGCGGGTGCGCAGGTCGTAGCGCGGCTGGAGGTGCGCCGAGATCCGGTTCTCGGCGATTGCTTTTCGCAGCCGGTTCTCGAGGCTGACCCGGCGCTGCACGCGGTCGGTCATCTCCTGCGAGAAGATCACGTACCCCTTCTTGCCGGTCTCCTTAGCGCGGTACATCGCGATGTCCGCGGCCTTGAGCAGCTCGTCGCAGCTCGCCCCGTCGCTCGGGTAGACGCTCACGCCCATGCTGGCCGTGATCGCGATCTCGTGGTCACGCACGACGTAGGGTTCGGCCAGCGCCTGGAGGACTTTTTCGATCACCATCAGCACCGCCGGCTCGTCGCGGACGCGCGAGAGCAGAATCAGGAACTCGTCCCCGCCGAGCCGCGCCACGGTGTCCTCGACGCGGATGTGCTTGCGCAGGCGCGCGGCGACTTCGACCAGGAGCAGATCCCCGATCTCGTGGCCGAGGGTGTCGTTGATCTTCTTGAACCCGTCCAGGTCGAGGAAGACCAGCACGCACTTGACCTTGTCGCGCTTGGCGTGGCTGATCGCCAGCTCCGTGCGGTCGCGAAAGAGCAGGCGGTTCGGCAGCCCCGTCAGCACGTCGTGGTAGGCGAGGTAGCGGATGCGCTCCTCGCTCTCCTTCGCATAGCTGATGTCCTGCAGGGTGCCGATGTAGCGGCTGACCGCCCCGGTGTCGTCGCGCAGCGAGGCGATGGCGAGGAGCGCCGGGTACAGCTCCCCGGACTTGCGGCGGTTCCAGACCTCGCCGCGCCAGGAGCCGGTCGCGGTCAGGTCCCGCCACAGGTCGCGATAGAAATCGTCGGGGTGGCGGCCGGACTTGAGCAGGTTCGTCTTGCGGCCGACCGCCTCCGCCGCCGTGTAGCCGTTGATCGCCGTGAACGCCGGGTTCACGCTGATGATGACCGCGTCGCTGTCGGTGATGATCACCGCCTCGGGAATGTGCTCGAAGACCAGGCCTGCGAGCGTGAGGTCCTGGTTCGCCGCCGAGAGCTGGCGCGCGGCGACGCTTGCGCGCCGCATGTAGCGCAGGCGCTGCGCGAGGATGACCCAGTTCGGCGGCTTGACGACGAAGTCCGTGGCTCCGGCCTCGTACGCCTTCTGGATCGACCCCAGGTCGTTCAGGCCGGTCATCATGAATACCGGGATCTCGCGCGTCTTCGGGTCGTCGTGCAGCTGCCGGCAGATCGCGATGCCGTCCACGCCGGGGAGATCGACGTCGAGCAACAGGATGTCGGGGTGGAAACTCTCCAGCAGCGCGAGCCCCGCCTCGCCGTCCACCGCGGTTTCCACAGCAAACCCCGCCGCACCAAGCGCTTCGCCGGCGAGCATCCGCATCGTGCGGTCGTCGTCCACGACGAGGACGCGGGTTCGCTCCTGATCGACGCTCGACTCTCCCGCTCTCACAAATCCCCCTTCCCGACGGACGAATCCGGCTCGGCGCAAACCTGTGGACACCCGAGCGCCTCAGGGGTGGGGGCCGCAGCCGCGGGTTCCTCGAAGCCCTTCAACCAGCGTTTGAGGACCGCCTCGAGCTGATTCATCCGGAACGGCTTGCCGAGATGATCGTCCATCCCCGCCGCCAGACTCAGCACGCGGTCGCCCTCGAGGGCGTGGGCGGTGAGGGCCACGACCGGGGTCCTCCTGCCACCGTGCGCGCCCCTGCCCTCTTCTTCGCGAATGGTCCTGGCGGCTTCGTACCCGTCCATCTCGGGCATCTGGCAGTCCATCAGGATCAGGCCATAATCCCCGGCGCGCCAGGCCTCGACGGCTGCGCGGCCGTTCCCCACGGCCTCGGTGCCGACCCCGAACACGGCGAGCATCCCCGCCACCACTTCCTGGTTCACCCGGTTGTCCTCGGCGAGCAGGACCGGGGCTACGACGCTGCGCCGAGGCTGCGCCGCGACCTGCGCCGCCTCCTGCCGCCTTGCCTCGTGCGCCGCCGCGAAGCGGACGGTGAACCAGAAGGTGCTGCCTTCCCCAGGCCGACTCTCCACGCCGATCGTACCTCCCATCAGCTCCACGAGCTGCCGGGAGATCGTCAGGCCCAGCCCCGTGCCCCCGAACCTGCGGGTCATGCTGCCGTCGGCCTGGGTGAAGGAGTCGAAGATGCCGGCCTGCACACCGGGGGCGACGCCGATGCCCGTGTCGCGCACCTCGAACCGCACGGTCAACGCGCCAACGCCAACACCCGCGTCGCCCCGCGCGAGACGCAGGGCCACTCCCCCCCGCTCCGTGAACTTGACGGCGTTCCCGACGAGGTTGACGAGAACCTGGCGCAGCCGCACCGGATCGCCCCGCAGTGCCGCCGGCAGGGCAGTGTCGATGTCGCAGGTGAACGCCAGTCCCTTCTGGCGGACCTGATCGGCGAAGAGGTCCTCGACCTGACGCATTTCGCGTCGCAGGTCGAAGTCGACGGCCTCGAGCCGGAGCTTCCCGGCCTCGATCTTAGAGAAATCGAGGATGTCGTTGAGGATGCTGAGCAGTGATTCCGATGAATGGCGGATCGTCTCGGCGAACCGTTTCTGCTCGACGGTGAGCGAGGTGGTCAGGATCAGTTCGTTCATCCCGATGATGCCGTTCATCGGCGTGCGGATCTCGTGACTCATGTTGGCCAGGAATTGCGACTTGGCGATGCTTGCGGCTTCCGCCGCCTCCTTGGCGATTTTCAACCCGTCGGCGGCGCGCTCCCTCTCCAGAACCTCGGCTTTGAGCGCCGCAGCCTGGGCTGCCAGTTCTGCCTCCCGCGCATTCAAACGTTCGGCCATCCCGTTGAAAGCCTCCGCCACTTCCCCGACCTCGTCGCTGCGGTTCACGGGGATGCGGTAGCCCAGGTCGCCCGCGCCGATGCGCTCGGCGCCCGCGCTCAGCTGTTCCATCGGCCGGAAGATCACCCGCCTCATCCGGCGCGCGGCGACAGCCGCCAGCAGCGCGACGAACAGCAGGATTCCCCCGTTCAGAAAGAGCAAGGCCGCCCGGCTCGCCGCGCTGGCCTCGGCCTCCGGGAGCTCCGTGACGACGATCCAGTCCGTGCCGGGGATCGCCGCCGCCACTCCCTGGACCCGGACGCCGGACAGATTCACGGAGGAACCGCTCCAGCCGCCAGCCGGAGCCCGGAGCATCTCATCCCGCTCCGGCCGGCCCCTCAGGCTCGTCCAGGCGAGAACGACCTGCCGGTCCGGGTGGGCGATGATCCGGCCTTGCCCGTTCACCAGGTAGGCGCGGCCCGTGGTGCCGAACGTGAGCCTGTCGACAACATCCCAGAGCACGTCGGCTCGCAACCGGGCGGCTACGATGCCGCCCCTGGCGGCCGGGATGGCCATGATCAGGTAGGGTTCGTTCAGGGCGGAAATCTCCAGGTTGCTGGTGAAGGGGGCGCCGGCCATCGCCTGCTGGAACCAGGAGGACTGGCGGATGGTGAACAGGTCCGCCAGCAGGGAAGCGTCCCGGTGGGCGTTGGCGAGCACTTCGCCGTCTCCACCGACCCGAACCACCTCTAGCAGCGCCGGATTGTTCTCCATGATCCGCCGCAGGACGTCCGGTTTGCGCGCCACATCGTCCTCCAGGAGTCCGATCAGCACCAGCGCGTCCCGCGAGCGCTCGACGAACCCGGTCAGCGTCGACACCGCGTACCGAGCGGACTCCTGTTGGCGCGTCCGCCAAGACTGCCGTTCGGTGCGGCTGGTAAAGAAATACACGCCGGCGCTGATGCCGACCAACGTCACCAGCAGGACCCGGGCCAGGAGCCCCAGCAGCTCACGCCTCAGGCTGTGACGCCTCACGCTAGCGTCCATCGGAGAGGAAACGGCTCCAGACATCCGCGTACAACTTCTCCCCCTGCGGGCTGAGGGGAGCGAAGAAATGGGCCCGCTGCATCTGGCCGGGAGGCGGATAGGCCGACGGGTCGTCCCGCAGTTCGGCCTTGAAGAGAGGTCGCGCAGGCTGGTTCGGGACGGAGTACCCACCCGCGTTGGCGTCCCGTGCGCTGATCTCGGGCCTGAGCATGAAGTTGATGAACGATTCCGCGAGGCTCTTGTTCGCAGTGCTCGAGGGGATCACGTAGTTGTCTGCCCAGAGGAAGGTCCCCTCGGCCGGCAACACATAGGCAACCGCCGGGTTCTGCTTCCTGGCCAGGCGATAGTCCTCGCCAAATCCCTCCATGAGCCAGACCGTGCCGCCGGTGATCAACGGCACCGCCTTCTCCGGTTCCTCGTCGGCAACGACGCTTTTCTTCTTGAGCGCCAGGAGCTTTGCGAGCGCCTCCTGCAGGTGCCGGGGGTCCTCCGAGTTCGGCGAGTGACCGAGCGCCAGCAGCGTGAGCCCGACGAGTTCGCGCATCTGCGTGCGGATGGCGACCTTGCCCGCGAAGCGCGGACTCCAGAGATCCGCCCACCGCGTCACCGGCTCTCCGACGAGATCCGTGCGTACGAGGATCCCCGTCGTCCCGAAGCTGCACGGCACCGTGTGTCGGTTGCCCGGGTCGATCGCCAGCCCCCGGAAGTTGGCCGATATATTCTTGAAGTTGGGCACGTTGCCGAAATCGATCTCCGCCAGCAGCTTGTCCGCGGCCAGGCCGGGAATCAGCTGGTTCTCGATGACGGCCACGTCGCACCGCTTTCCGGAGCGAATCCAGGCGACCGCCTCCTCCTGGCTCTCGAAGGGCTCGTGCCGCACCGTCACGCCAAATTCCCGCTCGAAGTCGGCCCTCACGGATGTGAACCCGCCCTCCGTCCAGTCGCAGGCCACCAGTTCCGCGGGGGAACCCGGCGCTTTGGCCCGGGTCCCCTCGTCCCGGTTCGGTTTCTGGCATGCCGCGGGAAATCCCGTGGCCAGCAGGGCCAGCAGGGCCGCCAAACGGCACAGAGCCCCGGCGTGCCTGGTCGCGCGCATCGTGGAATGCGGTCTCATTTCACCGCTCCCGAGAGGTCGAGCCGCTTGAAGAACGCGTCGTACATCTTCTCGGTGGCGGCGCTTTGGGGCTTGAAGAAAGCCATCTTGGCCAGCAGTTTCGGCGGCGGGAACGTCACGGGATCGCTGCGAATCTCGGCCTTCACGAGGGGCAGCGCCGCTTCGTTGGCGCTGGCGAAGTACTTCTCGTTGACGATCTGCGCGCTGATCTCCGGCCTCAGCAGAAAGTCGATGAAGCGTTCCGCCGATTCCTTGTTCCGGGAGTTCGCCGGGATGGTGTAGCTGTCACCCCAGAGGTCGGTGCCCTCCGCGGGGATCACGTACGCCACCGACGCGTTGCCGGCGTGCGCCAAACGGAAATCCTCGGCCCAGCCGACGAGGATCACGGCCTCGCCGCTGAGCAGCTTCGGCACCGCCTTGGCCGCCTCCACATCCACCAGGAAACTCGCCTGCTTGAGTTTCAGCAGCCACTGCAGTGCGGCCTCGAGCTGCCGCGGATCCTCCGAGTCCATTGGATACCCCAGCGAGAGGAGCGTGAGGCCGAACAGCTCCCGGGACTGGTCGCGGATGGCGATCCTGCCTTTGAAGCGCGAGTCGAGCAGGTCGGCCCAGCGCTTCACCGGCTTTTTCGCCAGGTCGGTGCGTACGATCAGACCCGTGGTGCCGAAGTGGTAGGGGACGGTGTGCCTATTGCCGGGGTCTGTCGCCAGGTCGCGGAAGTTGGGCGAGATGTTATTAAAGTTGGGGATTTTGCCGAAGTCGATCTCCGCGAGGCGCCCCTCCGCGACAAGGGGCGGAATCTTGTCGTGCTCGAGGACGGCGACATCGTAGCTCCCGCCTTTGCGAATATTCTCGACGGCCTCCTCCTGGCTCTCGTAGGTCTCGTACCGCACTTTGATGCCGGTCTCCTTCGTGAAGGCAGCGAGGACCGACAGGGGCATGTCCTCGGCCCAGTCGTAGAACACGATTTCTTTCGGGGGGGCGGGAGTTGCTGGTGCAGCAGGCGGTTCCTGCCGGCTGCAGGCGGCAGCGAGGGTCAAGGCCCCGGCCAGGAATGCCGGGAGAAGCCATCCTCGGTTCACACCGGCAGATGATGTTCTTGCCACGCTCACAGTTCCCCCCTCCCGACCGCCGTTTGAAGCGTAGCGCTGACCTTGTCGAACTCGACCTTCGTATCGGCAGCGAGCGTTGCCGCCACGCCGTCGACGCTCCCGGTTGCGCCGATCTGTTCGAGTTCCTGGCAGAGGCGCGCCAAACGAACCGCGCCGAGATTGGCGCTGGAAGACTTGAGGCTGTGGGCCGCACGCCGCAGGGCGTCCGCGTCGGCGCGCCCGACGGCCTCAAGGATCGTCCTGAGCAGCGGCGGGGCGTCCTCGAGGTAAAAGGCGACGGTCTTGCGTACCACGCCGGGGACGCCCTGCCGCTCGATGGCGCGCAGGGATTCCAGCGCCTCGGAGTGGAGGAGGTCTTCCTCCCGCTCCGGCGCCGTGCGGGCGGCGGTTGCCGACTCCGCTGCGACCGGGGCGGACTCGACAGCCTTCAGCCAACGCCCCAGGACCTCTTCGAGCTGGGCGATCCGGAACGGTTTGCTCAGGTGATCGTCCATGCCCGCCGCCAGGCTCTTGTCGCGATCGCCCTCCAGGGCGTGGGCCGTGAGAGCGACGATCGGGGTCCGCCGGCCACCGTGCGCCCCGCGGTGTTCCTCCTCCCGTATCTGCCGGGCCGCTTCGTACCCGTCCATCTCGGGCATCTGGCAGTCCATCAAGATCAGGTCGAACTCCCCGGAGCGCCAGGCCTCGACGGCCTCGCGCCCGTTCCCCACGGCCTTGGCCCGCACCCCGAACAGGGCGAGAATGCCGGCGACCACCTCCTGGTTCACCCGGTTGTCCTCGGCCAGCAGGACGCGCGCGTCGTACTGGCGGTTCGTCGCGGCAGGTGTCGGCGCGGCGGGTGCGGGAACTCGCTTCTGTTCCCTGATGGCGGCTTTGAGAAGGCGGATCTCCAACCAGAAGGTGCTCCCTTCCCCGGGCCGGCTCTCGACACCGATTGCGCCCCCCATCAGCTCCGCGAGCTGGCGGGAGATCGTCAACCCCAGGCCGGTGCCGCCGAACCTGCGCGTCGTGCCGCCGTCGGCCTGGGTGAAGGATGCGAAGATCTCCTCCTGCACCGCCGGCGCAATGCCGATGCCCGTGTCGCGAACCTCGATACGCAGGCCGATGCTGTCTCCGTCCTCGGCGGTCTTCTCCAGGCACACGGTCACATCTCCCCGCTCCGTGAACTTGACGGCGTTGCCGACGAGATTGGCCAGGATCTGGCGCAGGCGAACCGGGTCCCCCCGGAGCCGGTCCGGCAGGTCCGGCGGGATCGCACTGGTGAGTTTCAAGCCCTTCTGGCTGGCCTGTTCGGCGAAGACCTCCTCGACATGATGCACTTCGTTGCGGAGGTCGAAGTCGACAACCTGCAGCTCAAGCTTTCCAGCCTCGATTTTCGAGAAGTCCAGAATGTCGTTGAGGATTTTCAGCAGGGCGTCGGCCGAGTGCTGAACGGTCTCGAGCGAACGCCGCTGATCGGGAGCAAGCGCGGTGGCCAGAGTCAGGTCGACCATCCCGATGATGCCGTTCATCGGCGTGCGGATCTCGTGGCTCATGTTGGCGAGGAACTGCGACTTGGCGCGGCTCGCGGCCTCGGCCTCCTCCTTGGCGCTCTGCAACTCCCCCACCGTCCGGCGGAGCGTCTCGTTCGCTGCCACAAGACTCTGCGTGCGCTCGGCCACCAGCCGTTCGAGCCCGGCGTTCTGGCCGGCCAGTGCGCCCTGGTGCTGTTCGATCTCACCGATCATCCGGTTGAAGACGTCGACGAGATCGCCGATTTCGTCCCCGCTGCTTTTCACGGCCCGGACCGTGAAGTTGCGCTCGACGGCGACCCCTTTCATCGTCCGGGCCAGTTCGTTCAGGGGACGCGTCAGCGAACTGCGCAGCACGGACGCGGCCACGGCCGACACACCGATGAGTAGCAGGAACGTCACGAGCAGCATCTGCGCCTCGTTGCGCAGCGGGCCGCGGATCCGGACCAGGTCCAGGGTCATCGTGAAGAAGCCCACCCGCTGCCCGTTGACCTCCATGGAACGCAGCACTTCCAGTTCCTCGCCGAGGAGCATGTCGCCAATTCCAATGGGGGGCTGATACCAGGCCTCACTGGGGTTGGAACGCAGGAACAGCCCCCCCGCGCTCAGCGTATCGGGGGGAGCGAGCCGGTCCGCGCTCTGGCGATCGGCGGGGTAGACGGCGAACAGACCGCCGGTGGCGTCGTAGATCCGTGCGCCCTTCACGCTCCGGTTGGCGCGCAGGGCGGAGAGGGCTTTCACCGCCTCATTCTGGTCGCCGAATGTGAGCGCCGCAGCATTGAAGTACCCAACGAGTTCGCTGAGCGTTTGGGAACGCTCCATCAGCCCCTGGCGGGTTGAAACGACCGTGAGAACGAGACCGGTCCCCGTGGCGATCACGGCGACGGCTGCGCCGAGGGCGAGCAACGCCACGAGGATCTTGGCGCCAAGCGGGAGCGAGGCGCGGGTGCTCACCGGCGTTCCGCCTGGGCGTCGCCGCGCGCCGGCGACGATAATTTCAGGAGCCGGGCGTCGATCTTCAGTCCGGCGGCCTCCGCCGCCTGCTGGTTGATCTCGAAACGGACCTTCTCGTCCCTCAGGTAGAACTGGATCATCCCGCCGTCGACGGCGAAATCCTCGAGGTCGCTCACCGTCAGGACCGGTGTCGTGCGCAGCGCACCCAGGATCCCGGAGAGACGCGGGGTCTCCGAGCCGGCGACGAAGAGAATGTGGCAGTTCCCCGGCACGGCCGACGAAGAGTCGAGGGACCGCACGTCCAGCGAACGCCCGGCGACCTTGTTCTGCTTGAACGGCTCGAACGCGGCGCCGAAGGGGTCTTCCCCGGCGACGCAGACGACGAACGGAGACGCCGCATTCGCAAAGGCCGCGCCCGGCCAGCGCACAAACCCCGCGAAGTTCACGAGGAACGCCGCCTTGACCTCGTACTCGCCAGCCGGCGTGAGGGCATGGGCTGACGTGACGACACTCAGGAACACCAGCAAGCAGGACAGTAACTCCGCGCCTGCCGCCAGCAATCGACCCCGCGCCGTGGAGACGATCATTGCGGCAGGTCCGGTAACCGGAGCATCAGTACCATCGCGAGCAACCTCGCGCTAGAAATGAGCGACCAGTTTGAGACGCAGCGTCCGGCTGTCCTGCTCGACCGTGTCCGGGTCGGCGGCCGGGTCGCGGTAGCTGACATCGAAGAGATTGTAGACGCTGAGCGAGAAGTCCCAGACGCCCTTGATCCTGGCGGTAAAGAGCGTGGCGTTGACCAGCCAGACATCGTCGAGCGTCAGGCCCGCGACCGTCGTCCGGTCGCTCATGTACTGCACCTCGCCGCCCGCAAACAGCCAGCCCTTGAACACCGGTGCCGTCAGGTTCAGCTTGGCGAGGTGTTCGGGCGAGTTGTTGAGCTGCTCGCCGGTGGCCTGGTCCTCCGTCTTCGACCAGGTGTAGCTCAACCGGCCGCGCAGATTCGTGGCCAATTGCCCCTCGAGCTGGAATTCCAGGCCGCGCGCCTCCGCCCTGTCGACGTTCTCATAGAAATACAGGCCGTCGCCAGCATCCTGAGTCGAGTCAATCAGGTCCTTGACACTGCTCAGGAACCCGGCGGCCGACCCGCGCCAGCGGGCACCCAGCTTCTGCTCCCAGACCACCTCGTAGGTGCTGACCTTCTCGGGCTCCAGATCGGGATTCAGCTTCGAGGTCCGCCCGCCGTCCTCGTAGTAGAACTCATTCACGTTGGGCGCGCGGAAAGCGCTGCCGTAGAGGAATTTCAGCGTCGTCGTGTCGCCGGGATTGTAGATGGCGGCCAGGCGGGGGTTCACCGTGTCCCCGAACGTGTCGAAGTTGTCGTACCGCAGGCCGGCGGTAATCGCCAGATTCGGAAGCAGGTGGTACTCGTCCTGAAGGTAGATGGCGAAGGATCGGAAGTCGCGGTCGACGTTGAGATAGTCGGTGCGGGGGGAAACGTCGAAATTGCGCATCACCTCGCGGAAGCCCAGGATGTACTCCGCGCCGAACGTCGCTTCCTGGCGCGACGAAACATGCCAGTTGAGTTGCACTTCGCCACCGACCGACTCCGAGATGCTCTCGTCCCGGTTGTACGCGATCTCCGTCGGTTCGCCGGCGGCGGCGACGTCGTAGGCGTAATCACCCTCGTATTTGTACCAGTCGTAGTAGATTCGCGCGCTCGCCTTAAGGTCGTCCCGGATCGCGCGCTGGTACTTCCCCTCCAGCACGCCGTGCCTGTCGAAGGTCTGAATCGGTATGCCGAAGTACGTTCCATACGACGCGGAAGGGTTGTCCTTATCTCGCGCGACGTAGGCGGCCTCCAGGGTCAGCCCGCCCCGGCGGATGCTGCCGAAGACGCTGTTCGCCTCCTCTGCATCGCCATCGCGGGCGACACCGTTCCCGCTCTCGGGGCTGTCGTGCTCCGGATAGTAGAGGCTGGGATTGCCCTGGCTGCGGGAGCCGCTCGCGGACAGGACGACTTCCGTCCCGTGCCCCGTGCGTGTGCCATACGTCAGGCGACCCTTGTACGTGTCGTAGGTGCCCGCCTCGACGGACGCCTCCACGTTCCCGATCGCCGCCGCCCGCTTGGTGATGACGTTGATCACGGCGAAGAAGGCGTTGTTGCCGTACAGCGCGGAGCCGGGTCCGCGGATTACCTCGACGCGCTCGATGAGGTCAACATCCACGATGAAGTCGTTGAGGACGGCGGCCGTGTCGTACAGCGGGTCGTTCATCCGGTGTCCGTCGAGCAGCAGCAGCGTCCGGCCGCCGAAATCCCCGGGACGCCCGAAGCCACGCACCCCGACGTACCCGTAGCCGCGGTCGTACGTTGTATAGAAGCCGGGGACGCTGCGCAGGACGTCCGCCAGCGTCCGATAACCGTAAACGCGGATGTCCTCAGCAGTCACCACCGTGGCCTGCGCCGCAACCTCTGTCGTCTTCTGCTCGCGTTTCGACGCCGTGACGACGGTGAGGACCGGCAGCTCCATCAACTGCTCGAGGCTCATCTTCGTCAGGTCGGCGGAGTCGGAGGCCGGGTGTAGGGCGGGAGGGTCGGGGACCTGCGCAAGCGCGGAAACCGAGGTCGTTATAAAGACAACCAGAAGGGCAGTAAGGGTCACCCGCCGCAATGCCATAATCTCTACTCCTCATCCAGGTCGGCAGCCGGTAAAAAATGTGATTATTGTCACCTTCTGCGTTCCGCTATGCAACTCGCTTTTCAGGATAATTTCCGTGCCTACTTATCAGAAGGATATCGCAGAGTAATCGCTTGGCATCGACCTGCAGGAGCCGGGCGGTCCGTAACCGCTCGCGGCTAGCGTTTTTTCTGCGCGGCGAGTTTTGCCCAGGCGTCCCCGACGAAAGCGCGGCGGGCGTCGCGCTCGGCGGATGCGCCGCGTTCGAAGAGCGTCTCGAGCCGGGCGGTGATCTCGTCCGGGGGGTAGACTGCGGTGTTCGCGAGAAGCTCCTTGTCCATGAAGGGCATGGCGGCCGCATTCGGGCTTGCCGAGCCCATCTCGCTCGCGTTCAGGGCGCCGATCTCCGGCTCGAGGATGAAATTCATGAACGCGAGCGCCAGTTCCCGGTTGCGGGCATTCGCCGGGATCACGAGATTGTCGACCCAGCGGGCGGCACCCTGGTTCGGGATGATGTACGCGAGATCCGCGTTCTTCTCGAGGGCGGCCATCGCGTCGCCGCTGTAGATCTGGGCGGCCCAGAGCTTCCCTGACACGAGCCGATCCCTGATTTCCGTCGACTCGAGATAGCCGGCGAGCAGTGGTTTCTGGGCGAGCAGGTGCTCGCGAGCGCGCTCGAGCTGTGCGGTCTCGACGGCATTCATCGAATACCCCAGGGATTTGAGCGCGGCCCCGACGACCTCCTCCGGAGAATTGAGCATCGCGATCTTCCCCTTGAGTCCCTGGTCCCAGAGGACCTCCCACCCCTTTTCCGCCCCCTTGACGCGAGTGCGGTTCACGACGATCCCCGTCGTGCCCCACAGGTAGGGGACGTGGTACTTGGCCTGGGTGTCGTAGAAAGGCATCCGGAACGACTTGTCGATGTTTTTTAGGTTCTGCACCTTGGCGCGTTCGATCTCGGCGAGCTGAGCGGCCTCGCGCGCGCGCCGCACGGCGCTACCCGAGAGGACGACGATGTCGAAGGGCGCTCCGGCGCGACTCAGATGTTCGAGAGCCTCCTCCTCGTCTGAAAAGGTGACCACCTCGACTTTCGCGCTGAAGCGTCGCTCGAATTCGGCGACCACCTGGGGCGCCAGGTAGTCCTCCCAGTTGTGGATGCGCAAGGTGGGCCGGGGAGCATCAGCCGCGTCCATCGGGACGGGTATTGCGCAGATCCCCCCGAGCGTCACCAGAACAGTCGCAAGAACGTGAACGAGGCATCGGCGTATCGCCATTTTTTCTCCGTTTCCCAATGATCGCAGGGCGTTCAACCCCTGCCTGCACTCAATGAAAGTGCGCGTCAAATAACTTGTGAAATATGTCATATGGCGCCCGTCTTGGCAAGATATGTCTATATCTTATTGAATTCATTAGCTATGCTTGAGTCCTGACACCGTGCTGCACCCCAACAGCTGCACTGCATACTCTCTACAGTCGTCTTCCCCGGCGAAACGGCGACCGAGTTGGTGCAGGCGGGATTGCTGGCCGAGGGCGCATGCAACGTGAGCGTCGGCGAGCCGCGGGGCGGCCCTCAACAAGCGCCGCGCGCTGCCTTGGGGAGAGCGACGCTGAAGGTCGTGCCCCCGGGTTCGGCGCTGACGAAGCCAACCGCGCCCTTGAGATAGCGCTCGACGAAGAGCTTGACGCTGTAGGTGCCGATCCCCCTGCCCCGATCGGCCTTCGTGCTGAAGGAGCGCTGGAAGATCTGCAACTGCACCTCGCGGGGCATGACGCCGGGGTTGTTCACCTCGAGCACCACGCGATCGCCCAGGTCGCGGCAGCTGGTGCGGACGGTCCCCCCTTCCGCGGTCGCCTCGAGCGCGTTCTTCACCAGGTTTCCGAGGACGCGCCGGAGGATCGTCCCGTCGCTGCGGACGGCGCAGGCCGACTCTGTGCCGGGCGCCAGAAACCGCTTCTGGGCGACGGGATGCTCTGCGTACAACTCGCGCACCTCCCGCAGCACGGCCGCGAGGTCGATCTGCTCCATCCGGGGCTCGAACACCCCGCGCTCGGCCGCCAGCAGGTCGCGCTGGTGGAGGATCTCCTCGATGAGGCGTCGCGACAGCCGGGCCATCCCCTTGCGGCAATCCAGTTCCCGCTCCGGGGACAGGGTCCTGCACGTGTCGGCGAGGATGCCGGCCAGGCCGCTGATCCCCCCCGCGGTGTTCAGGACGTCGTGGAAGAAGAGGCTCTCCAGAATCGCGCGGCGCTTCTGGTCGCTGATGTCGCGCAGGATGCAGATGGTGAGCGGGGTGCACCCCACCCTGGCCGGGCTGGCGGTCACGAGCAGGTCCAGAGCGGCCACCTCAGCGCCACCAATCAGGATGCGGGCCTCCTGCGACGACGTTTCGCCCGAGAGCTGGCAGGCCCGGATCGCCTGGACCGCCCCGCAGAGACCGCAGCGCGGGCCGGTGCCGCACCCGCCCGGCGATTCGTCGACGCCGACACAGCCGAGGATTTCCCCGGGTCGCCGACCGACGAGCAAGTCCTCGGGTTTGCCGAGGGTCGCGAGCGCCTGTCGGTTGGCGGCGATGGCCTGGCGCTGATCGTCGAGGACCAGCACCATGTCGGGGATGGCCTCGAGGATTTCCGACAGGTAGGCGTCAAGGGGAAGACCGGAACCCATTTTGTGATTATTGTCGGTTGTTCAACGAAATACAACCGCTGCCGATCCGGACGGAAACCGGCAAGCACCGCCTAGCGAGACGATTTCTGAGGTAGGGCGCAACTCTCGGAGGGGTGCATCTTCTGGACGATCTGCTCGAGTTCGGCGCGCGCTGCGCCGACAAGTCCAAGGCTTTCGATTTCCTCCGAAAGGCGGACCGGTCCTCCGTGTCCGCCCAGGAAGCCGTTGACCCGCGCGGTGGCGGTCGACGCGGCGAAGTCGTGCCCGTCCGGGAAGATCCGCTGGTAGGCGGCCGCGATCTCCCTGACCGACCGCAGGTAGTACTTCTGGTGGTAGTCTTCGGCCGGGGTGAAACTCCGGAGCGGCTCAAGCGTCGTCAGGACACCGCGGGGATCGCTTCTCTCCGCAAGCTGCCGCGACTGTTCCGCGAGGCGGCGCTGCTCGTCGCCCGACCAGAAGATCGCGGCGCGATACTGGCGGCTCACGCTGCGGTACGCCGGGTCGTGCGCCTTCCAGAAGACCGCCAACAGTTCCCGATAGCTGATCAGTCTGGGGTCGAACTCGATCTCGATCGCCTCAGAGTGGTCGCCGATGGCCTCGTAGGTGGGGCTGGGCGACGTGCCGCCGGCGTAGCCGACGCGCGTCCTCACGACCCCGGGCAGGCTCCCGAACCGGGAGTCGGGGCCCCAGAATCAGCCGAGGGCGAATACGGCTCTCTCCGTGGTCGTCGGTGTCGCGCGGTCTATCGCCGGCCGAACTTCCGTCTGTGCCGAATTGGCCTCTTCCATGGCCATCCTCCCTGACGCAACCGGTTCCCCTACACCGAGAAACACTCCCATAACACCGACAACTACCATTCCGCATACCACCTTCCTGTTTGCCTTCATGGTAGTTGGATGCCGGGGCTGCCAAATCGAATGGCACGCGTATAACGGTCCTTGATGAAAACAACGGCGCACGGGAGGAGCGTGAGGGATGAACCTTGATACATACCTATCTGTAAGTTATAGCCCAATCTATTCGAATTTGCCTACCGATCGGTATCATTTTTGTCTCGGTGCGAGAGGAATTCGAGCCGTTACCGATCATCTGAATCACATCCCGTTCGAACTTCGTCTGGCGCCGGCACCCGCCGAGAGGCGGTTATTACGGCCATTACCGAGAATCGTCCCCCCGGCTGGCCCTCTCGCGGCCGGACACGCCCGGCGGCACGGACGCTATCTCCCCGTCAAGGCACACAATTTGCTTGATTTAGAGGGTTACTTTGCGGCATGGTGTGCCGCTGGCACGGAGGTGGAGCGATGAGCAGGATTCAGGGCGCCGGCCCCGCGGCACCGAAGGCATTCGCGAAAGGACTGCTATGGGCGACATGAAAATCACCGCGTTGTGCTGCAGCAACGCCCTCTACGAAGGGCTCAAGCCCGGGGAGTACGTTCGGGCGTACGTCGAGGGTGTCCAGATCATCGAGACCCCCTGCTCCGGCAAGGTCGACCCGATCTACCTGCTGAAGGCTTTCGAGAAGGGTGCGGACCTCGTCGTCGTGCTCGCCTGCGACCAGCGGCTCTGCGCCACGATCGAGGGGAGCAAGCGGATCCACAAGCGCATCGAGCGCACGAAGCAACTGCTCGCCGAAGCCGGGCTGGAGCCCGAGCGGCTGGTGTTGCGGATCGTGAAGCGGCCGGCGCTCACGTCGCTCGACACGCTGTTCAAGAGTATCAAAGAAGCCGCCAAGGAACTCGGGCCGTTGCCCGTCCGCTGACAGCGCCAAACGGGAGGAAACACAGATGATCGTTGGTGAACGCAAACCGTTCGGGGAGATCCAGGGTCTTCTCGGCCGGTACAACAACATCCTCCTCGTCGGGTGCGGGACCTGCGTCAAGGTCTGCTTCACGGGCGGGGACAAAGAGGTCGCGGTGCTGGCCTCCCAGCTCAGGCTCGCCGGGGCCAAGGGGAAGAAGAGGCCGGTCATCGACGAGATGACCATCGAGCGCCAGTGCGAGATCGAGTTCGTCGACGAGGTCGCCAGGCAGTTCAAGGGCCACGACGTGATCATGTCGATGGCCTGCGGCGCCGGCGTGCAGATGCTGGCCGAGCGCTTCCCG